>WNFB01003701.1_pt1 | contig 13483 bp, 9 predicted proteins | sample 5400501 | NCBI WGS metagenome assembly WNFB01 (sample SAMN13153341, study PRJNA577476) | soil metagenome | isolation source: 200 cm saprolite under Douglas fir tree site 2 hole 1 | place: USA:California | collected 2015-04-18
GCCGCCGCGTCCGGTGATTTCGACGTTCGTTGGCAGCTCAACGGGCAGCTGGTCATACGGCACGGCCACCGCGCCGTCCGATTCGCAGTACACGATCGGGATCGGTGTCCCCCAGTAGCGCTGGCGCGAGATCAGCCAGTCACGCAGGCGGTACGTGACCGAGGGGCCGCCGATGCCGCGCTTGCGGGCCTCGTCGGCAATGGCCTTCCTGCCCTCTTCGCTGCGCTTGCCGGTGTACTGCCCGCTGTTGATCATGACGCCCTCACCGGTAAAGGCATTAGTCACTGAATCGACGGCACCGAACCGCGTCGACAGGTGATCCGCTCGGACGACCGCGCCATCGTCCGCAGCACCGCCTCCGTCTCGCCCCTGATCGTGGCGTGGTTCGGTGCCATCGGTCGAGATGACCTCGCGGATCCGCAGATCGAATTTCTTGGCGAAAGCGAAGTCGCGCTCGTCGTGCGCGGGGACGGCCATGATGGCGCCGGTGCCGTACGTGGCCAGGACGTAGTCGGCGATCCAGATCGGGACGCGCTCGCCGCTGAACACGTTCTTCGCGTACGCGCCGGTAAACACGCCGGTCTTCTCGCGCTCGGCGGTCGTCCGTTCGATCTCGGCCATGTTCCGCGCGTGCTCGACGTACGCCTTGACCTTCTCACGCTGCTCGGGCGCGGTGATGCGCTCGACCAATGGATGCTCGGGCGCCAGCACCATGAACGTCGCCCCGTAGATCGTGTCCGGACGCGTCGTGAAGAATTTGATCTCCGCGCCCGGCTGCGCGTCCACGGGGAACGTGATCTCCGCGCCCTCGGAGCGGCCGATCCAGTTCGTCTGCAGCGTGCGCACGCGCTCGGGCCAATCCAGGCCTTCGAAGCTAAGCAGCTCGTCGGCGTATTTCGTGATCCGGTAGAACCACTGGGTCATCATTCGCCGCTCGACGGGCGTGTCGCAGCGCTCGCAGCGTCCGTTGATGACCTGCTCGTTCGCCAGCACCGTCTCGTCGCGCGGGCACCAGTTCACCGCGGCCTCACCGCGGTAGGCCAGGCCCTTCTCGAACAGCTTCAGGAACATCCACTGGTTCCAGCGGTAGTACTCGGGGTAGCAGGTGACGACCTCCCGGCGCCAGTCGATCGCCGTGCCCATGCGGCGGAACTGCTCGCGCATGTGGGCCATGTTCTGTTCGGTCCACACCGCTGGCTGGATCTTCCGATCGATCGCCGCGTTCTCCGCGTTGATGCCGAAGGCGTCGAAGCCCATCGGGAAGAGCACGTTCTTGCCGGTCATGCGCAGGTAGCGCGCGGCGGTGTCCGGCGGCGCGAACGCGTACCAGTGGCCGACGTGGATGTCGCCCGACGGGTACGGGAACATCGTGAGGAAGTAGAAGTTCGGCTTGTCCGACTCGTCGGGCGTGTCGTGGAGGCCGGAGCGCACCCACTCCTCCTGCCACTTCGGCTCGATCGTGGCCGGGTCGTACTTCTCGGTCCGCCGTCTTTCGATGGTCATCGCGCTCGCCTCCTTTCGCCCTTCGGGCTTCCTGCCCTTCGCATTCGCTTCGGCCCGCCTTCGGCGGCCTGCAGCTCATCGCCTCGCTTCGCTCGCTTCCGGACTCACTCGTCGCGGATCAACCGCTCCTCGCTCGTCTTTGGCCAAACAAAAAGCCCTCCGCCCCGCGCCGAAATATCCGGCAAGGGGACGGAAGGCAACTTCCGCGGTACCACCCCGCTTGAGAGACGACTGGTGGAGCTGGCGGGATTCGAACCCGCGACCCCCACACTGCCAGTGTGATGCGCTCCCACTGCGCCACAGCCCCGATCGCTCTCCGCTCGAGCACGCTGCTAACGGGCGTGACTCCGGCGAGGGCTAGATCTCTTCACCCTCGCGGCTCCCGGGCGAGTTCCGCGCTCCCTGGACACCGGCTCGCACCAGCCGCCGGCTCTCTTGGTCAGGGGATGCGCGTACTGCTCCCGTTCGCGGCCTTTGTGAGCAAAGTATAGGCGGATGTACCCGAAGATCCGTGTCGATAAGCTGCACGCCGACGGCTCGCCGCGCGCCGCGTGGGAGGGCTATCGCATCGACGATCACGATGGCGCGATCCGGTTCTGGACACCCGGGGGTACGCCGCGCATCCACGTGAACGGTCACTGGGCTCCCGATTCGCCGTTCATCACCGCGTGGCGTCCAGGCGAGCCGTTCGTGACCGCGCGGTGGGAGGAGGCTGATGGGATCGAGCTCTACATCGACATCGTGCGTGAGGTGATCGTCACGCCGACGCGCTTCGCGTTCGTCGACCTCTACGTCGACGTGCTTCTCAAGAACGGCGAGGTTCGCTCGAAGGACGAGGAGCTGGTGAGCAGGCTCGCGCCGGAGGAGGCTCGCTCGGTGATCGCCACGCGCGACGCTCTTCTCGCATCCGTCCGCGCGGGAACCGCGCCCTGGTTCATGGACCACGCGCGCTGGCGCGTCTCCGAGGACGTGCGGGCCCTCGTGCCCGGTGTGGAGCTGACCCTCTAGCCGAGCGTCGGAGGCTCGCGGCGCATGGCGACGCTCTGCAGGACGCCGAGCGCGAAGCAGATCGACACCAGCGAGCTCCCGCCGTGCGAGATGAACGGCAGCGGGATACCGGTCACGGGCATGAGCGAGATCGCCATGCCCACGTTCACGAGGATCTGGAAGAGCAGCATCGCGACCACTCCCCCGCCCAGCAGCATGCCGAAGGAGTCGCGTGCGCGGAAGGCGATGCGCAGCGCGGCCACGAGCAGGACGATGTAGAGCGCGAACAAGATCACCGCGCCGACGAAGCCGAGGTCCTCGGCCAGTCCGGCGAACACGAAGTCCGACTCGGCGATCGGCAGATAGCCGAGCGGCGACTGCGTCCCCGCGGTAAGGCCCTTGCCGGTGACCTGTCCCGATCCCACGGCGATGAGCGACTGGATGATGTTCCAGCCGGCGCCCTGCGGATCCGAATAGGGATCGAGGAACGCCGTGAGGCGGCCCTGCTGGTAGGGCTTGAGCAGCGACCAGATGAGCGGGAACGCGGCGCCGGCGACCGCCGCTAGACCGACGAGCTGCCACAGGCGCGCGCCGGCGATGAAGGCGATGCCGAAGAACAGCGCGACGAACACCAGGCTCGTCCCGAGGTCCGGCTGCTTGTACACGAGGCCGACCGCCGGCGCCAGGATCGCGAGGCCGCCGGCGATGGTGAGCGGCGAGCCGATGCGATCGCTGCGGTCGGCGAAGAACTTCGCGAGCACGATGATCGCGAGCACCTTGGCGACCTCGCTGAACTGGAGGGTGAGCCCGCCGATCGTGACCGCGCGCTGCGCGCCGAGCGACTCGTGCCCCAGGACCAGGGTGAGGCCGAGCAACCCGAGCATGAACAGGTAGAGCAGCGGCGCGAACGCGCCGAGCCAGGCGTAGTCGAAGAAGGCCACCGCGAGCATCGCCGCCAGTCCGATCGCCGCCCAGATCGAGCCGCGGATGACGAACTGCATCGGGTCGCCGGTGAAGGTGCGCGACTCCGCGGTCACCGAATAGGTCATCACCAGGCCGTAGCCGATCAGCAGCAGCGTCGCGATGAGGAGCAGTGGATCGATCTGGTCGAGCCGGCGCGCGCGCGGACGATCGTGGAACGGCGACACCGCGCGCGGGAGGGTCATCGCCTTCACGCTCACTTCTTGCCCCCCAGGACGTACGCCTCGTACACGCGCTGGCTGATGCCGACCGCGGGGTTGAGGCAGGTCTCGCAGAGACCCTTGCTCGAGTCGAAGGTGAAGACGACCATCGCGATCTGCGCGGTCGGGTCGGTGTTGTCCTGCTGCGGCAGGAACGATACGAACCAGTTGTGAAACCCGAGCTTGTTCCGGCCGGCTGAGTCCTTGCCCGTGGAGTCGCCGAACTCGGCCGTTCCGGTCTTCCCGGCGATGGGCAGCTTCGCGTTGGGCATCGGCGCGTGGTTGCTCGTGACGACCTTGCGCGCGCCCTCACGTATCGTGGCGAGGTCCTCGGGCTTCATCGCAAGCTTGCGCGTGACGATGGGTCCCTGCGTGTAGACCGTCTTACCGGTCGTGTCGTGCACTTCCTTCAGTAGGTGGGGCGTGTAGAGGGTTCCGCCGTTCGCGACCGCGGCGTACGCGTTCAGCAGCTGGATCGGCGTCACCGCGACGTAGCCCTGGCCGATGGCCTCGTGGTATGTGTTGCCGATGGTCCACTCCTCATCGAACGTGGCGAGCTTCCACGCCGGGTCGGGCATGATCCCGCGCGCCTCGCCCGGGAGGTCGACACCGGTCCGAGCGCCGAAGCCGAGCATCCGCCCGTACTTGGCGATGTTGTCCGGGCCCACCGGCGTAATCCCCGGGCCCATCGGACCGCCCCCCGCGAGGGTGTAGAAGTAGATGTCGCTCGAGTGCGCGTAGCCGTCGACGAAATTGAGCGGGCCGTGGGCGCGCCAGTCGAAGAAGTTGAAGCCGGAGACGGTCATGACCGTCGATGTGACGTTGACCACGGTGCTCCGCGTCGCGGTCCCGGCGGTGAGCGCCGAGAGCCCGGTGACCATCTTGAAGGTCGAGCCCGGCGGGTAGATGTCGCCGACGGCCTTGTTCACCAGCGGGTGTCGGTCATCGGCGTTGAGCAGCTTCATCTGCGCCGGCGTGATGCCGCTCACGAACCAGTTGTTGTCGTAGCCGGGGATCGAGACCATCGCCAGGATCTCGCCGTTCTGCGGATTCATCGCGATGCCGACGGCCTGTGTGAAACGGTCCTCGTCGACGCCCTTGCGCAGCTCCGCGTCGAGCAGCTTCTGCAGGCGGTCGTCAATGGTGAGGACGACGCTGTTGCCGGTGACCGGCGGTGAGAACGCGAGCGTCTTGATCTCGCGCTGCGCGGCGTCGCGCTCGATCTCGCGCCAGCCATAGGTCCCGCGCAGGTACTGCTCGTACTGATACTCGAGACCGGTGCGGCCGATGATGTCCGTCGGCAGGTAGCCCTTGTCCTTCAGGTCGGCGAGCTCTTCTTCAGTGATTGCGCCGACGTAGCCGAGCACCGGCGAATAGAGCAGCGGGTCGACGTATGAGCGGATCGACTCCGCCTCCACCCGCACACCGGGGAAGAGCTCGGGCCGTTCAGCCAGCAGCAGCGCGAGATCGCGCGCGATGGGTTTGGCCGAGACCTTCACCGGCTCGTACGGGTTGCGCGTGCGCTGCTGGTCGATGAGCTTCGCGACGTCCGCCGGATCGCGACCGAGCACCGCGCCGAGCTGCGACGCGAGCGTATCCTGCTTCGCGCGCGGCAGGTCGATCGGCAACACGGTCACCGCGAAGCCGGGGATGTTGCGCGCGAGGACGTAGCCGTTGCGATCGGTGATACCCCCCCGCTCCGCCTCGGCCGGCAGGCGCAGCACCCGGTTCTGTTCGGCGAGCGTGCGGTAGTGGCCGCCGTTCACGACCTGCAGGTCGTAGAGGCGCACGGTGAGCGAGGCGAAGACGACGACGATCGTGAGGCCCATCGCGACGAAGCGACGCGGCCGAACGAACGCGCGCTCCCCAGATCTCAACGGCTTCTCACAGTCCGAAGGATGCCTGCTTCTCGGTGCTCCGGCGTAGTGTCCGGAAGAGCGGGTAGGTAGCGATCGCGAGTGCGCCGTTGTAGACGGCGCTCGACACCACGGTCGCAAGGAGCAGCGGCAGGTCCCCGACCGCCGCTCCCGCGACCGCCAGGCTCCCGAGGTACAGGAGACCGGCTGCCAGGCTGGCAAGACTCACCAGCACCGCGCCGCCTAGGATCGAGCGCGGCCGGGACTGGTCTTCGAGCATGCCGATGACGGCCATGGGGATCAGCGCGCTGAGCGCGGTCGCGCCGAGCGGCCCGCCCGAGAGCAGATCGACCGCGATCCCCCCCAAAAAGGCCCACCAGACGGCTTCGCGTGCGCCCGCGGCCACCGCCCACGTCGCAGCGAATAGTACGACCAAATTTGGACGCGCACCGCCGACGGCGATGAATGGCACGACCGACCCCTGCAGGAGTGCCGCTGCCAGCGGGACGACGATGGCCAGGGCCACCCGCACGGCTTCCCTCCTCTGTGGCGGAACGCGGTTCCGGCCACGGCGGTACGCGGACCGGTCGCGATGCTAGGCGTGCGCTCCCGATCGGACGCCGGTGGCCTCGGCGTGCTCGGTGGATTCGGTCGTCGCCGCGAGATCCTCGGTGAGCGGCGCGAAGGGATCCTCGTCGCGCAGCTTGGCGCGGACGTAAATCAGGACGAGGCGCAGGGTCGCCGCGACCGGCACCGCGAGGACGATGCCGAGGAGACCGAAGGCCGCGCCACCAGACAGCAGCGCGAAGATGACGATCGCCGGGTGCAGTTTCACAGCACGCCCGATGACCGTCGGGATGACGAGGTAGTCCTCGGCGTGGCGAAGGATCGTGTACATCACCGCGACCACGGCCACGTACGCGATCTGCGACCAGTCGAACGGATTCGGATGGCCGAGCGCGACGAGACACGCGATCGCGCCGGCGGTGATCGGACCGACGAACGGGATCGTCTCGAGCACACCGGTCGTGACGCCGAGCAGCACGCTGTACGGGACGCCCAGCAGCGTGAGACCGATCGTCGTCACCGATGACATCAGCGTCACGAGGATCAGCTGACCGCGGATGTAGCGGCCCAGCATCACGTTGGTGTCGCGAAGAACGTGAAGGATGTCCGCGCGGTGATCGCTCGGGACGTTGCGCTGGATGAATGAGAGCAGGCGCGGCGCGTCACGCAGCGTGAGGAACGTCGCGATGAGGAAGATCAGGAACTCGAGCAGGAAGTGCCCCGCGCCGACGACGAAGGGCAACGCACTCCGTGAGGCCATGCCCGCAAGCTGACGCTCGAGGTCCTGGAGGTTCGGGCCGATGACGATGTCGTTGAGATCGCCGAGCCCGAGGCTGGTCAGCGTGTCCGAGATCGTGGTCTCGGCGTTGGCGACGAGAGCTGGCCAGTTGTTCCCCAGGTCGCGTGCGTTGTCGACGAGACGCGGAATGACCAAGCGCCCGCCACCGAAAAGGACTGCTAGGACGCCCAGGAAGACGATCAGGGCGGCGAGGGTCCGCGGGAACGCGAATCGGCGCTCGAGAGCGCCCACAACTGGTAGCAGTATGTACGAGACGATCGTGGCCCAAAGGAACGGCTGGACGATGTCGCCGGCGCGCCAGAGGAACAGCGCCAGAGCTACCACTAGGGCAGCTACGACGAGGCGTTTGGTGACCGGACTCCAGCGTGATCTCATCCCGCTTGCGATTATCCGGTAGGTGCTGGCCAATGTGCGCGCATCGCCTCGCAAGCGGTAGCGCATTGCGACAAGGATACGCTCGTATCGCAGTAATAGTGGCTTATCGCAGTCTGTGCAGGAGCTTCCAAGAGGCACCCAAACGCGGCTTCGGGTACAATATGAGGCACGAACACGTCCGTTTTCGTCCCTAGTTTTCCCCAGTTTTCAAAGCGATGTTTCCCGTGTGACAGAGGGGTCAAATGAGGGTCCTGGTGATCAGCAACCAGAAGGGCGGAGTGGGGAAGACGACCACCGCAATTAGTCTCGGCTCGGCTCTCGTCGCTCGCGGACAGCGCGTCCTCATCATCGATCTCGACCCCCAGGCAAACGCAACAAGCGGGCTTGGCGTGGCGAAAACCGGCGCGATCCACAGCGTTCTGCTCAAGGAGCAGCCGATCTCCGAATCCGTCGCACATACCGAGTTGGAGGGCCTTGACCTGATCCCATCCGGACCGGACATGGCTGGCGCCGAGGTCGAGCTGGTTCCCGTCATGGCGCGGGAGTTCCGGCTTCGGTCGGCGCTGCGTGCCGCGGCCCACCTCTACGACACCGTGATCGTCGACTGCCCACCTTCGCTTGGGCTGCTGACGGTGAACGCTCTCGCTGCCGGCGATGGCGTGCTCATCCCGGTCCAGTGCGAGTACTACGCGCTGGAGGGCCTGGCGCAGCTCCTCGACACGATCGAGGCAGTGCGCCAGCGCCTGAATGACCGGCTCGAGGTCATCGCGATCGTCCTCACGATGGAGGACCGCCGGAACCGTCTCTCGATGCAGGTCATCGAGGAGGTGCGCTCGCACTTCCCGAAGCTCGTTGCGCGCACCCGGATCCCGCGGACCGTCCGCCTGGCAGAGGCGCCCAGCTTCGGAAAGCCGATCTCGCTCTACGACCCGAGCTCGCGCGGCGCGAAGGCCTACGGCGATCTGGCGCGCGAGGTCGAGCAGCGACTGCGTCTGCGCGAGCCGATCGCGCTCGCGGGGTCGGCCTGATGGCGCGCACTGGATTGGGTCGGGGACTCGACGTCCTGCTGGGTGGACAGCCGGGGGCCGCGGCGGTCGGCAGCGCACCGCTCGTGGGAACCGGCGAGATCCCGCTGGAAAAGGTGGTTCCCAACTCGCAGCAGCCCCGAACCCAGTTCGATCGCGCGGGGATCGACGAGCTCGCCTCGTCCATCAGCCGGCACGGCGTTCTGCAACCGATAGTGGTATCTCGCAAGGGCGACGGGTACGAACTCGTCGCCGGCCACCGCCGCGTGCTCGCGGCACGCGCCGCGGGCAAGACGACGATCCCCGCGGTCATCCGCGAGGACGTCACGGACCGCCTCGAGCTCGCGCTGGTCGAGAACCTCCAGCGCGCCGACCTGAACGCGATCGAGACCGCTCGCGCCTACAAGCTGCTCATGGAGACGTACGGCCTGACCCAGGAGAAGCTCGCGGAGCGAGTGGGGAAGAGCCGCTCGCAGGTCGCCAACATGCTCCGCGCGCTCACCGCGCCTCAGGCACTCCAGGACGCCGTCCTCGAGGGCAAGATCAGCGAGGGGCACCTGCGCGCGCTGCTTCCGCTACCACTTTCGGATGCCATCACCGCGCTCGGCGAGATCCTGGCCCGCGAGCTTTCGGTGCGCGACGCGGAGGCGCTGGTGCGCAAGATGGTCCACCCAACCGGACGGCGCGCTCGCACGCGCGCGCGCGTGCTGCGTGGCGATCCCGACCTTGCGCAGGTGACGAACGAGCTCCGTTCCGCGTTGGGCACGAAGGTGGAGATCCTTCGCCGGCGTCGCGGCGGTCGCATCCAGGTCGAGTTCTACAACGACGAAGACTTCGAGCGTCTCTACGAGATGTTCATTCGCGCCGGAAAGGCATAGGGGAGAGCACGTGGCCGTCAAGAAAGAGGAAGTGAAGACCGCGCGCGGCGATGGCAACGGCACGAAGGTGCCGGCGTCGTACAGCGCGAAGGACATCCAGGTCCTCGAGGGTCTCGAGGCGGTGCGTCGCCGTCCCGGCATGTACATCGGGACGACGGATCTGCGCGGCCTGCATCACCTCATCCGCGAGGTGCTCGACAACTCGATCGACGAGGCGATGAACGGCACGTGCGACCGCATCGACGTGTGGATCGGACAGGACAACGCGATCACCGTCGCAGACAACGGCCGGGGCATCCCGACCGATAAGCAGCAGCAGACCGGCAAGTCCGCGCTCGAGGTCGTGCACACGATCCTGCACGCCGGCGGAAAGTTCGGCGGCGCGGGCTACAAGGTCTCCGGTGGTCTGCACGGCGTCGGCGTGTCCGTCGTGAACGCGCTCTCGACGCAGCTCCTGGTCGAGGTCCACCGCGACGGCAAGGTGTGGACGCAGTCGTATGCGCGCGGCAAGCCGACCACCGCGGTGCGCCAGGTCCCGAAGCCGACGCTCCCGCTCCCGCCCGTGCTTCCCTGGAAGGAGCGCGAGAAGTTCACCGGCACGGTCACGCGCTTCTGGCCGGATCCCGAGGTGTTCCCGATCATCGAATGGGACGCGTCGATCCCCGAGCAGTGGCTACGTGAGACCGCGTACCTGAACAAGGGTCTCTTCCTCTCGCTGCACGACGAGCGCAACGGGAACGAGGCGAACTACTACTTCGACGGCGGCATCGTGTCGTTCGTCCGCCACCTGAATCGGTCGCACCAGGTGCTGCACGACAAGCCTGTCTACGTCGAGAAGTCGCACGAGAACGGCACCGTGGTCGAGGTCTCGCTCCAGTACAACGACGGCTTCGTCGAGAAGGTCTACACGTTCGCGAACAACATCAGCACCACCGACGGCGGCGCCCACCTGACGGGCTTCCGCAACGCCCTCACGCGGACGATCAACGCCTACGCGCGCAAGAACGGACAGCTGAAGGACGCCGACCCGAACCTCACGTCGGACGACGTTCGCGAAGGTCTGACCGCGGTCATCAGCGTGAAGATCCGCGAGCCGCAGTTCGAGGGTCAGACCAAGACGCGTCTCGGCAACGCCGAGGTCGCGGGGCAGGTGACCGCGGCGGTGAACGACGCGCTCGGCCAGTACCTCGAGGAGAACCCGCAGGATGCGCGTCGCATCGTCGAGAAGTGCCTCACCGCGTTCCGCGCGCGCGAGGCGGCGCGCAAGGCGCGCGACCTGGTTCTGCGCAAGGGGGCGCTCGACGGCTTCTCGCTCCCGGGCAAGCTCGCGGACTGCTCCGAGCGCGACCCCGAGAAGTGCGAGCTCATCATCGTCGAGGGCGTTTCTGCCGGCGGCAACGCCAAGTCCGGACGCGACCGTCGCTTCCAGGCGATCCTGCCGCTCAAGGGCAAGATCCTGAACGTCGAGAAGGCCCGTGCCGACAAGATGCTCGGCAACGAGGAGATCCGCGCGCTCATCACCGCTCTGGGGACGGGCATCGGCGACTACTTCGACGTTAAGAAGCTGCGGTACGGAAAGACGATCCTGCTCGCCGACGCCGACGTGGACGGCGCGCACATCCGCACGCTGCTGCTCACGCTGCTGTATCGACACTTCCGCCCGCTGGTGGACGAGGGGCGCGTGTTCATCGGCCAGCCGCCGCTCTACCGCCTGCAGCTGGGCAAGGACGTGCGCTGGGCATATTCCGACCAGCAGCGCGACAAGGCGATCAAGGAACTCAAGTCCGAGGCGAAGAAGAAGCGCGACGATCGCAGCAAGGCCAAGGCATCCGAGGGCAGCGGCGATGAAAACCCCGCGCCTGGGGCCAAGGGACGTCGTCGCGCCGCTGCGGCTGAGGCCGCCGCGGCAGCGGACGCAGCGGCGTCAAACGGCGAGGGCGGCGCGATCAACACCGACGAGGGCACCGACGACGGCAAGGGTGGCCGCGAGCCGGCCATCGCCCGCTACAAAGGCCTCGCGGAGATGAACGCCGAGCAGCTCTGGGACACCACGCTCAACCCGCTCACGCGCACGCTGAAGCGCGTCACGCTGGAGGACGCCGAACAGGCCGACCTCGCGTTCGAGGAGCTCATGGGCAACGAGGTCGAGGGCCGCAAGAAATGGATCATGGCCAACGCCCAGAAGGCGGAGCTCGACATTTAGGTGGCGCGTTTGAGTGAGCTGGGCGTCGACTTCGAGCACTGGTGCTTCGCCTGCGGCCGCGCCAACCCGCACGGCTTGCACCTGGAGTTCGAGGTCGCGCGCGATCGCGCGATGACGACGTTCACCGCGACACGCGAGCACACCGGCTACGACGGCACGGTGCACGGCGGGATCGTGACCGCCTTGCTCGATGAGACGATGGGCTGGGCGATCTTCCACGAGGGCGTGTGGGGCGTCACCGGCCGCATCAGCGTGGCCTTCCGCCGGCCGGTCCCGGTGGGCCAGGAGCTTCGGGTCAGCGCGGCGGTCACGAAGCGCACGCATCGCGCCATCGAGACGCAGGGCACCGTCGCATCGGCGGATGGAACGGTGCTCGCGGAGGGCGACGCGCTCTTCCTGGTGATGCCGGAGGAACGTCGGCGCGAGCTCGAACAGCGCTACTCGCGGGTGGATGAGGCCTTCGCGCGCGTGCGCCAGGCAGTCGCGGCAGAAGAGCGCGAGCGACGAGCGATCGAATCGCGAGGAGCGAGCTCGACGAGCGGCGTCGAGGCGGCGAGGCGCAGGCCGCCGAAGGCTGGCCGAGCCGAGCGCGAAGAGAAGGAGCACATGCGTACGTGATCCAGCAGCCCGGTGACGATCGCGTGATCAACTCAGAGCTCGAGGGCGAGATGCGCAAGGCGTACCTCGATTACTCGATGAGCGTCATCGTCGCGCGCGCGCTCCCTGACGTCCGCGACGGCCTCAAGCCGGTGCAGCGCCGGATCCTCTACGCGATGCACGAGATGGGGCTGCGCAACGATCGTCCGTTCCGCAAGTCCGCGGGCATCGTCGGTGAGGTGATGGGGAAGTATCACCCGCACGGCGACGTGCCGATCTACGACGCGCTCGTGCGCCTGGCGCAGGACTTCGCGGCGCGCTACCCCCTGATCCAAGGGCAGGGGAACTTCGGCTGCTTCAGCGGCGACACGAAGGTCGAGCTCTACAGCGGCGAGCAGAAGACGCTGGCCGAGCTCGTCGAGATGGCACACCGCGGCCTGCGGGCGGAGGTCTTCACGGTGGACAGCCATCGGAATGTGCGCATCAAGCCGATGCGCGCGCCGCGTCTCGTCCGCCGCAACGACCCGGTGGTGAAGGTCACGCTCGAGTCGGGCGCGGAGATCGTCTGCACGCCCGACCACCGCTTCATGCTCCGCGACGGCACGTACCGCGAGGCCGAGCAGCTGAAGCCGAAGGACCAGCTCATGCCCTTCTCGCGCTCGTCCATCCCTGAGCGGCTACACCGCACCGGCGCCTTCCCGATCCCCGCGTCGCTCACGCAGAAGGTCGCGAAGGTGGAGCCCGCGGGCAAGGCCGACGTCTACGACCTGACGGTGGACGTGACGCAGAACTTCGCGCTCGCCGCCGGCGTCTTCGTCCACAACTCGATCGACGACGACCCGCCGGGCGCCCCGCGCTACACCGAGGCGCGGCCGGCCGCCATCAGTAACGAGATGCTCGCGGACATCGACAAGGAGACCGTCGACTGGGTCCCGAACTACGACAACCGCCACCTCCAGCCGACCGTCCTCCCGGCGCGCATCCCGAACCTCCTGGTGAACGGCTCCGCCGGCATCGCCGTGGGCATGGCCACCAACATCCCGCCGCACAACCTGCGCGAGGTGGTGGCCGCGACGAAGCGGCTGATCGACGACCCCGAGCTGACGAACGACGACCTGTGCGAGACGATCCTCGGCCCCGACTTCCCCGGCGGAGGCATCGCGTACCGCCTCGAGGAGGAGAAGAACGTCGAGACCGGCAAGGCCGAGCGCGTGGACGGCATCCGGCGCGCGTACGCCAACGGCCGCGGGCGCATCGTCATGCGCGCGAAGGCGCACAAGGAAGAGATGCGCGGCGGTCGCGAGGCGATCGTCGTCAGCGAGCTGCCCTACGCCGTGAACAAGGCCACGCTCATCGAGAAGATCGCCGACCTGGTGCAGAACAAGCGCCTGGCCGGCATCAGCGACCTGCGCGACGAGAGCGACCGTGAAGGCATGCGTATCGTCATCGAGGTCAAGCGCGACGACTCTTTCGACCGCGTGTTGAACAACCTGTTCAAGCACACCGCGATGC
>WNFB01012184.1_pt1 | contig 13480 bp, 10 predicted proteins | sample 5400501 | NCBI WGS metagenome assembly WNFB01 (sample SAMN13153341, study PRJNA577476) | soil metagenome | isolation source: 200 cm saprolite under Douglas fir tree site 2 hole 1 | place: USA:California | collected 2015-04-18
TGAAGCGCTTGGCTTCGGGCGTGACCGTTGCGTCCTTGTAGATGAGCAGCAGCGTGACGGCGCTGGGGTAGTCGGGATTGGTCGGATGTCTGCCGTCGATTTTCAGGACGACCAGATTGCTGTCAAGCTCCTTCGAGTAGGGACCAAAGCCGATGGCGCCTTCGACCGTGCGCACCGTGTCGACGGCATCCTGCGTCGTCGTCGCCGTCTTCGATTTTTCGGTGAGGGCGAGGTCCTTCCAGCCCGGCATGGTCCCGCGAAGCACATTCAACGTGCTGTCGACCTCTTCACGCCGAACGACCTTGATGCGCAGGTCGTTGCCTCCGACATCGCGCCAGTTGCTCACCGTTCCGGCATAGATGTCGGCGAGCTGCTTTGCCGAAAGATCGGTCACGCCCGCGGAATGGTGCACATAGATGGCTGCCGGCAATCGGAACACCGGCACGGAAATCAATCCGGCCGCTCGTTCCGACTCGGACAGCGGGCGGGCAATCCGCCCCAATACCTCCTTGTTTGACCCGACCGCGGCGATGCCCCCGCTTGAATGAATGCTCGGCGGCACGACGACGACGGTCTCCGGGTTGTCGGCGGTATAGGCCGCGCCGAGCACGCGCAGGAGCTCGCTTCCATCGCCCGTGCCGACCACCGGCAGATCGCTTGCGCCGACGGCCGATTGCGAACTCGCAAGCGCCAGGAAGGCCAATGCCGGCCATGCGACTATCCTCATGACAACGTCCCTTCAGCTTTTGAATGCAGTGGACGCAATCTTAAGGGTCGCGCCGTAACGGAAGTGTGAATCGGGTCGGCCGCGGCGGGCCCGAATTCCTCGCCCCATTCGATGCACCGCCTGCACGCGGGGCGGGACTCCGGCCGGGGACACGCGCGGTTGCGCACTCAGACGATGATCGGGCGCGCGGGGAATCGCTGCCTGCCGATTTAGACCCTCTTAAGCGTAACTCGGCTTTTCGCCGCCCGCCCGGCCGATCGTTACCGTTTCGTCGCCGCCCTTGAACAATCATCAGGCCGGCTCAAACCGGATTGGCCTGCGAGATCGCCGTGACATCCGCCGCCCGCGCGCACGATCCTTCGCCCTGTGATCGGGCGCCGACCGGCGTGCAACTCGCGCGGCGGGGCCGCGCGCTTGCCGTGGCGCTCGCCGGCGCCCTGCTCGCCGATCCGGTCCAGGCCGCGAGCCGCGCCGCCGCGCCCTCCGGCCAGGTCATCGGCCTCGCGCAATCCATCTCGCCGGCTGTCGTCCTCGCCATCGTCGTGACGGCCGTCGTCGTGGCCGGCGCGGGCGTCGGCGCATTCGCGCTCCAGCGCCGGGCCGGCAAGGCGGTGGAGGAAGTCCGGCGTCTCACCTCGCTGTTCGACGTCCTCGCCGAAGGCATCCTCGTGTGCACCGGCATGCAGGTCCTCGTCGCCAATACCAGCATCTGCCGCCAGGTCGGCATCGGTTCGGACGAGGTTCGCGACCTGATGATCAGCAGCTTCATTCCCGACGCCGACGTGATCGACCGGCTGCTGTCGGACCGCGACGTCCAGCTCGAGACGCAGATCTACACGCGCGACGGCAGGACGGTCGAGGTTGAAGTGAGCGCGCGCACCATCCGCTACGCCGGCGCGCCGCGTCGGCTGCTCGAACTTCGCGACATCGGCGAGCGCAAGCAAAGCGCGGAGCGGGTCTCCTATCTCGCGCACCATGACGTGCTCACCGGCCTGCCGAACCGCGACGTGCTGCAGGAGCGGCTCGCCCAGTGCATCGCGCAAGCGCGGCCGTGCGCGATCATGTGGATCGACCTCGATCGCTTCAAGCAAATGAACGACATCCACGGCCATGCCGTGGGCGACCGGATTCTGCGCGTGGTTGCCGAGAAGCTGAAGTTCGAGCTGCCGGCGGGCACGGTGGTCGCACGGTTCGGCGGGGACGAGTTCGTGGTGCTGTACGAGAACGTCCAGGACGCGCTGGAAGCCCGCCTGATCGGCCAGCAGCTGCGCCGCCTGCTCAACCGCGCGCTCGATCTCGGCGAGCGGCAAACGACGGTCGGGGCCTCGGTCGGCGTCGCCGTCTATCCGGACGATGCGACGACCGCCGACGACCTCCTCAAGAACGCCGACCTGGCGCTGCATTCCGCCAAGTCCGGCGGCCGGGGAAAATGCCGGCAGTACACCGACGCGCTCGGCCAGGCGCGCCAGCGCCGCATGGCGTTGAGCGGGCAGCTGCGCGGCGCGATCGACAACGGCGATATCCAGGCCTTCTTTCAGCCGCTGGTGCACACCCATGACCTGCACGTGTGCGGCTTCGAGACGCTCGCACGCTGGTTCCACCCCGAGTTCGGCGCCGTGCCGCCGCCCGAATTCGTGCGGCTCGCCGAGGAAAACGGCCTGATCGACCCGCTCACCGATCTGATGCTGCGGTACGCGGTCGAGGCGGCGCGGCAATGGCCGAACGACGTGCGGGTTTCCGTCAACGTGTCGCCGATCCAGCTCAACGGCGAGCTGGTCGACCGGGTGCGCGACATCATCAAGTCATCGCAGCTCGATCCGCGCCGGCTCGAGCTCGAGGTGACCGAGGACGTGCTGATCAAGGACTTCGAGCAGACGGCGAGCATGTTCGCACGGCTGCGCGCGCTCGGCGTCCAGGTGGCGATGGACGACTTCGGCGCCGGCTTCACCTCGATGGGCAACCTGCGGCGCCTCAACTTCGAGCGGATCAAGATCGACCGCATCTTCACGATGGACCTGCCCAATCATCGCCGGGCGGCCGCCATCGTGCGCGCGATGTTCGTGCTCGCGCGCGAGCTCAAGCTCGACGTGACGGTGGAGGGCGTGGAGACGCAGGAGCAGTTCGCGTTCCTGCGCGAGCAGGGATGCACCGAGGTGCAGGGCTTCCTGTTCAGCCAGCCGAAGCCGCTCAGCGCGTTCGCCGATCCGGCCAGCCTGCGGTTCGATCCCGTCAAGCTCAAGCTGCAGCAGCCGCCCCCGGCGACGGCCGCCCTGATCGCCATCGCCGAGCACCGCTCCAAGCGCGCGTCGTGAGTGAATAGCGAATAGAAGCTGTCTCGAAGTTTCGTTCTACTTACTATTCGCTATTCGCCATTCGCTATTCGCTCTCCCTCACGGCATCTGCGCGGCGCGGCGGCCGGCCGACGTGCCGGCGATGCGGCCGAACACCGAGCCCGCCATCAGGCCGCTGCCACCCGGATAATTGAAATAGAACAGTCCGCCGACCATCTCGCCGGCGGCATAGAGGCCGGGGATCACCGCGCCGTCGCCGTCGATCACCCGCGCATCGACGTCGATCCTGACGCCGCCGAACGTGAAAGTGAGCCCGCAGGTCACCGCATAGGCCTCGAACGGCGGCTCGTCGATGGTGTTCGCCCAGTTCGATTTCGGCACCGCGAGGCCGCGGGTGCCGCGGCCGTCCTTGACGTTGGGATTGAACGGCACGTCGGTCATCACCGCGGCATTGTAGGCGCGGATGTGCTCGAGCGCGCGCGCCGCGTTCACGTCGTCGAGCTTGCCGACCAGGTCCTCGAGCCTGTCCGCCCTCGCCTTGGTGACGCGCTTGATGCGGTACTCGTCGCGCAGCAGATGCAGCACCTTGCGGTCGAAGATCTGCCAGGCGAACTGGCTCGGCTGCTCGAGAATCACGCGGCCGTATTTGGCGTAGGTGTAGTTGCGGAAATCGGCGCCCTCGTCGACGAAGCGCTCGCCGCGCGCGTTGATCATGATGCCCCAGGGGTAGCTGTGCTTCTGGAAATTGTCGCCGACCGAGAGGTCGCCGAATTCCGGCGCGTTGCGGTCCCAGCCGACCGCGTGGCCGCCCGACCAGTTGCCGGTCGGCTGCGCGCCGATGTCGAGCGCCATCTTGATCCCGTCGCCGGTGTTGAAGCGCGTGCCGCGCACCTTGGCCAGCTCCCAGCCCGGTCCGAGGTAGCGCGTGCGCCATTCCGCGTTGGCCTGAAAGCCGCCGGCCGCGAGCACGACGCACTTCGCGCGCACGTCGCCGGTCTTGCCGGCGTGGCGCACGCGCACGCCCTTGACGCCGTCATCGTCGGCGATGAGGCTCATCGCGCGCGCGCCGTAGACGACCCCGACGCGGTTCTTGCGCGCGATGTCGGTCCAGGCGGCAATCAGGCCGGGGCCGCCGCCCCAGGTCTCCACGGTGAGCCCGCCCCAGAACTTGAACTTGCCGTCCACCTTGAACGCCTGGCGGCCGTAGATCGGCGCGAAGCGAACGCCCTTGCCGCGCATCCAGCGCATGGTGTCGCGGCTCCTCCTGATCAGCAGCTCGGCGAGATCGGGATCGGCGCGATATTCGGTGACGCGCCCCAAATCGTCGAAGAATTTCTCCTCGGTGTAGGTGCCGAAATCGGTGTTGCGGATCTCCTCCTCGGTGAGGTCGGGCATCAGCGCCTTGAGGTCGTCGACCCCGTCGTAGACGCAGCGCATGGCGCCGGCGGTGAACCGGCTGTTGCCTCCGGCCTCCTCCTCCGGCGCCCGCTCGAGCACGAGCACCGACACGCCGCTCTCGGCCGCGGCCAGCGCCGCGCTGAACGCGGCATTGCCGGCGCCGACCACCACGATATCGACTGACGAAGGCAACATGCGAATGCAATCCCCGGTATGAGCCCCGCGCCGGTCGACCGCGCGGCCGGCGGATCATATACATCAGGCGCGATGACCAAGGCCACCCACTCGCTCGCGGCACTCAACGCCGCAAGCCATGCGGACTTCGTCGCCGCGCTCGGCGACGTGTTCGAGCACGCGCCGTGGGTGGCCGCGGCCGTGGCCGACGAACGCCCGTTCGCGACCGTCGCCGCGCTGCACGGCGCCCTCATTCTGGCGGTGCGCACCGCGCCGCGCGAGACGCAGATAAAATTCGTGCGCGGCCATCCCGAGCTCGGCGGCAAGGCGGCGCGCACCGGCGCCGTGACCGAGGCCTCGAAGGTCGAGCAGGGCAGTCTCGGCCTCGATCGCCTGGGCGAGGAGGAATTCGCGCGGTTCGAGCGGCTCAACCTGGCCTATCGCGCGCGCTTCGGCTTTCCCTTCATCATCTGCGTGCGCCGGCATACCCGCGACTCGGTCCTGGCGCGTTTCGAGCAACGGCTCGGCAACGATGCGGATGCGGAACTCGCCGCCGCGCTCGCGGAGATCGCCCTGATCACGCGCCTGCGGCTCGTCGCCAAGGTCGACGGGCCGGGCATGCCGGTGACGTGCGGCGAACTGACGACCCACCTCATCGACACGCTCCACGGGCGCCCGGCCGACGGCGTCGGACTTACGCTCTACGAGATCGGCGCGCGCGGCATCGGCCTTCTCATGCGGACGGCCACCAACCGGAACGGCGGCACCGACCGGCCGCTCATGGCCGACGCGCCGTTGCGCATCGGGACCTATGAGCTGCATATCGAAGCGGGCGCCTATTTTGCCGCGCGCGGAGCGTCCCTTCCGCGGCCGCCATTTCTCGATGTCGTGCCGATCCGCTTCGCGATCGCCGAGCCCGAGGGCAGCTATCACGTTCCGGTACGCATGACGCCGTGGAGCTACACGACGTACCGAGGAAGCTGAGGCTTAAAAGCCGATCAAACAACGAAGCGCCGCCCGCATGCGGTTCCGCCTAGGCGGCGAATCGCCCATAGTTGGCGCGGAACTCTAATCCTGCCGACAAGGGGACACGGCCATGCCGCTCGACTACTGCCATCCCACCGCCCCGCACAAAAAACTGCGGCTGCCGGAATGGTACGTGTCGAGCCTGATGATGGACCGCGCGCTCGACGCCGTCGTGCGCCGGGCGCGCAAGCTCGACCGCGCGCACGACATTCCCTACCTCGCCGGCTACAGCAAGGACGGCAAGACCATCTATATCGACCGGCACATGCCGAGGTCGTTCCGCTACAGGGGACGCGAGATCGACACCGACCGTTTCCTCATCCTGCACGAGGAGGTCGAGAAGACGCTGATCGACCGGCTCGACCTGCACTATCTGCATGCGCACCAGATCGCCACGCGCGCCGAGCAGGCCGCCGTGCGCGCCGCCGGCGTGACTTGGCGCGACTACGACCGCTTCATGCAGAAGTACGTGAAGCGGATGGGCGACGAGCGGCTGACCAGGGTGCCGGCCGATCTCGACACCAAGCCTTACCGCGACGAGCATGACGACGATTTGTTGAAGCGGATGATGCAGGCGGTGGAAAAGGGCAAGGTCCCGCGCGGCATCGGCACGGAGCGCGTGCGCGACGCGGCCGCCCACCTGAAGGCGCACGTGAAGGATCACGCGAGCAAATCCCTCCCCTGAAAGGGGAGGGATCACACCGCCTGGTTCTTCAACTCGGTCTCGCCGCGCCACAGGCGCTCGAGATTCTCCGTGAGCACATCGATCACGTTGTCCTCGTAGCGGCGCGTCTCGCCGGCGGTGTGCGGGGTGATCAGGACGTTGTCCAACCCCCACAGCGGCGATGATGGCGGCAGCGGCTCCTCGACCGTGCAATCGAGCGCGGCGCCGGCGATGCGTCCGGCTTCGAGGGCGGCGATGAGCGCCGGCTCGTCGACCACGCGCCCGCGCGCCACGTTGACCAGATAAGCCGATGGTTTCATCAGGCGCAGCGCGCTCTCGCCGATCAGCTTCTCGGTCTGCGGCGTGAGCGGGCAGGTGAGCGCGACGATGTCGGCCTGCGGCAGGACGTCGGCGAGGCGATCCTGCGCCACCACCTGGTCGGCGGCCGCCGCGCCGGTCGCCGGATCGCGCTTCGCGCCGATCACCTGCATGCCGAAGGCGCGCGCCAGCCCGGCAAGCCGCGAGCCGATGCGGCCGAGACCGACGATCAGCAAGGTCTTGCCGCCAAGCTCGTCCTCGCGCCGCGCCGGATCGGAGATCATGCCGCGCCAGTGGCGGCGCCGCTGGTCGTCGCGCGCCGCCGGAAGGTGCCGCATCAGCGCGAGGATCAGCGCCATCGCGTGCTCGGCGACCGCACGCTCATTGACGCCCTGGGCGCTGGCGAGACGGACGCCGCGCGCGCGCAAAGCGTCGCGGTCGAACTGATCGACCCCGGCGCCGATCGATTGGATGAAGCGCAGCTTCGGCGCGCGCTCGATCAGCTCGTCGCGCCACAGGCCGGAGACGACGAGAACGTGCGCGTCGGCGATGCGCGCCTCGAGCTCGTCGCGCGTGCGCACCTCCACGTGGCGCAGGCCGGCCTTGCGCAGGACAAAACGGTCGCCCAGGCGATAGGCGACGTGGGCAAAGCAGATCGTGAGGTTTTCTCGATCGGGAAACGGCGGCATCGCGTCACTCACAACAAAACGCCGCGCGCCGCGTCGTCACGGCGCACGGTTCGACCCCGCACGTCGGCGGCGCGGAGGTCGCGCCGCCTGACGTGAATCTCAGACGGCTTCCTTGAGATCCTTGGCGGCGCGGAACGCGACCTTCTTGCTCGCCTTGATCTTGATCGGCTCGCCGGTCGCCGGATTGCGCCCCATGCGGGCGGCGCGCCGGCGCACCTGCAGGATGCCCAGCCCGGCGATGCGGACGCGCTCGCCCTTCTTGAGGTGCTTGACGAGGAGCCCCACCAAGTCGTTGAGAATCGTCTCGCACTGTTTTTTCGGCACCTCGTGGCTCTCCGCAAGCGACGCCGCGAGATGTTTGAGGGTAACGGTCGTAGGTGTTGCTGCCTTGGCCATCGTCGATAGACTCCCCGTTTCGTCGAGATCGCGTTGGAAACGCCGAATCACGCTGGGCCGCATTGATACTAGATTCGTGGCGGCTGGCCACGCGAAAAACCGCTATTTATCGAGGAAACTTGTCGACAACGGCGGTCCCGGCGGGCCGGTTGCACGAGCCGCGAAATAGCGAAAAACCCGCTATTTATCGAGGAAACCGAGGCCAGAGCACCGCCACGACGACCGCGTGGCGAAGGCCGACAGCGGCCTCCGCCGTGCCGGATGCTGCTGATCGAGGGGCGAATGAAGAGCGCAGCCGGGTAGCCCGGATGGAGTGAAGCGCAATCCGGGGAGGGTCCCGCCGGGGAGGGTCCCGCATTGCGCTACGCCCCGTGCGGGCTACATTCTTGACCCACTCGAACTGCGTGAAATGGAGCGCGCATGATCGCGCCGGCGCCGACACCGCTGAGTGCGCCGCTCGTCACCGACAGCGTGACGATGCTGGGCACCGACGCGCACGGGCGCGCGGTGCTCGCCGCGTCGCACGGCGGGATCTACGCGGCCTATCTGGCGGCCAAGGCGGGCGTCAAGGCGGCGATCCTGAGCGACGCGGGCGTCGGGCGCGAGCGCGCCGGCATCGGCGGACTGGGGTTCCTCGAACAGATGGGCGTGCCGGCAGCGGCGGTTGGCCATCGCACCGCGCGCATCGGCGACGGCGTCGATTGCGCCAAGCGCGGCATCATCAGCCATCTCAATGCGCCGGCCGCCGCGGCCGGGCTGCGCGTCGGCATGCACGCGAGCGTCGCGCTCGACCTCCTGGCCGCGAGCGACGGGCCGCCCTCCCCGGCCCCGGCGCCGCAGCAGGAGACGCGCCATCGCCTCGCCGCGGCCGAGGTGCCGGGCGTCGCCGTGCTGGCGCTCGACTCCGCTTCCCTGGTGACGCCCGACGACGCGGGCGCCATCATCCTCACGGGCTCGCACGGCGCGCTGCTCGGCGGCCGGCCGGAGACCGCCATGAAGGTCGCGGTGTTCGCGGCGGTCTACAACGACGCCGACCGCGGCATCGACGATTGCGGCATCTCGCGCCTGCCGGCGCTCGACCAGCGCGGCATCGCCGGCGCCACGGTGAGCGCGTGGAGCGCGCGCATCGGCGACGGGCTGTCGACCTACCGGGACGGCTTCGTCACCGCCGTCAACGAAACGGCCGCGCGCCACGGCGGCGAGATCGGCATCGCGGCAACCGAGCTGGTGCGCCGGCTGGTGGCCGCGCGCGGCGAAGGCCGCTGAGGCGATCGTGTTCGGCCTTGCACCCTGTTTTCGCAGCGCGCAATCTGCGGACCGCAAGCCGTCGGGGGATGTCGCATGAAAACGCGCCTTATGCGAACCGTGTTGCCGGTTCTCCTGGTTGCGACCTTGTTCGGGACAGCTCGCGCCGAAGTGTTTGCCGTTCGCGTCGCGCACCAGCCGGGGCTGAGCTACCTGCCGCTGATGGTCATCGAGAAAGACGGGCTGTTGGAAAAGCATGCGCGCGCGCAAGGCCTGAAGAGCTTGAGCTATACGCAGGTTCGCGTCGGCAGCGCCGCCGCGCTCAATGAAGTCCTGCTCGCGGGGGCCGCCGATGTGGTCGCCGGCGCCGTCACCGTCATGGCGATTCTCGCCGATCGCGCACGGCAGACGCTCGAGGTCCGCGGAATTGCCGCGCTCAACTGCGACGTCCACTATCTCAACACCAATAGTCCGCGCATCAAGACGCTGAGGGACTTCTCCGATGCCGACCGCATCGCCGTGAGCGCCGTGAAGCTGTCGATTCACGCCATCATGCTGCAGATGGCCGCCGAAAAGGAGTTTGGGCCCGGCCGGCACGAGACGCTCGACCGCCTGACCGTATCGTTGCCCCACCCGGAAGCGATGGCGTCGCTGCTTGCTTCGGGGACGGAGATCACGGCGCACCTGACCACGACGCCGTTCAAGCGGATCGAGCTCAGGGACGCGCGCGTGCGCCGGCTGCTCGCTTCCGACAGCGTCCTCGGCGGTGCGCCAACCGGAGCCATGTTGTGGACCACCGGAAAGTTCCGGGCGGAGAATCCGAAGGTGTACGCGGCGCTGCTGGCCGCGCTCAAGGAGGCCATCGACATCATCCGCAAGGATCCGGATCGCGCGGCGCGGATCTATATCGAAACGGAGAAGTCCAACCTCGAGCCCGCCTTCGTGCGGGAATTGATCACGGACCCGGACGATATTTTCACCATCGTGCCGGAGCGCACCTTCGCCTTCGTCGAGTTCATGCAGCGGACCGGGCGTTTGAAGGGGCGGTTTTCCGGGTGGAAGGATCTGTTCTTTCCGGAAATTCACGATCAGCCGGGAAGTTGAGGTCGCGCGCCATGCCGGTCCGCGCGATTGCGCCGCAAAATCTGCTCGTCATCATGTCCGACGAGCACTCGGCGAAGCACCTCGGATGCTACGGGCACCCGCTGGTGAAGACGCCGCATATCGACGCGCTGGCCGCGCGCGGCGTTCGCTTCGACGTCTCCTATACCAACTCGCCGGTGTGCATTCCGGCGCGCGCCGTTTTCGCGACGGGGCGCTATGTGCATCAGATCGGCTTCTGGGACAACGCCAACCCCTATGATGGCACGGTGCCGAGCTGGCATCACCGCCTGCGCGACGCGGGCCATCACGTCGTCTCGATCGGCAAGCTCCATTATCGCTCGACCGAGGACGACAACGGCTTCAGTGAAGAAATCATTCCGATGCACGTGGTCGACGGCCAGGGAGATTTGCTGGGGCTCATCCGCGACGACCTGCCGAAACGGGGCGCGGCCTGGAAGATGGCCCGCATGGCCGGGCCCGGCGAATCGCCGTACACGTTCTACGACCGGGAGATCGCCGCACGCGCGCAAATCTGGCTGCGCGAGGAGGCGCCCAGGCACCGGGACAAGCCGTGGGCGCTGTTCGTCTCGTTCGTCGCGCCGCACTTTCCGCTCACCGCCCCGCCGGAGCACTTCTACCGCTATTATGACGACCCGGCGCTGCCGCTCCCAAAGCTTTATGAGACGGACCAGCGGCCGTCGCATCCGTACCTGAAGGAATACGGCGCCAGCTTCGCCTATGACGAATATTTCGACGATCCGGACAAGGTGCGGCGCGCGGTCGCCGGCTATTTCGGGCTGTGCAGCTTTCTCGACGAGAATATCGGAAAGATCATTGCTACCGTGTCGCATTGCGGGCTGACCGCGAGCACGCGGATCATCTATACCAGCGACCACGGCGACAATCTCGGCGCGCGCGGCGTGTGGGGCAAGTCGACGATGTACGAGGAAGCGACGCGCGTGCCGTTGGTCATGGCCGGCCGAAATATTCAGGACAACAGCGTGTGCGTGACGCCGACGAGCCAAGTCGACTTCTTTCCGACGGCCCTCGCCGAGGTCGGGCTGGACGATGCCTTACCTGACGCGTTGCCGGGACGGTCGCTGTTCGCCATAGCCGCCGAGCCGCCGCAGCCGGACCGGGTCATCTTCTCCGAGTATCACGGCATGGGATCGACGTCCGGCGTGTTCATGATCCGCACAGGCCGATTCAAGTACGTGCACTACACCAAATTCGCGCCCGAACTGTTCGATCTCGAGACCGACCCGGAGGAACTCAGAGACCTGGCACGTGACACGAAATACAAGGATGCGATCGAGCAATGCCATGCGGAGCTCGAATCCATCTGCAAGCCGGCGGTCGTCGACGCGAGCGCGCGGCGCCGCCAGGCGCACGTGCTCGCGCTCAATGGCGGACGCAACGCGGTGATAGCGCGCGGCGATTTCGGCTTTTCACCGCCGCCCGGCATCCAACCGGATTTTCAGAAAGTGTTGCACCGATGACCGCCCTCCCTTCCAGCTCCGCCCGCCGGCTCAATGGCGGCCAGGCGCTCGCCGAGATGCTCCGCCTCGCCGAGGCCGGGCCGATGTTCGGCATGGGCGGCTTCCAGCTGCTGCCGTTCTACGAGGCGGTGCGCGCGCTTCAGCTCCGGCACGTGCTCATCAACGACGAGCGCTGCGGCGCGTTCGCGGCCGACGCCTATGCGCGCGTCACCAACAAGCCGGGCGTGTGCGACGGCACGCTCGGGCCGGGCGCGACAAATCTCGTCACCGGGCTGCTGGAGTCGCTTAACGCCGGCATTCCCCAGGTGGTGCTGATCGGCGACGCCAACCGCGATCACGCCGGCAAGAACATGACGCAGGAGGCGCGGCAGGTCGAGATTTTGCGCCCGGCCGTCAAGGAGGTGATCCGCATCGAGGCGATCAAGCGGGTCCCTGAGCTGCTGCGCCGCGCCTTCGCGGTGGCAACGAGCGGCCGGCCCGGACCGGTGGTGCTCGATGTCCCGGAGGACGTGTGCCACGGCGAGCACGAGTTCGACGCCGCCGATTTCTGGATCGATCCGGGCACGCTCAAGGCGCCGGCGCGCCGCACCCGGCCGGACCCCGCCGAGGTCGAGCGCGCGGCGGCCCTGATCGCCAAGGCCGAGCGTCCGCTGCTGCTCGCCGGCGGCGGCATCCACATCTCGCAGGCCTATGCGCCGCTCGCCGCGTTCGCGGAGAATTTCGCCATCCCGGTCGCCCACACCATGTCGGGCAAGGGCGCCATCGCCTGCACCCATCCGCTCTCCGCCGGGCTGTTCGGCCGCTACGCGCGCATCGCCAACGAGCTGATCGCCGCCGCCGACGTGCTGCTCGTCGTCGGCTGCAAGCTCGGCGAGATCGCCACCCGGCGCTTCGCCCTGATCCCGGCCGGCAAGCCGGTCGTGCACATCGATGTCCTCCCCGAGGAGATCGGCCGCACCACCCGCGCCGACGTGGCGCTCGCCGGCGATGCGGGCCTCGCGCTCGCCGATCTCGCCGCGGCGCTCGGCGACGGCGCGGGAGCGCGGGCGCGGCGCAGGAGCTATGCCGGCGAGGTGCCGGCGCGCATGGCCAAGTGGCGCGACGGCGCGGCGGACCGGCTGAAATCGGACGAGAAGCCGATCAATGTCGGCCGGCTGATCGACGAGATCAACGCGCTGCTGCCGGACGACGCGATCCTCGTCGCCGACGGCGGTTTCGCCGGCCATTGGGCCGGGCTGCTGTTCGACACCAAGCAGGCCGGGCGCCACTTCATCGCCGACCGCGGCCTCGCCTCGATCGGCTACGGGGTCCCGGGCAGCATGGGCGCGCAGCTCGCCGCCGGCGCGCGGCGCGTCGTGGGCTTGACCGGCGACGGCGGCTTCAACATGACGCTCGGCGAGTTGGAGACCGCGCGCCGCGCCGGCACGCCGTTCGTGCTGTGCGTGTTCAACAATGCGGCGTCCGGCTATGTGAAGGCGCTGCAGCACTCGATGTTCGGCGCCGGCAGCTATCAGTCGTCCGATCTCGTGGAGATGGATTACGCGGCAATCGCCCGCGCCATGGGCTGCCACGGCATTCGCGTCGAGGAGCCGGGCAAGATCGCGGCGGCGCTGCGCGAAGGCCTCGCCAACACGTCGAGCCCGACCGTGCTCGACGTGGTCGTCACCCGCGATCCCGCCCGCATGCTGCCCGGCGTCGATGCGCGCGCCCTGGTGGTGCAGAAGGGGGATCGGCCGGTGTGAGGCGGGGGAAGGACCAGGACTGAGGTACTCGCGCCAGCCGCGCGTCAGCGCGGCGTCTCGAACCATGGTGATGAACTGTGCGTGCTGCCATCCTTCGAGACGCGTCGCACGCAAGTCGGCTGCAGCCGACTTGCCCATCATGATGCCGATCTCGGGTAAACCCGAGATCGGTGCGACGCTCCTCAAAACAAACACCGACCTCATCCT
>WNFB01003704.1_pt1 | contig 13479 bp, 14 predicted proteins | sample 5400501 | NCBI WGS metagenome assembly WNFB01 (sample SAMN13153341, study PRJNA577476) | soil metagenome | isolation source: 200 cm saprolite under Douglas fir tree site 2 hole 1 | place: USA:California | collected 2015-04-18
TCCTCCTTCGAGAAGACCTCGTGCACGAGGCCCATGCCCCGCTTGGATTTCATCTCGCCATTGTATACCGCGAGACCCGCGGACTCCTGGCCGCGATGCTGGAGGATGCGCAAGCCCAGGAAGAGGTCCGTCGTCACCGGCGAGGTGCCCGAGCAGCCGATGATCCCGCACTTCTCGCGCGGGCGAAGGTCGGAGACCTCCGACACGACCTGGTCGACGGACATCGTCAATGCCTCTTCGCCCAGGAGTACCCTCGAAGTTTCTTCATTCGTCCGAAGCCGCAGGCGGCGCAGTACTTCTTCTGCTTGTGATACGCACGCTGACCGCAGCGCCGGCACCGGATGTGGACGCTCCTCCGTCCCATCTTGCCAAGCGACGCGGTCCCCTTCGTCATGCAGGCCACCCACGTCATGGGGAGATGTAGATAACGTTGTCTCCACGGACAATCGCGAGGTCCATCTTCCGCTGGGCCTGGTTGTCCTGCATCTCCTCCGCGTTGCGGAGGACGAGGTTCATGTGCGGGTCGAATCCATCGAGGATTCCGCGGTACCCTCGCCCGCCTTTCAGCTCAACCATCACGTTCGAACTGATCCGTTGGTTGAGGAGCGAAAGCGGCTTAATCATCGGACCACGCCGCAGCCATGGAGGCGGCGTACTTAAAGGTTTACGGGAGGGGTGACGCGAGGATGGAACTCTCGACGATTGTCACGGATTTCGGTGAGCCCGCTTCCCCTCGTTCTCGCGTCGGTTGCCCTTCGACGGATCCACGAGAAAACCGGAGTCCCGGAGAATGTCCATGCCCACGATCATGTGATATCGCATGTCCTTGCGATCGGTAATCGCCACGGCGACATCGAACTCTCGGCCCGCGATCACCACGCGGGCGTCTACGACGTCGCGCTCTTCCGGCTCGTGCGCGGCGGCCGCCCGAACGCGGACCCGATCGAACACGGGGCCGAGGCCCGCCCGCGCCGCGAGGTCCGTGTCGAGGCTGGTCCGTGCCGCGCCGGTATCGATCCTCGCCAGGACCCGGATATCGCCCTTGGTCCCGCGGAGGGTGACCTCCTCGACCACGCCAATGCTCGTGCGTGCCGGTTGTTGCCGCCGCGCTGAGACCACGGGGTGCACCGCCAACTCCCTTCGAGCTATCGATATACGTCCCGCGATATAGCCTTAACCGCACCCATCTCGGACTCGACACGTTTTTCTCCACCGAACCGCATCGCTTCCTTCCGCGGGTGTGGCCTCGGATGAAGATCGGCGTCATTTCGAAGAAACCCACCTATTGGTCCACGAAGGCCCTCCTGAAGGCGATCCGCGAACACGGCCACGAGCCCGAGTTCGTGAAGACCGACGAGGTAAGACTCGTCGTCGCCGGCACGGACGACGCGGTATTCAACAGCAAGTCGTTGCGTTCTCACGACATCCTGATTCCGCGGATCGGCCGCTCGATGACGGACTTCGGCAAGATGCTGTTGCGGCAGCTCGAGCTGATGGGCATCCGGACCACGCTGACGAGCGACGGACTCATCACCGCGCGGAACAAGTTCCTCGCCCTCCAATCGCTTCGTCAAGCGCGCATCCCGATTCCGCGGAGCATCCTCCTCGCGTCCCGACCGAACTTCGTGGAGGCCGCGCACTTGGTCCGCTACCCCGCGGTCCTGAAAATCCTCTCGGGAACACAAGGGATTGGCGTGATGCGCGTGAAGAGCCTCGAGGAGACCGCGTCGATCGTCGACACCTTGAAGTTCTTCGGCGAGGTCGTTTGCCTCCAGGAGTACATCCCGAATCCCGGAGTGGACATCCGCGCGCTCGTCGTCGGCGATCGTGTGGTCGGTTCGATGAAGCGGATCGCGGCTCACAACGAGTGGCGGGCGAACATTCACCTCGGCGCGAAAGGCGTCGCGATCGAACTGTCGGACCATGCGAAGGACGTCGCGGTGCGTGCGTCGAAGGCCGTCGGACTGGAAATCAGCGGCGTGGACATGATCTTCCGAGGCGACACCCCGTACGTCCTCGAGGTCAACGCGTCTCCCGGATTCCGCGGGCTCCTGGATGCGACCGGGGTCAACGCCGCGGACGCGATCGTCGAATACGCCGTCGAGAAAGTGAAGGCCGGCGAGCCGAAACGTCCTTGATGGGCGCGTCCGTTGCGGGCGCCCATGGACGAGGCTCCGATTCCCGGCGCGCGCGTTCGGGCGACGACGAAGCACGGTGCCTTGAGCGTCGACCAGATCGCCGCGATGCAGCCGGGGATGGCGCGCCTCATGGACGAGCTGAGCCGGCGGTACTGGACCCTCTTCTACGCGGCGAAGGCGAGGAACTGGGAGCTCGCGAGCTACATGATGAACGAATCGGAGAAGACTCTCAAGACGGCCGCGGTGGCCCGGCCGAAATACGCGGACGACATCGGCGTGTTTGTCCGAGAGACGTTCGGGCCGATCGGGAGGGCGATCGAATCGAGAGATTGGCACGCGTTCGAGAAGGCGTATCGGCACGGGATTTCCGAGTCGGATCGCCTGCATGACAAGTACAACAAATCGTTCCTCCGGTTTCGACTCCCCGACCACCCGCCAGAGTGGTTCGATCTCGCGCCGCGATAGGTTTTTGGCCCGGCGGTGCGTCGGCGGCGCGGCGGTTTGATGGAGCAGGTTTCGCTGGGCCGCGGGGGACCGAGCGTTTCCGCGGTCGGACTGGGGATGTGGCAGGCCGGAGGCAAGGCATGGGGCGCCGACGTTCGCGACGCGGACTGTCGGAAGGCCATGGAGCGCGCTGTCGATCTCGGCATCAATCTCGTCGATACCGCGGAGGCATACGGCGACGGGCATTCGGAGCAAGTCATGTCCCGGGCGATCAAGAACGTCGGTCGGGACCGCGTCTTCATCGCAACCAAGGTCGGAGGGTGGCACCTCCGCGCGGACGACGTGAAGAAGGCGTGTGCCGGGAGCCTGAAACGGCTCGGCGTGCAGGAGATCGACCTCTACCAAGTCCACTGGCCGGATCCCTGGAGCCAGATTCCGTTGCGTGAGACAATGAAGGCCCTCGAGGCCCTCCACCGCGCGGGTCGGATCCGGAACATCGGCGTGAGCAACTTTGCGGTCCGGGACCTCGAAGAGGCGCGCTCCCTCTTGTCGCGCGTCGACATCCGGTCGAATCAGGTTCGCTACAACATGCTCCAGCGCGAGGTCGAGGCAGAGGTGGTCCCCTACTGTAAGCGCGAGGGTGTCGCAGTTCTGGCGTGGAGTCCGATCGGGAAAGGCATCCTCACCGGAAAGTATCACGACGGCAAGAGGCCGACCGACCGCATCCGATCCGAGGAGGATCTGTTCAAGCCCGCCAACATACGGGCCACGGCCCCGCTGATCCGTGAGCTCCGGAAGATCGGCCGAAACCATGGGAAGACGCCCGGGCAAGTCGCACTCGCCTGGCTGCGTCGCCACCCTCACGTCATCCCGATTCCGGGGGCGAAGCGCCCATCGCAGGCGGAAGAGAACACGGGGGCATCGGGCTGGTCCCTGAGCGCCCGCGAACTCGGCACGCTCGGCGTTCTTCTCCGACGCACCCGGCTCGATACGTTCTGAGGCTCACGGCTTCTTTCGTCGCATCACGATTGCGGCAACGACCGCGACGATCGCGACGATGATGACCACGCCACCGATGAGCAAGGTCGTGTCGATTCCTCCGGCGGTCCCGCCACCACCACCGGTCCCCTGAACGACCAGGGATCCGTGTTGCGCGGCGTATCCGTGGACGCCGCAGAAGTAGTTGAACGTCCCCGCGGTCGAAGCCGTGAAGGTGAAGTCTGTGGCGACGGTCGCGTTCGAGAACATGGCTGAGGCCGGTTCCCCCGGGTCCTTCGCCTGGTTGTTGTTCAGGTCGATGACCAGCTGGTGGCTCATCGCGTCGTGGGCGAACAGGTGGAACGTGATCACGTCCCCCTGGTGGACGGTCAGGGTCGGCCCCGGTTCCGTGATATTCGTTGCGGCCCATCCCCACCCCGCAGGCGCGGCAAAGCTGCCATAGAGTGTGATACTCACCGCGTTTGCCGGAATCTCCCCGATCGGGGTTCCGCGAACGGCCATCGGGGACGAGACCGCGAACGCGGCGATTGCCAGTCCGATGGCAACGAACACCAGGGTCTTTGTGAACCGATGCATGGTCCTTCCTCAGCCGCGCGAGCCGGTCCCTCCAGATAAAGGTTTTCCGAAAACGCGTGTGCGATTGTGCGCGGTGCGGGGGATGGGACTTTCCGCCTTGCGCAGCGCGCGAGGCTTTTGAACCCACGGACTCCTGCGAGACCGGATCTTAAGTCCGGCGCCGTTGTCCTAGCTTGGCTACCCCCGCGACGCGCCCATCGGGCCGTCGGTATAATGCCTTTACTTCGGCTGCGGTCAGCGCCACGATTCGATCTCACCCGGGTGGGGAATCAGGTGGCCGAGGATTTATTACACGGCGAGCAGGTCGGGGCTTCATGGGTCGCCTCGATGGCCGCGTCGCCCTGCTCACGGGAGGCAGCGGGGGCATCGGCCACGCATCGGTCCTCGAGCTCGCGAAAGAGGGCGCGAGCGTCAGCATACAGTACAACCGCGGGAAGTCCGCAGCGGAATCCACGGTGGCGGAGGTGCGGAAACTCGGTCCGCACGCGATCGCGGTCCGAGCGGACGTGTCGGACCCGGGCGCTTGCGAGCGCCTCGTTGAGGAGACGCACAATGCATTCGGGCGATTGGACATTGCCGCGTGTTTCGCCGGTCACCCGTTCCGGTCCGAAGCATGGTACAAGGACTATGCTGCGCTCACCCCGAGCGAGCTTCGCGCACCAATCGATATCGATCTACTCGGGTCGATCTTCGTCACGCAGGCTGCCCTCCCGGCGATGGTCAAGGCGCGCCGAGGGAGCGTCATCCTGGTCGGCTCGACGCCGGCCCTGACCGGCGACACGGTCGGGATTCCGTATCTCGTGGCAAAGGGAGGGATCCTGGCCCTCGCGCGCGCCCTCGCGCAGGTCTACGGCCCGCACGGGGTCCGCGTGAATGCGCTCGCGCTCGGGAGCATCGCGACCGAGGCGACGAAACGGGCTACGCGACCGGAGGACCGCAAAGCGTTGGCCCAAGAACCGGCCCTGCGTAGATGGGGCACCCCGGAAGAAGTGGCGCGGGTCGTTGCGTTCCTCGCATCGGATGACGCGTCCTACGTCACCGGCCAGACGATTGTCGTGGACGGCGGATTCGCGCTCCGCTGATCGGTTCACGGAGTCGGAAGGGTGACGCCATCCATGAGGAACAGTCCTCGCGTTCCGCAAGTGTGGCATGTGACCAGAAGGGACGCGGTCCCGTCTCCGAATTGCTCTCGAACGATCCAGTGGCTGCGTCCACACACGCACACGAGGCGCACTTCGTCCGTTTGACCTCGGGCTCGGAGGAACATGCCGTCCTCCGTGCTCCTCCACCGTTGCACGACGATTCCGGGTGCCGCGTCGACCCGGACGTCGCGGATCGTCCCCATCGAGCGCGTCAACGGTCCCGCTCCTTAAGGCCCTTGCGCGTCGCGGGATAGGTCACGTGAGTTCCGTGGACCCGAGCGAATGCCGTGAGGCGATGGTCTTGGGTCTTGCCCGGCGAAAGGATGTGGACCACGCGGATACGGTGGACGAGCAGTGCATCGGAGAGCAGCGAGCGATGGCATTTCCACGGCACGGCCTCCGCGCACATGATCGCGGTGCGGCGCTCCGAGGCGATCGCGATGAGATGATTCAGAGCCGCCGAAAATTCGGCGGATGCTACGTGGTCGGCGTAGCCTCGGAATCCACTGTTCTGCCAGCCCAAGTTCATGCTGTCCGGAAGGGCCTTGCGGAAGCCCCCGAGGTCCTCGAAGTGTTCGTAAGCAATCCCCCGGTCCGCAAGGGCCTTCGCCAACAAGGCCTTCGCCGTCCACGGCACTCGTTGGGACGTCGGAAAGTGCCGGACGTCGGCGAGGAACTGAATACGATGTTCGGCGAGAAGTGCGAGGAATTCCTCGAAGGAGCGGGTCGAGTGACCGATCGTCCACAGGGTCCCCCGGGATTCGCCAATTGCCGCTCCCGGGTCTCGCGCGTCCTCCATTGGATCCCGCCCTTGTGAGCCTCACGGACGATAATCTCTCCGCTGGCCTTAAGAGACCCGGACTCGACCCATCGTTGCCGCGGGCCCCTGCCCGGGCGCGTGTTCGCCATGTCCGCCCCGCCTACCGATCACCGCCGGGTCTCGCGTTGGATTGCCGTTGGTGCGTTCGCGATCGCCGCATTCATCGTCGCGTCGGGCTTCGTTACTGCCTCTGGTCCCGACGGACGGGTCCGCGGGTTCGTGACGGATTCCGCCTCCGGCGTACCGATTTCCGGGGCCAACGTGCGACTTCAGGCGTCCGACTTCCCGTGGGTGTTCGACACGTCCACCGACTCGACCGGCTACTATGTAGTGGCCGTTCCCTCGCATCGATACACCGTCACCGCCTGGAGCGCGGACCATGACCAAGTCACATCGACGGTCGCCGTCGGGTCGGGCCAGACCGTCTGGTTCAATGAGACATTGCCGGCGGCGGGCGCCCGATCCGCTCGCCTCCAAGGCTACGTCACAGACGCCTCGACGAGCGCGCCCGTGGCCGTCGGAGAGATCGTCGCGGGCCACGCCTGGTGGAACCCCGGTCAGGGATACGTGAATCAGAGTTCCATGAACAGCTCCGGCTATTACGAAATGAACCTCGTCCCGGACGGTTACGAGATCGTGAGCCACAACGCGTTCGGGTACACGCCATACGACTACTACACCCTGTACGTGATCTCCGGGCAGATCCTCTGGTACAACATCTCGTTGACCCCGCATCCGATGGACGCATGGATCAACGGGACCGTTTCCGATGCGAGCACCGGCGCCCCGATCCCCGGGGCCACCGTCATCGCGCAAGTCGACGGAACGATCCTGCCTTCCGCCATCTCGAACGCGACCGGATTCTACTCGCGGTCCGTCCCGACGGGCAGCGTGACTCTCTCTGCGAACGCCCTCGGATATGCGCCGCTGTTGACCTCGATATCCGTGTGGTCAGCGGGTGGGTACATCGTCAACCTCGGCCTCACGCCGCTCGCCTACGGCGTCCGTGGGTACGTGCGCGACGGCGTCACGGGAGCCGGCCTCTCCGCGATCATCGTGACCGTCGATCCGCTCTTCGGGACCGGGTACTTCGACCAGGCGACCACGGACGCATCGGGATACTACCACATCCCGTTCCCGCCGGACGACTACGTCGTGCGCGCGAGCGCCCCCGGATACACGACGTGGACGACGTACCTCTTCTCCTCCTCGCCCGGCGTCGTGTGGGCGAACGCGACCCTGTGGCCGATCATCTCGACCGTTTCCGGGTACCTCGTCGATTCGCTAACCGGGAGCCACGTGCCGGGACTCGGGGTGACGGCGATCGACTCGCGAGCCGGGTATTCCACGTACATGTACGCGGACGCGTCCGGCTTCTTCTCCCTCGCGGTCCCGCCGAGCCCTGCGATTTCGGTCGCGGTCCTCGGACAGGCCCCGTACGCGGGCAATATCGTCTACGTCGCCACGCACCCGCACCGGACGACCTGGGTCAACATCACGCTGGACCGCCTCAACGCGCAAATCGATGCGAACGTGACGGACGCCTTGACCGGGTTGCCCATCTCGGGCGCGAGCGTCTACGCCGCGTGGTACTACGGATCCGATTGGGCCGCTTCGAATGCGACGGGCTCGGCCGTGGTTCAGGCTCCCGCCGGCGCGACGACGTATGTGTCGGCGTGGGCGACCGGCTACCTGATCTGGAGCAGCGTGATGACTCCGGCCGCGGGCTCCAATCCGGTGACGATTCGACTCTATCCGGACCTGCCGCAAAACGTCCGGATCCGCGGTTACATCCGAGACGCGATGACGAACGCCAGCGTTTGGCCAGCCACCATCCGTGTCACCGGGTATGACGACCAGACGCCGTACGCGTATGCGGACGGAACGGGCTACTACGAGGTGTGGACGGTCGCGGCTCCGCAGACGGTGCGCGCAACGGCGACGGGCTATGCAGCCGGGGAAGCCAGCGTAAACCCGGCTTCCGGCAACACCCTCTGGGTCAACCTCACCCTGGTGCCGGACGCGAATCCACCACTCGTCGAGAGCTTCACCGCGACCCCGTCAATCGGGGTGTCGGAATCAAACCCGACGAGCCTCGTCGCCCAGGTCAACGAAACCAGCCTCGACCAGTCGTACCTCTCGATCCTCAAGCTCTACTCGGTTTCCGCGAACGTCGGGACGTTCCTGGACCTCGGGCGCTTCGACGCCTCGCGCGTCTCGGTCACCCAACCGAGTGCGGGCAACTACACGATCTCCGCCTCGTGGGACACCCGGACCCCGATCGGCCACATGTCGGATGGCGTGAACTCGGTCTGGTGGCCCAGCCTCTACGCGTACGCCCCGTTCCAGACCGCCGTGGCGGGATACTGGGACAACGCGACGCTCTCGAGCCCGGTCCCGGCCGCCGCGGTCTTCGACACGCGAAGCGGGCAGCTCCTGTACGTCTACAACTCCTACGGTTTCTTCGGTCCGGGTGACCAGCCGACCTCGACGTTCCAACCGTATGCCACAGGCGTACGCATCGACCTGACGAGCGCCGCGATTGTCGGCTACGCGATCGTGAACGGTCCGACCTTTGCGGTCGGGAATCTCCGGATGGACCTCTCCCAGGCAGCTCCCGCGGGCCAGTACGGCGGCTTCTTGGAGCTGTATGACTCGGCGGGCCACTACACCCCGGCCGCGGTCCTCATGCAGACGACTCCCGACAACGTCCCGCCGGTCGCGAACGCAGGGCCCGACCTCATCGTGAACGAAGACACGACGTTGACGTTCGACGGATCGGCTTCCACGGACAACGTCGGGATCGCGAGCTACACTTGGACGTTCATGGACGGGACGATGCAGACGCTTCAAGGCGTCACCACATCGTACGTGTTCGCAACGCCCGGCACGTACATCGTGACTCTGACTGTGCGCGACGCGGACGGCAACGTTGGCGCAGACACCGTGACGGTCACCGTCCGCGACGTGACGCCTCCGGCGGTCACCATCTCTTCCCCGTCCGATGGGGCGAGCGTCCCCGGAGCGACGGTCATCGTCGCCTCCGCGACGGACAATCTCGCAGTCGTCCGGGTCGAGTTCCTCGTCGACGGGGTCGCCGTCGGCAATGACACGAGCGCGCCGTTCGAGTGGTCGATCGCCGCCGGAAGCCTGAAGGACGGGAATCACACCCTGACGGTCATCGCCTTCGATGCGGCAGGCAACTCGGCGTCTGCGGCGGTTCACGTGACCGTCACGAACGTAGCGGGAGGACGCGGACTCGGCCTGTTCGAGGTTGCGGGCTTCCTCGGGATCTTGGCCGTGATCGGCGGAATCGTCGTCGCGCTGCTGCTGATCGCGCGCCGAAAGCCTCGTCGTCCCACGATGGCGCCTCTGGTCGCCGTTCCGATGGTCGCCCCGACGTCGGTTGCGACAACTCCGGAAGTCCCCCCCGCCCCGGAACCCGCGCCCGAGCCACCGACCGAAGAGCTTCCGGATATCGACAATCTCTGAACGGGTCCGCGAAAGTTCGCCCGTGAGTCGAACAACGATATCTCCGCGGCTCAACCGACCCGAGACAGGACCGTGAGCGCCCGGAGTGTAATCATCTTACTCGGGCGGCCCGCGGTCTCAAACGCGAGCGGGGTCGGTCGCTGGTCCGGATGCTCCGCGTACCATTTGGCCGCGGCCGGACTCAGGTCCGGTTGCACCGCGTCGAGGATCCACCTCCCGTCGGGCCGCTGCTTCTTGCGAAGGAGGTCGAGCGCGTACCCGAGTCGACGGTCCTTCCCATAGCCGAGCGCGGTCAGACAGTCGAGGCCAACCAGGAGGTCGTAGTAGTAGTGGACGGGCCAGTGGAAGCGGTACCACGGCTCGTACCGTTCCCCCTGGACGTGGAGTTCGTGCTCGAGATAGTACTCCGCACTCCGTTCGACGCAGTCCTTCATCGCAGGGGTCCACTTGGACCGAGGGTAGGCGGCGAAGGCTCCCAATCCCTCCCACGCGTCGAGCGTCCGGCTGGGAGCCGGTCCGTCCTTCGCGAACCGACAGGTCCAGCCACCCTTCGGATGCGCGGTCTTGACCAGCCAGTCAAGCGTCTTTCGGACTCGCGGGTCATCCTCGTAGCCAATGCGGATGAGCCCGCGGGCCATGTTGGCGGTGTAGCAATGGTGGCCCTTCCCCTTCCCGAACCCCCCGACTCCGCCTCCTACGAGCGGAGACTTGCCCATCCAGTACTCGCTGGATTGTCGGACTTCAGGGATGGCGCGCGTCGCCCCGAGGTCCGCCAACGCCAGCATGTTCCAGTGGGTCCCCCGGAATCGGGGTTCAAGCCAACCACGGTCTCGGGCCCACCAACCGGCGGGGTCTCGGCGGGCAAGGATTTCCGACGCCCACCCAGCCTTCGGGATGCTGGTCTTCGCATCTCGGACGTCCGCATCGCTCTCCTTCCTGCTAAGGAGCTGGGTCAGAGCAAGATACCGGATCGACGGCTGGTCCGGCTCGAGCAACCAATCGACGACCTTATTGCGCGGCATCGCCGCTCGGAATTGTTCCCGCGACCTAAGCTCCTTCCGGTGACGCCCGTTGCGGCGACAGAGATGGAAGTGGGTTGCGCTCAGGTAGACGGATGGGTCCGTCCGGACTCAACCCAATTCCGGTTCAAGTCCTTTAGATGCCCCCAGGAAAACCTTGCTCCGTTCGGAGTCGTAAACCGGATCAGTCCCCCAAGGTCAACTAGGACAGGTTCGCGCTGCAAGAGGAAATCACCTCATACCGATTTAGTCCGCTGTGGTGTCGTCGCGCCTGGCGTATCGTTCGAGGCCAAACGTACGAAAACGACCTGACGGACAGGTTTGTATCCCCGTGGAGTGGTCTCGAAATCCAGACCCTTTATGGCCCTCAGCTTCGAAGGCCTTAGGAGGCTTGTCGAGCAGAGCGAAGACGCTCGCGTGGAGCTCAAGGAAACACCCTCGGACCAAGTTCTACGGGAGTTCTCCACCGACATCGCGGCGATCGCAAATGGGAAGGGAGGAGCCATCATCTTCGGCGTCACGGATGCAAAGGCCTACGTCGGATGCATGCTTGTGGGAACGGAACGCGATCGGATTTCCCAAGAAGCCGCGCGATGCCGACCTCCTGTTCAAATCGATTTCGACGAGAGCGCATCTGACGACGGGAAGCGATTTCTCGTCGTCCGCGTGCCTGCGGCTACGACGTTGCCTCACTCAGATTTCCGGGACAAGACGCCCGTGCGCGTCGGCAGCATCACGGCATACCTCGACGCATCCGGCGTCGTCGGATGGCTCAACGAAAGGGGACTGCTGAGGCGCGAAGAGGCTCGCCAATCCTACCCGGAAGCGAAGCGGGAGCCGGTCTCGGACGAAGAAGCGTTGGTCCTCGCGAAGGCCCTCCGCAGCGAGACTCGTGAGGTTCGCATTGAGGCTTTGCGCGATGTCGCGTGGTTGTGCAATCGACGGGTTGTCCTGGATCGGCCGGAGCTCGCTACTCCGCTTGGTCGGATTCTCGTGACCAGGGCGCCTGAGGAATTGAAGCTCAGCTTGGACGCCCTTCGCAGCGTCGTCCTTTGGGGAAGCAAGGAGGAAAAACTCGCCGTCGAGGGGTGGTTCGACCGCATTTCGGAGCTCGCCCGGGATGTTGAGGATCCGGTTGTTGCCAAGGCCGCCTTCGATGTGCTCGAATGTGCTCGCCGCGAGGAGGCCGCCGAGATCCTTTATGATTGGGTCACTAAAGCGGACGACGAGGCATACCGACAACTCCAGCCGACAAACGGGCTCGCCAACGTCCGCTTCTACAACCTTGATCGCCCCATGCGAGCTGCGATGCACCGCGTCTTGGAGGGGAAGCCGGCAGAAACCATCCGGGCACGTGCCTCGGCCGTTCTCGAGGCTCTCCGCCAGGCGTACGGATGAGCGATCTCACGTAAGATTTCCATCCGCACTCCGGCGTCGTCACTCGAATTCGCCGCGTCTCCTCGGTTTCCCCTCCGGCTCGACTGCAACGGAAAGACACTCAAGTGGGTTTGCAGGCTTCCGATTTCCTGAGGCCCGCTGCGCGCCCCGTGGAAGGCTGTAGGCGCGGCGCCGAAGTTTCGCGTGTCTGAGCCCACGACTGTTTTTCTGGGTTTAGGCCTCCGCAACCAGGCCCAAGTGCGTGAGTCACAAGGAGAACAAATTGTCAATTGTTGCTAAGCGCCGGGCTTGCTCGGACCTTTCTAGAGGTGCCATCGAACCGCTGCATCAGTCCGCATGGAGGGAAGCGGAAATGCCACTATTCGGACCGAAAGACGTCCGTTCGTAAGAGTTGAATTCCCATCCAGGGAATCGCATTGCATCCGCGGTTGACGAGTGCTGTCCGGTCGGTCAGCAGAGACAGCTGGGAATCCATTGCCTGGGGAGGATGCCTGCCTCAACGGCCGGTCGCCACGAACCGAGTGCTGACTGCCAAACGCGACGCCATCGGATCGACGTGCCGACCCCTAACCGGCGACCTTCGTCCCGCAGGACGGGCAAACTGCACGCCGGGGCTTAGGGGAACCCCGCAATTCTTGCAGAAGGCCGGAGCCTCGGGGATAGTTGAACTCGTCGGCCGGTCCGTCGAACATTGACATCCGCCAATGGAGAGGTAGCCGTGGCGGATGAATAACATTCTTAGTCGTTCCGTGGGATACGGAGTTTTGACACGCATGTCAGCCCTGTTTCCTTCTCTTGTGGACGAGGTAGTCTTCTGGGTCGTCTTCGTTGGAGGATTTGTAGCGCTCGTTTGGGCCATCAAACGGGCCGGCGGCTACAAGGTGCCCGACTCGAAACGGGACCGAACCGAACCCACGCTTGTGATCGCGTTGTTCTTCGTGGGCATCCTCCTCGTTCCAATCGTCATCGGCTACGCCCGAATCGGCGTGCTCCCGAGCTATCTCTTGTATCCGGGGTTGCTTCTCTGGATCGTTGGATTCGCCTTGTACGCTTGGAGCGTGAGGTTTCTCGGGCGTTTCCAATCCGGGTTTGTGCGAGTTGTCGCCGGCCACCGCGTGATTCAGGAGGGCCCGTATCGCTTGATCCGCCATCCGCTGTACGCGAGCGAGCTCGTTACATGGATTGGCTTGGGATTGGCGCTGCAATCGTGGGTAGCGCTCTTGGCAATTCTGGTGACCTCGGCCCTCTTCTACAGCAATCGCATTCTCGTCGAGGAGAGATTTTTGGCAGCCGAACTCGGGGACGAGTATGTTCAATACATGAAAAGGACCAAGCGGATTATCCCCTTCATCCTGTGAGCACAAGTCAGGCTCTCTTTGGTCCGTCGTCGGGAGCCCACCGCGACCGCTTTTGTTTACTTTCGCTTTCGCAGCCTGGGCTACGTTGACCAG
>WNFB01003706.1_pt1 | contig 13478 bp, 10 predicted proteins | sample 5400501 | NCBI WGS metagenome assembly WNFB01 (sample SAMN13153341, study PRJNA577476) | soil metagenome | isolation source: 200 cm saprolite under Douglas fir tree site 2 hole 1 | place: USA:California | collected 2015-04-18
AGCGATTATCTCGAAGGAGTACTGTTGCCAGAGAAGCGTGCGGCACTCGAGGAACATCTCGCGGGCTGTCCCGGCTGTACAAATTATGTTGAACAGGTACGATTGACTATCGGCATGTTACGTACCCTGGCGCAGGAACCCGTTTTTCCCGAAACGAAAGAAGAGCTGCTGCAGGTGTTTCGGCAATGGAAGACGGGGACTTGAAAGCAGCGAACAAAAAGAGTATACTCATGTCAGACAACTGAATAGTTGAAAGCATCGAACAGGAAGAGTATATGACGCGGCAGCGGTCGCAGAGAGCCGGGACAGGTGGGAACCGGCCCAAAGCAGTCATAGAATGGGCCTGTAAGCCAGAGTACGAACATTGCGGTCAGACTGCACCAGTAGTCTTCTGCGGAATGTCCCCCGTTACTGAGGACAGGATATAAATACGACGCAATCAAGCGTTTGAGCGTATCCGGCAAAAGGGATTATCTGCTTTTCTCAGCCCTTAGACAGGGCTTGAGAGGATAAACGATAATCTGAATCAGGGTGGCACCACGAAAGCATCACGCCTCTCGTCCCTTGTTTGGGAAGAGCGGCGTTTTTTATTGTTCTCAAATGGAGGTAGGTTGAAATGAGTTACTATCCAACACTGGATGAGACCAGGCAACTGCGCGACACGGAAGCTGCGAAAAAGGGTGATGGTAGAAGGCTCTTACTGCCAGTGTGCCGCGATATACTGGCCGATATGGAGACACCCGTCTCGGCTTACTGCAAAATTGCACGCGGAGCGTATACCTTTCTGCTGGAGAGCGTCGAGGGCGGGGAGCGCATTGCACGCTATTCATTTATTGGCGTTGACCCGTACCTGGTAGTAACCCAGCGAGGTGAAAGCGCGACGCTGCACAGGATGCAACCTGGATATAGCGCACCAGCGTCAACTACCCCCAGTTTCGAAGAGGTCCCCTGTCATGACCCGCTGGAATTGATTGAGGCCGAGCTGGGCCAGTATCGCCTGGTTGCACCTGAGGATACCATACCTGACGGATTGCCGCGCTTTCACGGAGGGGCGGTAGGTTACCTGGCGTACGAGACAGTGGCGCGCTTCGAGCGTATACCGGTCCCGCAGAAGGACGTACTCGGATTACCGCTAGCCGTCTTCTGCTTTACAGAGACGGTAGTAGTCTTCGACCACCTCAAACATCGTGTCAGGATTGTCACACACCTGCACCTGGATGCGCCCGACCTCGATGCAGAATACCGGCGCGTGCTGGGAGTTCTCGATGATGTGCAGCGACGATTGCAGCAAGGGACGCCATCATTACCCGGCGAGCCTGCCCCTGGCGAGGATGCAGGCGCCGCACAGGTTGTCTCAAACCGCACACCCGGAGAATTCGAGACGATGGTCCAACGTGGGCTGGAATATATCCGCGCCGGCGATATCTTCCAGGTTGTGCTCTCACAGCGACTGAGCAGGCACGTCAACGCAGCGCCGTTTACCGTCTACCGGGCACTGCGCGCCATCAACCCCTCGCCTTACATGTTCTTTCTCGATTTAGCGGACTTCCATATCATCGGCGCATCACCGGAATTGCTGGTGCGCGTGGAAGATGGTCAAGTGACCATCCACCCGATCGCAGGTACGCGGCGGCGCGGGGCAGATCAGCAGAGCGATCAGAAGCTGGCCGAGGAGTTGCAACATGATCCCAAGGAACGCGCCGAGCACGTCATGCTGGTTGATCTTGGCCGCAACGACGTAGGGCGCGTGAGCCAGCCTGGGAGCGTGCAGGTAAACCAGTTCATGGAGATTGAGCGCTACTCGCACGTGATGCACCTGGTCTCTAACGTCACCGGCCGGCTGCGACCTGCTGTCAGCCCTTACGAGGCGCTGCGTGCAGGCTTTCCGGCGGGCACGGTGTCGGGAGCGCCGAAAATTCGCGCAATGGAGATCATTAGCGAGTTAGAAGGCGAACAGCGAGGCGTCTATGCAGGAGCGGTTGGCTATTTCAGCTACTCGGGGAACCTGGACACGGCTATCGCCCTGCGCACGATGGTTATGCAAAATGGGCGAGCCTACATTCAGGCCGGCGGAGGAATCGTTGCCGATTCCGACCCTGCCGAGGAGTACCAGGAGAGTTTGAACAAGGCCAGGGCATTGCTGCGTGCCCTGGACGAGGCCGAAAAGATGGCAGAAGAAAGAAGAGGTAGCCATGCTGTTACTACTGGATAACTACGACAGCTTCACCTACAACCTGTACCAGTACCTGGCAGAGCTGGGGCAAGACGTACAGGTGCGCCGTAACGACCAGGTGAGCCTGGATGAGATCGAGAGCATGCAGCCGGAGCGCATCGTTATTTCACCCGGACCCTGCACACCCGACGAAGCGGGACTGTCGTGCGATGTGATAGCAACCTTCGGGCCACATATACCCACATTAGGGGTGTGCCTCGGACACCAGGCCGTTGGCCAGGTATATGGCGGCCGGGTTGTGCGGGCGCCACAGCCGATGCACGGTAAGACTTCGATGATCTACCACCGGCGAGAAGGAGTATTTCGCAATCTTCCTCTCCCTTTTGAAGCAAACCGTTATCACAGCCTGATTGTCGAGCGCTCTAGCCTTCCGGCCAGGCTGGAGATTACCGCCGAGACTGCGGACGGGTTGATCATGGGCCTGCGGCACCGCAGCCACCCGGTCCAGGGGGTGCAGTTCCACCCCGAATCGATCATGACACCGGTAGGGAAAGAGCTGCTAAGGAACTTTCTGGAGCTGGCCTAAAGGCTTAATGCAGTATCCTCAAAGCGGATCGAGCAGTCACCTTTTCCCCCTCTCCATCAAAGATGGAGAGGGGGCCAGGGGGTGAGGCCAACCAGCTCCACAGGCCCTTTCACATGAGACACTCTACACCGGATTACCGAAGAGGTCAAGTGATTTTGCATTAAGAAGGAGGCTAAAGCAACCTAACAGGAAGTTTGCCATCTTTGCTTATATCTTTTACAATTGGAATATAGCCCTTCAAATGAAGCAGGCAGTCATGACGATGATGTCGGATAAGCCTGTCCACTAGCAAAGAAAGCTATTCACAAGACTTTTGTTGGCATAAAGGAGTAATTTTATGATTGTCGTCATGCAACAGCATTGCGGTGACGAAGCTATCGAGCACGTGATGACCTTCCTCAGAGATCATGGGCTGAGTGGTCATCTTTCTCAAGGTGTTGAACGCACGATTATCGGCGTTCTGGGCGAAGTCGGTCCCTCCGGTACCCGCAGTACCGCCGGTGGCGTCAATCCGGTAATCGGGGGAGCGCTAGAATGCCTGCCATGTGTAGAGCAGGTGATTGCAGTCTCCAAGCCCTATAAGTTAGCCAGCCGCGAATTTCACCCCGCGAACACGGTTATCGAGATTTCAGCGCCATGCATGTCTGAGGGAGTGGTACGCATTGGCGATACTGCCGTGGTAATGATGGCAGGACCATGTACCGTCGAGAGCGAAAAGCAGTTGATGACTACAGCTGAGGCGGTCAGAAAAGAGGGGGCGGTGATCCTGCGCGGCGGAGCCTTCAAACCATCCACTTCTCCCTATGGCTTCCGTGGCATGGGCGAAGAAGGGCTCAAGCTGCTCGCGAAGGCGCGCGATGAGTTTGGCCTGGCGATCATTACCGAGGTCATGACCCCTACGGACGTGGAAATGGTCTGCGAGTATGCCGATATCCTGCAAATCGGCACGCGCAACATGCAAAACTATATGCTGCTCGACGAGGTGGGGCGTGTTGAGAAACCTGTGTTGCTCAAACGCGGGATGTCGTCTACCATCGAAGAGTGGCTGCTGGCAGCAGAATACGTGCTCTCGCAGGGAAATTCCAGGGTGATCTTGTGCGAACGTGGTATACGTACCTTTGAGAAGACGACGCGCAACACGATGGATATCAGCGCTATTCCGGTGATCAAACGGCTCTCGCACCTGCCGATCATCGCCGACCCCAGCCAGGGGACCGGGCACCGCGACCTGGTAAGCGCCATGTCGCTGGCCGCGGTCGCTGCAGGCGCTGATGGTCTGCTGGTCGAGGTACACCCCAACCCCGACGAGGCGTTGAAAGACGGGGCGCAATCGCTGACGCTCGATCAGTTCAAGAGCTTGATGCCGCAGGTGCAGTCAGTTTCTTCGGCCATCGGACGGAAGCTGATCACCGAATAATGAACTTTAACGACCAAAACCGGTCATGTCGTAGGTGCCTCAGCGAAGCGGAGCGGAGCGCGTATCAATGCTTCGTGCACATCGCCGATTTATCGGCCTGGGGAGCGCATCGACGGGCCATTGGCCGATAAATCGGTGATGCGCCAATAAATTGTGCGCCTACAGAGGATTACCGCTTTTGGTTGGTAAAACTCATAATCAGGAAAACTTATTCACAGCGATAGTAGAGGACCATGAAGAAGCGTATAGAGCGCTTGCGTGGTATGCACGATCTTTTACCAGGTGCGTACCAGCAACAACACCGGCTAATAGATCGCCTGAGCACGTTCCTGGCACAGGCAGGATATGACCCTGTCGATTCGCCAGTACTGGAACAGAGCGATCTCTTCCAGATGAGCTTTGGGCAGGAATTGTGGCAAAACCTTTATACCTTTCGCCTGCATCATCGGGATCTGTGCCTGCGCCCAGAATACACCGCGTCTATCTGCCGCCTCTATCTCGATCATTACCAGCGGCAGCCTCTGCCATTACGCTTCCAGTATGCCGGGCCGGTCTTTCGCTATGAAGCACCCGGGCGCGGTCGTTATCGCCAGCACACGCAACTCGGCATCGAGTTATTCGGCGGTCAGGCTATGGCTGCTGATGCTGAAATCCTGCAACTCGCGTGTGATGCACTCAATGAATTGCGTATCACGGCATACAAATTAGAACTGGGACATATCGGAGTTGCCAGCGGCTTCATCAATCGCCTGCACCTCGATGATCATGCCGCTCGTTTACTGCTCAGCCTGATGGAACAGATCAGTCGTTCTGCCGAAGGTGAACAGATCGCCCAGGCTCGTCTCGAGGCCCTGTATCCTGAGAATCAGGCAACCGGAGATGCCGTATATAGCGGATCGATGTCAGAGGTGGAGGCAAATTTGATTGCGCCTTTGTTGAGCGGCATCAGCATTAGCTTTGGTGACGATGATGCACGGCATGAAATCGTGGAGCGATTTCTCTGGAAGATGGAGCGCGGCGAGCAACGCAGGCAGATTTTAGATGCGCTGGAGTTTTTGCGTCTGCTGCACGCTATCTCGGGCCCACCTCCGGGGGTCTTTGATGCGTTACGCGATCTTCTGGGACGCTATGAACTTGATCCCACGCCACTAACGGAACTTGAGCAACTTGTGACGATGATCGAGCAGAGCGGGGTACCACGCCAGCAGATGCTACTTAACCTGGCGCTTGGGCGCGGCGTCAGCTATTATACCGGATTAGTCTTCGAGATACACGCCCAGGATGAAGATGGTTTTGACGCCCAGCTCTGTGGAGGAGGTCGTTATGATCGCCTGATGCGTGCAGTTGGGAGCACACGTGATGTCAACGCCTGTGGCTTTACCTTCGGGGTCGAACGCCTGCTCCCACTCGTGCCCACAAGCGAGCTCCCCACGGAGGCAACGACCAGGGCGCTGGTCATTCCTGTTAGCGACCAGGACTTGCGCTATGCTTTGCAGGTAGCGCGTCTTGTGCGTACGGCTGGAGTACGCGTAGAGGTCGATGTAAGCGGGCACGGCGTCGGTGCTGGACTCAGGGTAGCAGCAAAGAAACAGATGCGGTTTGCGCTGATTGTGGGTGAAGATGAGCAGCAGGCCAACATGGTCACACTGAGAGATCTCGCGACCGGAACAGAAGAAGTTCTAGGTAGCGAAACTGTTGTGCGCAGGATCTCGTGATGTGCGAGCCGTCAGAGAAGAGCCGCGTAGGGGCGGGAGCGGTGCGGATGGGTGGTGGGGATGCGTCTCCTTGCGTCTCGGCTGACAGCGAAGCTGTAGCGACGCAGTCGCGTTGCCGAGACGGATAGGTGCCAGCATCGCCCCGTGCCGGTAAAACGTTGTAGTTGTGACTGCGCATGCGTATCAGGTGAGGAGCAAAGCAAGTGAATGCAGAACGCGCAATTCGTTTAGCCCTACCAGGGAAAGGGACATTAGAGTCGGGAACGCTGGCGTTTCTCAGCGAATGCGGTTTGAAGGTCAACCGCAGCAATCCACGCCAGTACCTGGCAGGCATTAGCAGCATGCGAGATTTAGAGGTGGTCTTCCAACGTGCCGCCGATATACCGGCGCTGGTGCAGGACGGGGATGCCACACTGGGTATTACCGGTTACGATATCCTGGCCGAGCACCGTGGCAGTGGGGATGAAGAGGGCGAAGAAGAAAGTGACGATGACGATCTGATCGTGCTGGAGCGCGACCTGGGATATGGAAAATGCAGTCTCGTCGTGGCCGTCCCCGAGACCTGGATCGATGTAAGCACGTGCGCTGACCTCTGGCACCTGGCAGGCTACTACGCTGCGCATAAGAGGCGCGGTTTACGCATTGCAACCAAGTATCCAGCACTGACAGGACAGTTCCTGCGCAGGCATGGTATTACCCACTGCAAGATTATCTCCCCACATGGAGCGTTAGAGGCCGCGCCCTTAACGGACACTGCAGACTTGATCGTTGACCTTACCGAAACGGGCACGACCTTGCGCGAAAATCACTTAAAGCTGTTAGATGATGGTGTCGTGTTACGTTCGCAAGCCTGTTTGATTGCCAACGCACCTCTCTTGCGCCAGGATGAGCGGGGACTACGCATCGCCTCGATGCTGCTAGAACTCATCGAGGCGCGTATGCAGGCCCGGAACCAGTCTATGCTCACTGCTTCCATGCAGGCCGAGAGCGCTGACGAGATGCAGTATATCTGCACCAGGCTCAACCAGCGTTTGCAGGCGCTGGTTTCGGGTCTGGAGTTTCAGATGGCGAATAGCGAAGGGCTGCATAAAGCAGGCCCACATTCGTATACGCTCACAGGAGTGGTAGATGTAGGCGGGTCGGCTTCCGAGTTGCTAGAAATCGTTGCAACTTTACGCAGCGCGGGCGCAGCGCATATCAATATTACACCCCTGACCTACCGCTTTGCTGGAGAAGCCGTTAGTGTGCGTAGTCTGCGCGAGCGATTGAAGAGGATGCAATGAGCAACCTCATCATTTTTGACCTCGACGGCGTGATCACAAGCGAGGAAGCCTACTGGGACGCAGCAGGCTTGACGCTACATGAACTGATGTACAGTCCACGCTATTGGGGACTCGGAGCGGGCAGTGAATACCACCCGGCTACCACTGCCAGGGAGAGCCGCCGCGTAAGCCGGGCTATTTTTCCAGAAACAGAAATCCTCACGCTCAAGGCTCGTGCAATCAATTCCAACTGGGATACCTGCTATGCTACGGTCTGCCTGCATTTGATCGACTTGCTTGGGTGCTTGAAAAAGCTGCTCCGAGATGGAATACCGGCGCAGTTACTCCCGCCTCAACCATGGGAAGCCGGCTGGATTGCCGCTTTCAGGGAGCAGATCGCAGGTATGAAGGAGCAGGTACTTAATACAGGAACGTCCCTGGTGAGCGCCCAATTCTTCGACGCTCCCGTCTTTCGTGGTTACATCGGCCTGGAGCTTATCAACCGCCTTGACGCTTACGCAAGTGAAGTGCTCGGCTACCCCATCGAAGGCGTCTTTTCGCGTCTCAGTCCTTTCTGGGCATTCTGCCGGGATGTCTTTCAAGAGTGGTACCTGGGAGATGAACTTTATACAGAGACATATGGCCATAATCCGGCACAAACAGGCAAGCCCGGCTGCATACACTTCGAGCAGCCGCTCTTACCCGTGGAACAGATACGCAGCACGCTCGAGTCGCTGCGCCAACACGGGTATGTACTGGGCTTTGCTACCGGGCGGGTACACCAGGAGGCTGTGTATCCGCTCAAAATGTACGGATTGCTTGAATACTTCGATGAGCAGCACATCTCAACCTATGACTATGTAGAGCGCGCTGAAGCCTGGCTGCGTGCCCACGGCGACCAGACACTTTTGAGTAAACCGCACCCATTTCCGTTCCTGGTAGCAGCAGACACCGATCTTCAAGCCAAATTCAATGAAAATGTAGTGGCATCCCTTGCGGGTGCCAGGCCGTCATCCCTTGCCAATGACACACTCTCATCCATCGTGAATGCTGCGCCTGTACATGGCCAGGATTTTGTAGTCATTGGAGATTCCACGAGCGACATTCTGGGCGGGAGGGCGGCAGGAGCACTCACCGTAGCCGTGTTGACGGGAGCGCGTACATCCGAAGCGCGAGACCTGCTTGCACAAAGCAAGCCTGATTTTACTATCGAAGACATAACGAACCTGCCTGCACTGTTAGCAAGTATCGATAGTCTTGCTACCATCCAGCGCCTGCAGTTCAGCGAACGAGAGAAAGCGGAGCGACTACTGCAACGCTGGTTTGCCCGCCATATGAACCTGGTAGTGGAGAGCGTTAGCTTGACCCCCAGGGCTGTGTCGTTGAACTCGTTCAATGGCTTTTATCGCAGCAACGGCGAGGAATTTTTCTTTAAAACACACGTCGAGGAGCAAGGGGTAATTGAAGAATACTACAACGCTGCCTTGCTGTACGAGGCGGGATACAACATCGTCAGGCCCCTGCGAACCTTGCACGAAGAAGGGCGACAGATGGTTATCTACCCGGTGGTGAGATGGCCTGTCATGTTCGACCTCGTGCGTGCAGTCGAGACAGGTGGCGCGAGTGAAATCAACATTGAGACGCTTGTGCTGGCTGAAAAGCATGAATGCAGGCGACTGCGCGATATCTACCGCTCAACGCTCGCGTTCAGTCCGGAGGAGGAGCATGCGCGTGCGCCCATTCATCAACTTTTCTGGCATCGCCTGGCAGGTGGTCGTTTTAAAAGCTTCTACGCAGGGAAAACTGTCCCGTTGCCTGGCAGTAACGAAACCCGGGAAGTTGCTATACCTTTCGATGAACTACTGACGTATCATTGGGTCATCAACGGGGTTCCGCAGCGGAGAACGCTGCATGAGCTGGTGGAACGTGCGAAGGTCGTGCTCAATCCAGTACGGGCCGCTATGACAATTATCGGACATGGCGATGCTCACTTCGGCAATGTGTTCCTGGAGTCCACGGGGCATAAGGACGCCGGGTTGCGCTATTTGTATTTTGACCCTGCATTCGCGGGGCGGCATTCGCCATTGTTGGATGTGATCAAACCGCTGTTTCATAACGTGTTTGCGACGTGGATGTATTTTCCGCAGGATATTGCCCGCGGCCTGCAATCGTCTGTCTCAAGGCACGAAATGATGCTCAACGTTGAACACAACTATACGCTGACTCCTGTACGCCTGGCGATAGTGCAAACAAAGATAGAGCATCTCCTGACGCCTCTTATCGAAGAGTTGCGTTCGCAGGAGGCGCTGCCTGCTGATTGGCCGGAGATGATACACTTAGCCTTGATGTGCTGTGCATTGTTGACGATCAATCTACTTGATAGGGAGCGTATACCCGCTACCATCACGTGGTTGGGACTTTCGCAGGCAGTAGAGATGGGCAACAGCGGCATAGAGGCCTGGAGGATCGAGGTATGATTGCTATTATTGATTATGGGGCGGGCAATATTCGTAGCATTGAGAAGGCACTGGAACATGTTGGTGCAGTGGTGCAGGTGACCGGTGATCGGGCAGTCGTTGCCAGGGCGCAGGCGGTAGTGCTGCCGGGAGTTGGCTCGGGTGGGGCAGCTATGGCACGCATGAGGCAGCAGGGACTAGATGATGCTATTCGCCAGGCAACGCAGCAGGGGAAGCCTTTTCTCGGTATCTGCCTTGGCATGCAATTGCTCGCGGACCATCACGCCGAAGGTGAAGTAGATGGATTGGGCCTCTTTCGCGGTGAGGTGCGGCGTATTCCGCACGGGCCAAAGATCCCGCACATGGGCTGGAACCAGGTAAAGCCACTGCACGCAGGATTACCGATCTTTGCCGGTATTCCGGCGGACGCTTATTTCTATTTCGCCCATTCCTACTATGTCGAGCCGCTGGATCAACAAGGAGTGGCGGCGGTCACCGATTATGGCTCACCATATTGCAGCGTGATTGTCACGGAGCGTGTCTGGGGCACGCAGTTTCATCCTGAGAAAAGTGGAACAGTCGGGCTGCACCTGCTTAAAAATTTTGTGAAGTGGGTAAATACATGATCATTCTCCCGGCCATTGATATCAAGAGCGGTCAGTGCGTACGCCTCTACCAGGGCGACTATAACCGGGTCACGAGCTATGATGCCGACCCTGTCCAGGTGGCACGGCGCTGGCAGTCGGCAGGGGCAAGCTGGCTGCACGTGGTTGACCTGGACGGAGCAGCAGCGGGCCAGCCTGTCAACGTCGAAGTGATCAGGAGGATGCGTGAGAGTACAGCGCTGCGTATAGAACTAGGCGGCGGCATGCGCTCGCTCGTTCACATCCAGCACATGTTTGACCTGGGAATAGACAGGATTATACTTGGTACCGTGGCGCTGACTGATCGCGCATTGCTGCAGGAAGCACTGGCACGCTGGGGTGAGCGTATAGCCGTGGGGCTGGATGCACGCGCTGGCCTGGTGGCTATTGCCGGGTGGCGCGAGACTTCGCAGGTACAGGTAACCTCGCTGGCAGTCGAGCTAAGCAAGAGCGGAGTACAACGATTCATTTATACCGATATTGCGCGTGATGGTGCGCTGAAAGGGCCGAACCTTGACGCGCTGAGGGAGATGCACCAGGTTATCTCATACCCGCTGATCGCCTCCGGCGGGGTTAGCTCGCTAGAGGATTTGCGCTCCCTGGCGGCGCTTGGGATCGAGGGAGCGATTGTTGGGAAGGCGCTCTATACAGGCGCTGTAGACCTGGCCACGGCAATCCAGGAAATCGAGAGGTGAAAGTATGCTGACAAAGCGCATCATTCCATGTCTCGACGTGGCGGCGGGGCGCGTCGTGAAGGGTGTCAATTTTGTCAACCTGCGCGATGCCGGTGATCCTGTGGAACTGGCCGGGTTCTATAATCAAGAAGGCGCTGACGAACTGGTCTTCCTGGATATCACCGCCTCCTATGAGCAACGTGCCACTATGCTCGACGTGGTACGGCGCACGGCTGAACAGGTATTTATTCCGGTGACGGTTGGCGGCGGCATACGCAGCGTTGAAGACATACGCGCGACCTTAGGAGCGGGAGCCGATAAGATTTCGGTGAATACGGCGGCGGTTCAAAAGCCTGAACTGATCCGCGCCGGTGCGGCGCAGTTTGGAGCGCAATGTATTGTGCTGGCTATCGATGCCAGGGCCAATCCTGCAATGCCAGGCGGATACGAGGTATTCATTCATGGCGGTCGCACTCCCACGGGCAAAGATGTTGTGGAGTGGGCGCAGTATGGTGTGGCCCTCGGTGCAGGAGAAATCCTGCTCACGAGTATGGATCGGGATGGAACGCAGCAGGGATACGATCTCGCACTCAATGCGCTGGTTTCCCTGGCTGTCTCTGTACCCGTCATCGCCTCTGGAGGGGTAGGAGCTTTAGAGCATTTCTACGAGGGGCTGACGGTTGGCGGAGCGGATGCAGTGCTGGCGGCGTCGATTTTTCATTTTGGAACGCTGCGTGTGCGCGAGGTGAAAGAGTATTTACAGGGGAGAGGGGTGGTGGTGCGGCCATGCTAGAGCGCTCGCTAGGGGAGTCGATCCATACTCATGGGCGCAATTATGCACATTAGGCAAGGTTCAAATGCACTTGACAGGTCCTCGCCACCAGCAAGGTCCAACCCTGTCATCCTTCGCTGCGCTCAGGATCTCGCTGCCGATCGCGACAGACCCCTCGCTGCGCTCAGGGTGACAGGGTGTGACTGTTCATGCACATTGACGAAATAATCCGGCCATCCGTAGTGCCCGATGATGCACATTGACAAATTACTCCAACCATCCGTAGGTGCCGATTTATGACTCTGTTGGGAAATTATGTAAAGATGTCTGGACATCAAGTTACCTCCTGGTGCTGCAAGCGAGCGAACGGTGATTTCGGGCGAGCAGGACGAGTGGGTTTGCCGAGGGATTGCGCATGCAGATGAGCCACAATGCGTCTCAAATTGAGCCCCGCCGCAATGGCGAGGTGATGCAGATGCGTTTTGCGCAGCCCTGCATAGGGAGTGCGGCGCAAGCGCGTGGTGCGCACGGCTTGCGCAATCGTCCCTTCGATGCCCGCCCGCAGGGCATACTGCTGCACAAACGCTGGGCTGGTTTGCACGGCGCGCCGCTGCAGCAGGGCCGCATGCACCTCGGGCGGCGTGAGAGTGAGCTTGCGGCCCCCGTGCCCGCGCGTACACTGGGCACGGACCGGACAGCTGCGGCAGGTGGCCTCGGCAAAGCGGATGACCACCGTGGGATGCTGACGCCGATCCGGCGGGTGCGTCCAGCCCACACTCTGGTGCCCTTGCGGACAGGTCGCCACCTGCGTGTGCCAATCGAGAGCAAAGTCGCTGACCGCATAGCCGGTCTGCTGTCGCTGTTGCCAACTCGGGTCCTGGCCCACCGGTCCAATGATCTGGGTGCCCAGGCTGGCTTGCCGCACCAGTTCGGGACCACTGGGATAGGCTTGGTCGACATAGTGCTCGGCAGGCGCCAGCTCTTTGGTGCGCAAGTGCTCCTGGATGGGAGCCAGCATCTCGCTGTCTTGCCAGGTGGCAGGCGTGGTTTCCACCTGCGTAATCAGATGCGGGCAGCCGGGGTCCTGATCACAGGTCTCCGTCAGATGCACTTTGTAGCCCAACCATACGGTGTCGCGTTTGCGACTGGCTCGCGCCTCGGGATCATAGGGGGAGACGATGCGGTCCTCATTGCTGACCGCTGGCCCATCGCGCCAATGCACCTGCTCGCCTTGCTGCTCGTAATGCTGGGCGAAGAGCTGGCGCAACAGCGCCACTTCGGCCAACTCGCGTATGGCCTGCGGGGTCTGCGGCTGATCGAGAGACGCAAGCAACTGGGCGACATCCTGCCCCACCTGCTCACGCAGGAGCGTGCGTTCGGTCTCGGCTTTGGGAAAGCGGGCCAGTTCAAAGCGATGCACGTAGCGCTCAAACCACTCTGGGTTCAGGTGGGCGCTGAGCCAGTCGGGGTCCTGCTCGGCCAGGGCATTGAGCGCCGCGCGCATGCCCTCCCCGACACTTTCCAGGCTGCTGAGCGCGCGCACGCGGGCCAGCACCGCTGTGGCATCGGTGCGTTGCTTGCCTCCTGCTTTGAGCCAGCCGCGCTGCCGACACAGCTGCAAGATCGGGTCCAGGATCAGCTCTTGCGCCTGGGCTGCCAGCAAGCGCTGGCGAAAATCGGTCAGGATCGTATAATCGAAGCCCGGATCATCCAGGGGCAAGGCCAGGGCATACAGCCAGTCAATGCGCGTGCGCACCGCCTCAGCTGCTTGGCGATCGG
>WNFB01003707.1_pt1 | contig 13478 bp, 10 predicted proteins | sample 5400501 | NCBI WGS metagenome assembly WNFB01 (sample SAMN13153341, study PRJNA577476) | soil metagenome | isolation source: 200 cm saprolite under Douglas fir tree site 2 hole 1 | place: USA:California | collected 2015-04-18
AACAGCGCGCAGGATTATTACCAGGCGCGCTCCTGCAGCTCGGACCTCTCGACCTGCATCGCCACCTTCGAGGGACTCATCGACGCCTTCTCGTTCAACGCGGCGACCGGCAACTTCGTGCCGCCCTGCCAGGTGCAGAGCGCCGACACCGATTCGCACCGGCCGCTGCCTTACGCCGGGCATCCGCGGAGGCTCCACGACGCGGACGGGTGCTTCATCGGCACCACGCCGCAGCCCTTCTTCGACGTGACCACCTTCTTCCCCAACTACCGCGACTTTGGCTCTTGCGCCGCGGTGGGGCCGGCCGCGGCAGCAAGCTGCGCTTACACGCCCGGCGGCGCTGGTGACGAAGGCGACGATGACGAAAAGGACGACGAGAAGGACGACGGCGACGACTGACCCATCCCGACAGTCGGAGCGATCCGCAATGGCGTAGACTGTCGCCATGAGCGCTGACGGCTGCCCGGTCTGCCGCGAACGCACCGAGCCGCCAGGGCGTCTTTGAACCTAGCATTTCCTAGCAGGCGGACGGCTTGGATGCCTCTAGCCCGTATTATTCACCAGGACGTGGAGTAGGCAGACGTGCGAGGGAGAGGAGAGCGGGAGTAGTCACGCTGAGGGGTGAGCGGGTCCGCCTGTCTGCGCTGAGGCTCGATTTTGGTCAGACGGGTGGGTAGCGCGGGCCGAAGGGAAGCAGAGAGACACACGGCAAGTTTCGTTGAGCTGATGGGGAGCGTATTGCTCTTGTGGCCTTTACCCCGTGGCGGCGCCGAGGCTGAGAGCCACGGCGCGCCAAGCCTGTAGGAAGGGGTAGGAAGCGGGCAGGTGAAGAACGACTCGGCGCACGACTCGACGACACGGGCACCGATCTTGATCAGGCGCTCCCGAAGGGTCTGGACCTGAGCGCGCGCGCAGGAGGTTCGGGCGGCACGGAGTCTCAGCTCCTGCATGAGGACGTAGGCGGCTGCGGTGAGGAGGACCCGGAGCTGGTTAGCCCAGAAGCTCGAGCAGCTCGTGCGGTCCATCTCGAGGCCGAGCTGGAGCTCCTTGATGCGGTTCTCGGCGTCCCCGCGCTCGCAGTAGATCCTCTCGTAAATCCACTTTGGAGTTTGGGCGAGGTTGGTTACGACGAAGCGGGGATTCTCCTTGGGCTCACGCCCGGGATGGCGAACGACCTCGGCCTTGACGATCACCCGACGCTTCTTTCCCCATCTCCTGGCGGCGTAGCGGCATTCCCCGTACAAGTGGGCGGTCTGGCCACTCTGGCGGGAAAGCCTTCGGGCCTTCCGCAGGAGCTTCTTGATCCGACGCAGGAGGACCGCGTTTCTCGGCATGGCCACTGCGTAATCGACGTCTCCATGGGCATCGAGGAAAGAGAAGATCTCGGGGGCGGCGAAGCCGGCATCCAGACGCACGCAGAAGCGAGCGCGGGGGAAGGCCACTCGCAAGCGGCGAAGGATTCGCTCGAGGATGGGGAGGGCACCGCGCTTGTCGGGAGCGTTGCCGGGTCGGAGCAGAGCGGTGAAGAGGTACTGCTCCGGCTCGTGGTTGAAGGTCAAGAAGCCCACCACGGGCAGGTAACACCAGCCGTCGTAGTAGCCGTTGAAGAAGGAGAGTTGCTGCTCCCCGTGGGTGGGATCCTCCGTGGGGTCGAGGTCGATGGTGATGTAACGGGCCCGACCCAAGAGTCTCTTCCGGTGGCGCTCAATCACGACATCCGCCAGGGCTTCTCCCATCCGGAAAAGCTCTCTTCGACCGACCGCGTTCTCGAAACGCGAGACAGTCGGCTGAGAAGCCAAAGCTTCCCCATCGATGGGGTCCCGTCCCACCAGCATCTTGTGGATGGGATCCTCCGCCAGACGCCCCGCATCGTTCCCATCGGGGTAGCCACAGGCGATCGCGAAGACCCGCTGCGAGAGCAGTTCCTCGATCTCATGGCTGATCCTGCTGGCGTCGCGCCGGTCCCGCAGGCACCCCGCCAGACGCTCCGTCAGCCCCAGTCGCAGATCGATGGCTTTGAGCAGCACCGCTCCTCCGTCGGAGCTGCCGTGGTGCTGGTCAAACCGCGCGACCAAGGGCTTCCCAAGAAACTCGGGAAACAACAAACACTGTGTCGTGCTATCGTCGGCCAAACGGGAGCCTCCTTCGTGCGAGAAAGGTCTTTATCCAAGCCCTTCTTAGCACGATGGAGCTCCCGTTCAGTTCATTTCTTCACGAATAGTCCGGGCTAGCGGCGCACCCCTATCGGGCGGGGACAGGGAGCGTGATGCGCAGCGGACCCTCTTCGGTCTGCAGCAGCACGTCGGTCGATTCCACCGCGCTGAGGACGCCGTTGGCGAGCCGATCGCCGGCCCCGTACACGTAGAGCACGCCGGCCGGGGAATACACCAGCGCGGTCCATCGGCCGCCGCTCGCGACGAGGCCCGCGAGCTCGAACTCCTCGACCGCCAGCTCCTCCGGCCGCAGGTCGAGCCGCCGCGGACCGTTCTGGCTCGGCGCGGGTGTCGCCTCGGCGCTTCCGGCCGCGCCCACTGCCTCCGTCACCGCGTTCCTCAAATCGGAAGCGGGCATTTCCCGCGCCCAGACGCTGATCCGCCCGGGAATGTCGCGGGGCGCGGCGGCGAGAGACGGATCGACCTCCGCGAGCGCGGCCAGCACCTCCCGCACCTCACCCCGCTTCACCGCGAGCGTGATCTTCGGTGCGTCGGCGGCAAGGGCGGGCCGCGCCGCGGCGGCGCGCACGCGCGACACGCGCCGAAGGGGGCCGGGGGAGAGCTTGATGCCGGCCTTCTGCAGCAGGGTCAGCGCCTCCTCGAGCTCGACGCCGGGGAAGTCGACGCTGACGCGGCCGGTGACGTCGGCATCGACGAGGAACGCCTCTCCGGTCAGCCGGTGCACGACACCGAAGACGTCCGCCCAATCCACGTCCCGCAGGCGCAGGTCGAGGCTGCCGCGGCGCGGGCGCCGGAGCGGCAGAGCGCGGAGCACGGTCGTCCCCGGCGGGTCGCGGTCGGAGCGGCACTGCTCCGCGCTGAAGGGCTGGCTCGTGGGCAGCGGGATCTCGGCATCGAGGCCCACGCTCGGGCTGTGCCCGCGGACCTCGAAGCGGTAGCAGGGGCCCTGACGCGCGAGCAGCACCTGGGCGACGCGGAAGAAGCCGCGCTCGAGCCGGCTCTCGAACCCCTTCAGCGTCGCCTCGCCGACCGCGAGCCCGCGCAGGAAGAAATCCTCGCCCAGGGTCGCCTGGGCGAGCACGAGCGGCCGGCCGCGGGTGACGGCGGCCACCTCGGAGAGGAACAGCCGCGGGTTGCGGCGGCTGCGTCGGAGCGTGTCGATCGCGTCCGCCTTCGCCACCGCGAGGGCCTGATCGCGCAGATACTCGTCCGCCTGCGGCTTCGGCACCCCCGCCAGCTGCCCCCGCAGGCCCTCGGGAGGAGCCGGCAGCGGCGCCGTCGCCGGCCGGTACGGCAGGCGCAAGACCGCGACGACGCGCACCGCATCCGCGGGAGCCGGCGAGAGCACCAGGCTCTCCACGTCGATCAGCCGGGGCGACAGCGCCGCCTGGCGGAAGAAGCGGTCTACCTCGTCGTAGCCGCCGACAGCGGTGAGGTCCACCACAACGTCGGCCGACGGGCTGCGGGAGTCGAACGGAGGGCGCGGCTGGACGTCCAGCGACTCGAGTCCGGTCGACTGCGCCATCTCCAGCACCAGGGCACGGTCGCCCGGAGGATTGGGTCCGTCGGGAAGGATGCGTCGCAGCGTCTCGAGCCGTCGATCGAGAAGGAGGCGCTCGTCGGAGAAGGGCCGGCCGGCCAAGGCGGGGAGCAGGACCAGGAGGGCCAGGGGAACCACGCGGACGGAGCGATGTTGGCGCAACGCGTGACTCAAGGCTCGACCCCGTGCTGAACCTCGCGGACGGGGTCGAGGGAGGTAGGCGGCGGGGGGATTCTAGTCGAAGCCGCGCTTGCGGCGGCGGATGTTGCGGCGGCTCCCCTTGTTCTTGAAGGGCCGCCCCCGGTCGTCCATCGGGGTGAACTCGTTGAAGGTCGGAGCGCTGTATCCCGCTCCGGGAGGACGGTAGCCGCCCGGCCGGAAGGAAGGCCCGCCCATGCCCGGCGCCCGCGGCGGCCGGTTCTCGGCTTCGTTGACGCGGAGGGGCCGGCCCTTGAGGTCCTTCCCGTTCATCAGCGTGATGGATTTCTCGGCCGCCTCGTCGCTCTCGAACTCGACGAAAGCGAAGCCGCGGGGACGCCCGGTCTCGCGGTCGGTGGGCACCTTCGCGTCCACGACCTTGCCGGCAGCGCTGAATGCCTGGATGAGCTCGTCGCGCGTGACGTCGAAGCTCAGGTTGCCCACGAACACCTTATTCGAAATGGCCGCTTCTCCTCTGACGTTACCACCGCCGCCCTTTGCCGCCTTGTGGCGACCGACAAAACGTCCCCGGGGCGCGGCGGCCGGGGAGGTGCGACTGTAACAGAAACCCGATGGTCGATCTAGCCGATAGCGGGCTTCTGAGGGCACCTTAGCACGCCCCGGTGCCGCTGGGGGGCACGCGACGACAATGTGGTAGCCTCGCGACGATTCCAAGGAGCTCGCCATGCCCAAGCCCTCTGCCGGTCGGGCCCTCGGGTTCTCCCTCTTATTGCTTGCCGGCGCTACGCTTCTCCTCCGCGCCGCCGAGCCGACCAAGCCGCCCGTCGCGCGTCGCGAGCCGGTCGTCGAGACCCTCCATGGCGTGGAGCTCGCGGACCCCTATCGCTGGCTCGAGGACCAGGACGCGCCGCCGACGCGGGAATGGATTGCGGCCGAGAACGCGTACACCGATTCGGTCCTGCAGCCCTTGCCGGGCCGCGACCGCATCCAGCGCCGGCTCACGGAGCTCATCAAGATCGACACCGTGAACGTCCCCTTCGTCCGCGGCGGGCGCTCCTTCTTTTCGAAGCGAAAGGCCGATCAGGACCTGTTCGTCCTGTACGTAAGGAAGGGCCCCGACGCTCCCGACGAGGTGCTGCTGGACCCCCACGGCCTGAGCCCCGATCACAGCATTTCGGTGAATTTCGAGGACGTCTCCCTGGACGGACGGCTGCTCGCCTACGGCGTGAGGAACGGCGGGGAGGACGAGGTCGTGGTGCGGTTCATGGACGTGGACACGCGCCGCGAGCGACCGGACACCCTGCCCCGCGCCCGCTACGAGGGGGTCGCCTTCACGGCGGATGAATCGGCGGTCTACTACTGCCGGCAGACGGCCCCGGGACCGCGGGTCTTCCGCCACGCGATGGGCGCCGACGTCGCGAAGGACGAAGAGATCTTCGGCAAGGGGTACGGGCCCGAGAAGTACATCGACATCGGCATCTCCGGCGACGGCTGCTGGCTGAAGATGGAGGCGGAGCACGGCTCGGCGGGGATGAAGGTGGACGTCTACGTCCAGGATCTACGGAAGACGACACCGGTGGTGACGATCGTGAACGACGTCGACGCCAGCTTCACCGGCGCCATCGCCGGCGACCGCCTGTACCTGCTCACCAACTGGAACGCGCCCAAGGGCCGGGTGATGGCCGTCGACCTGGGCGACCCCCGGCGCGACCGCTGGAAGGAGCTGATCCCGGAGGGCACGTCGGTGCTCACGGACGTCACCTTGACCGGGGGCAAGCTCCTCTTGAACCGCCTCCAGGACGTCGCGACGCGACTCAGCATCCACGAAGCCGATGGAAGGCTGTTGCGCGAGGTGGCGCTGCCCGGCATCGGCGCCGTGGGCGGAGTGAGCGGAGACTGGAGCCAGGACGAGGCCTTCTTCTCCTTCAGCTCGCTGGCCCTTCCCCCCACGATCTACCGCTATCGGGTCGGAGCGGCGCAGCGCGACGTGTGGGCGCGGCTGGAGGTTCCGATCCGGAGCGAGGACGTCGAAGTCGAGCAGGTCTGGTACGCCTCGAAGGACGGCACGAAGGTCCCGATGTTCGTGGCCCACCGGAAGGGCGTCCCGCTCGACGGCAACAACCCGACGCTGCTCACGGGCTACGGCGGATTCAACGTCAGCGTGCGGCCGTTCTTCTCCGCCCGCGCGGCGTTCTGGATCGAGAGGGGCGGGGTGTTCGCGCTGCCGAACCTGCGCGGAGGCGGGGAGTTCGGCGAGGCCTGGCACCTGGCGGGAATGCTGGACAGGAAGCAGAACGTCTTCGATGACTTCATCGCGGCCGCCGACTGGCTGATCGCCCACAAGTACACGAGCTCGTCCCGGCTCGTCATCTCCGGCGGATCCAACGGCGGCCTGCTCGTGGGCGCCGCCTTGACGCAGCGGCCGGAGTTGTTCCGGGCGGTGGTCTGCGCCTACCCGCTCCTCGACATGCTGCGATACCACCGCTTCCTGGTGGCGGGCTACTGGGTGCCGGAGTACGGCTCGGCGGACGACCCGACGCAGTTCCCCGCGCTGCGCGCCTACTCGCCGTACCACCACGTGAAGCCGGGGGAGCGGTACCCGGCCGTGCTCTTCATCACCGGCGACGGCGACACCCGCGTGGCGCCGCTCCACGCGCGCAAGATGGCCGCGCTGCTGCAAGCAGCGACGGGCTCGGAGCGTCCGGTATTGCTGCACTACGACACCAAGGCGGGCCACTCGGGCGGCCTGCCGGTGAGCAAGGTGATCGAGGACCTCACGAACGAGATGCTCTTCTTGTTCTGGCAGCTCGGGATTGCTCCCGGCTAGCGTTGCCTCTCAACGCACAGGCCGCAGGGGAGCGCAGAGGACGCAGAGACGGAAATTGACGGAGTCTTGACCGCCCCCGAGCCCATCTTTACGCCGGCCTGACGCCCGCGCGGGTACGCTCGCCCCCATGCGGGGCGGGAACCGCGCGGAGCATCAGATGGGAGACGACACCGAAAGCCTCTTCTACCTCGCCCTGGGGCCGATGGCGGGGATCCTGCTCGGGGCGGCGCTCGTGCCGTTGCGGGGCTACACCACGGCGTCCAACTTCGCGTTCGTGTTCGTGGCGCTGACGATCGTGGTCGCCGAGCTGGGCGGCCGGTGGGCGGCGGTGGCCACCGCGCTGTGCTCGGGCCTCAGCCTCGACTTCTTCCTGACCGAGCCGTACATGCAGCTGACGATGTACGAGAAGCACGACGTCATCGCCGTCGTCGGCATGACCGTGTGCGGCCTCATCGCCGCCGCGTTCGGCTCGCAGCGCGGCCAGCGAACCGCGGCGCTGGCGGCCGTCCGCGGGCAGCTCGACCTCCTTCATGCCGCGTTGCGCGAAGGCGACGCCACCGAGGCGGTCGAGCCGCGCCTCTCGAAGATCCTGCGGGTCTCGCGCGATGCGCTTCCTCTCGCCGCGGCAGTGGTGCGGGACGAGCGGGACCAGGTCCTGGCGAGCTCGGATCCCGCGGACGAACGGCGGCCCGTGCCCCACGCCGTCCTCCACCCGGACGCGCTCGCCATTCCCGACGAGGGAGGCCGTATCGCGCTCGCTTTCGGCGGTCGCCGTCTGGGCTGGCTCGACGTGTGGCGAAGCGCGGGGTACGCCCGGGACGAGTCGAGACGTACGCTCTCCGACCTGGCGCGGTCGGTGGCGATCCTGCTCGCCGGCGAGAGCGCCCGTATCTCCCCGCGCGACTGACGGTTAGGGCGATCCTGACGGCGCGTTGACGCCACCACGGCGCTTCTTGCCACCGTCTTGAGACCCGCTCCGCTAACTTGGCGTGCTGGAGGTAGACACGGTGGTGAAGCGCACGACTCGAGCCTTCATCCTGAGCACGGTGGGCTTCGCTGCCGCCCCTTCACTCGGTCTTGCGACACCCAGCACGACGTATTGGGCACCGTCCACGGCTTCTTGTCAGGCGCGCGGCGTTCCCCACCTCACCTACGACACCTACTTCGGCAAGGGGCCGGCGGCGGGAAGCCAGGGCGCACCCAACTACCCGATCGATACGGGGCTCACGGTCGGGTTCCTGCCCTTCGACAAGCTCCAAGGCGAGGTCGGGTTCGACCTCCTGCTGCCGACGCAGGATCCCTTCCTGCTCAACGCAAAGCTGTGCGTCCCCGAGTCGGCCGCGTTTGCCGGCGCGCCGGGGATCAGTTTCGGTGTCTACAACCTCGGTTTCAAGAAGGATGTCACGGACTACAACGTCCTGTATCTGATGCTCCAGAAGTCCATCCCCGGGGGAGGCTACGTCTCCGTGGGTGCCTATCATGGCCTCAGCGAGACCCTCTTCACCAACAGCGAGGGTCGGGTCGTGCGGACGGGGATCCTGGCCGGCGCCTTCTCCCCCGATATCAAGGTCCGCTGGAAGGGACTCAAGAGGATCAACTTTGCCGCGGACGTCCAGACGGGCAAGAACATCCTGGGGGCGTGGGGACTCGGCTCTTACTTCTACTTCGCGGACAACGTGTCGCTGCTCGTCGGGCCGGTCTTCTACCTCGACAAGAACCTGCAGCCGGGAGGCAAGAAGGTCCTGTGGACCGCGCAGCTGGACGTCGACATCCCGTTGGGCCGCAAGTGACGAGCATGACCTGATGGTGAGGTGGCTTCGATGAAGGATGTGGTTTTCGTGGTGGTCACGCTGGTCTTCTTCGTGCTTTCACTGGCCTACGTCCGCGCCTGCGAGAAGGTGTAGGCGCGGAATGAGCCTCGAGTACGTCGTCGGCCTCGCGCTTTCGCTTCTCTTGCTCGCCTATCTGGGCTACGCGCTGCTGAGGCCGGAGAAGTTCTAGGAGGGGGCTGCTTGAGCGCCAACGGATGGATCCAGATCCTCGTCTTCTTCGCGGCGATCCTCGCCGTGACGAAGCCACTCGGTAGCTTCATGTACCGGGTGATGGAAGGGCAGCGCCATTTCCTGAGCAAGCCTCTCGGCTGGCTCGAGCGACTGTGCTACCGCCTCGGTGGCGTGGACGGTCGTGAGCAGACCTGGCCGGTGTACACGACCGGCCTCCTCGCCTTCAGCGGTCTGACGATGCTCGTGACCTATGCGGTCCAGCGCCTGCAGCACGTGCTTCCCTTCAACCCGCAAAAGATGGGCCCGGTCGAGGCCGGCTCCGCGTTCAACACGGCGGCCAGCTTCACCACCAACACGAACTGGCAGGGCTACGCGGGCGAGGCCACGATGAGCTATCTGAGCCAGATGGCGGGGCTCGCCTGGCACAACTTCCTCTCGGCCGCGGCCGGGATCGCGGTGGCGGTCGCTCTCGCCCGCGGCTTGACCCGCCGCGGCGAGGGGAAGGGTGCGGGCACCATCGGCAACTTCTGGGTCGACCTCACGCGGTCCACGGTCTACATCCTCTTGCCCCTCAGCATCGTGTTCGCGCTCGTGTTCGTGTCGCAGGGAATGATCCAGAACCTCGCTCCCTATCGCGAGATTACGACGCTGGAAGGAAGCAAGCAGGTCATCGCCATGGGCCCGGTGGCCTCGCAGGAATCGATCAAGCAGCTCGGCACCAACGGGGGTGGCTTCTTCAATGCCAACGCCGCGCATCCCTACGAGAACCCGAACCCGCTGACGAACTTCCTGTCCATGTTCGCGATCTTCGCGATCTCGGCAGGCCTCACCTACACCTTCGGCCGGATGGCCGGGGACCAGCGGCAGGGATGGGTGCTCTTTGGCGCGATGGCGTTTCTCTTCTTTGCGGGGGTAACGGCCGCGTACTGGGCGGAGGCTCGCGGCAACCCGATCACCAACGCCATGGGCCTCGCCCCCGGCCTCGGCAACATGGAGGGCAAGGAGGTCCGCTTCGGGGTCGCCAACTCCGCGCTGTACGCGACGGCGACGACGGACGCCTCGTGCGGCGCCGTCAACGCGATGCACGACAGCTTCACCCCGCTGGGCGGCCTGGTCCCGCTCTTCAACATCCAGCTTGGCGAGGTCGTCTTCGGCGGCGTGGGCGCCGGCCTCTACGGCATCCTGGTCCTCGCGATCCTGTCCGTCTTCATCGCGGGGCTCATGGTCGGCCGCACGCCGGAGTACCTCGGCAAGAAGATCGAGACCCGGGAAGTGAAGCTAGCCATGCTGTACGTGCTCGTCTTCCCGCTGGTGATCCTGTCCTTCGCCGCGTGGTCGGCGGTAGTCCCGTATGGGGTGTCGTCGCTCGCCAACCAGGGTCCCCATGGGCTGAGCGAGATCCTGTACGCGTTCACCAGCGGTGCCGGCAACAACGGATCGGCGTTTGGCGGGCTCAATGCCAATACGCCCTGGTACAACACCGCCCTCGGCTTCGACATGCTGATCGGTCGCTTCTGGATGATGATCCCCGCCCTCGCCATCGCCGGGATCCTGTCCGGCAAGAAGACGGCGCCGCCGAGCCCGGGGACGCTACCCACCACGGGGCCGCTGTTCGCCGCCCTGCTCGTGGGCGTAATCGTGATCGTGGGCGCGCTGACGTTCTTCCCCGCGCTCAGCCTGGGGCCGATCGTCGAGCACTTCTCGGCCTAGGCCGCAAAGGTGTTCTGAGCCATGGCCGACAAGAACGTCCGGGCCGTCTCCGCCTGGGAGGGAACGATCGTCCGTGTCGCCCTCTTCGACAGCGTCCGCAAGCTCGACCCTCGACTCATGGCGAAGAACCCCGTGATGTTCGTGGTCGAGATCGGCAGCGTCCTCACCACGTTCATCTGGCTGCACGACCTGGTGACGAGGCCGGCCGGCGCGGCGCCCGCCTGGTTCACGGGCCAGGTCGCGCTCTGGCTGTGGTTCACGGTTCTCTTCGCCAACTTCGCCGAAGCCCTGGCCGAAGGTCGGGGCAAGGCCCAGGCCGCCGCTTTGCGGGGCCTGCGCCAGGAGACGATGGCCCGCCGCCTCGAGAACGGAGTGGAGAAACCGGTTCCCGCATCCGAGCTGCGCAAAGGCGACCTCGTGGTGGTGGAGGCGGGGCAGACCATTCCCGGCGACGGCGAGGTCGTCGAAGGCATCGCGTCGGTGGACGAGTCCGCGGTGACCGGCGAATCCGCGCCCGTGATCCGCGAGAGCGGCGGCGACCGCTCGGCGGTGACCGGGGGCACGAAGGTACTCTCCGACCGCATCGTGGTGCGGATCTCCGCCAACCCCGGCGAGTCCTTCCTGGACCGGATCATCGGCCTCGTCGAGGGCGCCCGGCGCCAGAAGACGCCCAACGAGATCGCGCTCCACGTCCTGCTCTGCGGGATGACGATCATCTTCCTCGTCGCGTGCGTGACGCTCGTCCCCTTCGGCCTCTACTCCGGCCTCCGCTTCTCGGTCACGGTAATCGTGGCCCTGCTCGTGTGCCTGATCCCGACGACCATCGGGGGCCTGCTCTCGGCCATCGGCATCGCGGGCATGGACCGGCTCATCCGGCACAACGTGATCCCGATGAGTGGCCGGGCGGTCGAGGCGGCCGGTGACGTCGACACGATGCTCCTCGACAAGACGGGGACGATCACCTTCGGCAACCGGATGGCGACCGAGTTTCTGCCGTCTCCCGGCGTGCGCATGGAGGAGCTGGCCGACGCGGCGCAGCTCGCGAGCCTGGCCGACGAGACGCCGGAGGGACGATCGATCGTGGTCCTTGCCAAGCAGCATGGCCTCCGCGGCCGCGAGGTGAGCCAGCCTCACGTCATGTTCGTCCCGTTCACCGCCCAGACGCGCATGAGCGGCTGCAACCTCGATGGAAGGGTCATCCGCAAGGGTGCGGTGGACGCGATCTCCCGCCACGTCGGGGCCCTGGGGGGTGCCCTGCCTTCGGAGGTCGACCGGGCCGTTCGCGCCATCGCGCAGTCCGGCGGGACGCCTCTGGCGGTGTCGGATGGCGGACGGGTCCTCGGCGTCGTGCACCTGAAGGACGTCGTCAAGGGCGGCATCAAGGAGCGATTCGCACGCTTCCGCGTCATGGGATTGCGCACGGTCATGATCACCGGCGACAACCCCCTGACCGCGGCCGCCATCGCGGCCGAGGCGGGGGTGGACGACTTCCTCGCCGAGGCCACGCCGGAGATGAAGCTCAAGCTCATCCGGGACGAACAAGCCAAGGGAAAGCTCGTGGCCATGACCGGCGACGGGACCAACGATGCGCCCGCCCTTGCCCAGGCCGACGTTGCAATCGCCATGAACACGGGAACGCAGGCGGCCCGCGAGGCCGGGAACATGGTCGACCTCGACAGCAACCCGACCAAGCTGCTCGAGGTCGTCGAGGTGGGCAAGCAGCTCCTGATGACGCGCGGCTGTCTCACCACCTTTTCGATCGCGAACGACGTGGCCAAGTACTTCGCGATCCTGCCCGCGATGTTCGTGCCCGTCTTTCCCGAGATCGCGCCGCTCAACGTCATGGCGCTCGCCTCGCCCCAGAGCGCGATCCTCTCCGCGGTGATCTTCAACGCCCTGATCATCGTCTTGCTGATCCCCCTCGCGCTCCGGGGAGTGAAATACCGCCCCCTCGGTGCCGCCGCTCTCCTTCGCCGCTCGCTCCTCATCTACGGGGTGGGCGGCGTCGTCGCGCCCTTCGTGGGTATCAAGCTCATCGACCTTCTCCTGGTCCTGGTCGGGCTTACGTAAGGACGGCACATGAAGAACGAAGCCATCATCGCCTTGCGCATGACGCTGGTGACGCTCCTCCTCACTGGCCTTGCTTATCCACTGGCCCTCACTGGACTCGCGCAGGTGCTGTTCCCGGGGCGCGCGAACGGCAGCCTCGTCACCGTCGGGGACCGTGTGATCGGATCCGAGCTGATCGGTCAGCGCTTCCAGAAACCGGGATATTTCCATGGACGGCCGTCGGCCGCGGGGACCGACGGCTACGACGCGACCTCCTCTTCGGGATCCAACCTGGGCCCGACCTCGAAGGCCCTGCATGACCGGATCGAAGCCGAGATCACGCGCCTCCGCACTGAGAACCCGCGGGCGCCCGGCCCGATCCCGGTGGAGCTGGTGACGGCGTCCGGAAGCGGGCTCGACCCCCACGTGAGCGAGGACGCCGCGCGCTGGCAGGTGCCTCGCGTCTCGGCCGCCCGGGGCGTGCCGGCCGCCGAAATGGAGGGGCTCATCGCGAGCCACACCGAAGGCCGGTGGCTCGGCCTCCTCGGCGAGCCGCGGGTCAACGTTCTCCGCTTGAACGTGGATCTGGACCAGCGGTTCGGTCCCCGGAGATAGCCATGGACCGCGCGGCCCTCGACGAGGCGGTCCACGCTTACGTCTGCGTCGCATACTCTCGAGCGCTGCGGTTGGGCGTCCTGCGCGGGCTCGCGATCGTCGCGCTGTTTCTGTGGTACCAAGCCGCGGCCACGATATTGCCGGCGACCGTCGCCTGGATCCTGGGCCTGGCGGCGGCCCTGCTGGCCGCGCTGGCCGCGACCTACGCCGCCCTCGAGTGCCGATGGGGCGGACGGGCACGCCGCGTCCGCGTCCCGCGCTTGGCCTTCTCCGCAGGCGTCAACGCCCGCGATGACCTCCGGGCCGGCCTGCTCTCCGGGTGGGGTCTCGTCGCTCTCGTGCCGTGCGCGGCCGCGCTCGGGGCACCGCTTCCGGCGGGCCTGCTGGCCGCTCTCTCGCCG
>WNFB01003708.1_pt1 | contig 13476 bp, 7 predicted proteins | sample 5400501 | NCBI WGS metagenome assembly WNFB01 (sample SAMN13153341, study PRJNA577476) | soil metagenome | isolation source: 200 cm saprolite under Douglas fir tree site 2 hole 1 | place: USA:California | collected 2015-04-18
CTGCCCGACGCCGAATTCAAGGTTTTCTTCATTTGATTCAAGGAGGAAAGCTGCCAGACGTTTCATCTCGGTCTTCAGTTTCTGCGCTGCGCCGTGCACGGCGGACAGACCCGAGACTGCAAATTGACTCGCATACGTGCCCGAAGCCCCGGTATGAACGTTGCGTTCGGTGTCGAATCCCGTGCGCACGGTAATATGGTCCGGGTGGATGTTGAGGACATCGGCGACAACTTGCGCTGCGGTGGTTTCGTGACCCTGGCCTTGCGGACAAGAGCCGACAGCAACGACAACCTCACCATAGATATCCAGCTTGCAGTTTGCGCCCTGAGAATTGCCAGAAAACGGTGCGTTGGGATTGACGATCTGCGACTGGCCAAAATTGTTCGTTCCGGAATCGAGCGTGGTACCGATTCCGATTCCCAGCCAGCGCCCTTCGGCTCGCGCCGCTGTCTGTTTCCTCTTCCAATTTTCCCAGTCAATCCGCTCCTTGGCGACTTGCATCATTTTGGGGTAGTTGCCGGAGTCGTAGACGCAGCCATTGGGAGTCGTGTAAGGAAATTCTTCGGGTCGAATATAATTGCGCAGCCTCATCTCGTCTGGAGGTATGCCCAATTGGTGCGCGCAAATATCGACGATCCGCTCCAGAAACCACAGATGCTGCATTCGTGAATAGCCGCGGTTCGGACCAACCGGGCATTTATTCGTTACTGCTTGGCTGAAATCGATGCGCGCATTCCGGAAGCGGTAGACGCCTGGAAAAACCTGCGCCCAGATCACGCAGCCCAGAGGCTCATAACGTGGATAGGCTCCGCAATCATCTATGTGGCGCGAGTCGATTGCGGTGATGACGCCAGCCTTATCCAGCGCCACTCTTGTATCGCTGAACGTCCGCTCGTTGCCATGTGCGCTCGAGACGTTGTGCTCGGAGCGAGTCTCGATCCACTTCACCGGGCGGCCACCAGCCTTTTTCGAAGCGAGCGCGCAAACCGACATTTGCGGGTAGCTGGTGATCTTGATGCCGAAGCTGCCGCCGATATCGAAAGTCTGAACGCGAATCCGATCAATGGGGACACCGAGATGCGCCGCAATGAACTGCATCGCAAACGACGGAAAGGAATTGTTGCACCAATAATAGATGTGCTCGTCTTTCGGGTCCCACTGTCCGATCACCGCGTTGGTTTCCAGCGGCGTGCTGGAAAAACGGTGAAAATGCATCTTGTCGATCCGCACGATGTGCGCCGCCTCGCGAAACGCTTTCTCAATGTCACCGTATTCGAAGACGCCCCGCCAAACACGGTTTGTCCCCGCATCGTCGTGAAGGAGGATGGAATTTTTCAAGGCTTCTTCGCCGTCAACCACTACCTCCAGAGACTCGTACTCGACTTGCACTAGTTCGGCCGCATCGTCTGCAATCTGCGGCGAGGTCGCGACAACTGCGGCTACCGGTTCCCCCTGATAACGAACTCTGGAAACCGCCAGCGGATAATCTTTGATTCGAGCGAATGGATCCGGCCCGATCTCGATGAAAGGATTCGTCTGCTTCGCGATTTCCGCACCGGTGAGCGTGCAAATTACGCCTGGAACGGTTTCCGCCGCAGAAGTATCAAGGCCGGTCACTTTCGCATGAGCGTACGGAGAACGCACGAACTTCAGATACAGCATGTTGTGCAGCTTGATGTCGTCGACGAACTTGCCGCGGCCTCGAAGGAGTCGTTTATCCTCCTTCCGCGCCAGTCCCTTGCCGACCCATCCCCCACCATTGGTTCCCGCGCTCAAGTTACCCCACTCCTAAATCGTCCAAATCTCTTGTTAACGAAGCGCTGCCTGCAAGCCGTCAATCAGCTTCTGCACATTCTTCCTTCCGAGCGGCTCGAGCAACCCGCCTGCAACGGAAGTCAAACGTCCGAAAATCTGCGCTTCACCCTGCCACGCGACCTTCGTACCACCGGCTGCCGGAGCAAGATCGAAGCCTGCCGTCAATGACACGTTTCCGCCGACTATACTTCCCGAGCCTTTATATTGGGCACGGTTGGGGCGATGGGCCTCGGCAAGCTCCATCTTCAAATTTGCCGTGCCCTTGATGTAGGAGATGCCCACGTTCACTCTCACCGCAAAGTGGCGTTCATCCTGAATGTCCATGCTCTGAAAGTCCGGAAGCAAGGGAGCAAACTTATTTGGATCGGTCAGGAAGTCGTACACTTCTTCCGCGGTGCGCGCCACTTCGAAGTCTCCGCCAAACCTAATCGCCATGGCTGGTGCTCCGCATTTTCGCTGCGGCCGTTTCGATCGCTTTGAAAATGTTCTGATAGCCGGTACACCGACAGGTATTTCCCGCAATCGCTTTGCGAATCTGCTTCTGGTTCGGGCTTGAATTGTCCTTCAGGAGCTGAAGCGCAGAAAGCATCAGCCCGGGCGTGCAATATCCGCATTGGAGACCGTAGCAGTCACCAAATGCCTCTTGAATAGGATGAAGTTTGCCGTCTTTCTCCAAACCCTCGACGGTGATAAACTCCGCGCCGTCGGCTTGCACCGCAAAGACCGTACAGGATTTCACGGCAGCCCCGTTCATCAACACCGTGCAGGCTCCGCAATATGTCGTGTCGCATCCGATATGCGTGCCTGTCAGTTCAAGATCTTCTCGAATGAATTCAACCAGCAACCGCCGAGGTTCGACTTCACAAGCAAGCAACTTGCCGTTAACGCGGAGCTGAATAGAAACTTTTTGAGCAGCTTCACGCATAAATGTGGCTGACCTCCACCTGTTGTCCCCGGGCCCGCTGAAGCGCAGCTTCCGTCGCACGTTTAACAAGCGCTCCCACAAGCTGCCGTTTGTAATCCGCCGAACCGCGCATATCCGATTGGGGGTCGGCGGCTGCACGCGCGGCTTCCGCTGCAGATTCGACAAGCTTCGGCGTGATCTGCTGGCCACGAAGCGCAGCTTCTCCTTCTCGAACTCGAATCGGCAACAGTCCGACACAGCCCAGTGTGATCACGATCTCTTTGCAGCGATCACCCTCCAGGCTCAGCTGCACGGCGGCGCTTGCAGTGGGATAAACGGGCGCCGTCCGCTTGAAAGCGATGTAGGCGCCACCGCTGTTCTCCGGTGGAAATTTGACAACGACTTCTGAAACAAGTTCGTCGGGGGCAAGCGAGGTTGTATAAGCATCCTTCAGAAATTCACTCAGCTTTAAGGAACGCTCCCCTGTTAGGCCAGCGCATCGAACTTCGCAAGAGAGCGTCAGCAACACCGTGGCCCAATCGCCGCTAGGGTCGGCCTCGGCAAGCGAACCGCCGATCGTTCCCCGATTTCTGACCTGCACGTCCGCAATCCCAGCGGCGCAATCTCGCAAGATCGGAATCTTTGCCGCCGCGGGAGACTTCTCGATCTCGGCATGCCGCGCAAGCGCGCCGAAATGCAAAGCATCATTCTTCTGCTGAATAAAGGAAATTCCCTCGACAAAGTTCAGGTCGACGAGGTGAGCGGGGTTGGCAAAACGCAATTTCATCAGCGGAATCAAACTTTGGCCCCCCGCCAGCAGTTTCGCGCCCTCCCCCAATTGGGAGAGGAGAGTTGCCGCGTTCTTGAGCGAGCTAGCTCGATGATAGGTAAAAGCTTGGGGATACATCTTACGTGAGTCCTCGAACGGCTGTTCCAACTCTTGATCGAAGGAATGCCACCAGGCTTGCCCTCGGATGATCCTGTTTACAATTGCGGCTCGGGTTCGCTACATAGTCCAGTGCAAAACTAGCGGGCCGCCGCTCTTGCGATTCGCTGATCCATCACGGCAGTCAATCTTGTTTCCGAATCTCGCAGATGCTGCGCGAGGAGCGTTACACACTCTTCTGTCTCCCCACCAGTTAGCAGCTGGTAGATTCTACGATGAACGGGAACGAGGCCACCCGGATTATCATGTCTGAGATCCACGAGAACCATCCCCATCCGCAATTCACCCAGAAGTTTCTCGTAAAAGGATTCCAGGCGACGGTTCCGGTGAAAACGAATCAGCAGTGTGTGAAAGTTCAAATCGAAGCGGACGGCCCTCAACCAATCAACGCCCTCAACCGCTTCCTCATAGCCTTCCAACGCTCTGCGCATCTCCGTCAAAACATCGGAGTCTTCCATCTTCGCCGCTCGTACCGCCGGAATTTCTAATAGGTGGCGCAGTCGATAAATTTCGGCGACGTCCTCTAAGGATAGTCGTGCGACGGCCACACCGCGGTGTGCGCTTCGCTTCAGGAGACCTTCCAGCGACAATATGCGCGTCGCTTCCCGGACGGTATTCCTGGATACTCCGAGTGACGTAGCCATCGGAACTTCTTGCAGGGCAGTTCCGGGAAGCAATTCTCCGTCGAGGATGCGCTGCCGAAGAATCGAGGCAACCTGGTCGGCAACAGATATTCGATTGATCTCGGCTAGTTCCATTTTCGATCTCAATTTGTGAGGGGCAGTGCGACATATTGCTCTCAATCCAGAGCGGAGTCAAGTGTTCAACAATTCCCATCTCCAATTGGTCTCCTCTTTCTCCTTGACATGTTCCTTTGCCACGCATAGTGTATCGTTCCATTCTGGCTTTCTTTTGTTGAGGCGGGCACCCTAGATGGGGGCAGCACCATTGCAGCGCCAGGACATCTTGAACTAATTGGCGCGTTGCTTGTCACATCCTCACTCTGGAGGCCCTCTATTCACCCTTGGTGCTTTACGGCTAAGTCCATTGGGGTATGCCTGAGCTGCCGGAAAAGCTGTTCTCTCATGCACACCCTAGGCAAAGCCATAAAGATCTAAGGTGCAGCTGAAGAAGGACATTTCAACCGCAGTTCGGAATGCTCGAGGTTTGAAGGTCAATTGGGGGGTGTACTGTGATTCGCAGCAAGTGCAATTATTCACTCCAGATTCTTCAGGTTGTTTTATGTGCGACTTTCCTGTTGATCTCGCCAAACTCCGCCCGGGGCCAGACAGTCAATGCCACACTGGCGGGGAAAATAGCCGACGTCTCCGGCGGCAGCGTAGCCAAGGCTACGGTTACAGCTTCAAATGTGGCCACCGGATTTTCTCGTTCGGCACTGACTTCGGAAAACGGCGAGTATTCCATCCCCGCGCTGCCCGCTGGAGAATATAAGGTCACCGTCGAATTCTCCGGCTTCGGCAAGCAGACGAGAAACATCACTCTGCAGGTAGGTCAATCCGCGTCGCTGGACTTCACATTGAAGCCAGGCGCGGTCGCGGAAAAAGTCGAGGTGAAGGCCACCTCTGAGCTTGCGGAGCCGACGCGGACCCAAGTCAGCACAGTCATCACGGAACGGCAGATCGTAAATTTGCCGGTGAACGGCCGCGAGTTTATTGACTTCGCGCTGCTCTCCCCGTCCGTGGCTATCGGAAATACCACCTCCGGCAGCACCGATGTGATCGTTGAGCCGGTGACCAAGCTCTCCTTCGCCGGGCAGAACATTCACTATAACTTCATCGCCGTCGACGGCGCCGACGATATTTCCACAGCGTCGGGCATCCAGCGTGGCACTCCGCCACAGGAATCCGTTCAGGAGTTCCGCGTCATCAACAGCGACTATTCGGCGGAATTCGGCCGCGCCACGGCCGGAATCGTGAACATCATCACGCGAAGCGGCACCAACAACTGGCATGGCACGTTGTACGAATACTTCCGCAACAACAAGCTGGATGCCATCAATCTACTGGAAGCAAAGGGAAGTCACGTTCTCCGGCAGAATCAGTTCGGCGCTGCCATCGGCGGACCCATCCAGAAAGACAAGACCTTTTTCTACGCCAACTACGAGCTTCAGCGCCGGGCCGAGTCTCATTTTTACAACTCGTTTGTCCTCGCGAATATCACCTCCATCAACACTGTGAAAACCGTTGCCTACAAACTGCCGGCCGAGCCCGACCTTAGCAGCGTCTTGGCGACGGGCGACACCGACAACGGATTTGTCCGCATGGACCACCGATTCGGCGATAAGCATAATCTATACGTACGCTACTTCGTCAATGATGGACGCCTTCTCAATCAATCTCCCTTGAATGATGGTTCCGATCTGCCTTCGACCTTCCGCAATAATTTCTATCGCGACCAGTCACTCGCAGGCAGTCTTGCTTCACTTGTCACGCCGAAACTCGTCAACGAATTGCGTATGCAATTCGCGCATCGCTCGTTTGATTTCCCCTCGGTTTCGTCCCAGCCCCACCTGGAGCTCACCAACGTCTTCACTGCCGGCGTGAACCGCGGCAACCCCGAATTCTACCGGGAGTCACGCTATGAGCTCGTGGACAACGTCACTCGAATGCTGGACAAACACACCATCTCGTTCGGAGGCAATTACAATTGGGTGCGCACCGAGGAGTCCTTCCCGCTCTTCTATCCCTTCGAAGCTCATTTCTCGAGCCCCGGTGGATACTTCGGCAACGACGGTCTTCTTCCGGGATGCGTTGCTGGGGTGATCGCACCAGGCTGTCAGCATCCGGGCGCAATTTTCTTCGAGCGCTTTAACGCTGCAAGCAATTTCACCGAACCCAATATCAACCCTGCTGCGTTTCAGGGTACTTCGATACCCGCGGCGATCCGAAATCAAGCCCGAGGAACGCTCGACCATAGCTATGACGGGCTGTTCATTCAGGACAAGTGGCGCGTGACGAACCGTTTGACCTTGAACGGCGGTATTCGCTGGGAATGGGAGACCTGGCCTTCCAACGTCCTCAATACCCAATGGAAGAATTTCGATCCGCGCCTTGGTATGGCCTACAACCTTGGCACCAAACACAACGTGGTCGTGCGCGCCGGCTTCGGCCTTTTCCACGGCATCATCCCAGCGCCACTGCTCGCTTGCCAGCGCGCGGTTTGCGGCGGGACTCAGGGGAAATATCCGGGGCGTCCCTTTGAGGATTCGCTGGATGCGGCGACCCGGGCGTTTGCCTTCGGCAGCGATCCGTTCACCATGGGTCCTCTACTGCACAATCTGGCGATCAACGGAAATTACCTGCCCATCGCGCTCGACGTGGTCGCCGTACGATTCGTCCAGGATCATAAGAATCCCTACGGCGTCCAGGCAAGTCTGGCAATCGAATTTGATCCGCTGCCGGATACGACAGTCAGTCTCAGCGCGTTGCATATCCGTGGCGTTCACCTTGGCAGCTTTTTCAATGTTAACCAGCCCAACCCGACCGGAACTGCGCAGGAGTTCGACTCGAAAGGTCGGATGGGACCCAAAAACCTGTATTGCTCTCCTCCCATTGCTGCCATTTGCCCGTTTGTTCCGACTTTCCGCACTTTTCCATTCGGAATCTATTTCGAAGCGACCTCGCGGTGGGATTCCCAATACGACGGATTTCTCCTGAACGTAAATAAGCGGCTGAGTCACAATTTCGCCTACGGAATCAGCTACACGCTGGCGAAGAGTATTGATGATGGCCCCAACCCAAGCTTCGTGCTTGTCCCGCAGGACAGTGGCAATTTCCGTGCTGAAAGAGCCCTCTCGAGTGATGATGTCCGTCAGAGGTTGGTGCTGAACGGCACGGTCTCGACGCCCAAGAGCTGGGGCCCGGTGGGGCGCGACTTCCTATTCGGCCTCATCGCAACAATTCAGTCACCTCTTCGCTTCACCAAGTTCGCCGGCTCTGACGCCAATGGCGATATCTTTGACAACAACGACCGGGTGGGCATCGAACCGCGCAACACCTTCGTCGGTGACAATTTCCGGTCTGTGGATGTGCGCGTCTCACGGAGGTTTGTCTTCCGCGAGCAGCGCAGCCTCGAACTCATCGCCGAGGCCTTCAATCTCTCCAACACGCTGAACATCCGTTACTTCAACACCGTCTACGGGGCGGCGGACTTCTGCCCCTCCGACCCAGGTGCATTCGGGTGCACCGGTGCGACCAAAAACCTGGAAGGCGCCCCGAATCTTCCGGGTGAGTTATTCTCTCTATACGGGACGCCGCGCGCCGCTAATAATCCGCGACAGATCCAGTTGGCCTTGAAGTTTAGCTTCTAGCCGGCGTTCTGCTCGCTCTCTTTTGAGGTCCGGCCCTGGCAAGCTGCCAGGCCGGACCTGGATGTACGACGCTTCTGCTGGAACTCGAACAGAAACTCGTGACCAGGAGCATATGGCCGCGCTCAATCCTCCCGATTCTCTTGCCTTCTCTGTGTCCTTTTCCTCGATGGGCGCACGCCGGCTCTTCCTGCTTGGAGGGATCGCGTTGATCCTTTCCGGGATGATCTTCGGTGACGTCTTTGGCGTCTTCGTCTTGCACCAGAATGCCGCTCGCGTGGGCGCGAGTCTCGCTGGAGCCGCTCATGCTGCGCTCCATCGCGACGCGGCAGCCACCCGAGCGTACTTTCAAACCGTCGGTGTGTTTCTCGAAAACCGCGGCACCCAAGTCGATACCCATGTTCATATGATCGGATTTGGTTACCTGGCCCTCGTCCTCGCCATCCTGGAACCATGGATCGCTCTCTCTGCCACGACCAAGCGGCTCATCGCCTGGACTTTTCTCCTGGGTGCCTGGCTCCTTCCGCTGGGAGTTTTTTTGATCCACTATGTCGGGCTCGCTTACAGCCCGCTGCAAAGCATCGGCTGGGCCAGCATCCTTGCTGATTTCGGCGGCCTGTTGGTGGTGGCCGCTACATTCGCCTGCCTCGCAGGCCTTTGGAAATATTTTTGCTCGCCAGCCCATGCCGCCCAGGCCAAGGACCTGCTGATGGATCGGAGCGCGGCGAGCCGTCTGCTCTCGACCGGCGGATTGCTGCTCATCCTGCTCGGTTTCGCGGCTGGCGCCTATTACGCTACTTTCGATCTTTACCGCCACGAATCCCAGGATTTTCGTGAGTTATCGCAAATGACTGCAGCCGCTGCCTCGGACAGCCCCCAGGGTGTCGAAGCGGCGCTCGCCGATTTCGGCCAGTTGCAGGGCGATAAAGCCGTCAAAATCGCCGCCCATGCACACAGCATCGAATTCGGATTGCTGGCCATGATGCTGGCGTTCTTTCAGTCCTACGTAGACCTGCGCGAGTCCTGGAAGCGCCGCTGGGCCCTGATCCTTCTCATCGGTTCGCTGACACTTCCAGTTTGCGTTTTCCTCGAACTGCGCTTCGGGCTTTTGGCAGGTGGCCTGGCCGACATCGGTGGTCTTCTCGTCATCGTCGCCCTCCTTGCGATGTGGATCGGCATCTTGCGTTATACCGGCCAAGTAGATGCAGCCGGTGTCGCCGCCGCTCGAGGCATACCATCATGAGTCGCTCGCGCCGCATCTTGCTAGCCGGTGGAATTGCCCTGGCCGTGTTCGGCATGGCCTATGGCATGTGGTACGCCATCTTCGCTGAGCATCAGGCTCTCGAAGAGATCGGTGTCTCACTCTCCTCCGCCTTCTCCGGCGCGGCCCAGCGTGATGCCGCACAGTCTGGGGCTGCCCTCCTGCGCTACAAGGAATCCAAATATGTCTACGATCGCCAGGTCGACGTTCACAGCCATTGGATTGGTCTCGCCATGGTGCTGATTGTGCTGGGCCTTAGCTTCGATCAAGTGTCATTCTCTGAGAAGCTGAAGATTTGGATTGCAGTGGGCATTCTCGCCGGAGCGTGGGCCTTCCCTTTGGGTGTCTTGTTCCAGGCCTATGGTCACGGCCCGCTGCCCAGAATTCTGGCGATTTCGGGATCTGCCATGGAGATTGTTTCACTTTGTTTCATCGCGCTCGGATTTGCTCGGGGTCAATTTTCTATATCTCGATCGTGACTGTCGCCCGAAAGCGAAAGCAGTTGAGAAAAGCTCACACCGGCCGATTGAAGTGCGGCGAGATGTCCTAGCGGCACGGTAATACCGGCCCCTCTGTGGAAGGAAAACTCCCCCTGTAAACGATGCGGTAGTCCTTGGTCGGGCCTTGAATTTATTCCGCAGTCCCATTCTTTCCAGCCTTGGCAGCACCTCATCGCGAAAATAGGGGAGTTCCGTTACATAGTCGACGAAACTCAGTGTCGTGCCGGCAAATCCAGAGCCCGGAATTTTCTCCATTTCTTTCACAATTGTGTCCGGATCGCCCACCAGTGGGCACGTGCCATGTCCCGCCGCAAATCGGTCGCGCATCGTGCGCAGTGCCTCTGGCGGAAATGATTGCGCGTTGAGTCCCTGCAGACGCATCAGGTTATCCACCGCTGTCCCTCGCCAAAATGATGACCGACATTGAAATCAACAGTTTGCGCCCAGGCCTGTAACATTGTTAGGAGAAGGGGATTCAGCGTTGTGTGGAGTCTTGCGAAGGAGGCCGTTCGCACCCGGTACATTCCGGGCGTGTCGTCGCATACTCTCCAGAAACTAAACGCGTAACTCGTTTAGTTCATGACACTACTGATGACCCGCTGGGCCGTCGTTTGCCCGGAAGTAATCCGCTTCGACACAAAACGCACTTCATTTTCTATGTGCATCCGCCCAAGCGGTTCCCAAGTCCGGTTTTAGGAAGTCACGGCGGCCCTCGATCATCCTGGTTCACTTGGATATAAACCCGACTTGCACGAACATCAGCTACATGCGCCGCTCCCGCAAGAATGAGGTTTCTTCGGAGCACTTACTGTTTCTATATACTTATTTATTATCATATATTATATTTTAAGTAAATGGTCGGGGCGAATGGATTTGAACCATCGACCTCCTGGTCCCGAACCAGGCGCGCTAGCCAGGCTGCGCTACGCCCCGACCGATATGCTCAGGCGCATACGTCCTGCCTAAGCGAGTCACCAGATTAGCATAGCTCTTCGCCCCAGACTAGACCAGGGCGGCCCCTGCATGATTTCTACACTCAAAGAGCGCCATTCACCCCTTGTTCTGTTCCCCGATTGCACCAGAGCATCCCACATGTCTCAGATCATCTGCGGTGCCGTGAGCGGTGAAAAACAAGGCCGCCGGAAGGCTGCTTCCCTCCGGCGGCAGGTTGAAGTTAATGTTGAGCAGACTAGAACGAGTACCGCGCGCCGATTTGCATCACCCGGGGCTGCCCCTGGATCTGCGTGAAGTTTGACCAGTTGTCCGGGGGGTTCAGCCCGCGTAACGCAGGATCGCGAGCTACGCCAAAGCCCGTGCGGCTGCCGTCAATCAGGCCAAAACTCTGATGGTTAGCGACGTTGAATACATCCCAGCGGAGCTGTAACTTGTGTTTTTCGCTCCATGGCATGTCCCACGTCTTCGCTAGCCCAAGATCCACATTCGCGTATCCCGGATAGCGAAAGAGATTCCGTATTCCAGTTTCGCCGGGATAGGCGTTCCGGAAGTTCTGGTAAATTGCCTTGATATCGCACCCGCTGCCGCCGAAAAGCTTTGGGGCGTCAGTCCCGACGGGGGCTGGGGTTCCAACACGGCTCGGGCAAGTGCTGACCGGCGCTAGGGGAGTTACATTGGCTTGGACATTCCAGTTGGTTGCCCAGCGGGCGTCGTCGAATGGCGAGCCTATTGGCAGTCCGGTGTTCCAGCGGAAGATGCCGGCGAGCTGCCATCCCCCAAGGACCGCCTGCAAAGCGGGATTATCGGTGTTCATGAAGGCTCTTCCCTTGCCAAACGGCAGCTGCCACACGGCAGAGGCATTGATGAGGTGCCGGATGTCGAAGTCGGAGTTGCCGTAGTTACTGCGCTGGCGGATCGGATTTTCGATAAACGGCCCGCTATTGTTTTGACTGCCGAAGCCAAAGTCCGATTGCAATCCGGAAGAGTCATCTAACGAGTGGGAATAGCTGTAATTGACGTCCATGGTCAAACTGCTGAGACGCTGTCGCAGCGAAACCGTAAGAGCATGGTAGTTGGAATTCCCAATCGTGCTCCACGCGGACAACGCACCGTATTGCGGTTGCATGAATCTGGTGGGGAAAGGAGTGGTACCGAAAAGTCCGGCTGCCACTTGATCGATCAAAGCCTGCGTATCCGTCCAGTCGTTGCCCGAAAAGAAAGCACACGGGTTCGAGGGTGTTCGGGTTTGCATGGCATAGAAAAGCTGAGTGTTTGACCATGCTGGATTGAACCCAGGGTTAGGATCTGAAGCGCTGCAGACGGGATCTAAACCAAAAGCATTATTCACGATTGACGCCAGGCCTGCGGGAAAAAGATTCTCAAAGAATGGGATGGAAGCAATTTGGCTGGTGTTAGTGCCCTGCTGACGCTGCTTCTCCAGCATCGTTGCGGCCGTGTACCAGTCCATCCCGCTCTTCGGATCACGAATGTCGTTGAAGGCAACGGCATCCCGGCGGGCCAGCAGACTGCGTGCCATCCGCCCGACGTAGGAGACTGAAAGCGTAGTGCCAGCACGCATTTGACGCTCGTAGGTCAGATTCCAAACGTATTCGGTGGGCGCATGTAGATTCGAATCCACACTCGTCTCGATGCGCTCTCCCTCGTCAAGCGGCTGCGACAGTGGGAACTTCAGACTGCCCGGCACAACGACCTTGGGCAGTGTCTGGACATTTTGGTTAAATCCGGTAAACAAAGGTGCCAGGGGTGACGTGCTACCGGCAACCGTGTCGTAAGTGTTTGCAGGTGTCGTGAAGTTCGACGTGAAACCGAGTGTGTTGTTCAAATCCCAATCCACGGCCAAGGCTTGGCCATAGTAATCGTTCGTAATGGCGAACCCGCCACGCAGGACGGACTTACCGCTATCGCCAAATAAGGAGTGCAGCAGCCCCTGGGAGTAGTTGGGAGACCAAGCCACTGCGATGCGCGGCTGGAAGTTGTTCTTGTCCCAGTTGTACATCGGCTTTCCGCCGTTGACCGGTCCGGAGCGGTTAATCAGGATGGGATCAACGAAGTTGGTCCCCGCCTTGCCCGCCGCCACCCGTTTCGCAAAATACTGTCCAAGCGGCACGGTGGGCTGGACTTCGAACCCTTGCTTCTCATAAACAGGGCGCTCGAGACTATAGCGCAGTCCCAGCGTGAGGGTCAGGTTGGGACGAACCTTCCATGTATCCTGGATGTACTCGTCGTAGGCTTGGGTTGCGAAGTCGCGCACGGTGGGTGAGCCGGCGGACAGCAAATTGCCGCTCTTGCCGAAGGTGAAGTTGGCGGTAACTTCGGTGAAACGCCCGATGATAGCCGTCCCTGCATCCCGCACCGGTAGGGTCGACGAGAGTAGGCCACCGGCCCCGGGCAAACTCTGCGAGTCAAGGTAAGCTTGAAAGGCGTTTGGAATATTTGCGCCAGTATTCAGATAGAAGGAGGGATTGGTTTCCGCAAAATCAAATGCGTTGGCAAAGCTGACCCGACTGTTCCTGATTCGACGGAGGTTAACTCCAAACTGCACGTTGTGGTTGCCATGGATCCACGAAATGTCATCCGTGAAGTTATGGACCGGTGTTACACGGCTGACCGAATGAGTTTCTCCCGTGGGTTGAAACACGAAGCGGAAATCCGTGTCATTCCCGCTGCTGTCCCCGACATTGCTGAATGCTTGCCGGGTATAGCCATAACGGAAATTATTCACCCAATGGTTGCCGATGGTCCAGGTGT
>WNFB01010525.1_pt1 | contig 13476 bp, 18 predicted proteins | sample 5400501 | NCBI WGS metagenome assembly WNFB01 (sample SAMN13153341, study PRJNA577476) | soil metagenome | isolation source: 200 cm saprolite under Douglas fir tree site 2 hole 1 | place: USA:California | collected 2015-04-18
GTGGCGACGGCGGTGGGGCGTGACGTAGGCATTCGCCTCCCTGTTCTACGTGCTGCTAACCTTTCCTTGCCCGGCCTCCGCGTGCTAGAATGCATAGGTATTTTCGATCGAGTTGCAGTTCGGAGGACGCATCATGGGTCGACACTGCGCAATCTGCGGCAAGAAGCCCGCCGCGGGGCATTCCATCAGCCACTCAGCGGTCAAGTCACCTCGGAGATTTATGCCGAATCTTCAGCGGATCCGAGTCCTGGTGGCGGGTGCGCCCCAACGTCTTACCGTGTGCACGGAGTGCCTGCAGGCCGGGCGGGTGCAGCGACCGCCGGTACGCCGCAAAGCCCCTCTCGCCGTCTAGGCCTGGGGAGGGACCTGGTCAGCGGTCCCCGATTCGCTCTCGCTCCCGTAGCCGTTGTGCATCTGAAGGATTAGTTCCTCGACGTCTGCGTCCCCGAAGACGTAGCGAGCGCCACAGAAGTTGCAGAGCACCTCTACCTGCCCCTGTTCTGCGCGTATCTCGCGAAGTTCGGCGTCCCCCAGGCTGATCAGGACCTGCTGGACCTTCCGCCGCGAACAGCGGCAGCGGAACCGCACGGGACCTCGCTCCACCACGCGGCTCACGATCGTCCCGAGGAGGGCGTCCACCATCTCTTCCGGTGTCTGGCCCTTCGAGATCATGGATGTCACGGTCGGCAGAACCTGTGCCCGTTCCTCTAAGTACGCCACTACCCGCTCGTCGGCCCCGGGCATCACTTGCACGATCAAGCCGCCGGCTGCCATGACCCGCTCGGTGGGTGCCACGAGCACCCCCAAGGCCACGACCGAAGGAATCTGATGTGAGACGACCAGGTAGGAGGCGAGGTCCTCGGCGATTTCCCCGGAAACTAGGGGAACACTGCCGTGATACGGAACGCGGAGGCCCAGGTCGAGGGTGACGTGTAGGGTCCCGTGACCAACGGCGCCGCCCACATCGAGCTTGCCCCGGGCCGTGAGGGGAAGGTGCACTTGCGGATTAGCGACGTAGCCCCGCACGGTGCCCTCGGCGTCGCTCATAACCAAGGCGCCGCCCAACGGTCCGTCTCCCTGGATCCGGACCATCACCGTCTGGCCTCGCTTCAGAGCTACCCCCAGCAGTCCCGCGCCCGTGAGCATCCGTCCTAGGGCAGCGGTGGCGGTGGGCGCCGTCCCGTGTCGGCGGCGCGCAGCCTCGACGGCCGCGGTCGTTACCGCGGCCATGGCCCGTACGGTGCTGTCATCTGTCACGGACCGAATCCAATAATCTCCCATCACGTCTCACATCCACGCGTCACATAGACCATTATACAAGGGGAGGCAAATGAGCCGATTCCCGTTCGCGTGATCGTGCCTGCTGTGCAGACAACTTGGTGGGACAGTCAGGATCGGTGTTCTACCACGATGAGCAACCATCCGCGCCTTGTACGTACGTGCGCTGGGGAGGCTGTGATTTCATTGCTAATGCCTCGTGTCGCGTCCATGCGCAGGGCACTGTGGGCCAGCGGGTACTTGAGGCCGTGCGTGGATATCCCGGTCACGCGGGCCGACAGAGGAATCAGCGAGACGCGATCTCCGACCCGACCAGGAATGGATGCCTGTGGGGCCGCCAAGAACAGTTCGGTAGTACCGTGGACGATCCGCGCACGGCGGCGCTGCCTCGCGAGCGCAACCAATAATGCGATGTTGGCGAGCGTGTGGTCAACGCGGCCACCGAGCACGCCGATGAGATCGATCGTAGTGGCCCCAGCCCGCAGCGCGTACTGCATAGCGAGTTCGGTATCTGACTTGTCCTTGTCGCGCGGGTGTGCCAGGAGGCGGGTCCCGCGCCGGCGCGCCCACGCCAGCAAGGACGGGCTGGCGGAGTCAAAGTCGCCCACGGCCACCTCGGGGGTGATGCCCAGTGCCCGCATGACGCGCAGGCCGCCATCGGCGCACACGACCAAATCGGCGTGGCGGAGAAGCTGCCGCAGGCCGCGGGTCGGAGGCAGGCGGCCGTTCCCGACGATCGCGGCGCGCATCTATGACACAGCGGTCATGCCGCCGCTGGAACGGGGACTTTTGAGAGGCGTTCCCAGACCAGCAGCGTCAGCATAATCGCCACAATGAAATCCAGCCCCAGGTACGTTGCGTTATACACGAGCGAGTACTGCCACACGGGCTGGCCCTTGGGCGCGTACTGGGAAAAGAAAACCACGCCCGAGACGACGTGCGATGCGTACCGAGCCAGGGCGCCCACCGTGACTCCAAAGGCCGGAAACTTGGGGAAAAATCCCGCGAGTCCCAGCAGGCCGAATGCCAACGGGTAGTCCAGAATGACCTGCACCGGGTGGACGAAGAACCGGCCGCCGCTGAGGATCCAGCCTTCGAGAATCCCATACAGCGCGCCGGTCACAAACCCCACGCCCCCTGGGGCATTTCCCACAACTTGATGAAGTGCAGCACGGCCGCCAAGGCGATGGCGATCCCCATCTCCGCGATGAGTCGTGGTGAGAGCTTGCTGCCTGTCCTCTCCATGTTCTTCCTCCCTCGTTTTTTCTCTCGATCCGAAACACAAAACCGCCAGCCGTTCCAGCCTGGCGGTCATCCCATCCGATCTCTTCCCCACGCCAGCATTACCTGGATCGGGTCCTATGGGTCTGTGACAGGGCCCACCGCTGAAGACGGCAGGCAGGTCACACTCTCAGCCCGGAATCCTCCGAGCTCCCCGTGCTATGCAGTTGTCCCTCGTTATCTTAGTCCCACCCCACGGCTAATTGCAAGCGTGTGACCAATGAGGGAGTGTGTGCCAGGTACGCGCCGTCCGTCTCTTCCGCCTCACTGTGCTCAGTGACGAGCTATGCCTACGGGATCGAATCTACGTCTGAGTGCGGATTCTACGCGTGCGTTCTGGCGGCAAACAGCCGGGTCGCCGTGAAGACCCAGTTCTTGGATACGGAGTCCTAACCTCCCAAGGGGCCTCTCGATGCTCCTACTCGTACGCCGTGAACAGCGCGGAAGTCTTGAGGTAGACGGCCGGGAGCACAACAAAACACACAGCAGGCCGCGGTTTGCACGGCCTGCTGTGGCTACAACGCTTTGGTCAGGATGTCTACAGTGGTCTTATTACTTGGCCATTTGTCGCAGCGTCTGCATGGCCTTTCCGACGTTTCTGTCGGCACCGGTGACCAGGCCGGTGAGCAGCTTGTAGTTCTGGCCCTTTTGGTTGGAGTTCTTGAGCACCGATACCGCGGACTTGAGTTGATCTTGGGATTGCTTCAGGACACTTTGAATCTGATCGAGTTGCTCTTTGGTGGGCTTGGTCGCTTCCACAGACTTGAACATGCTCAGCGCCTGCCCAATCTTGGTCTCCGCATCCCGCACTTGGCCCATCGGCTGTTCCACGCCGGTCAGACTCTTCTTGCTGACAAGTTCCTCGGCGCTGTTCAGGTTTCGGAGGGCCGTGTCGAGATACGTGTCCACCTGCTTCATCGCCTGCGCCAGTCCGGTAGCCGCCTGCGCCGTGCCGATGGCGACGAAGGGAAGGTTGAGAACCAGCAGTCCTGCGATAATCATCAGCCAAAGTCTTCGCGTCATATCAATTCCTCCCGCGCACTCCGCGGATTTCCTTGGTGGGGTGCCCAACGCGGTTGGCGCAAATGAGGTCATACCCGAACACCTGTCCCCTTAGGCGCAGAAAAGGATGTCTCACCAAGGGCGTGTTGAGGACTGGAAGGCCCCTATCGTCCGTTAGATCCTTGGGGTTATCGTTCAATCCCCTTCCGCCGCTTCGGATAGGGCGCGGTAGATTTCATCGCGCGGAGGCGGGATGAGGGGCTGCGCCCGGCCCCGGCGCAAGATGACTCTGTCCTTATCCGTTATGAGCCCGATCTCAGCGGCGGGAATCTGGGCGACGTTGAGAGCGCGGAGCATGGTCTGGGGGTTGGGGGTGCAGATCAGGAGCGCGCCGCTCCCGATTAAAGCCAGGGGGTCGAGATCCAAGGTGTGGCAAATTGCTTGCGTCTCAGGGAGCACCGGGACATCGTCGGCGCGGCCCCGACCCTCCCCTCGGGGATCACGCTCAGGCGGTCAATGAAAGCCTGGGCTCGAGCCAACGCGGCCTTGCCCAACGACGATTCCAGGCGGTCGGCGAGATCGGAGGCCAAGATCGCCGTGCCCTCGATCCCTGCGCCCTTGGTGACAATCACGGAGTCGTGGGGACGTGCGCCGGCCCCCGAGATGACCGCACCTTTGCGCGCCTTCCCCACGGCGGTGACGATCGCGATCGTCCGATCGATGGCCGGGGTCACTTCGGTATGACCGCCCACGATCTCGACTCCCAGGCTCGCGGCAGTCTGCCCGGCCTCGGTCATGAGGGCCTCCAGCGTTTCCGCTGTGGATCCCTCCTTCAGCAGCAGGGTGAGCAGTAGCGCCACGGGTTCAGCCCCGGTCGTCGCGAGATCGTTGCATCCCACATGGACCGCAAGCCGACCCAAGTGGTGCCCTGCCGCGGTGATAGGATCGGAGGTCAGCACGCAGACCGTCTCACCGTAGTCTAAGACGGCGCAATCCTCCCCCACGTGAGCACGCACCAGAATGTCTGTCCGGTGGCCGAGGTGGGGGTACACGAGACGCGTGAGCAGTTCAGGTGGAACTTTGCCTACCGGTAGTGCAACCGGGATGTCGGGTGTCATCTGAACGCAGGCCCTATCGGTTCGACGGCGAGCGCACCATGGGAGCGACCGAGCGCAGGATGAGGGTCACCGGAATCGCGATCACCACTCCTCCTAGCACTTGGAAGAGATTACCCGGGACCTCGGCGGCTGCAGCCTTACCCATGATGAACTGCTCCACCACGTAGTATCCGCCGACCATGACCGCGCCACCGATCACCATGGCGACGATCATGCTGGCGATCCCGGCGACGGTACGCATCGGGCGGCCTTTGAGGAGTCCCCAGGCAATGAGTCCTGCAACTAGCCCTTCCAGCCCTTTGATCACGAGAGTGTAGGGGGCAAACTGCTGATACCCTGAGAACCAGTCGGCCAGCGCCGACCCTATGCCCCCAGCGAGTAATCCCGCGAGGGGGCCAAACAAGAGGGCGGAGGTAAACACCATTGCGTCTCCGACGTTGATGTACCCTTGGGTCGCTGGAATCGGAATTTGAATGATCATTGTGGCGACGGTCGTCAGCGCGATCAACAAAGCCAGTAAGGTCAACGTCCGGACACTCATCTCCATCCTCCTTCGCGGATCGAGTCATCTCGATCTCGCGGAATGCAAAAAGACGCCCGGTGTCTGGGCGTCTTTGGGGCACTCAGGCGCCAAATTCACCTAGCCTTCACCTCATACGGACTGTACCGTCGACCCCGGAATTCCACCGGGTCCCGGTTCTGCCAGTCAGGTGCACTCGCAGAACCTCACGGGTTATCACCGCCGATCGGGAATCGCCTCACGCCCACCGCGTGAAGCTCACCCTGCCCCGGAAGGCTTAGGTCCGGTGCTTCGTGGGTAATGGTACAAGCGGCCCGAAGGGGTGTCAACGCCCGCTCCGCCTGCGACGGACAGGACTGGCCGCCGTGCTCCAGAACTCAGTTGCCATGGTCGAGACGGCCTACTTGCTGATTGCGCTCGACCGCAACACCCCCACCGCCGTCGCCCGCGATATCCTCCGCGTCCCCGGCGTGGTGAAAGCATCGGTAACGATGGGGGAGTTTGATGTCATCGTCATCGCCGAACAGGACGATACGAAGGGGTTTCCCGGAATCACGGCAGCAGTGCGGCGCATCGAAGGGGTCCGCACGGTCGTCACGTGCGTGGTGGTGACTCCTTAGACTGCGAGGCCAACAGCAGGTCTAGACGTGAACCGGTGGCGCGACGATGCGCATTTGCTGCAGGAGACGGTGAGCCACGGACAAGGCCTGGAGCCCGTCTTCGCCCGTGACAAGCGGTTGTTCCTCGCCGTGGACACAGTTGACGAAGTGTTGGAGTTCCGCCCGTAGCGGTTCGTCACCGTGGATTACCATATCCTCGATCTCGCCGTGAAATGGGTGGATGAAGAGGCGTTGCTTTAGGTAGTCCAACCGGATTACCCGGTCGGGAGTCGCGACCTCGATCTCGGCCGCCTTGTCGGCAGAGACCCGGCTCGCCAGCAACCACGCCACACAGCCGGTGGAGAGGGTCAGCGTCGCCACTGCGAGGTCTTCTTGCGCATTCCGGACACGGACCGCCAACCCACCCAGGTCGACGATGCGACCGCGGACGAGCGACAGCACGATGTCGATGTCGTGAATCATCAAGTCCATTACCACGCCCACGTCCATCGTGCGGGTCCGATCGTAGGGGCGGACGCGGCGTGCTTGGATGAACAATGGAGACCCCGCTAATTCCGCGAGACGTCGGACGGCGGGCTTGAACCGCTCCAGATGGCCGACTAAGAGGACGAGGTTCTTGTGACGGGCGAGTTCGACAAGGTCCTCGGCCTCGCGCGTGGTTGCGGTCATGGGTTTCTCGACGAGCACGTGCACGCCGGCGTCCAGGAAGACGCGGGCGACCTCGTAGTGCAGCTGGGTGGGCACCACCACACTGACAGCGTCCACCCGTCCCAGCAGCTTGCGATAATCGGTGAAGGGGGTCGTCTTGTAGCGATTCGCCACGCTGCGCAGTTCTGTTGCGTTGATGTCTGCGACGCCCGCGAGTTCGACGTCAGGGATACCGGCGTAGGTCCGGACGTGGTTGCGTCCCCACTGGCCCAGCCCGATGACGCCGACGCGGACTCGCTGTGCCACGTTCTCCGCCTATTCGCGTGCGCCCGGAAACCGGGCCACGACATCCAGAATCCGACCAACGTCCTCATTCGACAGAGCCGGATGCACCGGCAGCGAGACGACCTCGGCCGTCAGCCGTTCGGCCACAGGGTACGTTCCTCTGAACCCCAACTGCTGATACGCCTGCGACTGTGGGACCAAGTGCGGGTAGTAGACGCGACGGCCGATACGGTGGTCGCTGAGGTGGGTCAGGAACTTTTCCCGGCCCTGGGGCACTCGCACCGTGTACTGGTTGTACACGTGGAAATATCCCGGCGGCTCGACCGGCGGGACCAGCCACGCCAAGGGGGCAAACGCCGCGGTGTAGCGGGCGGCGTGGTCCCGACGAGATTTGTTCCAGTTGTCCAAGTGGGTGAGTTGCGTCCGTCCCATCGCCCCCGCCATATTGGTCATGCGGTAGTTGTAACCGATCGCGTCGTAGAGGTATTCCGCGCCCCCCCGCTGGCCGACATTCACCAGCACGCGGGCGCGCTCTGCGAGTGCCGGATCATTGGTGACGATCATCCCGCCTTCGCCTGTGGTCATATTCTTGGACGGGTAAAAACTGAAGACCCCGGCTTGGCCAAAGGTGCCCACCTTCTTTCCTGCGTATTGGGCCCCGTGAGCCTGGGCGCAATCTTCGATAAGCAACGCCCCCGTGCGCCGCGCGATCTCCCCGAGAGCGGTCATGTCACAGGCGAGCCCGTACAAGTGCACACAGAGGATGGCGCGAGCATGTTCGCGCCGTACGGCGTCGGCTACAGCTTGTGGGTCGATGTTGTACGAACGCGGATCGACGTCGACGAACACGGGGCGCGCCCCGACGTAGAGGATTGCGTTGCCCGTGGCGACAAAGGTGAACGGGGTCGTCACGACGACATCGCCTTTCCCGATGCCTGCCGCTTCCAAAGCCACCTGGAGCGCCGAGGTGCCCGAGGATGTCGCCACCCCCTCACGGGCCCCCAAGTAGCGGGCGAATGCCTGTTCGAAGTCCGCTACATGGCGCCCGGCCACGAGCATGCCGGAGTCTAGCACCTCCATGACCGCGCGCTTGTCCTCGTCGGAGATTAGGGGCTTGGCTATGGGGATTGATTTGGCGCTCTGCGCCTGCGCAGGGTGCATCAGTTTGGCCATGCCTCTATAGTGTCCACAAACTTACAGGAAGATTCTCCCGCTGTGTTCTGTCCCGACGGTGCTTGAAATCCGAACCATCTCTATCTAATCTCCTGCCCCATAGACACCAGAACCACCCCTCAAAAGGCAGCGTCTGGCGCCGCGATCCTTCCCAATTACTGGACGAAAACTTTGCGGCCGCTAAAGAGTAACCAGAGCAGGAAAATGATGAGGAGCACGACGATTACATCCTGCCCCCGTTCGTTGTGTACACGGGCCCGAACCTCATCCACCAGCCACTGCATCCACACCCTCATCACACACCCCCTGTCGGTCTGGGGTCCGTCGTCGGAGCGGTAGTTTCCAGCCGCCCTTTGATGGCCCCGAGCATGCTCTCTAGGTTCTTGCGCACGAGAACTTTAAGCAGATTGGACAGCAGCGCCCCGGCCAGCGGCAACTCCAGTTCGAAGTCGACGGCCAGAACCGTTTGCGTCCCTCCGGCAGACGCGGCGAACGTCCAGGTCCCCTCGTAGCGCGTGAAATCGCCTTCGCGCTGTCGGAACGTACACAGATGACGACTGTCGTCCCACTCGTCATCCTCAACCCACCGGATTTTTCGCCCTTGGACGACACCCACCCATGCGGTCACGGTGTGGGTCCCGTCGCGTTCCAGTACCTTCACCGACTCGACATCCGGCATGAATGTCGGGAATGTTTCGACATCCTTCGCCACCTGGTAGACATCTTCCAAGGGGGCGTGGATGTGAGCAGCTGCTTCGACTCGTGCCATGACGCGTCTCAGTCCTTCTGCCGAGAGGTCTGACCAGATCCTGCCCCTACAGCCCCGTTGGTCCCCGTCCCACTCCGGCCATCTCGGGCGGCCAAGTACTCGATGTATGCGAGCAAGGTTTCCAGAGTCTCGGGGGAGGCGCCCCTTAACCGGTGCAGTTCCTGGGTTACTTGGCCCCACAATAGTCGGCTCGCCCCGTCCTGCCGGAAGTCTGCTGCGCCCAGTCCCGTGTCCAGGCGACGGAAGTCTTCAACATCTTGGGGAGTGATCAGGGCGGCGACCCGCTTGAGGACAGACGGGCGCACGCCGAGGTGCGGGGCGATCCGTTCTATGTATTCCACGCGACGCAGATCCTGCAGACCTCGCTCCCCGCGCGAGAGCACACTGGGGGCGATCCCCGCATCCCGAGCGAGCTGGCGGAGCCCCTTGCCGCGGCCTTTCCCATGCAGGTTCTCCCGCAACAAGCGCAGGTAGGCGCCGAAAGCTCGGGCATCGCTCAGACTATGCGAAATCATTGCTGGTGTTCCCATTCTGGAACAGATTCGCGACCTTAAACGGTATCCCCTGTGCGCGGTATCAGATGGGTACGAGGAACTGCGGCGAGTCGAATGAACGCTTCACGCGGGGGCGCTAACGAGGGACGATCGGATCCCACTGCTCCAGTTCGCTGACGAACCGGTCGGTGGCTGCCCGCAGCAGCCGTTCCCCAATCTCGGCGGTGGCGCGCTTCGGATCCACCCCCGTGGCCCCGTGGGGAAACAGTCCCTTCCAGTGACGCGGTCCCATGACCTCGATGCCTCTCTGCCACGCCGAATGCGCCGCCCGCTGAAGGCGAGGGACGTTGGGCCGAATGGCAAGGATCGCTGATGTTTCGCCCGCGGCTGCGTGATACTCGACGTCACCCCACGCGTCGCGCATCACCGCTTCGACCTTTGGGTCTTGCCACCAGTGCCCGACCTTGATCCGCAGATCACGGTGGTTGTCCAAAACCGGTGCCAAGGCGGTGGCCAGGGGCGCGATATTCCCCCCATGGCCGTTGAGGATCAACAGGCGCCGAAACCCATGACGATGGAGGCTCTCGACGATGTCGCGGACCACGGCCGCAAATGTGTCCGGCGTCAGCGTAATGGAGCCGGGGAAGTCCATGTGGTGGATCGACATTCCAAAGCACAAGGGCGGGGTCACTGGCACACGGGTGCGGGCGCTGACGCGCCGGGCGATTTCAGTGGGGATCAGGTAATCCGTCGCAAACGAGAGGTGGCGCCCATGCTGTTCACAGGACCCAACAGGAACGATCGCGCGGTCGTCGGTGCGGAGAAACTCCTCGAGGTCCGGCCACCCGATGTCTTCCCACAGGACAGCCATCGCGGGCGGCAGAGGGATCCGCTATCCGGCTCGCTGGGCAGCGGCTAAGACAGCGCGTTTGGTGAACACGCGTGCGAGGTGCGCGCGGTACTCCGCCGAGGCGAAGAGATCCTCATTCACATCCACGCCGTCGGCGGCGTGCGCGGCCGCTGCCGCGACGCTTTTCTCGTCCAACGCGGCACCGGTCAACTGGTTCTCCACAGCTATCGGGCGATAGGCCGCGGGGCCGACGCCGGTGATGCCGATGCGGGCGCGGGTACACCGCCCTGCTCCATCGCGCGTGATCACCGCCGCCACGCCGACCACTGCAAACCCCGAGGCCGGGTGAGGGAATTTCAGGTAGGCCTGCCCTGTGCGGGCGCGGGTGGCGGGAATCCTGATCTCGACGAGCACCTCGTCGGGTGCTAACGCCGTGGTAAAGATCCCGGTGAAGAATTCGCCGGAGGCGATGGTCCGCCGGCCGCGGGGGCTCTCGGCGACGACCTGCCCCTCCAGCGCGAGCATCGCCGCCGGATAGTCGGCCGCGGGATCGGCGTGGGCCAAACTCCCTCCGATCGTCCCCACGTTGCGGACTTGCACATCACCGATGCGGCTCGCGGCTTCGGCCAACGCGGGTGCGGCGGAGAGCGCCAGTTTGGAGGACTCAATTCCCCAGTGAGTTGTGAGAGCACCGATGGCCAGCGTCTGCCCGTCCTGCTGAATGTAGCGCATTGCGTCGATGCGGCCCAGATCGATCAGATGAGCGGGCGAGGTCAACCGCAGCTTCATCATCGGAAGCAGGCTGTGCCCACCTGCGAGGAGTTTGGCATCCGACAGCCGTTGAAGCAATTGCAGCGCTTCAGACACGGATGCGGGCCGATGGTATTCGAAGGCGGCCGGGATCATGGAGCTTTCACTGCCCGGCGCGAGGGGGGGATGGCCGGAAGGTGTTGTTCGGCCAGCTTACGCGCCGCATACATGACCGAGTTCACGATGTGCTGGTAGCCAGTGCACCGGCACAGGTTCCCGTCCAGGCCATGGCGGATTTCCGCATCCGTGGGATTGGGTTTGCGGGCCAATAGCTGCACCGCCGCGAGCATCATCCCGGGGGTACAGAAGCCGCACTGGAGGCCGTGTTCTTCCCAAAACCCTTCCTGGATGGGGTGGAGCTTCCCGTTGTCGGCCAAGCCTTCGACGGTGAGGATATCCGCTCCATCGGCTTGTACTGCCAGCAGGGTGCACGATTTGACGGCCTGCCCGTTCAGCAAAACGGTGCAGGTTCCGCAACTGGTCGTATCGCACCCGATGTGTGTCCCCGTGAGCCCGAGTTCTTCTCGCAGGTAGTACACCAGCAGCAAACGGGGCTCCACCTCATGCCGGTGCGTCGTGCCGTTGACCGTCACGACAATGCTCTGCTTCACGCTGTCCACCTCAAATCGGAGTACGCGGAAAGTCGCTGCGCCATCGCGAGGCCGGAAGTTCATCACTTCCCGCAGGAATTTTCAGGAGTCGCTAGCCGGCTTCCTCCTCGTACCGTGCCTTCAGTGTCTCGACCACGGCGGGGTCGGCCAGCGTTGTCGTATCTCCCAAGACGCGGCCCTCGGCGATGTCCCGCAGCAGCCGTCGCATAATCTTCCCGCTGCGAGTCTTGGGCAACTCGCCGGCAAACAGAATCTGCTCAGGTCGGGCCAGCGCCCCAATTTTCTTCACCACGTGTTCTTTCAATAGCTCCATCATCTGTGGGCCAGGCTTATGCCCTTCCTTGAGCGTGACGAACGCGGCGATCGCCTGCCCTTTGATCTCATGGGTCACGCCAATGACGGCGGCTTCGGCTACGGCAGGATTGTCGACCAACGCGGACTCCACCTCGTAGGTCCCGATACGGTGGCCAGAGACGTTGATGACGTCGTCCACTCGCCCCAACAGCCAGAAGTAGCCGTCCGCGTCGCGCTTGGCCCCATCGCCGGTGAAGTAGACGCCGGGGAAGCGGCTCCAGTATTGCTTTACGTAGCGGTCCGGGTCGCGATAGATCCCGCGCAGCATAGCCGGCCACGGCCGGGTCAACACCAAGTACCCGCCCTCGTTTGCCTTCACCGGCTGCCCTTGCTCGTTGAAGATCTCCGCCCCGACCCCCGGGCTCGTTGAAGATCTCCGCCCCGACCCCCGGGAAGGGGTGGGTTGCCGAGCCGGGTTTCAGAGTTGTGAGGGCCGGGAGCGGGGTAATGAGAATCATCCCTGTCTCCGTCTGCCACCAGGTGTCGACAACGGGACATCGGCCACCGCCGACATGCTGGTGGTACCAGATCCAGGCCTCCGGGTTAATCGGCTCGCCCACCGAGCCCAGCAGCCGGAGGGACGAGAGGTCGCGCTTTGCTGGATACTGGGTCCCCCACTTCATGAAGGTGCGGATGGCCGTCGGAGCCGTGTAGAGGATGCTGACGCTGTACTTCTCGACGATGGCCCAGTTCCGGTCTTTGTCGGGGTAATCGGCGGTGCCCTCGTACATAACGGTCGTGGCCCCATTGGCGAGCGGTCCATAGACGATGTACGAGTGGCCCGTGACCCAGCCGATATCCGCGGTGCACCAGAAGACATCATCGGGCGCCAGATCGAAGATCCACTTCATGGTCTGATAGGTTCCGACCATGTACCCGCCTGTGGTGTGAATGATGCCCTTCGGCTTGCCCGTCGTGCCGCTCGTGTACAGCAGGTACAACATCTCCTCGCTGTCGAGCGGAACGGCCTCGCACACGGGTGACGCCTCCGCCATCAGGCGATGCCACCAGTGATCGCGTCCTTCTTGGATGTGGATCTGCGCTGCCTCCCCCACCCGCTTGACGACCACGACGTTCTCGATCGTCGGGGTGCCGGTGAGGGCCTCATCGACGTTGCGCTTGAGGGGGACGATGTTCCCGCGCCGCCAGCCGCCGTCGGCAGTGACGAGGACTTTTGCTTGAGCGTCATTGATCCGATCGCGCAACGCCTCTGCGGAGAACCCGCCAAAGACAACGTTGTGCGCGGCACCGATGCGGGCGCACGCCAGCATGGCAATGGGCAACTCCGGGATCATCGGGAGGTAGATGGCGACGCGATCCCCCCGACGGACCCCCAGCTGCTTCAGAACGTTGGCAAACTTGCTCACTTCGCGACGCAGATCGCCGTAAGTGAGCACGCGCTGGTCGCCTGGTTCGCCTTCCCAGATGATCGCTGCTTTGGTCCGCCGCCCGCCTGCGACGTGGCGATCGATGCAGTTGTAGGAAATGTTGGTTTGCCCGCCCACGAACCACTTGGCGTACGGCAGCTTCCAGTCCAGCACTTTATCCCACTTCTTGAACCAGTGCAGCTCCTCGGCCGCACGCGCCCAAAATCCCTCCAAATCCCGCGACGCCGTGTCATAGATCTGTTTATCGCGCATGACAGCCGATCGCTGGAATGAGG
>WNFB01003710.1_pt1 | contig 13474 bp, 17 predicted proteins | sample 5400501 | NCBI WGS metagenome assembly WNFB01 (sample SAMN13153341, study PRJNA577476) | soil metagenome | isolation source: 200 cm saprolite under Douglas fir tree site 2 hole 1 | place: USA:California | collected 2015-04-18
GCCACAGCAGATCATCGACGCCGCGATCCGCGTGTTCGCGCGCAACGGCTACTACAATTCGCGCGTCTCCGACGTCGCCCGCGAGGCGGGGATCGCCAGCGGCACCATCTATCTCTATTTCAAAACCAAGGACGACATCCTCGTCACGCTCTTCCGCCAGAAGATGGCCGAGTGGGTCGCCCTGGTGCGCAAGGAGATCGCGGGGGAGCAGGATCCCATCGCGAAGATCCGGAAGATCGTCCGGCTCCACTTCCACGTCATCGAGGCGAACCCCGAGCTCGCCGAGGTCGTCCAGGTGGAGCTCCGCCAGGGCCAGAAGTTCTTCCGCGGCGCGTCAGCCCGCGAGGTCTCCGCGTACTTCGACGTGATCCAGGCGGTGCTGGAGGAAGGCATCGCCGCGGGCCGGGTCCGGCGCGACCTGCCCGTGAAGGTCGCCACGAAGATGCTGTTCGGCGCGATGGACCAGCTGGCGACCTCGTGGGTTCTCGGCAAGCGCGCCTACCGCCTCACCGACGCCGCCGAGCCCGTCGCCACCATCTTCCTCAAAGGAGTCTCGACCGATGCCGTATGAGACGCTCCTGTTCCAGCGCGAAGAGGGGTTCGTGGTCGTCACGCTGAACCGCCCGCCGGCCAACGCGATCAACGAGAAGCTCGTGACCGAGCTGAACGACGCGCTCAATTCCGTCGAGCACGACGACGCGGTGCGCGCCGTCATCATCACCGGCGCGGGCGACCGGATCTTCTGCGGCGGCGCCGACCTGGGCTCGGCGTTCTCGGGCGGCAGCGTGGACGTGTTCATCCGCTTCGGCAACAGCGTCATGCGGAAGCTCGAGCGCTTCCCGAAGCCGGTGATCGCGGCGGTCAACGGCCACGCGACCGGCGGCGGCTGCGAGATCGCCATGGCCTGCCACTTCCGGCTCCTCAAGGAGACGGCGAAGATGGGGCAGACCGAGTCGAACCTCGGCATCATCCCGGGCTACGGTGGCACGCAGCGGCTGCCGCGCCTCATCGGGCGGACCAAGGCGCTCGAGTTCCTCATCCTCGGCACCCTCATTCCCGCGCCGGAGTGCCTCGCGCTCGGCCTCGTCAACCGGCTCTCGAAGGAGGGCGAGACGCTCAACGACGCCAAGGCGCTGGCGCGCCAGCTCGCGCGGCGCGCGCCGATCGCCACGCGGCTCCTCATCGAGGTGGTGGACGACGGCCTCGAGGCGCCGATCGACAAGGCGAGCGACATCGAGGTGCGCGCGTTCCTCAAGACGCTCAGGACCGAGGACGCCGCGGAGGGGATCCAGGCGTTCTTCGGCAAGCGCGAACCCACCTTCAAGGGGAAGTAGCGATGGACCTCGGCATTCGCGAGCGCGTCGCCCTCGTTACCGGCGGCGCGCGGAGCCTCGGGAAGGCCGACGCGGTGACCCTCGCGGGCGAGGGCTGCAAGGTCGCGATCGTGGATCTCAACGCCGAGGGCGCGGCGGAGACCGCCGGGGAGATCGAGAAGGCGGGCGGCCGCGCGCGGGGTTACGCGTGCGACATCCGCGAGAGCGGGGCGGTGCAGGAGGTCGTCGCGCGCGTCGAGCGGGACCTCGGGCCGGTGGACATCCTCGTGAACAACGCCGGGATGATCTACACCGTCGGCCAGCTCAAGGACATGCGCGACGAGGACTGGGAGCTGAACCTCTCCGTGAACCTCACGGGGACCTTCAAGATGACGCGGGCGGTCTTTCCGGGCATGCGCGAGCGGCGCTGGGGCCGGATCATCTGCATGGCCTCGATCGCGGGGCTCATGGGTGGCTTCGGCCAGACCGCCTACGCGACGACCAAGATCGGCGTCATCGGCTTCGCCAAGTCGGTCGCCCTCGAGGGCGCGCGGTACAACGTCACCTGCAACGCGGTCGCGCCCGGCATCATCGCGCCGAACGCGCGGCTCTCGCCGCTGTACGAGCGCATGGTCAAGCGGGTGGCGATGCAGAAGGAGGGCGAGCCCGAGGATGTCGCCTGGGCCGTCGCGTTCCTGTGCTCGGAGCGCGCGCGGTACGTCACGGGCACGGTGCTGACCGTGACCGGGGGAATGGACCTCTTCACGTTTTAGCGGCCGAACGTCGGGTGAAATCTTCGAAAATAGGAGGGCAAGCATGCCGACGGTGAAAGAGACCTTCGATCTGATGGCGGGCCGGTTCCGCGCCGACAAGGCGGCGGGCACGAGCGCGGTGATCCAGTACGACGTGAGCGGCGACGGCGGCGGCACCTGGCACGCCGTCATCAAGGACGGCACCTGTACCGTCAACGCCGGCGCCGCGACCGGTCCGAGCCTGACGCTCCAGATCTCGGCGCAGGACTGGCTCGACATGCTCTCGGGCAAGCAGTCCGGCCAGATGCTGTTCATGTCGGGGAAGCTCAAGGTCAAGGGCGACATGGGCCTGGCGATGAAGCTGGGCTCGATGTTCCAGATGTAGGCGCCGCGCGCGCGAGCGCCCCGGCCTGTCCGGGGCGCTCGGCCGCGAAAACCTGCCGCCTCGCGCGGACGGATGCGATACTGACGGCACAGTCCCCGAGAGGAGCCCGGCGCACATGGGTCAGGAGCGGTTCGCCGACGTGGTCGAGCGGTTCACCGACGGGTACGCCGCGGCCGCGAGCGCGTCGCCCGAGGTCGTCAAGCGGTGGCAGGAGGAGCTTGACAGGAGCCACCGCCGCCTGCGGAACCTGCACCGGATGGTGACGAACCCGCCCGAGCCGAAGGTCGGCCAGACGCCCCGCGAGGAGATCTACCGGAAGAACAAGACGCGCCTCTACCGCTACGCGTCCTCACGGCGCCACAAGACGCCGCTCCTGTTCGTGCCGAACCTCGGCATCAGCCGGCCGTACATCTTCGACCTGCTGCCCGGCGGGTCCTTCATCGAGCACATGACCCGCGAGGGCTTCGACTTCTACCTCCTCGACTGGGGCGTGTTCGGCCCGGAGGACAACGGCCTCACGGTCGAGGACTGCGTGACGCGGATCCTGCCCCGCATCGCGCAGGAGGTCCTCGAGTCCTCGGGGGCCGCGGAGCTCAACGTGCTCGGCTACTGCATGGGCGCGCCGATCTCGGCCTGCTTCGTCGCGACGCGCCCCGACGTCCCGGTGAAGAACTACGTCAACATGGCGGGGCCCTTCGACTTCAGCAAGGTGGGCCTCTTCGGGCTCTGGCTCAAGAAGGACTACTTCCACGTCGACCGCTTCGTGGACACGCTCGGTTCCGTCCCGGCGGACATGGTCAAGGCGGGCTTCAAGCTCATCAAGCCAACCATGGATCTCTCCACGAACCTGAACCTCTGGTGGAACCTGTGGAACGACACGTACGTGGAGGGCTTCCAGGCGCTCAACAAGTGGGCGAACGAGTACGTGGCCTTCCCGGGCGAGTTCTTCCGCCAGTGGGTGCGCGACTTCTACCAGGAGAACAAGCTCTATCGGGGCGAGCTCGTCATGGGCGGCCGCCCCGTGCGCCTCGCGGACATCACGTGCCCGGTCTTCGTCGTCGGCGCCAAGGAGGACTACATCGCGCCGCCCGAGTGCGTCCGGGCCCTCATCGACGCCGTCGGGAGCCGCGAGAAGGAGTACGTCGAGCTGCCGGGCGGCCACATCTCGCTGATCGCGGGCCGCGGCGCCGCGCTCCACTGCTGGCCCAAGGTCTCCGGCTGGCTCGCCCCGCGCTCCTGACGCCCGTCCCGGCGTCGCCAAACTTCTTGACGCGGAGCGTCAGGCAACGGTAGCATGGCATCGAGAGGGTGAGCCATGGCTGACAGCGGCGCGAACCAGCTGTTCGAGCTCTGGAAGAAGCAGCTCGAGGAGGGCACCCAGGCCTGGACCCGGCTGGTCACCCAGGCCCCCGCCGCCGCGCCGCCCATCGATCCCTTCGCGTTCTGGCGCCCGGTGCTCGACCAGGGGCTCCAGGCGTGGGCGAGGCTCTTCGCCCAGAGCCCGGCGAGCCCCGACATGCTCGGCCAGTGGAAGCAGTTCCTCGACCAGTGGATCGAGGCGTGGTCGAAGGTGCTCGGCCAGGCGATGAGCACCGAGCAGTTCGCGAAGCTCATGGGCCAGTCGCTCGATCAGCTGCTGGTGTCGCAGGCCCCGCTGAAGAAGGCCGTGGACCAGAACGTCGAGCAGGCGCTGCAGGCGCTCAACCTGCCGTCACGGAGCCAGCTGACGGCGGTCGCCCGGCAGATCGTCGAGCTCGAGGACCGCCTCGAACGTCTCGAGGACATGCTCGGCGCGCTGGTGCGGCGCCTCGACAAGGAGCCCCGATGATCGGCAAGACGATCCAGGAGCTCACGCCCGGAGACCACGCGGAGATCGCGCAGGCGGTCACCCCGGAGCAGATCGCGAGCTTCATCGACGCGGTCGGCGACTTCAATCCGGTGCACAGCGACGCGGCGTACGCCGCGACCACGCCCTTCAAGGAGCCGATCGCGCCGGGCATCTACACGGCCGGCCTCGTCTCGGCGGTCATCGGGACGCGCCTGCCGGGCCCGGGCGCGATCTACGTCTCGCAGTCGCTCCGGTTCACGAAGCCGGTGAAGGCCGGCGACACGATCACGGCGCGCGTGGAGGTCGTCGAGGTCGTCCGCGAGCGAAACCGGATCCGCCTCCAGACGACCTGCACCAACCAGCGGAACGAAGAGGTGCTCTCGGGCGAGGCGTGGGTCATGCCGTCGCGGGCGTCGATCGTCTACGACGAGGAGCGCCACGCTGCCGCATCGCTCGCGCGCCTCGCGCTCCAGCCGTGGTCGTGGGCCGCCCAGGCGATGACCGCCTGGGCGACGATGGTCACATCAACAGCCCGCCGTTGATCGAGAGCTCGGCCCCGGTGATGTAGTCGCCGTCGGTCGAGACGATGTAGCAGACGGCCCGCGCGATCTCCTCCGCCGTCCCGAACCTCTTCAGCGGGATCTGGGCGAGCAGCTTCTCCTTCACCTTGTCGGGGATCCCCTGGATCATCTCGGTCTCGATGAACCCCGGCGCGATCGCGTTGACCGTCACGCCCTTGCCGGCGAGCTCCTTGGCCAGGGACTTCGTGAACGCCGCGACGCCCGCCTTCGACGCGGCGTAGTTGGCCTGGCCGAAGTTGCCGATCTGGCCGATGACCGAGGTCATGTTGACGACGCGGCCGTAGCTCCGCTGGAGCATTTGGTCGATGAAGACCTTGGTGCAGTTGAACACGCCGTCGAGGTTGATCGCGAGCACCTTCCGCCACGACGCGTGGTCCATCTTCACGAACGTCTTGTCGGAGTTGATGCCGGCGTTGTTGACCAGGATGTCGAGGTGGCCGAACTCCTTGAGGACCTCCTGGGCCATCCGGAAGGTGTCGGGATAGTCCGCCACGTCGGCCTGGGCCAGCATGGCGCGCCGTCCGAGCTTCCGGACGCGCTCCGCGACGTCCTTCGCGGCGGTCTCGCTCGACACGTAGTTCACCGCGACGTCGGCGCCCTCCTCGGCGAGGGCCAGCGCCACGGCGCGACCGATTCCGCGGGACCCTCCGGTGACGAGCGCGGTGCGCCCCTTGAGCTTCATGCGAGCCTCCTCTGCGCGGCGGAGCGCCAGTCTAGCACGCGGGGCGTCGTGGGCCCTTGACGCGGAGTGTTAAGCCATTCATGATTGCCGAGAGGGGAATCCCACAGAGGAGCGTTATGGCGTACGTCATCAAGCGGTACTCGAATAGGAAGCTCTACGACACGCAGGAGAGTCGGTACGTGACGCTCGAAGAGATCGAGGAGATGATCCGGGCGGGCAAGGAGATCTCGGTGGTGGACGCGGCGTCCGGCGAGGACCTCACCGCGGTGACGCTCACGCAGATCATCCTCGAGAACCAGCGCAACCATCGGAGCGGCCTGCCGACCGCCTTTCTCCACCAGCTCATCAAGCACGGCGAGGCGTGGCAGGAGTTCGTCCAGCGGTCCATGAAGTCGAGCCTGGAGGGGGTCGTCTCGAACCAGCGCGAGATGGAGCGCGTGTTCCAGGAGTGGGCGAGCCGCTCCGGGTGGGGCGCCATGATGCCCAGCGCCGCCCGCGCGGAGGCGAAGCGCGACGGCGAGCCCGAGGCCGATCGGCTGCGCGAAGAGGTGGCGTCGCTGCGCGAGCGGCTCCGCTCGCTCGAAGAGCGTCTCGAGAAGCGGAAGAGCCAGGCGAAATAGAACGGCCCGGCGGGTTTTCGAGCCGCGCCCCGGGTTTCCCGGGGCGTGTGCGAGCGCCGGGGGGTATGGGGGGCCCTTCGAGGCCCCCCATGTTTTCAGTTCTGCGCGTACACGTCCTTCAGCTTGGCCACGACGGCCGTGTAGCTCTCCTGGATGCCCTTGCCCGCCTGCTCCGCCGAGGTCTGAAGCCGCTCGGCCGAGCGGGTCACCGCCTGGGCGCCCGTCTCGAGGATCTTGAACACTTTCTGGGCCCCGTCCACGCTGTCGGCGACGGCCTTCTGATAGAGCTGGACCGGGTCCTTCGCGCCGTTCTGCCACGCCGCCTGCCAGCGGAGGGCGGCCGCCTGCGAGTCCTTCAGGACCTCGATCATGCTCTGCTGGAGCTCCGCGTAGAGCCGGACGCTCTCCTTCGCGCTCGCGGCGCCGAACTCGACCACCTCGCGCAGCACGCGCTGGTTGGCGTCGGCCCACACCGTCATCGTCTCCACCGCCTTGCCGGTCACCTGGCCGAACAACTCCTGGGTCTTCTTCTCGTCGATCATCGGGACCTCCTCCTGCGTTTCCGCTTCGTCCTGGTCGTCCTGGGGTTCGCCATGCGCGTCTCCCTTTCACGAGGGAGCATAACGCGACGCGTTATCGGAGTCAAGATATTTCGCGCATTGCGTTATGCCTGTCGTGCTAGGGTCCCTAACCCTTTGAAATTGATGAGTTAGGGGGAGCAATCATGGCTACCGATACACTCGCGCGCCTGTTCTGGGACCGGGTGGAGAGAAGCGCGGGCCGGCCCGCGCAGTCGTTCAAGCAGGGAGCCGGGTGGAAGACGCTCACCTGGCGCGAAGTTGGCGGGATCGTGCGCGAGGTCGCCCTCGGCCTCCTGGCACTCGGCCGCCAGAAGGGCGAGCGCGTCGCGCTCCTGTCGACGAGCCGCGCCGAGTGGGTCCAGGCCGACTTCGCGATTTTCAGCGCGGGCTGCGTCACGGTGCCGATCTATCCGACCTACCCGCCGGACCTCATCGCCTACGTGGTCAACGACTCGGAGGCGAAGACCCTGATCGTCGAGGACGCGGCCCAGCTCGCCAAGGCCCTGGAGGTGCGGGAGAAGATGCCGGGGCTCGAGCAGATCGTCGTCATCGCGGGCTACGACGCGCCGCAGCCGCCGAAGATGGTGCTGACGTGGGAGACGCTGCGCCGGCTCGGCCGCGAGGGTGAAGCCGCGCACAAGTCCACGCTCGCGGAGCGCGTGGGGGGGACCCGGTCCGAGGAGATCGCGACGATCGTCTACACGTCGGGCACGACGGGGCCGCCGAAGGGCGTCGTGCAGACCCACGGCAACCACATCGCCGCCGTCAACGCGTCGATGCAGGCGACGCCGATGGAAGAGGGCTACGTCCACCTCCTCTTCCTCCCGCTCGCCCATTCGTTCGCGCGGCTCGAGTCGTTCCTGGGCGTGGCCCACGGCCTCACGACCGCCTTCGCCGAGAACCTCGACAAGCTGCGGGACAACCTCCCCGAGGTGCGGCCGCACTTCATCTGCAGCGTGCCGCGCGTCTTCGAGAAGGTCTACGCGGGCGTCCTCGCCGCGGCAGAGGCGGGCTCGCCGGCGAAGCGGAAGATCTTCCAGTGGGCGCTCTCGGTGGGACGCGAGGTGAGCCGCTACCAGCAGCGCGGCCAGCCCGTGCCCTTCGGGCTCGAGCTCCGGCGGAAGATCGCTCACAAGCTCGTCTTCTCGAAGCTCCACGCGCGGCTCGGCGGGCGCCTCCTCTGGGGCGTCTCGGGCGGCGCGCCGCTCGCGCGCGACATCGCCGAGTTCTTCCATGCCGCCGGCATCCTGATCCTCGAGGGCTACGGGCTCACCGAAACGTGCCCGGCGCTCACGTTCAACCGGCAGGACAAGTACAAGTTCGGCTCGGTGGGCCAGGCGCTCCCGGGCGTCGAGCTCAGGATCGCCCCGGACGGCGAGATCCTCGCGCGGGGGCCCAACATCGCGACGCGCGGCTACTTCAAGCAGCCCGACGCGACGAAGGAGGTCTTCGAGCCGGACGGCTGGTTCCACACGGGCGACATCGGCCGGCTCGACGAGGACGGCTTCCTCTTCATCACCGACCGGAAGAAGGACCTGATCGTCACCGCGGGCGGCATGAACATCGCGCCGCAGAACATCGAGAACATGCTGAAGGCCGATCCGTTCATCAGCCAGGTGATGGTCTACGGCGACCGGCGGCCGTACCCGGTGGCGCTCATCACGGTGAGCCCGGAGGAGCTCAACAAGTTCGCCCACGAGCACGGGATCCTCGTCACGGACGCGGCGGTGCTCGCCAAGCACCCCAAGATCGTCGAACGCGTGGGCCGCACGGTCGAGGAGAAGAACACCCAGCTCCAGTCCTACGCCAAGATCAAGAAGTTCGCCGTGCTTCCCGTCGACTTCTCGCTCGACGGCGGGGAGCTCACCCCCACGCTCAAGGTGAAGCGCAAGGTCGTGGCCAACAAGTACATGAGCGTGCTGGACGAGCTCTACCGCTGATGGAGGCGGCAGGCTGACGCTCGCGGGCCGGGTCGCCGTCGTCACGGGCGCCTCCCGCGGGCTCGGGCGGGCGATCGCCCAGGCGCTCGCGGGCGCGGGCGCGGACGTGGCGCTGGCCGGGCGCTCGAAGAAGGACCTGGACGACACCGCGGCGCTCGTCCGGCAGGGCGGGCGCCGCGCGCTCGTCGCGCCGACCGACGTCGCAGCCTACGCCGAGGTCGAGGCGCTCATGCGCCGGGCGGTCCAGGAGCTCGGCCGCCTCGACATCGTCGTGAACAACGCGGGCGTCGCCCGGGTCGCGCCGCTCGTCGAGATGACGCCCGACGACTGGCGTTTCATGGTGGATGTGAACCTCACGGGCGTCTTCAACGGCTGCCGCGCCGCGGCGCCCCACCTGATCGCGCAGAAGTCCGGCAAGGTGATCAACGTCGCGTCCGTGCTGGGGCACGTGGGGCTGCCCGGCTACACGGTCTACGGCGCGACCAAGGGTGGGGTGATCGCCCTCACGAGGGCGCTCGGCGTCGAGTGGGCGCGCCACGGGATCCAGGTGAACGCGATCGCTCCCGGGTGGTTCGAGACCGACATGACGGACCCCGCGTTCTCGGACCCGAGGATCAACGAGCGGCTGACGCGCGACATCCCGATGCGACGAATCGGCAGGCCCGAGGAGATCGGGCCGCTGGCGGTCTATCTGGCGTCCGACGCGTCGGCTTTCATGACGGGACAGACGGTCTTCCTCGACGGCGGCCACTCCGCCGGGTAGTCGTAAGCCCTTGAAATACAAAGTTTGATCCAGCCGAGGGTGCTCCTGTAGATTGTCAGCCATGAGGGCCGCCGTCCTCCACGGTCCGCGCGACCTGCGCGTCCAAAGCGCCCCGGCGCCTGAGCCCGACGCCGGCGAGGCGCTCGTCCGCGTCACGCTCGCGGGCCTCTGCGGGACCGACCACCGGATCTTCACGGGCGAGCGCCCGGTCCGTTATCCGCGCGTGATGGGTCACGAGATGGTCGGCCGGCTCGCGGCGACCGGTGAGCGCGTGGTGGTCGAGCCGAACTTCGCCTGCGGCGTGTGCCCGCTCTGCCGCGAAGGGAACCGGAACCTGTGCCTCTCGCGCACCGCCGTCGGGATCGACGTGGACGGAGGCTTCGCCGAGCTCGTCCGGGTTCCGACGCGCTGCTGCTGGCCGGCGCCGCCCGCCGTCGCCGACGAGGACCTGCTCCTCACCGAGCCGCTCGCCGTCGTCGTGCGGGCGGTGAACCGCGGCGCGCCGAGAGCGGGCGAGACCGCCGCCGTGGTCGGCGGGGGGACGCTCGGCCTCCTGGCGCTCCAGGTCCTCCGCGCGCGCGGCGCGCGGGTCCTCGTCGCGAGCCGCACCGACCGGCGCCTGGCGCTCGCGGGCGAGCTCGGCGCCGAGGCGACCCACGCGCTCGCCGGCGGGCCGCTCGACGCCGCCGCGCGCCGCTTCTCGGGGCGCGAGGGCGTGGACCTCGTCGTCGAGACGGCGGGGACGGCGGAGGCGGTCACCCAGGCCCTCACGCTGGTGAGGCCGGGCGGACGCGTCGTCCTGACCGGGCTTCCCCACGAGCCGACCGCCGTCGCCTTCTTCAGCGTCGTGCGGCGCGAGGTGACGATCACCGGCTCGATGATCTACCAGGACGAGTTCCCCGAGGCGCTGCGCCTCATCGCGGCGGGCGCGGTCCGGACGCGCCCGCTCGTCACCCATCGCTTCAAGCTCGACATGATCCGCGACGCGTTCACCGCGCACGCCGACCCGAGCTCGATCAAGGTCGCCCTGGAGATCTGATGGCCTACGCCATCATCAACAAGATCCGCATGCACTACGAGGTCAGCGGCGCGGGCGCCCCCGTGCTCCTGATCAGCGGCCTGTCGGCGCCGGCGGTGAGCTGGGCCCTCCAGGCCAAGGCGCTCGCCCGCCACTTCCAGGTCGTCGTCTTCGACAACCGCGGGGTGGGGGAGACGGACCTGCCGCCCGAGCCCGTCTACACGACGGGTCAGATGGCCGACGACGCCGCCGCGCTCCTGCGCCACCTGAAGCTCGGCCGCGCCCACGTCGTCGGCGCCTCGATGGGCGGCACCATCGCCCAGGAGCTGGCGCTCCGCCACCCGCGGCTCGTGCGCTCGCTGACGCTGCTCTGCACCTGGGCGGAGGGTGACGCGCGCTTCCTGCACACGATCGAGGCGTGGACGTCGCTCGCGTACCGCGTCCCGATCGAGGAGCGCTACCGCTACGTGGTCTACCCGTGGATCTTCTCGCCCGAGTTCCTCGCGAAGAAGGAGAACGTCGAGACCGCGTTCCAGCGCTCCATGGCCTACCCGCACCAGACCAAGGCGGAGGCGATCGAGCGGCAGGCGCGCGGGATCCTGGCCTGGAACGGGACGCGTGCGAAGCGGCTCTCCGCGATCCGCGTGCCGACCCTCGTCATGGTCGGCCGGGACGACGTCCTGACGCCCCCGGCCTTCTCGAAGGACCTCGCCACGCGCATTCGCCGCGCGCGGCTCGTCGTCCTGCCGGGCGGCCACGGCTTCTTCCTCGAGAACCCGGACCAGGTCAACCGCACGATCCTGCGCTTCCTCAAATCGGTGCGCTCGAAGTAGGACCGGGCGGGCCGGCGTGAGGACCGGTCAGTCGAGCGCCACGAGATCGAAGGCGGGCGCGAACGGATTGAGGAAGCGTACCCCCTCGAGGACCCGCTCGTGTGCGAAGTCTTCGCTGAGGACCAGCGGAATCTGATTGAGGCGCGCGGTGGCCCAGAGCTGCGCGTCCCAGTACGGGAGTCGGTGGCCGGACGCGCCCCGAGTCGCCTCGAGGACGATGAGCGGGGTCACCGGCAGCACGGGCCACGCCGCCGCCAGGGCGGCGATCTGCTCCGCCGCCTCGGCCGGCGACAACGGCGGGTCCAGCTTCCCGGTCCCGGCGACGTAGAACTCGCCGAGGACCTGAGTCGAGATTCTGCCCCGCCCGTTGACCACGAGGCGGCGCAGCAGGGCCAGGGCCTTCTCCTGCTTGGGCCGAACCCGGGAATCGTAGGCGTAGACGAGGACGTTCGTATCGACGAGCGCGTCACCGGTCATAGAGGTCTTCTCGCCGCCACGTCCGCTTGGCCTGGCGCGCGCGGCCTTTCCGCCGTCGGGCGATGAAGCGTTCGACCACCTTCCAGGCCTCGGGATCGGGTGCCCGCAGCGCCGTCCGCTCGAGGCCGCGATCGATCGCCTGGCGGATCAGGTCGGCTTCGGTCACGCGGTACTTCTTGGCGCGCTCCTTGAGAAGTCGCTCCTGACGCGGCTCGATGTAGACCTGCTTCCGGATCATCCCGGCCATGACGCACGCACATACATCGTAACATACATCGCGACGACGCGGAATTCGGCTGGAGCACCGCGGGCTGCTAGAATAGGCGTCGCATGAGGCTCGCCGGCAAGACCGCGGTCGTCACGGGCGGGACGAAGGGGATCGGCCTCGGCATCGCCCGGGCCTTCGCGCGTGAGGGCGCGCGCGTCGTCGTCAACTCGCGCGACGCCGCCGACTGCGCCGCGGTGGCCAAGGCGCTCTCCGGAGCCGTCCCGATCGCCGCCGACCTCGCGAAATCCGACGAGGCGCGGCGCCTGGCCCGCGAGGCGGTGCGGGCCCTCGGTGCCGTCGACATCCTCGTGAACAACGCCGGCCAGCCGCGCGTGGCGACGTCGGAGGAGCTGCCCGAGGCCGACTATCGCTACACGCTCGACCTCAACCTGAACGCCTACTTCGTCCTGGCCCAGGAGCTCGGCCGCGGGATGCTGGAGCGGAAGTCGGGCAACATCATCAACATCACGTCGGTCAACGGCACCCTCGCGTTCCCGCGGCGGCTCGCCTACTGCGTCTCGAAGGCCGGCGCCAACATGCTCACCAAGGTGCTCGCGATCGAGTGGGCCGGCTCGGGCGTGCGTGTGAACGCGATCGCGCCTGGCTACGTCGAGACCGACTTCACCCGAGACCTCCGCGTCAAGGGCCTCCTCGACTTCGCCGCGCTCGCCCGCCGCACGCCGATGGGCCGGCTCGGCACGCCCGAGGAGATCGGCGAGGCCGCGGTGTTCCTCGCGAGCGACGCCGCCTCGTTCGTGACGGGCGAGATCCTCACCGTGGACGGCGGCTGGGCCGCCTACGGGTTCGTATGAGGGTCGCGATCGATCAGTCGATCGATGGATATCGGGCTTCCGTTCCCTCGGTCTGGCAGCGTGGATTCCACGCGGGAGAGCACAGCACACGCTTCCCGGAGAGGCGGTTCTCCCAGACCTGAAGTCCTTCCGCGGATTGCGACACCTTGGTCCAGGCGCGCTGGTACACGAGCAGGGCGAGCACGATCGCGATCAGCCCGACGATAATACCGACGCCGATCGTGAGGCGCTTCACGGCGACACCTCCGTTCCTCGCCGAGCATGGCCAGCATGCGCCCTCCGCGTCAACGGCGTGCGAGGCGCGCTGCCCACCATTGGCGGACGCGTTCGGGGAACGGGCGCACGTCGCTCGGGAGTCGGTGTCGCCACTTGCGGGCGAAGCGCGCGAGCGCGGCCCGGCGGTCGGCCCGGTCCGTGCTCAGCGGCCGCGCGGTACCGTCCGCGGTGCGAGTCCCGCCGCCTCGATGGATGAAGGACGCGTTGACGACCACGCAGCGCCACCCCGCCTCGCGCACGCTGAAGGACAGGTCGCGGTCGTAGCCGTGGAAAAAGCCGTAGGCCTCGTCGAACCCTCCGACGGAGTCGAAGACCTCCCGGCGCAGAAAGAGGCAGACCCCATCC
>WNFB01013002.1_pt1 | contig 13474 bp, 14 predicted proteins | sample 5400501 | NCBI WGS metagenome assembly WNFB01 (sample SAMN13153341, study PRJNA577476) | soil metagenome | isolation source: 200 cm saprolite under Douglas fir tree site 2 hole 1 | place: USA:California | collected 2015-04-18
CCACTGGCACCGCGCTCGCTCTGGTCACCACCGGCGCAGAACGCCTTGTCCCCCGCGCCGGTTAAGATTACCACGCCGATGGAGTGGTCCCACCAAGCATCCTGAAATGCAGCGATCATCTCATCGACCGTCAGCGTACGAAAAGCATTGCGCTTCTCCGGCCGATTGATAGTGATGGTGGCGATGCCATGCTGCTTGTCGTAGAGAATGTCCTGAAATTGCATTACCTGCTCCTTTCCTCTGTTCTGGGAGTTGCGGACTCTTTCGTCTGTGCACCTCGTAGGGCGGTCACCTCATGCGTAAGCTGCTCCAGACGCGCGAGGATTTCTTGGTGACGGGCAGCCTCAGGAGCGGGTTCTTTGCCGAAAAAGGAAATTGTCCCCCCCGGTTCAAGCACGGCACGCTTGACTTCCGCCAGCGAGGTGAACCCCTGCTTATGCGCCGCCGTCTCCAGTTCAGGCAGGGTGATGAGTTCCTTTTGCAACCGATTCATTCTAATCTGCCCGTTCTCAATCAGTACGTCAGCGTCGCCTTCGATCAACTGATCGAGCTTCTGGTGGCCGTAGAGAAAGCGTACGACGAAATAGTTCACGACGAGGAGGGTTGCCGCGCCGATAATGCCACCCGTTACCGAATTGTCATCACCGATGATAGCGTTCTGCACGGTGTTCGATAGGGTTAAGAGGACGACGAGATCGAAGGGATTGAGCTGAGCCAACTCACGCTTGCCTGCCAGCCTGAGACCGACAATCAAGAACCCATACACGACCACCGGCCGGAGGATCTTCTCGATCACTGGCAGTCCCAAATGAAACATGTCGCTCCAGAGCGTCGGCGCCATATCCGTTCTTCCCTGACTCTAGACTCCGGACACTAGACCCTAGACTTCTTCATTCGAGCATCATCTCCACAACCCCTTGCCCAATCAACTCCGCGACCTCTTCGTCGGAAAATTTGAGAATGCCCTTGAGCACTTCCTCGTAATGCTCACCAAGGAGCGGTGCGGGAGTGACCTCAGCAGGAGTTTTGGCGAGATGCGACATGAGACCGTCATACGGCGAACGGCCCATCACCTTATGTTCACGCCAAGCGAAAAAACCCCAGTCTTCAAGCTGCGGATCTTTGTACAAGTCTGACTGTTTCGCGACGAGACCGGCAGCCACGCCTGCCCGCTGCAACAACGCTTCGACTTGCTCCGCATCCCGAGTCTGGGTCCATTCTTCCATGAGTTGGTCTAGCTCGGTTTCATGAGCTTTGCGTCCAGCCTGAGTAGCAAACCGCTCGGCCAGCGCCCACGCTGGGTTGCCCATCGCCCGGACAAGGGCTCGCCACTCTTCGTCGGTAAACACGGCGATGGCGATCCAGCGATCGTCGCCCTGACAACGATACACCGCGTGCGGGCAGGCGCGGTCGTCACGATTCCCCCGGCGAGTGGCAATGCGACCGTTCACCGTGTAATCGAGCACGGTGGCGGGCATGTGATTGACGCCGCTCTCGAACTGCGAGAGGTCGATCCACTGGCCTTTGCCGGTTCGCCGGCGATAATCCAGCGCTGCGGCCAGAAGCGTGGCGCCGACACCAGGAGTGAGCATGTCGGTGTACGCGCCGTACACCATGCATGGACTGCGGTCAGGCCAGCCAGTGATCTCGTAATACCCGGCAAGCGAGGCCGCCATGTTGCCGTAGCCGGCGTACATCGCGTAGGGGCCGGTCTGCCCTAATTGACAAGTAGACAGCATGATGAGATCAGGCCGTGCTGGCGAGAGATCCTCATAGTGCAGCCCCCAAGCGCGCATCTGCTTGGGCGTGAATCCTTCGACAATGATGTCCGCCCATTCCAGGCATAGTCGCTTCGCAATCGCCTGCGCCTCGGGATGCGCCATGTTGAGTCCCAGGCTCAGTTTGCCGGCGTTAAAATTGGCGAAAAACTGGCTGTGATTGAGCCCGGGCTTGGCATCTTTGTTGGGTGGAGCCATACGCAAGCCGTCGAAGCGGGTGAGGGATTCCACCCGGATCACCGTGGCGCCGTGGTCGGCGAAATACCGAGCGGTAATCGGGCCGACACCGATCCAGCCGAAGTCTACGACTTTGAGACCGTCAAATGCGCGGGGCATAGGGAGTTCCTAGTTTCAAGTTCAAGGTTCAAAGTTCAAAATTTTCTATTCCGCAATCCGCAATCCGCATTTGTCTGTTACACTATTCCGCTCCGCTGCCATTGTGCCAACTGCTCTTTGCTGTATCCCAGCCGTTGGCAATAAATCTCCTCGTTATGTTCGCCGATGCGGGGCGCGCGGAAACGCGGACCGGCCTGGGCGTTGTTCATCAGCGCCCAGTGACCGGGGTAGAGGATCTCCGTATCCAGTTCTGGGTGTGGCAGGGTGCGGAAGAAGCCGCGAGCGTTAGGTTGCGGGTGATCCACGAGATCTTTCACATTGTTGACCGGCGCGGCCAGGATACGCTCGTTGAAGGCCCGCGCAAAAATCTCCCACTTCGATTTGGTCGCCAGGAAGGTGGCGATAGTTTCGTTCAGGTCATCCATTTCCTGCTGCGCTTTAAGGTCAGTGGCGAGCCGGGCCAAGTCCCACTCTTCCCACTTCTTGCCGCGCATGAAGTCCGGCAACTTACCTTCGCTCTCCATCCACCGACCCATGGCATACAGCGTCGGCGCGCCCATGTGACCGCCGGCGGTGAAGAAGGTCACATATCCATCGGCACAGGGGAGGATTGCCCGCGCATTGCCGAAGCCGGCGTTGTAGCGATCCCCTGCTCGTGCCTGGTCCACGCCGTGATGGATGGGGAACGAGGAGGCGTTCATCATTTGCCATACTCCGGTCGCCTGGATCGACACATCAACATGTTGCCCCTCACTACTGGTGTTGCGATGGAATAAGGCAAAGAGCGTGGCGTTCGCCGCTTCGACACCAGCCTTGACGGCGATCATCGGTACGCTGATGCGCACGGGCGGGCGGTCCGGGTCTCCGAGCAAGTATTGGAAGCCGCAGCGCGCCTGCAGGGTGAGGTCCGTGCCCTTCCAGTCCCGGCGGGGGCCTCTCTGACCGAAGGGGGTGATCGAGGTGAAGATCAGATCGGGCTTGATGGCGGAGAGCTCCACATAGCCCAAGCCGAGTGCGTCGAGATAGCCGGGCGCGAACGACTCGACGACGATATCGCTCTGTCGCACAAGCTCCTTCAACAGGCGCTGACCTTTAGTGCGGCTCAGGTCGAGCGTGACGCCTTTTTTACTGGTATTGAAAGCGAACCAGAATAGGCTTTTCTCAAGGTGAACCTCGTCTTTATAGAAAGGACCGATCCTTCGGGCGGGATGACCGCCGGGCGGTTCGACGATCACCACCTCAGCACCGAGATCACCGAGCACCTTGCCGCACATTAGCCCAGTCTCGCCGGTCAGATCGAGCACGCGGTAGGGGGTGAGGAGGTAGTCTTTGTAACGGTCAGTGTTCATATGCTTGCTCCGTCAGCGTTCAGCCCCAGAAGGCTGGGCGAAGAGGAAAAGGGGAAACGGGCAAACGGGGAAAAGGGAAGCTGGCAATGGAGACCTTAAAACTATTCGTCCTTCTGCTCCTTTTACCCTTTTCGCCTTTTTACCATTTCCCCCTTCCCAGTCATCCCGCCATCGTCAATCCGCCGCTCACCGATAGCACTTGAGCGGTGACAAAGTCGGCATCCGGCGAGGCGAAGAAGGCCACGGCGTTGGCGATCTCCTCGGGCTGGCCCAGGCGACGGAACGGCACCGCGCGGGTCATAGCCTCGATGATACGCGCGCCTTTGTCACCAGAGGTGACCTGCTTGAGCAAGGCGGTATCGGTGGGACCGGGGCAGACCACGTTGACGTTGATCTTGGACCGAGCCAGCTCGCGCGCCAGGGTTTTGGAGAAGCCAATCACGCCGGCTTTGCAGGCTGAGTATACGGCTTCTCCGGTCGAGCCCACCCGCCCGGCGTCTGAACTGATAGAGATGATCTTGCCGGCGTTGCGCGCGATCATCTGGGGGATAACCGCGTGGCAGAAGCTGATTGGCCCCTTCAGATTGATGGCAATGACCTTGTCCCAGGTCTCAGGTTTGCTCTCAATGAACGGCTCAATCTTGTCCCAGCCGGCGTTGTTCACCAGGATGTCGATCTGTCCCCAGGTGTCGGTGACCTTTTGCACGCAGGCGCGCACCTGATCGAGCTGAGTCACATCGGTTTTGACTGTCAGAGCCTGACCGCCCTTGGCCTTGATCTCCGCGGCAGTCTGTTCTGCTTCGTCCTCAAGAATATCGACTATTGCCACCTTGGCGCCTTCTTCGGCCAACCGCAGACAGATGGCGTGACCAATACCACGGCCGCCGCCGGTTACCAACGCGACTTTGTCTTTGATTCGCATAGGATTTCCCTCCGTACAGAAAAAGCGGCGTTATCATACCCCAAGCCCGCGGCGGTCAGCAATCCGCCGAACCGACTCTCTTGACAGAACTGTTCAGATCGGCGGAAATACGTTGCTGTGCGCATCATTGCCGATCTGCATGTTCACTCGCGTTTTAGCTACGCCTGTAGCCGCGAGATGGAGGCCGAACGCCTCGCCTGGTGGGCCAGGCGCAAGGGCATCACCCTCCTCGGCACAGGTGATTTTACCCACCCGATTTATCTCACCTCCCTCAAGCAGAAACTCGAACCGGCTGAGGAGGGGCTCTTTCGGCTGCGGGAAGGGGAACGCGAGATCCGCTTCCTGCTGACAGTCGAGATCACCAACATTTTTCGTCACGCCGGGCGGCTGCGCAAAACTCACACACTGGTGTTCTCGCCCAGCTTTGCCGCAGTGGACCGCCTCAACGCCCGCTTGGCAGCGCATGGCAATCTGGCCATCGACGGTCGGCCGACGCTGACGTGCTCGGCCCACGAACTGCTCAAGATCGTGCTCGACACCGCACCGGAGTGTGAGGTCGTTCCTGCCCATGTGTGGACGCCGTGGTTTTCCGTGCTGGGCTCGTTCTCCGGCTTCGATTCGTTGGCCGAGTGCTATGGCGATGATGCGCGGTATATTCGCGCCGTCGAGACTGGGCTTTCATCCGACCCGGCGATGAATTGGCGGCTCTCGGCCCTGGACACGATCGCGCTGATCTCGAACTCGGACGCGCACTCGCCACGCAAACTGGCGCGCGAGGCGAATGTGCTGGAGTGTGAACTGAGCTACGCCGGCGTGCTCGACGCGCTCACCAGCCATGACCCGACGCGGTTTCTCTACACCATCGAGTTCTTTCCCGAGGAGGGGAAATATCACCTCGACGGACATCGGCAGTGTGGCGTGCGGCTCTCCCCGGCAGAAACCAGGCAGGTCAAGAATCAATGCCCGGTCTGCGACAAGAAACTCACAGTAGGTGTTCTACATCGGGTCGATGCCCTGGCGGATCGCGCAGCGGGGTATAGACCGGCAGGCGCGATTCCAGCGAAACATCTCCTGCCACTGGAAGAAATTATCGCCGCGGCGTTGGGTCAGCACCCCAACACCAAAAAGGTCAATGCGGAGTATGACCGGTTGATCGAGCGATACGGTGCGGAACTCGCCATCCTACTTGATCTGGAGGAGGCAGAGTTGGCCGATGGCACGCCGGCTCGCACTCTTGCCGGCATTGTGAAAATCCGCCGCGGCGAGGTCCGCATCATGCCAGGGTATGATGGAGTGTATGGGAAGATTGGCTTGTTTGGTGAGGAAGAAAACGAGCAGGCTACTGAGCCGTCCTTTGGCCATCCTTCGACAAGCTCAGGATGACCGGGGTCAGCAACCGTTCGTGCTGAGCCTGTCGAAGCACGAACAGATTCGAGTAGAGTGGGCAGTGCCCACCTTCATTCTCTGCGAGATTCCCCTTGGCTGATGGGATACAATGGTTATAATAGTCTGCGCCAGGAAAACCACATGCTACGTGATACCTACAACCGCCCGGTCCGCGATCTCAGAATATCGGTGACCGACCGGTGCAACTTCCGCTGCACTTACTGCATGCCGCTGGACGAATATGAGTGGTTGGAGAAAAGTGAGGTCCTCTCTTTCGAAGAGATCACTCGGCTCGCGCGCCTCTTCGTGCAACTGGGGGTCGAGAAGATCCGACTGACCGGCGGCGAACCGCTGGCGCGCAGAGACCTGGACAAGCTGGTCACTCAGTTATCGGCGCTCGATTCTGCGCCTGAACTCTGTCTGACCACCAACGGCTCGCTACTGGCGGAAAAAGTCGCTGCGCTAAAAGCTGCCGGCCTGCAACGAGTCAATGTGAGTATCGATTCCCTCAAGCCGAACCGGTTCCGGCGCATCACCAAACGGGGCGATCTGGACAAGGTGTTGGAAGGGCTCTTTGCCGCCAAAAGCCACGGCCTCCATCCCATCAAGATCAATGCGGTGATCGAGCGCGGCGTCAATGACGATGAAATCCTCGATCTTGTGGCTTTCTCCCGCGAGCATGGCTTTGCCATCCGTTTCATTGAGTACATGGACGTGGGCAACGCCAACCAGTGGAAATCGGAAAAGATGGTCTCCAAGAAAGAGATTCTGGAGATCATCAACGCTCACTTCCTCCTGCGCAAGGTCGGCCGGGAGAAAGGCAGCGCACCCTCGGTTGATTATCAATTCCTCGATGGCAGCGGCGACATCGGCGTGATTGCCTCGGTGACCGAGCCGTTCTGCGGAACGTGCACGCGCGCCCGGCTCACGGCCGACGGTAAGTTCGTCACCTGCCTTTTTTCTCCCCAAGGCTACGACCTCAAGAAACTCATGCGTGGCGGAGCTACGGATGCGGAAATTCTGCAGGTTCTCGGTTCAATCTGGCTGAAGCGCAAAGACCGCTATTCGGAAGAACGACTCGCCGCGCTGCATTCCCCGACTGGCTACGATCCCAAAGAGCACAAGAAGATCGAGATGATTAGCCTGGGAGGGTGAGCCCATCGGTTTCATTTCAGCCATTCAACCTGCGCCCTTGGTACGGGGTCCCTCTCCCTTCGTGGGAGAGGGACAGGGTAAGGGGGCGGAGAGTAGGACTGAAACTGCAACAGCCCCCCATCCTAACCTTCCCCCGCAAGGGGGGAAGGAACAAAGACGCTCGCTTCTTACTTAGAAGCTTACCGACAACCCCGGCAGCACCGCCAGGGTCTTCAGGTCATAGACCGTCACTGCGCCGCCGCGGTTCTCTTCTAGCGTCAGTACGGCAACAGTGCCCGGCTGGGCAGAATAATTGTGGGGAAAGGTCGGACTACCAGGATTGATCACCAGGACCTCGTTGTAGCGTCTGATGCACTCGACATGGGTGTGGCCGCAGACGATCAGATCGGTACGCTGGCCAAAGTAAAACTCCATCGTCCGCTCGATCGGCCATTTGGAGAACTCATCTGGGTCCAGGACATCGTGAACTAAGCCAATCTTGAATCCCGCACCGGTTGTGACCAAGGCGTCGCGCAGACGCGGGTCCTCAGGCACCACCGGTCGCCCGCCCGAGCCGTCGTCGCCGTTGCCGCGGCAGGCCAGCACGGGCGCGATTTCTTCCAGCCAGTTTAAGACGTCGAGAGAGTGCAAATCGCCGGCGTGCAGGATCAGATCCGCGCCGTGTCGGAAATCAAGCCAATCTTCATCACCACCGCCTTTCTGTTCGTCTGACTATAGCGTCTGGACACTGCGCGAGCAACGTGAAATGAATGCAATTATCTCACGCATATGGGGGGAGGTATCATGCCCGACGTGCAAGAGACGCGTATGCCGGTCACAACACTGAGCGAAGATGAACAACTGTTTCGCGAGATGGTGCGAGAGTTTGCTGAGAAACAGATCAAACCCCACGTCATGGAAATGGACCGCGCGGCCAAGCTGCCACGCGAGTTGATCGATCAGCTCTTTGCCCTTGGTGTGATGGGGATTGAGCTGCCGACGGTGTATGGCGGAGCGGGAGCAAATTTTCTCATGGCAATCTTGGCGATCGAGGAATTAGCTCGTGTCGATCCGTCGGTAGCCGTGTGTGTTGATGTCCAAAACACTCTGGTGAACAACGCCCTCCTGCGCTGGCTAACCCCGGCGCAGAAAGAGCAGTTCTTGCCTCGTCTGGCGCGCGACGTGGTCGGCGCCTACGCCCTGTCTGAACCCGGATCGGGCAGTGATGCGTTCTCAATGGCTACGCAGGCGCGGCTCGATGGTGACACCTTCGTGCTGAATGGCCGCAAACTCTGGATTACCAATGGTGCCGAGGCCGGGCTCTATCTGCTCTTCGCCAACGCCGATCCGTCAAAAGGGTATAAAGGGATTACTGGGTTTATCATCGAGCGTGAGTTCCCTGGCTTCGCTGTGGGCAAGAAAGAAGACAAGCTTGGTATCCGCGCTAGCTCGACCTGTGAACTGATTCTCGATGATGTGCGGGTGCCGCGCGCGAATGTCGTCGGCGAGGTCGGCCAAGGCTATAAGGTGGCGATCGAGACGCTGGACGAAGGCCGCATCGGCATCGGCGCGCAGATGATCGGCCTGGCGCAGGGAGCGTTCGAAGCGGCATTGGCCTATGCCAAAGAGCGGCGGCAGTTCGGCCGGGTGATTGCCGACTTCCAGGCGATTCAGTTCCAACTTGCCGAGCTGGCCACGGAGATCGAAGCCGGTCGCTTGATGGTGTATAACACTGCCCGCATGAAAGAGGCTGGGCAGTCGTTTGTCCGCCAGGCGGCGATGACCAAATATTTCTGCTCGCAGGTAGGTGAGCGGGTGGCGTCGCAGGCGTTGGAAATCTTCGGCGGGGTGGGCTTTACCAAGGACTTCCCGGCGGAGAAGTTCTACCGCGATGCCAAGATCGGCAAGATCTACGAGGGCACGTCCAACATTCAACTACAAACCATCGCGCGGACGTTTTTGGGGAGATAAGCAATGGCGCAACCGACACGCATCGTCACTGATACTATGGCCGGGCTGCGGATGCCCGACTTCGACATTTGGAGCGAACGGGTCTCTACCGTGCTGGGGCAGAACCCCAGTCCGTTCACCGGGCCAGGTACGAACACCTACCTGATCGGCACCGGCAAGCGACCGATCCTCCTGGATACTGGTATTGGCCTTGAGGTCTACGATCCTCTGCTGGAAAAGGGGCTGGCCGAGACCAAGGGCGCGACTGAACTGCAAGAGATCGTACTGACCCATGTACACCAGGACCATATCGGCGGTGCCTCCCGCGTACGGGCGCGATTTGGCGACCTCAAGGTGTCGAAAAAAGCTTGGCCCGGCAAAGACGAGGCGTACAACTTGCCGCTGACATATATCGAAGACGGTGCGCGTATCGAGACGGACGGCGCCACTCTGCGCGCTATCCATACGCCCGGTCATGCGCGCGACCATCTCTGCTACTATCTGGAAGAAGAAAAGGCTCTCTTCACCGGTGACCTGGTGTTGGGAGCAGGCACGACGGTAATACCGGAAGAGGGTGGGGGGCTCATTGAGTACATGGCCTCGTTGCGTAAGCTGCTCCCGCTGGACTTGGCGGTGATCTATCCCGCTCACGGTCCAGCGATCCGCGATCCCTACAAGAAACTCAACGATTACATCTCTCACCGCGAGTTACGCGAACAGCAGATTCTCGACGCCATGAAGGCTGGGTTGACCGAGATTCCAGCAATGGTGAAACGCATCTACACCGACGTGCCCGAGTTCCTGCACGGCGCTGCAGGCAACTCGGTGCTCTCACACCTCAACAAGCTCAAGAAGGAGGGCGTGGTGCAACAGGAAGGAGAGCGGTGGGTGTTGGTGTGAAGAAAGCGATTAGCTATCAGCAATCAGCGGTCAGATTTAGCTGCGGAGGCCATATCGTATGAGTGCAAAGAACATCCAATCAGATGAAACGCACGAAAGGTCACTGCGAGGTCGGCCAACCTCCGTACCGATGATGGCACCGGTCGATCTGCCGCCTTTGGAAAACGGCGACCACCTGACGCGATACGAGTTCGAGCGGCGATATGAAGCCAGACCAGACATCAAGAAGGCAGAGCTGATTGAAAGGGTTGTGTATATGCCCTCACCCGTGCGCGCAAGGAGTCATGGCGGACCTCATGGTCAGATTATCGCTTGGCTTGGTGTCTATTCTGCGGCAACTCCCGGTGTAGAGTTTTATGACAACGTCACCGTGCGGCTTGACTTGGACAACGAACCCCAGCCGGATGCGTTGCTCCGCTTGGAACCAGAAGCAGGAGGAAATTCTCGTGTCAGTGCTGAAGATTACGTAGAAGGCGCGCCAGAGTTGATTGTAGAGATTGCCGCAAGCAGCGTTTCCTATGATCTCCACGATAAGTTGCGAGTCTATCGCCGTAACGGTGTACCAGAATATATGGTCTGGCGGGTGTACGACAAACAAGTCGATTGGTTCCGGTTGATTCAAGCTGAGTATGTTCCCCTCACGCCTGATGAATCCGGTGTGGTTCACAGCCAGGTTTTTCCCGGCTTGTGTTTGGTGGTGTCAGCGTTGCTAGAGGGTGACTTGGCAAAGGTTTTGGCTGAGTTGCAGAAGGGACTGGAGACGGCTGAACATGCAGCGTTTGTCGAGCGATTGCGGGAGAAGTGATTCCCCAAGCAGTAGGCGCCAGCCAGTGAACCTGGGCTTCAGACGGTGAACGCCAAAAGCATTGTCAAATCCAGTTACAACGCCATTGCCGCTCAGTACCTGGCGACTCGCTGCCATGAAGACGCAGCCGATGTTCGCTTGCTGCAAGAACTCCTGACGCGGCTCCCTGGCGGCGCGCAATTCAGGAATCTGGGCACTGAGGTTTCCCCGGATTTCGCCCTGCTGCATCCGGGCTACGTTCTTCACTCCTTACCGGAAGGATTCCCTGCCAACCACTTCTCTGGTGTGAGAGCAGGAACAGACAGCTTTTGGTGGAAGTGACGTGCATTCCAAGAGAGAAGACAGGAGGCTTGGGGAGCGAACTGCTGGAGGTAGAGGGCCTGGAGTACATCACCCAGAGCCATTTTCTTTTCCATCTGGGCGAGAATCGCAGAGAGCGCGGGCGCTGGTACCTCTTGGCTGACTCCCAGTGCCGGGACCACCTGAAGGTCATATCGTCTAGGAAGAAGGGCATAGAGCCGTTGGATTTGATCGGTTGGCAGGTTAAAGCTCAGAATGCCAATTACTTCCAGCAGCGCATAAAGGGTAATGCCCCGAGCCAAACTTCTCTCTTGCAGAGTCTTGAGCAGTCGCTCGTTAGTGCCAAAGCGGGTATCACGCGGGTAGCGGATATCCAACAGAAGGATGTCAGCATCCAGGAGAATCATGGACGCCCACGGGAAAAGTTCATCGCTTCATCTAGTGTGGGAAAGCGCGGCTCACTTTGACGTATCATTTCGACCAGCCTCTGCCATTCTTCTTCGTTAACCTGCAGCGGAGCGCCAAGTGGAACAGAATGATTTTCCTCCGGTATTAGCACAATCACTTCCACCCGCTGGTCAGGATGGACGGGAAGGTTAGTCAGGAGTAACTCGCCCTCTTTCTCGACTATCGTCTCAACTTTGATGGCTTGCATCGGCATTCTTCCGCTTTCTGGCAACTGGCAACTGGCAACTGACTGCTGCTTAACTGAAGAGTACCTTCGCCAATTCCGACCGGTAGTGCTCCGCCACGTCGCTGCGGGGACCAACCACCTCGAAGATTTCCAGCATCGCTTTGCGGGCGCCGTCGTCACGAAATTTGCGATTCTTCTTCACGATTTCCAGCAACTCAATCAGCGCCTCTTCGTAGCGGCCAGAGGCGGCCAGGACCTGCGACAGATCGAAGCGAGCCTCTGCATCATTGGGGTTCGCGGCCAGTTTCTCGCGGTAGAGCGTCTCATCACCAGCGCTGGCGCCGTTCTGTTTGAGTCGAACCTGAGCGGATAGTTGCTGTGCGGCGGCATATTCCGCCGAGTTCAACTGTACCCGACTGAGCAGGGATAAGGCGTCGGCCTCTTCTCCCCGCTCGATGAGTAAACGTGCGAGACCGAGCAACGCCTGCGATTGATTCGCGTCCTTGGCCAGCGCAGCGCGATAGAGGCTTTCTGCACCCTGGGTCTTGCCTGACTCTTCCAGGCGGTTGCCTTCCTGCGCCAAACTGTCAGCTTCGGATGGCAAGAGTTGCTCGACGAAGCGGCGGATCACCGGCTCGGGCTGGGCGCCGAGAAATTCCGCGGCGATTGCGCCGTTGCGAACCGCTTTGACCGCGGGGATGCTGCGGATGCCGAACGCCTGAGCCAGCGCGGGGTTCTCATCGACGTTGATCTTGGCGAGAATGAATTTCCCCTGCTGTTCGTCAGCCAGTTTCTCCAGTACCGGCCCAATCGCCCGGCACGGCCCACACCACGGCGCCCAGAAGTCGATCACCACCGGTACGGTGTGTGAACGCTCGACCACCGCGCTCTCGAAGTCCTGTTCGGTTACCTCAACGGTCCACTCACTCATGGATGCCTCCTAGAGGTTATGCTTTCCTGGGAGCGCGACCATCTTGGTCGCATGTCTTCAATGATGCGGGCGGGACGCCCGCGCTCCCAGGCTGTATGCCACTGCATGAGGCCGCCACAGTAGCACAGCCAGGAAACCGCTGCCATCTTGTCGTTGGTGGCTTGCCAGCCCGGACTAAATCTGAGAAATGTATACTTTCTCACAGCAGTCTCAAGTAAAGGAGCCCCCTATGGCCGCCAAGACTATGTTCGAGAAGATCTGGGAGTCGCACGTCGTGCGTACTGAACCCGATGGCACTACTCTACTGTATGTGGACCGCCATCTGGTCCACGAAGTCACCTCACCGCAGGCGTTTGAAGGTCTGCAACTTGCCGGGCGTAAACCCCGACGCCCGCAGGCGGCCATCGCCGTGCCCGATCACAACGTGCCGACCACCGACCGGGACAAGCCGATCGCTGACTTGGTCAGCGCCAAACAGGTCGAGACCCTGCAGGAGAACTGCAAGGCCACTGGCGTTCCGCTCTTCGACATGCACGACATCCGCCAGGGCATCGTCCACATCATCGGCCCGGAGCAGGGCTTGACGCTGCCAGGCATGGTCATCGTTTGTGGAGACTCGCACACTGCGACCCACGGCGCCTTTGGCGCGCTGGCCTTTGGTATCGGCACCAGCGAGGTCGAGCACGTGCTCGCTACCCAGTGCTTGTTGCAGATGCCGGCCAAGACCATGGAGGTTCGCGTCGAAGGGAAACTCCCTGAGCGTTGCACCGCCAAGGACATCATCCTGGCGGTCATCGGCAAGATCGGCACTGCCGGCGGCACCGGTCATGTCATCGAGTATACCGGCTCGGCGATCCGCTCGCTGTCGATAGAAGGCCGCATGACACTCTGCAACATGTCGATCGAAGCGGGTGCCCGCGCCGGCATGGTAGCGTCTGACGAGACCACGTTTGCCTACCTGCGTGGCCGGCCGTTCGCACCCAAAGGAGAGATGTTCGAGCAGGCGGTGATGGCGTGGAAAGCTCTGCGCACCGATCCTGGAGCTAAGT
>WNFB01003711.1_pt1 | contig 13473 bp, 10 predicted proteins | sample 5400501 | NCBI WGS metagenome assembly WNFB01 (sample SAMN13153341, study PRJNA577476) | soil metagenome | isolation source: 200 cm saprolite under Douglas fir tree site 2 hole 1 | place: USA:California | collected 2015-04-18
GCTGTGCCAGAACTGTGCCAAAACCCTACTCATTTGTTTCGTTGGGGCTAGCTTTGAGCGAAAAGCAGACTCCCCAAATTGTTGAAAAGATTCAAAAGCCCAAGGAACAAATAGAATGTGTGGAGTCGAGCGCTGTGCTTAGAAGGCAGACGCTCTATCCGACTGAGCTACGGGCGCTCTCGCTTCATTGATTCTAAGCCATTTGTTCTCCGCGTGGAGACTTTTTTGGGTGCGTTGACCCTCTGCTCAAAGGGCAGACGCTATAATCAACTGAACTACGGGCACACGGCGCAACCATTGTTTCATCAAGTACGTACAGCGATCTCTTCAAATGCTCCACCTTCAACTCTCGGTCCATTCGGCCCAGATGGGGCTCGTTCGGACGGAATCTCAAAGCCCAAAGCGATCCGCGAGATCTAATCTTGGCGAAATTCCACGTTCTTTGCAGCTGTTCCCAATCTCTTCGTCATCATCACCTCTGGGCCCAGATGTGAGCACGTACGTTCTAAACTGTCAGGTAACTTCCGGTTGGACTCGGCCAGAATCGTCAACGTCTCAGGAAACGCCACATCTCCGGCTTGCCGATTACACGTCCACATGGACGCGGGTCGAGCTTCGGGACACAATCCCGGTCGCCTGTGTGAACGGTTCCGGACAAGAATCGGCGAAGTGGTGCTTAGAGATAGTACTTCCTGAGATATAACTCGATGGAAAGCTATCAGAAATAGAGAATTAGGATCAAGAAGCGGCATGCGCTCCCGTGGCGGCTTGTCGGTCTTGCGGGAAATGTGACAGAGCGCGCTGAAAGGAGGTGAGTTTGCCTGAACGAGAGGGCCGGCGGCGGTGTCTGGATATGTGAAGGCGGAGAATGGGCGCCTTCCCAGGAGAACACCACAATGAAACACACACGCCTCGTAATTGCGCTGCTAAGCATGGTGATCGGAAGCGCGAACAAGATGCATGCGCAAGAGCCTACTCCGAAAACCGGACCGGTGGTTTCAGTGCCCGATCTTTCGAAGTTGAGCATCGGGAACATGCTGGAGCAGATGCAGACGACGATAATCGCGGGGAACGGCGAGGCGCCGTCGCCGATTCAGGTCGTCGCCCAGTTCCTGCAGCTTCGCCCTGATCAGGTGCAGGAACTCGGACGACTTCTACAGGTACGGCAAGCCGCAGTCGTCCCGCTGCTCCAAGGGATTCAGCAGCGGGTGCAGCAACTGGAGGCGCTGCTCAATTCGGGCGGTAATCCTGCCAATGTGGGAATGTTGGTCATCCAGATCCACACTCTGCAGCAACAAGTTGCGCAGGCGCAGCAGGATTTTCTCTCAAAATTCATGAACCTCCTTGATCTAGAGCAACAGCAACGGCTGGAAGCAATTCGGATCGCGGCGCAATTGCAGCCCATTCTTCCTGCGTTCCAGCAGCTCTATTTGTTCTGATTTGGCCTGGTCGACAGCGAGCTGGGGTGTACGGGGCGGATGCACGACTCCTTCACCAAGGATTCGAGTTGTTGACAACCGGCAAGGCGGTTTCGACCATTTGGAGCGTACTATTCCCCTGAGAGGGGAGCGAACAGTGGCGTCTGGATTCATAGGAGCCCGAGCGGCCTGGCGGTCGCGTGCATGCATGGATGCTTTGATTGCGCGAACGGAAGTCGATGAACGCGAGGCAGGATTTGGCGCACGCGTGGCCGAAAATCAGCGGCGCGTCTTTCAGATCGCCTATGGCATCCTTGGGAATTCGGCCGACGCCGAGGAGGTGGCGCAGGAAGCGTTCCTCCGTGCGTTCCAGAAGCTCCAATCGCTGCGCGAGGCGGCAAAGTTTCGGGCGTGGGTGAACCGCATCGCCTTTCGTCTGGCGCTGAACAGGCAGCGTGAGCTGCGGCGGCGACTGACACGGGAGACGGCGTGGCACGCGGCGGGAACGGGCGAGACAGTGGACGGATCGCGGAACGGCGAGGAGCGCGTGCTGGTGGAGCGATTGCGAAGCGAGATTGAGGCCTTGCCTGAAAAACTCCGGAGGGTGCTGCAGCTCTCGATTGTAGAAGACATGGATGCGTCAGATGTGGGCGTGGTGTTGGGGATTCCGGCTGGGACGGTGAGGTCCAGGCTCCACACGGCGAGAAAACTTCTGCTGGAAGCGATGAAATGAAGAACGACTGCACGAAATGGAAGGACCAGTTGCTGGAGGCGGCCCTGACGAGAACAGCAGCGGGGGATCTCGAAGAACATGTGTTGAAGTGCGCCACCTGTGCGGAGGAGCTGGAGGCGCTGCGCGCGCGGCGGGAACGGCTAGACGCGCTCCTGCCCCTCGTTGCACAAGGGGCGGAAGCGCCGGCGGAATTCCGTGCGCGGGTGTTGGCCGCAGCGGAGGCCGCGAGCGAAGCGAAGCGCGGGCGGCCGTGGCGAGGATGGGGTCTGGCCGGAGCTACGGCGACCGTGGCGGCGCTAATGATTGTGTTGACCTTGCACCGAGGAACGGTGCCGGCTGTGCCGGAGGCCGAATTGGCCGCTGCCGAAAAGCTGGTGGAATGGCGAGCACCGAGCGACGTACTGCTGGAAACTCCAGGGCGGGACATTTTGCGGGCAACGCCGAGACTCGGCGAGTCGTACCTGCACGTTCCCGTGAAGACGGATGAGGAGGAATGAAATGAAATCTAGCGTTCTCTGGGCTTGCGCACTGGTGTTTCTGGCGGCAGGCGCGGCCCGCGGACAACAGCCCGACCAAGATCCGATCGGGCAGAGCTTCTTTGCGCCGGAACTCGTGATGCAACACCAGGAGGCCATCGGACTCAACGAGGAGCAGAAAACCTATCTCAAGACGGAAATCCGCCAGGCGCAGTTGAAGTTCACCGAGTGGCAGTGGAAACTGCAAGATGAAATGGAAAAGCTGGTTTCGCTCGTTAAGCAGCCACACGTGGAGGAGCAAGAGGCTCTGGCGCAACTGGAGAAAGTGTTGGCGATTGAGCGGGAGATCAAACGGGCGCAGGTGACGCTGATGGTACGGATAAAAAATAAACTGACTCCGGAGCAGCAGGCGAAGCTCGTGGAGATCCGTGGTAAGCCGGGAAGCAAGTGAGGGGCGTCCCTAACAATAATTCAATTCCGTCTGAGTCATGAAAAACCGCGGCGACACCGAGGCGAACCATTCAGGCCAAAGTCCGAGCGTCCGAAATTCCCTGACACAGAGAACGCAGAAGGTTGGTCGTGACACCACAAAGCGCAGCTCTCCATCAAATCCAGGTCTAGGAGAGTACGGATCCGGGCAGGCTAGGGTCCGCTACGCGGCGTTCGTATCGGTGATGGAGTCCGACCACTTCTGGAAGCTCCACAACATTTCCCAATTCTGGTGGCTGGACATCTCGTGGAAACGGCGCATCCTTGTCGAGGGACAGATGGGTGCGTGTTCGTTCGTAAAAGTGGAAATAATCGGAGAGGAGCCGCTTCAATAAGAACGGACTTTTTGGGAGGCACCACTATCAACCTGGTTTTCCCGGCGAGGCCGCCTTACCTGAGACGCCGCCAACCTTCGGCGGAAGGAGCGTGGCGCGAACCGCGGCACTCTTGGCCCAGGCTTCCCATTTCTCGTACTGCGTGACCGCGGCTTGCGCGTGGGCCCGAGATTTCTCCGCCACGTGGGAAGCCTGAAAGAACAGCGCGGCGCGTTCGTGAGCTAATGCCTCGTCGTGGATGAAACCACTTTCGGCGGCTGAGATCACTGCCGCCTCGTACGCGGCTGCCGCCGGCTGGCGCTCATTGCGGGCGCGAAGCAATTCGGCGCGGATCAGGTCGCGTTTGTGCGCGAAATTCGATGGACCGATTCTCGCCCACACCTCGAATTTCGCCAGCATTTCCTCGGCTGTCCTCAGCAGGGACTCCTGTCCGGGGCCGCCGAGTTCCTGGGCCCGGGCCAAGCAAGCGAGCGCACGGTAAAAGACGAACTCCCACTCACCGACCTGGCCTTGAAATGCGGGCAGAATGGGCAGCGCTTGCTCGGCGTAACGAAGCGCGGCTTTGTATTCGCCGTAGTAGTAATTCAGCCGTATTTTAGCAACACAATAATAACCGATCTGATTGTAATTCGACGTGGCGCAGATGGAGCCGACGTCGCGCTCCTCTTCGTACTTCTCGTCGGAGAAACTGAGCCGGTGCACGGTGCGGCCCTGCAGCGCCAGCGCGAACTGCCGCTCGAGCAGGCAGTGGAAAGCCGCAACGCGCACGCGTCCGGCGATGCGCTCCATTTGCCGGTTCGCTTCCTGCGCCACCTGTTGCAGAGGCGCGCCGCCGCAACTCAGATACATGACGTGCGCCGCGGCGTTGAAGCAGCCGTACAGCAAATCGTTCTCCTTGAGCCCGATGCGCGCTCCGTCCCAGGCGAATGGGTGATTTGTCTTCATCGGATTGATCCAGTGATTCACGAACCACGCGTGCAGGAACGCCACCGGCGAACTGACCCGCCCGTGGAGCTTGCGGTCAAGCTCCATCGCCAGCGTGCTGAACTGGTAGGCCAGCTGACTGTCCTGCGTCAGCCCGCGAACTACGGCCGCATACATCGCGATGACCTTGGGGGCGTCGGAGCCAATCCCATGCTCCAGGGTCAAGGTGAAACACTTCAGAGTGCTGAGCGCGAACAACTCGGGTTTCTGGCTGATGTGGGCCGCCGGGCCGATGAGCATGAGAATCCCGATGACGCGTGCCACGCGCTCGTCGCTGAGCGGCGGGAGCTCGGCGAGTTGCGCGGGACCTCGACCGGCCAAGAGTTCGCCGATCTTCTGCATTTCCGCACCGATGGCCGCACCCTGCCGCTCGCGCGAGTCGGGCAGCACCACGCCGAGCTGGTAGGCGGCATCGACGGCGAACCGCACGGCTTGTTCCGGTGCGCCGGTCGAGAGCCTTCGCGCGGCAGTGAGCAACAGGTAGTGGGCGGCTTTGTCGGGAACACCTGCATCCTTCCACAGCACGGCCTGGGCGTGGATCCAATCGGGAGCGGCTCCGTGGACGTACTCAATGGCGGTTGCCGCCTTTTGACTGAGTTCACGGCGCGAGTCGTGGCCGATCGCGTCGAGCACGGCTTCCCGAAGTTTGTCGTGAGTGAAGCGCCACTGATAGCCGTAGCCCTCGAGGATGGCGGCATCACCGCAGACGACAACCAAGGCGTCGAGATCCGCGTCCGGAGCGGCCGCGCGAAGCACATCGAGATCGACGTCGCGTCCGATCAACGCGGCGACCTGGATCGGGCTCTGCGCCCAAAGCGGCAGCCGATCCAGGCGGCGACCGACGTAATCTTTCATGCCGCCGGAAAACACATGCTCGGGAAGCATCTCGGGCGAGACGCGGTCCAGACGGCCTGATGTCTCGGCCAACTCGCGGACAGCCTCGACGAGGAAGAAGGCATTACCTTCGGTCTCGCGTTCCAGGAAAGAGACGATGGCCGGGTTGCTGCCCAGTTCCCTACCGAGCATGGAGACGGTGATGTCGCGAATCTCGGGATGGCTAAAGCGAGTCATGCGTAACACCCGCATCCCGGGACACTCGTTCACCAGGTGCGGCCGCTCGTCGTCGCGGAACGAGGCGATGATCAACAGTGGCAGTGTTTCGGCCATTTCCGTCAGCTTTTGCATGACTTTGAGGCTCTCGCCGACAACGTGGCAGTCTTCGAGCTCAAGCAGGATGGGGGCTTTGTATCGCTGGAAGAGGCCGGCGATGATTTCGATTAGCTGCTCCTGAAAGATCTGGGGATCGACGGCGCGATCGGAAATCGGCCTTCCCAGAATTCGCTCGATCTCGGGAAAGACGATCTTGAGGATTCCCGCCTCTTCGTCGCTGACCTCAACGACCAACGCGAGCCGGAGCACGCTGTTCCGAAAGACCGAATAGGGAGCCTGATTGGCCTCCGCGCGCCCCGTCAAAGCCAGTAACCCTAGCACCATCGCGCGAGAGCGTATTTCCTCCAGGAGTCGCGATTTACCGACACCGCTCTCTCCGCCAACTAGCCAGGCGCTTCCCTCGGCCGCAATGGCCGATTCGAGAGCGGTCGAGAGCAACTTCAATTCGGCCTTGCGACCGGTCAAGGGGGCGGCCCTGAGAAAGCTCTCCCGATCGGCGGAGGTTTCCGCGGGGACTGCGCGCCCGGCGGCACGCGCGAAGTCGGCGATCAGACGGTTGGCGTCGGTGTAGCGGCGCTCGATAGGATCGGGAGAAAGCAGCGTCTTGACCAGTTGGCCGATGGCTCCAAACCCCTCCAGCGGCGCCATGTCGGGACCGTGCCCCGGCTGAGAAATCGAACGGTTCAAAGGGCGGTCCGTCAGAATCTCATAGGCAATTCCTCCCACGGCGTAGAAGTCGGAGGTAGCCGTGGGACGCGCGCCACGCAGTACTTCGGGCGCGATGAAACCCGCGGTTCCCGCGACGGTGTGTTCGGGGAGCCCGGCAACACCGAAATCCAGCACCGTAACGTGCCGGCCTGTTACCAGAACATTCGAGGGCTTCAAATCGCGATGAACAATTCCGTGGCGATGCAGGTAGGAGAGCGCATGCAGCATTTGGAAGATCAGGTCAAGTTGAACGTCGAGCGGCTGCCCGTGCGCCGCGCGATCCAGGTGCACGGAGTCCGACAGCAGCTTCATGGTGAAAAACGGCAATCCGTTGGTTTGGAATCCGTAGTCGAGCACGCTGACGATATTGGGATGCCGGAGCGAAGAGAGGACGCGGAACTCCGACGCCAGCGCCAGGCGCACGGTTCCGGCTTTCTCAACGCTGCCGTGCGATGGCTCTTCGGCAACTACTGTGGTGGTTCCGTCCTGCGGAGGTGGATTGCCGGGGTCGCCCAGGGCGAGTGTGGTGCCGGCGAGGGCGACCGGCATCTGGAGGGCGCGCTTGAGCGACACGATCTCCTCGGTGAGGCGATCGCGCGCGCGATATACCTCTCCCATGCCGCCGGCGCCGAGGCGGTCGAGCAGTTCATACCGTCCACCGATCAGCTCCGTGTTCATTGATTGGTTAACATGTGCCAAGGCGCGATTCTCGGGGCTCAACGTGCGTCCGGGCACCGAGTCCCGCGGAGAGTATGATGTGGCTCTGCAACGCCACGCCATCAATCTACATCAACTCCGGGCCCCGCGCGCTGCTGAATGGACGCATTCCCGTCTTTCACACTGGGCTGCGCTGCAAAAGCAATGCATTGGCATGCATATCGGGAGACAGCGCGAAGAGCACAAGATTATTTTGGGTGATCGGATCATTGGCCACCGACCATGCCAGGTTCACCGGGATGCTGGCGAGCGTCATGTTGCCAAAGTTTGCGATCGTCTCAATCATCTGCGCAGGCTGGAGGACGGTCTGCCACATCTCGAACAAGACAGACGAGGCCTGGTGTGCAATGAGTGTCATGGCCGATGCCGGGATATTGTGGCGTGCCAGTAGGGCGGTCACGGCGGTCGGAGCGATGTGACCCCCGAACTCACCGAAGCCCTGCATACCCTCGGGCGTGATCTGGAAAAACGATTCACTCCATAGCCACTCGTGGCCGTCTGTCGGTGGTTGCTGCGGATAACGCTCGCCCTGCATGAACATCGATCCGAAGTAGCGGGTCTCCATGACGGTTTGCTGGTCGACCACTTGCCACTTCGTCGCGTCCGGCGAGAGGCCGATCACGGCGGCGCCCGCGCCATCGGCAGCGCTGACCGACTGTACCGTGTGGTAATTGACGTGGCGCGTCCAGTTGCCGGCGGCCACGATGAGGATGTTCTTCGCTCTCCCCGCGCGGATCAACGCGTCGGCGAAGAGCAGTCCGGCGTTGAAATTCGAGAACTCGTTGTTTAGCGGCACAACGTAGGCGTTCTGCGGAAGTTGCATGATCTGGTGGAGATGGACCAGCTCATTCGGATCCGCATACGGGCTCACCGACGCATAGCCCAGCACCATGTCGATATCCGAAGGATTCAACTTGGCGTCCTGCAGCGCATTGAGCGCTGCCGGAACCATGAGGGTCATCAGGTCTTCGCCGGGTCCGAGGACGACCCGGGTGTTATATCCCTGGAAGGGATTGCTGCCCGGGGGAATGTGGGCCTTTAGCCAGTCGAAGATCGGGTCATCATTGCCGCGAAGATTCGGCGGTACGGCGTAGCCGGCCCCGAGGATGCGAGGCTGGGGGTCGGTCATGCGATTTCCCGCCGGCATGGCGCTATTTCGCTTTCGCTGCCAGCGCCTTCGGCGGTTCGGGAGGCGGCGTGATCCACGAAGGCTTGGCCAAGCCGAGATGTTTCAGCACGATCTCGGCCGTCTGCAGCGCACCCTCCACCCACGTCTGGTTCGTCGAGTATGCCTCGCCGCAGATGTAGCACGGGAAATCTGCGACGGGCTGCGTCATCTTATGGAGAATTTCCCACGACTTATAGCCCCGTTCCCAGAAGTGCACGCCACCACCGTAAGGATCGACCGACCAGTCCATGAACGCGGCGTCGTAAGGTTTGGGAGCATATTGGATGTTGTGCATCTGTTTGAGCTGGCGGTGCATCTCCATCACCATCTCATGCGGCGCCGGATGTTCTTTCCAGTTCTGGTGAAGTCGTGTGGTGAAAGGATCGCTGGAATCCGCCTGTTCGGTTTCCTGCGGGCGATCGAACATGCGCAAATCAGGAGCGGTCTTGCGGAACAATCGCAAAGCCGCGGGATTCTGCATGTTTTTGGTCTTGCCTCCGGCCAGCCCTGCCCAGAAATCCACGTTGGTTGCGTCGTTGTACGCCATCAGCAATGCCTTGCCGGTGGATGAAGGAGTCTTCAGCGAGGGATCAACCGGCCAGTAATAAAGCTGCCGCACCGGAGTATCCGTGAGCGAACGGCCTTGCCTCACGTTCACCGCTGTCCACCACGGATATTCGTAAGCCAGGAACAGCTTGTACAGAGGGATCGGCCGTACGGATCCCAACATTTCCTGCACGTACGGGGCTCGCGCCGGATCGAGGATAGGGCCTTCCCGCCGTAAAAGTTCCAGGGAGCGGCGCGGCATGGCGAGAATGGTGGCACGCGCCGTGACGGAGGGACGGTCATCGGCGAAGTGCAGCGCCACCCCGGTGGTGCCATCACCCAAAGTGGCCTTGTCGAATCCGGCTAACCACGCCCCTTGTATCACTTCGCCACCCGCTTCCTCGAATCGCTTTTGTAAAGTCCAGGGCACGGAGTCATAGCCCTGATTCAGGAGCGAATAGGTGACGCCCTTAGTGAAGTCGAAGTACTCGGAGATTAAATCGACAGCGTTCGCGTTCGAGCCGAGGCAGTCGTAGCCGACCATGCTGCGCGCGAACGAATAGGCATCCGGCGACAACCCGCGAGCCAACAGGTTCCAGAAGCCGTGCTGGTAAAGCGGAGTTCCGTCAACTACCGCTTCGCGAAGGTACTTGTGGAGATCATCGCCCTTGAGGTAGTTCACTCCTGGCAACAGTTTGGAAACCGCCCAGCCGAGCAGGCCCTTGGGGTCGTTTTCCAAGACGTCTTGCGCCTCGGCCCAGTCGAGGTTGTAAGGCAGCGCAGATGGATCCTGGACCTGCGAGAATCGCAACTGCTTGCCGCGAAGATACACAATGTTACTGGACTGATCGACAACTTGCTGATAGTGCGGCAGCTTCAGTTCGTTCTCCACCAGGCTGCGCACCAGTGTCTGCGAGGACATGTAGCGCATCCCTCCGATTTCGCACGTCGTCGTGTCGGAGAAACTCGGGGGCCGCGCCGAGAGCAATCGTCCGCCGATGCGGTCGCTGCCCTCGAAAACGGCAACCTTAAGCTTGCCGTTCTTCCCGCCCCATTTCTTCAACATGGCGGATTCCCCGAGTTTCGCCGTGGCCAGACGCCAGCCGGAATAAATTCCCCCGATGCCGCCGCCGACAATCGCAATGTCGTATTGCGCGGACAAAGTTGCGGAAGACGTTTTCGTTTCGCTCATTTTAGTTCCCTCGCTTTCATCTCGACTACGCCGGGGACTTCGGCGGGAAGTACGGATCAATACTGCTCTGATTGATCTTTGCCACGATCACCTGCGGCCGGTGGCGCACGTTGGCCGCATCAAGAACTTTCGGCATCAGGCTCTGCAGTTCCGCGGGACTTGAAATCAGGTACGCATCGGCGCCCAGCCCTTGCGCAAATTTCACAAGATCGGGCGTGCCCAGGCGATACAGCGTGTTCCAGATATCGCCCGGATCGGGGTAAAGATACTGCATTCCCTGGCTGACCATGTGCAGGTCGTCATCCTCCAGCACCACCCAGATCGCGCCCACGCTGTGCGCCTGCGCCGTGGATACCTCCGAGCCGTGCATCAGGAACGCCCCGTCGCCGACCAGCGCGATGCAAGTCTTTTCGGGGCACCCAATCTTCGCACCGATTACTGAGCCGACGCCGAAGCCCATCGGCCCCATGGCGAGCGAGCTGTGAATCTGCTGCCGCTGATTGACGGTGAAGTAGTGAATACCCCATCCGACGCAATTTGCGCAGTCCAGCATGATCAACGAGTCGCTCGGCAGGGTATTTTGCAGCACGCGCACGATCGCGGCTGGTTCAATAGGCGAAGCGTTCGAGTCGTATTGCGCCTGGCTGTAGTACGGCGAGCTTTGCTTGATGGTTGCCACTTCGGCCTTGCGCGCCTGCACGTCAGCAGGGACAGGCGGAAATTGCGGCAGCAGCTCCTCCATGTCCCGAATGAATGCACCGACTTCGCCCACGATGCCCATCGTCACCGGGAAACTGCGGGCAATAGCCTGCTGCTGGAGATCCACTTGGATGAAGGGGCCGTTGTTCTTCGGGACGAGTATGGGATTCCAGTTGTTGGCGGAAAGCCCGCGCAGGCTGGTGGCGAGAACAAGCAGCCCGTCATAGGGCACGGGTTGCTGCTGCATCCACATCGGCGCCCAGGTATTGCTGGCGAATCCGTACACGCGCACGGAGAGCGGGTGCGACTCCGGGAAGACGCCTTTGCCGTCGGGAGTAGTCATCACCGGGATGCCGTAGCGTTCGGCGAAAATCACCAGAGCGTCAAGCGTCGAGCGATCGCGCAGCGCGTCGCGGCATCCGCTGCCCAAAAAGATCAGCGGCCGATGGCACGCGAGCAGTTGCTGCATGGCCAGGCGCACCTGTGAGCGTGGCGCGCAGGCCGGAGTCGCGCGGTAATTTGCTGGGCTGTTTGGAACATAAATCGTCGGGCTGGGAGGATTTGGCGCGGGCTGGGGAGTCGTCACGATCTCGGTCGAGACATTGTTGGGCACGCTGAGGTGAGCCATGCCGCGGGGAATGTTCAGCGCATCGCGCAGCGCCTGTTCGATCAGCGTCTGCACCTCGGACTCGTCGCTCAGGTTCGCGCTGTAACACGAAGCCGCTTTGTAGATCGCGCCGACGTCAAGATCGGAATCCAAGCCCTCCTGTAAATAGCCTTTCCCGAAATACTGCTCGTTTATTTCTCCGGTAATCACCAGCATTGGGGTTCCGTCGTTTTGGGCATTCATGGCGCCGGTAAGAGCGTTGGTTGCTCCAGGGCCGGAAGTGACCATCACAACGGCCAGTTTGCCGGTCGCGCGCGAGTAGCCATCCGCGATGTAAGCCGCGCCCGTCTCCTGGCGGCAGATGATATATTCGACCTTTTTCCGCTGGTTCTTAAACTCTACAAGCAGATTGGCAAGGCCGCCGCCCGGAATTCCGAATACTTTTTCCACCCCTTCGAGGCTGAGATAACGGAGCAGTACTTGGGCAACCGTCTGATTGGTAAATGGAGTTACATAAGGCGGTAAGGGCATTGTCGAATAACTGTCCTTTCGCAGGAAATCCCAGATGACAGTTGCAATTCGGGGCTTTTACTCTTATTGATATCGCGCATCTTAGACTTCTCCTCCCCCAAACGCAACTAATCTGTCAACGGCGCAGGCCCCGTCGAGATCGGGAGGGTGTTACGAGCCCGCGTGCCCATCGAATTGACGCGCATCGTGGCGAACTCTTCTGAAATCTCACGCGGTCCGTATCTGGTCAAGGAGCAAGGCCATAAAAACATCCTCACGAAGACCGACCGATTCTATCTGGATGCGATTCGGCGAAAACGGATTGCGGCATTCACGTCGATACCATCGCGCAGGGGAATGAAATTGGGCTTGCTCGATGGGGATTCCAAAATGGTCGCGGCCACTTAGCCGGACCTTCAACTTTCCGCCAAAAGGAGGGTCTGCGATCCACGCTGGCGCGGGTGATCCTCGCGGTCCCCAGTCACCGGGAACAACCCGGCCCGCTCCAATGCCTCAGCCGAAAGCTCAGAATGCGTTTTTCCCTATAGCGGCTTGTATGCTATGCAGTCAATTTCGACCCGGGCGTTGAGCACGTGCTGAACGACGGTGGTCGTGCGCACGGGTGGATTCCTTGTAAAATAGGTCGCGTAAGTTGTGTTGAATGCGTCGAAATCGCGCGCGTCCTGCAATGTGCAGCCGCACTTCACAACATCGGCCATTGTGCATCCGGCCTTTGCCAGAATGCCTTTCAGCGTATCGAGCACGATTTTCGTTTGCTCCTCGATGGATCCTGTCGAAATGGACCCATCGGGCAGAAAAGCAAGCTGCCCCGAGACGTAAACGAAATCTCCCGCGCGAATTGCGTTGGAAAACGGATAGCCTGCTCCGGAAGGAAACACAATCTTGTCTTGTTTTCGGGCCATCGAATCGTTCCTCAGAGACACTCAGGGAGAACAACCCGCGGTACCTTTCAAAAATCGAACAGAGATTACTAATTTATTGAGTCTTCATCAACCCTAATTTTTCCGTAGAATTTGTCACCAGGGTGGGTTGCGCTCCGGAAACATTCGGCCGATAGCGCGGACAACTCATTTTGAAGGTAATATCTGTGCAAAATTTGGATCTGGATATCCGCGGGGTTCAGGCCTGCGGGATGGTGGCTCTTCCACTTCCAGTGCAGCCGGAATCCATGTCGATGCCGGCCGATGACGCCGTCTGGCTTCACAATAACCAATGCGGACCGCCAATCGGGATACAGCCGTAAGAGTCAAACCCAAATAACGAGGTCCGCGCAGCCGAGATCGAGCTTGCGACCTTGGTTGGAGCGGCGAAAGGTCAAAAGCTGGTGACGGCATGGTCCGGACAACCTGCCCGCCGCGGCGGGGCGGAGCGTAGAGCCCACACCCGTCTTATATGCTACGGTAAGTTAAGAATGGAGTGACACCCAATGGATCAGAAATTCGAAGCACTCACGGCGCTATACCTGGAAGATCTGCACGTTGGCCAACGCTTCACCTCCGGCTTGTACCATATGGAGGAGGATCGGATGAAGATGTTCGCCGCGGAGTTCGACCCGCAGCCGTTTCACCTTGACGAAGCTGCTGCCCAACGCAGCATTTTCCGCGGGCTCGCCGCCAGTGGTTGGCACACCGCGGCGGCAACGATGCGGCTTATGGTGGGGAGCCTGCCGTTCGCGAGCGGCATGATCGGCCTGGGTGGCG
>WNFB01003713.1_pt1 | contig 13471 bp, 15 predicted proteins | sample 5400501 | NCBI WGS metagenome assembly WNFB01 (sample SAMN13153341, study PRJNA577476) | soil metagenome | isolation source: 200 cm saprolite under Douglas fir tree site 2 hole 1 | place: USA:California | collected 2015-04-18
CTGACGAAGGTAACATTACGAAGGTAACTCCACGGCGCGTCAAGGAAAATATCGCCCTGCCAATAGTCTTGCTCCGGTGGACCAACAATTTCCGCCAACGCTTGGTTGATCAAAGAAGCTCGGGTCGCGCCTCGAAATCGATGTTGGCTTGCTCTCCCGGCGAAAGCTTTGAAAACCTTGCACTACGCTCTTCGTGCGTCATGGGTTCACCAAGGGGACCCCGGCCAATCCGTTTGGCTTTCTTCGCCAGGGCGAGGGGCTTCGCCGTAGCTTCGGGGGCACGATTCACCTTGGAGCGCGCTGCTTCAAACACAATGAACACAGCGAGGAAGAAAACGACAATCTCAATGATCAACTTTCGCGAGCCTTGCCCTGCGAGTTGATCGACTGAAAGGCGATGACGCGAGATCTCCAGCGCCTTCGCGCGCTTGAGTGTACTCAGCAGTTTCAGAGGCCGCAGAAGCTCCAGAGCCCCAATCTTCTCCGCTATGGGCACGCCGTAGGCGTTGGTGCTGACTCCTGGGCGATACCGGTTGACCTGCACGGGAGGCATTGCGATCATCTAGCGGCTCCTGGTCGGGTAGCAGCCTGCCGAATCGCCTCTACCAACAACTCGCACCACATATCACCTCCGCGTGGGGCAGTCACCCACTAACGTTTCGACCGTCGCCACCTGGTCGCGTTGACCGTTCGCTGAGTCGTTACATGCAGTTCACCATAGCGTGTAGGGCCGGTTGACCGACTCGGCTGGGGCGCTGAATGCCCTTTACAGTACACGATTCGTCGAGCCGGCTGCAAGCTTTGGCCAGATTGTCCATTCGTTTTGCGGTCAGTTTTGCGGTCTTCGAAAAGCCCGCGGGTGGCAGCTAACAGCTGCGCGTGCCCGTTACGAGCGTGATCCTAGAGGCGACGAGCGGATTCGAACCGCTGCATAGGGGTTTTGCAGACCCCCGCCTTACCACTTGGCCACGTCGCCGGGCCGGCGCCGGGACGGCGCCGCAGGCGTATTTTAGCCAGTGCGCAGCTTGTTTAGCGAGCAGCCCGCCGGCTAGGCAGGCGCCGCGGCATAGCCGGTTAGCGTTCTGAATAAGCCTGCCGAGCTGGCGCGCCCGGCGGGCGTGATGCTACTCCAGGCCTAAGCGGCCACTGCACATCCGTGCAGCTACCGTGATAACCTTGGACCGGTGGAGCAGGTGTCCTACATCGAGGCGCCGTGCCGCTCGGCTATCAATGCCGTCAAGGGCATGCCCTTCAAGTGGAGCATCAATCCCTATCGCGGCTGCCGTCATCGCTGCGTGTACTGTTTCGCCCGCCAGTACCAGGCTTGGCACGAGCTGGATGCCGGGTTGGACTTTGAAAACAAGATTTTCGTCAAGATCAACCTACCCGAGGTGCTGCGGGCCGAGCTGCGCAAGGCCAGCTGGAAACGAGAGCGGGTGGTGGTTGGCACGGCCACCGACTGCTACCAGCCGATCGAGGGACATTACCAGCTGACGCGTCGCACGCTCGAGGCGCTGCGGGACCACTACAACCCGACCGAGATCATCACCAAGGGCACGATGATCCTGCGCGACATCGACGTGCTGGCCGAGCTGGCCCAGCGTGCCGAATGCTCCGTGAACGTCAGCATCACCACCGTGGACGAGGACCTGTGGAAGAAGCTCGAGCCCGGCACGCCGCGGCCGCTGAAGCGGTTGGAGGTCATGCGCGAGCTGGTCCGGGCGGGCGTGAACGCGGGCGTGCTCATCGCACCATGCGTGCCAGGCATCACGACCCAGCCGGGCGTGCTGGAGCGGCTGCTCGAGGCCGCTGCGAAGTACGAGGCGCGCTACGCCTGCCACGGCGTGCTGCGCCTGGCGCCGGGCACGCGCGAGTGGTACTTGAGCTTCGTGCAGAGGGAGTACCCTCAGCTGTATGAGGGCTACTTGCGGCTGTACGCGCGCGGGGCGCATCCTTCGTCCGAGTACGCACACAAGGTCGACGCGCGCGTAGCCGAGGCCAAAGCGCTGTACCAGGTTGGGTTAAACCCCGCCCCGCGCGCGAAGCCCCTTCAGCCGGCGTTGCTCGACGGTTGACGCATGGACCCTCACCCTAACCTTTGCCCGGTCCTACGCGGACGGCGAATGCGGGAGAGGGGACTACTCGCGCTGCTGCCGCTGCTCCTATGCGCCTTCGGGCCCCCGCGGGTGGGCGATCGGCTGGGCCTGCCCATGTTTGAGGTGCAGGCAGCGCAGCTGCGGACCATCCGGGCGACGGCCATGCCGCCGCTGCGGGCTCGCGCGGCCATTCTGATGGATTTCGCCTCGGGCAGGGTGCTGTACGACAAGGCCGCTCACCAGCGGCTGGCTCCGGCCAGCACCACCAAGATCATGACCGCCCTGCTTACCTTCGAGAGCGGCCAGCTCCAGGCCGAGGCCACGGTTTCGGCCTTGGCGGCCGGCCAGCTCGGCACCAGGATGGGCTTGCAGGCGGGCCAGCGGTTCGCCGTGCGCGACCTGCTGTACGGCCTGCTGCTGCCTTCGGGCAACGACGCCGCCGTGGCCCTGGCCGAGCACGGCGCGCCGACGGTGCAAGCGTTCGTGGACCGCATGAACGTCAGGGCCAAGGAGCTTGGCCTGGCCGAGACCACATTCGTAAACGCGCACGGCCTGGACGATCCCAGGCACCTATCCAGCGCGTACGACCTGGCCCAGCTGGCCCGCTTCGCCCTGCGCGACGAGCCGTTGTTCGACCAGTATGTGAGCAGGGCCCATCACAGCATCCCCGCCGGGCCGGGCCACCCCGAGGTGGCGCTGGACAACCTCAACCAGCTGCTGGGCAGCTATCCCGGCGCGGATGGCGTGAAGACCGGCACCACCGCGGCCGCCGGCGAGTCGCTGGTGGGCAGCGCAACGCGCAGCGGCCATCGGCTGCTGATGGTCGTTCTGGGCAGCACCGATCGCTACGCCGACGCGCGCAATGTGCTGGACAGCAGCTTTGCCGGCTCCGTCTGGCTGCGTCCGGACGTGTTCCTGCCGTATGCCCTGCCGGTTCTGGTGCGCGATACTGCTGAGGCGGTCCTGCCGGCCTGGCAAGCTCCTCAAGTGCAGGCCTTTCTCGACGCGGATGATCTCAGCGCTACGTTCACGGTCGTGGGCCGCGAGCTGCTGAAGACGCCGCTGGAACCGCTCGGATGAGCCGCGAACGGCTGCAGAAGGTGCTGGCCCATGCCGGCGTAGCCTCCCGCCGTCAGGCCGAGCAGCTTATCAGCCAGGGGCGCGTCAAACTCAATGGCCAGGTCGTGACGCAGCCGGGCACGACCGCCTCGCTCGGCGAAGACGCGATCGAGGTCGATGGCAGGCCGCTGACTGCGCCGGAAGCTTTCGAGTACTACCTCCTGAACAAGCCCCGCGGGGTGGTCACCACCGTGCGCGATCCGCAGCGCCGCCCAACGGTCTTGAGTCTGCTGAAAGGCGTGAAGGCGCGCGTCTACCCCGTAGGCCGGCTCGACGCCGACTCGGAGGGCCTGCTGCTGCTGACCAACGATGGCGAGCTGGCGCATCGCCTCACTCATCCCCGGTTTGGCGTCGAGAAGGAGTACGCCGTCGAGCTGGCCGAGCCCGCCAGCAAGCAGGAGGTCGATAGAATACGCCAGGGCGTCGAGTCCCAGGGAGAGCGGCTCAAGCCGCGGCAGGTCCGGCTGCAGGGCGCCGGCGGCTTGCGGCTTGCGGTCGTCCTGGCAGAAGGCAAGAAGCGCGAGGTGCGGCGCATGTTCGAAGCGGTCGGCCGGCCTGTGGCCCGGCTGCGGCGGGTGCGTTTTGGTCCGCTGCGGACCGGCAATCTGCCTCCTGGCCAGTACCGAGCGCTGACGAACGAAGAGATCGAGCAATTAAGAGCCGCTACTTCGGCCTAACGGGCCTGCCCGCCTCCGGCAAGGGCACCTTCAAAGACCTGCTTTTGGAGGAGCTGGATCGCCGCGGCGTGCCTCACGCGTACTACAGCCTGTCCGACGAGCTTCGGGCGGAGGTCCGCTTCCGGGGCCTGCCCGTCGATCGCGACGTGCTGCGCAGCATGGGCCACGAGCTGCGACTGAAACACGGCAGCGGTGTGCTGTCCCGGAGAGTGCTGGATCGCATTGCCTTCGCCCTGCGCCAGGGCGTGCAGTACCCGGTGACCATCATCGACGCCATCCGCAACCCGGGTGAGGTACGGCTCCTGCGGGAGTCGCTCGGAGACGATTTCGTGCTGGTGTCAATCGAAGCGCCGGTAGACGCCATCATCGCCCGGATTCGCGCCCGCGCGCGAGCCGGCGACGTGCTGGACGACGAGGAGCTGGCCCGCCAGGTCTTGGCCGCCGAGATGGGACTGAACGAGCCGGAGCACGGCCACAACATCGCCGACTGTATCGCCATGGCCGACGTTCGCGTAGACAACGCCGGCGGGCTGCCCGCGCTGAAGGCCGCGGTAGCCGATTTCGTCGAGGCGCAGGTGGCGCCCTCGCTGTGAACCCGTTCTATGAGGCTTGCCGGCCGGTTATCGCCGCGCTCCTGTGGGCGTTGGCTGACTTCCGCCTCGAGGGCAAGGAGCGCGTGCCGCGCGAGGGGCCACTGATTGTGGCCAGCAACCATCTTCACCTTGCCGACCCGCCGCTCCTTGGTGGCGTCCTGCCGCGCTACGTGCGTTTCATGGCCAAGCAGGAGGCCTTCAAGTTCCCCTTTGGCCTCATCTTCGCCCCCGCCTATGGCGCTTTCCCGGTCCGGCGCAACCAGATGGATCGGCAGGCCTTGCGCCGGGCCGAGCGCATTCTGAGCGAAGGCGGCGTGGTCGGCATGTTCCCCGAAGGCCACCGCAGCCATGGTAAAGGCCTGCTGCCCGCCTTCGACGGCGCAGCGCTCCTGGCCCGCCGCAGCGGCGCGCCAATCCTGCCGGTGGGCATCGCCGGCACCGAGGCTGTGTTCAACACGAAACCGCGCTGGCCCATCACGGTTCGCATTGGCGAACCCTTCCGCGTCCGCACCGGCTGCCCCCTCAGCGAGGCCACGCGCGACATCATGTGCCGCATCGCCGGCCTCCTGCCGGAGCGCTACCGCGGCGTGTACAGTTCCTCTCCCACCGCGGTGGGAGAGGTTAGGTGAGGGAGACGTGAAACCGGTCGTTGCCATTGTCGGCCGGCCAAACGTCGGCAAATCCACGCTGTTCAACCGCCTGGTTGGGCAGCGCCAGGCGATTGTCGAGGACATCCCGGGGACGACGCGCGATCGCATCTACGGTGACGCCGATTGGGCTGGCCGCGAGTTCACCGTGGTCGATACCGGCGGCATCGCCGTGAACCAGGCTGACAACCTCACGGCGATGATCGAGGAGCAGGCCCTCCAAGCCATGGAGGACGCCGACGTGATCGTGTTCATGCTCGACGTTCGGGCCGGCATCAGCCAGGCTGACGCGGGCGTGGCCGAGCATCTGCGCCGTTCTCAGAAGCCGATTATCGTGAGCGCCAACAAGGCCGACAACCGCGAGCTCGACCTGCAGGCGGCCGACTTCTACCAGCTCGGTCTGGGCGATCCCCTGCCCATCTCGGCCAGCCATGGTCTCGGTATCGGCGAGCTGCTGGATGAGGTCGTGGCCCACCTGCCGCCCGAGCCGGCGGAGCCCGAGCCGGAGCTGTTCAAAGTCGCTATCGTGGGCCGGCCAAACGTCGGCAAGTCTTCTCTGCTGAACACCATCCTGGGCAAGGAGCGGGCTATCGTCAGCGAGATCCCCGGCACCACGCGCGATGCCATCGACACCGTGCTCGAGCACGAGGGCGAGCAGCTGCTGCTCATCGATACCGCCGGCATCCGGCGCCGCGGCCGAGTGGAGCAGGGCATCGAAAAATACAGCGTGATTCGCGCTTTGCGGGCGATCGACCGCTGCGACGCGGCCTGCCTGGTGGTGGACGCGACGGAGATGCTCACCGGGCAGGACCTGCACATCGCCGGCTACGTCAACGAGGCCACCAAGGGCATGCTGCTGGTAATCAACAAGTGGGACCTTGTGCCGAAGACCGAAACCACCATGAACGAGTACCAGGCCGAAATCAAGCGCGAGCTCAACTTCATGGATTGGGTGCCGGCAGTGTTCGTCTCGGCCAAGACTGGCCAGCGTGTCGATCGGGTGCTGCGCAGCGTTCTGGAGATCAAGGAGCAGCGTGAGAAAAGGGTCGGGACGGGCGAGCTCAACCAGATCGTGGCAGAAGCGATGCGCCGCCACCAGCCGCCGGGCGACAAGGGCCGCCAGCTGCGCATCTACTACGCCACCCAAGCCGGGGTGAACCCGCCCACCTTCATCTTTTTCGTGAACGATCCCAAGCTGTCGCATTTCTCATTCAAGCGCTACCTGGAGAACCAGATCCGAGAGCGATTAGGCTTCGGGGGCACGGCCATTAAACTGGTGCTGAAAGCGCGCTCGGATTGAGATGATTGCCTGGCCCACCTTCCTTATGGTCGCGCTGGCTGGATACCTTATTGGATCCATTCCGACCGGCTTTTTGATCGGTCGCAAGCTCGGCATCGATCCGCGCCGCGACGGCAGCGGCAAGACTGGCGCGTCGAATGTCCTGCGGACGCTTGGGCCGAAGCTTGGCCCTAAGGCCTCGGCAGCCGTGCTGCTGTGCGACATGGCCAAAGGCGCCGCCGCCGTGGCCGTGGCCCGGCTGTTGTTCCAGGGCGTACTGGCCGCCGAAGTGGTGGCCGGGGTGACGGCCATCATCGGCCACGTGCTGCCGGTGTTCATCGGCTTCCGCGGTGGACGCGGCGTGGCCACCGCCTTGGGCGCCATGCTGGTTATCAGCCCGCCGGTTGGCCTGGTGGCGCTGGTCAGCGGCGCAGCGATCATCAAGCGCTCGAAGTTGGCCTCGCTCGGCTCGCTGCTCGGCGCCGGGTTGGCGCTGGCAGTGATCGCCGCCCTGGTGGCCAGCCGCCTGCAGCCGCTGCTGGCGCTGATCTACTGCCTGCTGGCCTCGGTCATCCTGGCACTCACCCACCGAGACAATATCCAGCGCCTGGCCTCCGGCAGCGAACGCAAGCTCCAGATTTGAACGTCGTCTTCGGGACGGGCTCATGGGGCACGACACTGGCCATCGTGCTGGCGCGCCAGGAGGTTCCCGTCACGCTGCTGGCCCGCACATCTGAGGAAGCCGCGGCGCTGCGGGACGCAGGGGAGAACCGCCGCTTCCTGCCGGGGGTAGCGTTCCCGCCTTCTCTCAGCATGTCGGCCGATCTCGCCGTCGTGGCCGAGGCCGAGACGCTGACCCTGGCCGTGCCTGCCGCGACGGTGCCGGCAGGGGTGGAGCGCGTAGCCTCCCGCCTGCCGAGAGGCGCTATCGTGGTCAGCGGCGGCAAGGGCCTGGTCCAGACCAGCCAGGCCGAGGCGCCGCGCCGCCTCAGCGAGGTTATCGCCGCCGCCATCCCGAATCCAGTCTGCGCATTGTCGGGCCCCAACCTCGCGCCTGAGATTGCGCGCGGACTGCCCGCCGGAACCGTCGCGGCCTCCTCGAACGAGCACGCGGCCAGGAAGATCCAGCAGCTGTTCACCTGTCAGAGCTTCCGCGTCTACACCTCCACCGACGTCGTTGGCGTTGAGCTGGGTGGCGCGCTCAAGAATGTGGTGGCGTTGGCGGCCGGCGCCGCTGATGGCATGCATCTGGGCGACAACGCCAAAGCGGCGCTGATGACGCGCGGCCTGGCCGAGATGGGCCGCCTGGGCCGAGCGCTGGGGGCCGAGCCGCTCACCTTCGCCGGACTGGCTGGCCTCGGCGACCTGGTGGCCACCTGCGCCAGCCCTATCAGCCGCAACCGCCGTCTGGGTGAGGCGCTGGCCAGCGGCCGCGGCCTGGCCGAGGCTCAGCGTGAGGTCGGCCAGATAGCCGAGGGCGTGCCTACCACCCGTGCCGCCGTCGAGCTGGCCCATCAGGCCGGTGTGGAGATGCCCATCGCGCAGCAGATGTACGCCGTCCTGTTCGAGGGCAAAGACCCCCGCCAGGCGGTCCTCGACCTCATGCAGCGCGAGCCCAAAGCCGAGCTTTAGGTGGGGCTCCTAAGTGCAGCCCCTCGCTAACGACTAACGACTGACGACTAACTCCTAACGCCTTACGACTTACGCGTGCGCCACCTGGGCGGTGGTGGCCTCGATCTCCTTGGCGCGCATCACTTCCTCCTTCAGCAGCTCCCACACGTGGTAGGCAAGCTGGCCGAACTCGGGCTGAGCCTTCAGCTTGTAGACCTCGCGCGGCCGTGGGAAGCCGACCTGGATGTCCGCCTTGATGCGCCCCGGATGGGCCGTCATGACAATCATCCGATCGCTCAGGACCAGCGCCTCGTCGATGCTGTGCGTGATGAAGATGACCGTCTTGCGTGTCTCGTCCCAGATGCGCAGCAGCTCTTCCTGGAGCAGGATCTTGTTCTGCTCGTCGAGGGCGGCGAAGGGCTCGTCCATCAGCAGGATCTCGGGGTCATTGGCGAAGGCGCGGGCAATGCTCACGCGCTGCTTCATGCCGCCCGACAGCTGGAAGGGGAATGAGTCCTTGAAGCGCGTCAGCCCCACCTTCAGGATGTACTCGTCCACGATCGGTTGGTAGACCTTCTTGTCAACCCCGCGCATGCGCAGGCCGTAGGAGATGTTGTCGCGGACGCTCATCCAGGGGAAGATCGATTGCTCCTGGAAGATCATGGAGTTGACGCGCTTGGAGCGATCCGCGTGGCGGACGTTCATCTCTCCGTAGCTCTGCTTGTCCAGCCCGGCTACGATGCGCAGCAGCGTGGTCTTGCCGCAGCCGCTGGGACCGACGATGCAGGTGAACTGGCCCTGCGGGATGTTCAGCGTGACGTCGTCCAGGGCCACCACCGGATCGGGGCGGCCCGGAAAGATCTTGGTGAGGTTGCGGATCTCAACCTTGTCTGGCATAGACAGAGAGGATATCCGACCCGCCCCGCTTTGCGCTACCATCGCCGGACTTCTCGCTGGAGGCTCAAATGGCTGATTTGCCGCTGACTCTCGCCTGCTGGGACTACGACCGAACGCGGCCGCTGTTGGATGGCCGGGTGCGGCCCGAAGGCATCGACCTGAACATCCAGGTGATGCGGCCGCGGGTCATCTTCTCGCGCATGCTGCAGCACCAGGAATTTGACGTCTCGGAGCTGTCGCTGTCGTCGTACATGACGCTCGTCGCCCGTGGCAACTGCCCCTTCGTGGCCGTGCCGGTGGCGCTGTCGAAGATCTTCCGCCACTCGTGCATCTACGTCCGAAACGGCGCGGGCATTCAGGAGCCGCGGGACCTCAAGGGCAAGCGCGCCGGCACAATCAACTACACCTCAACCGGCGTGGTGTTCATGCGCGGCATGCTGCAGCACGAGTACGGCCTGCTGCCCGAGGACGCCCACTGGTTCGCCGGGCAGCTCAACGCCTCGACGGAGCTGGTGCAGCCCGTCGCCGTCAGCCTGCCTCCCAACGTGAAGCTCGATTTTCTGAGCCAGGGCCAGACCCTTGAAGGCATGCTGCATGACGGCGAATTGGATGCGCTGTTTTCGCTGTACATCCCCGAGCTGTTCGAGCAGGGCTCGCCAGCCATTGCCCGACTGTTCCCCAACTTCAAAGAAGTTGAGCAGGACTATTACCGCCGCACCGGCATCTTCCCCATCATGCACACCGTGGTCGTCCGAAGGGATGTCTACGACCAGCACCCATGGGTCGTCCAGAGCATCTACAAGGCCTTTTGCCAGGCGCGGGACCTGGCCGTGAACGGGCTGTACGACACCGACGCGCTGCGCATCTCCCTGCCCTGGCTGGTCGATCACGTGGAGGAAACGTGGCGGGTGCTGGGGAAGGACTTCTGGGCCTATGGCCTGGAGCCCAACCGACCCACCCTAGAGGCACTCGCTCAGTACCTGGTGGAGCAAGGCTTCGCCCCTCGCCAGGTAAGGCCCGACGAGCTGTTCGCCCCCGAAACGATGTGAGCACTGCTCAGCCGGCTACTTGCCCTGAACCAGGGGATAGAATCGAGCCCACGATGCCCTAGGAGGACACCCGATGGAGCGGCGTACGCTTGGTTTGGCCCTACTCGTTCTTGTTCTCGCTGGCTGCGGGTCCGCCAGCCCCGGCAGCGCCACATCCTCGGCCGCGGCTCCGGCCGGCTCGGCTGCCGCCGCGGCAGCCTCCGGCGGCCCGACAATCACCTTCAACTACGGCACCTCCACGGCAACCCAAGCGTCGACGCTTCCGATTCTCATGGCGCAGCAGAAGGCATTCGACACCAAGAACAACCTGAAAATCGGCGTGGTCAACACCGAGGGCGGCTCCCGTGGCCTTCAGGTGCTGCTTGGCGGCCAGCTGCAAGCCATGGAAGTCGGGCTTGCGCCCGTAGTCATCGGCAACGCGCAAGGCGCTAACTTCCGATTGATCACGTCGACCACGAACTCGATCCCGTACATCTTCTTCGGCGCGAAAGGCATCAACGCCGGCAACGCCGCCCAGAAGCTGAAGGGCTCGAAGATCGGCGTGAGCACCTACGGCTCGGAAAGCGACGTCGCCGCGAACTTCTTCCTGGAAAAGATCGGGCTCGCCCGCGACAAGGACGTGGCGGTGGTCCAGATCGGCGGAGGAACGGCGCGCCTGAGTGCGTTGCTGGGCGGCGCTATCGGAGCATCGCCTCTCACGGCGGTTGACCAGCTGAAGGCCAAAGCCGAGGGCCTGGAGCCACTGTTGGATCTCACCCGCGACTCCAAATGGATATTCGATGGCGTCGTGGTCGAAAAGGGCTATGCGGATGCGCACCAGGAGACCTTCCTGAGCCTGGCCAAAGCGATGATGGAAGGCAACTACTACGCCCGCAGCCACCCCGATGAGAGCAAGAAAATCCTGGCCGAGCAGAACAAGACGACTGACATGCAGCTTATCAACGCTGCCTACGATGAATTCCTCGCGGGGCCCGTGGACCTACGGCCCACCGACGAAGGCATCCAGCAGGTCATCAAGCAGGTGCCGGTCCTCAACCAGGTTCAGCTGAAAAGCCAGACCCCTGGCGACTACGTCGATCTCACCGTGCTGGACAAGCTGAAAGCCAGCGGCGTCAGCGATCAGCTGAGGAAGCAGTACAACATCTCGCTCGGGCAACCGTCCTGACGCCGGCTAGACTGCCTCGCCGACGCTTTCTGCAAGTTACGTTGACACAGCCGCCGCGGGCTTGGCGTTGGCAGCCTGTGCCAGCGCCAGCACGGCGCCGGCCCGCGGCAGCAGCCCCGCGGCAAGCGCGGCCGCCAGCAGTAAGCCCGCCGGCCGGAAGCTCATCGTAGCCTCGACCACCGCGGCGGGCAGCCAGACGCCGCTGTGGCTGGCGGACTACCTGCACGCCTGGGACAACCGGGGCGCGCGGGTCGAGAGGCAGCGTGTCGCGCCTGACATTGGGACCAAGGCCCTCATCAACAAGGACATCGACGTCCTCATGCAGTCGCCATCGGCCATCATCCCGGCCAATCTCAACGGCAACCTCGATCTGGTGTACGTCGGCTCCATCTTCAACTACTCGCAGTTCGCGCTGGCCGTGAAGTCCTCCATCCGCTCGGCCGCTGATCTCAAAGGCAAGGTCGTGGGCACCGATCGCGGGGGCACGACTACGGATTTCCAAACACGCGTCCTGCTGTCGAAGCTGGGCCTCAAATTGGAGGACGTGCAGCTGCCGGCGATCGGCGCGTCGGAGGTCATCTTCACCGCCCTGATCTCGGGCAGGGTGGACGCCGGCGCAATCGCGGTCCCGCAGCTGTTCCAAGCGGAAGCCGCGGGATTCCGGCTGCTGGACAACACCTTCGACATCCCCTATCAGAACATCGGGCCAGTCGTGTTGCGTGCTCGCATCGATGAGCTGTCTCCCGCCTTGACCCCTTTCTTGCAGGGCGTGCGGCAGGGCATCCAGGCCTTCAACGCGCAGCCCGACCTGGCCATGAAGCTGATCGAAGAGAACACCAAGGAGTCGGACCCGGCCATCCTGAAGAAGACATACGACTTCTACGCCAAGGACACGCACTTCCAGGAGGACCTCGAGCCCACCATGGAGGGCATCCAGAGCATGATCGACTTCCTGGCCGACACCGCCGTCCCCGCCGCCAAGGGCGCCAAAGCGGAGCAGTTCGTCGATCGCCGCATCCTGGACCGGCTAACCAAGAACTGACCTGGCATGTCCTGAGGAACTAGTGAAGGGTGCCGGAGGTCAGATTTGAACTCGCGGTACGCTCATGACAGGCTCTGACAGGACCTGTCGGCCGTACGCAAACCGCGGTCATTGAGCGTGGAACAAGCATCCGACCACGCGCGAACAATTTTCGAAAACCTGATCACAGACCTGATCGACATCCTACCGCTCGGCTGCCTCAAAATCAGCTGGCCACAGTCTCAAAAGTGACGTGTAACCGTTCTGGGTCGGGCACAGAAAAATTCAGCTTTTCGAAGCCGATGACATTGCCGGCGCCGTCCTTCATCAGCACGACCTCATCAGCTGTTTCTTCGCAGATGCGTTCCTGCTGAGGGTCGCCGAACCAGACGGTCAGCGTCTCGCCATCGCGGTCGTAGAACACCCTCACTTCGTCCATACTTGCTCTCCAATCTTGATGGCGTCCGTCGGGTAACAGGTAATCACAAACCCGTCGCCATCTAATCGCTTCGCAACCACGCACAGCCACCGTCCCGGCTGTTCCAGCCTGTAGAAAAGATACACATCCTGATCGCTCCGGCTGCGCCGGATCTCGGCCGGCTCAGTTAGCACATCGGCGATGTCTTGCTCTCGGCCGGTCATGACCGGGTGCTTGAAATCGCGTATAACCTTCCAGACGGTGGGCGTGAGGCGAACCCGAAAGCCGAGCGGGGTAAAAACGTCCAAAAGAAGCTCGGCGCTGTTCTCGGCCACTGAAGCTAAACCATACCGTCGGCGATCAGTCCTTTCTGACCTGCCGCTCGGTTGTTGACCATCGCCTGATGCGGAACGACGTTTGCTTGGTGGTCACCTCAACACTGAAAAAGCGTTGGTGTTGAGTGCGCAGCTGTAGATTCTGGACGCCTTACGAACGTACGTTCTCCGGCAGGATCAAGTCCCAGTAGTCGCGCTGAACCGTTCGCTCTCGCAGCATGCCTTCTCCTCGACATGCTAAACGAAACGATCACGTCTCTGTGATCCTTCTTGGGACTTTTTCAGGAGAATCTAGCTAGCTGTGCCGGTGAATACGGCGGATGATGTTTGGGCCCCTCCGCCGCCCGCCCCCACGATCGTTGGTGCAATGCCAGCGAAACCGATCGCTGTGTAGGTCCACCCGGATGCCCCACTCGTGCTCCAGGTGCCGAGATCAACAGGCACCGTGGGGAAGGCCTGGGTCCACACGGTGCCCTGACCATCGTGGTGCTGAAGTGTCCAGCCGGCCGGCGCAGTCATCGTATTCGGCGTATTAATGTAGACCGCGACCAAGCCGCCCGCCTT
>WNFB01003715.1_pt1 | contig 13467 bp, 9 predicted proteins | sample 5400501 | NCBI WGS metagenome assembly WNFB01 (sample SAMN13153341, study PRJNA577476) | soil metagenome | isolation source: 200 cm saprolite under Douglas fir tree site 2 hole 1 | place: USA:California | collected 2015-04-18
ACGATCGCTCCCGGCGAGCGCTGGTGCTACGTGGTGCGCACGGTGGCCTCCACCGAGCCGGTGGTGGAGAGCGCGAGCTCGGGCGAGGCGTGTGTCGAGAACAAGGACGTGTTCCCGCCGGCCGCTCCTACGGGTGTCGCCGCTTTCGTGCACGACAACGACGTGGCGGTGTCCTGGAGCCCGTCGCTGGAGGCCGACCTCGCTTCCTACCGGGTCTACCGTGCCGCCGCGGGCGGTCCGCCCGTCCGGCTGGCGGAGGTCGCGGCTCCCGAGACCTCCTTCCGCGACACCGCCGCCCCCCATGGCACGGCCCTGGCCTACACGGTGACGGCGGTGGACCGGGATGGCAACGAGAGCCCGCCCTCCGCGGCCGTCGAGGCCCACCGGCCGTAAGCGGGTGATGCCGTTTCTCCGTGGGGATATGATTCCCGGGGAGGGACCCATGAAGATCTTCCTGGATACGGCAAGCCTGAAGGACATCCGCGAAGCCGCCGCGCTCGGCGTGATCGACGGCGTCACCACCAACCCGACGCTGCTCTCCAAGGAGAGCGGCGAGCCGGAAGAGATCCTCGTCCAGATCTGCGAGACCGTGAACGGGCCCATCTCCGCCGAGGTGGTGGCCACCGACGCCGAGGGCATGGTCCGGGAGGGCCGCCACTGGGCGGGGGTGCACAAGAACATCGTCGTGAAGTGCCCGTGCACGACCGAGGGGCTGAAGGCCACCAAGACCCTGAGCGGCCAGGGCATCCGGATCAACATGACGCTCGTCTTCTCCGCGCCCCAGGCGCTCCTGGCGGCCAAGGCGGGGGCGAGTTTCTGCTCGCCCTTCGTGGGCCGGCTCGACGACATCGCCACTCCCGGCATGGACCTCGTGCGGGACATCGTGCTGATCTATCGCAACTACTCCTTCCCGTGCGAGGTGCTGGCGGCGAGCCTCCGCAGCCCGATTCACGTGGTGGAGGCGGCCAAGGCCGGCGCCCACATCGGCACCATGCCCTACGCGGTCTTCACCTCCCTCGTGAAGCACCCGCTCACCGACATCGGTCTCAAGAAATTCCTCGAGGATTGGGAGAAGGCCAAAAAGGAGATGGGCGCCAAGACCGCCCGCTGAGACCGCCGATGCCCGTCTACGAGTACGTCTGTCACGCCTGCCATGAGAGCTTCGAGAAATACGTCCGCGCCTGGGGCGAGGCGGTCGCCTGCCCGCGCTGCGAGGGCGCCGAGGTCGAGAAGCAGGTGTCCCGGTTCGCCTTCGCGGGCGAAGGGGGGTTCGTGCCCTCCGGCGGCGGAGGCTGCGGCTGCGGCCGGGGCGGATGCGGCTGTGGCCATTGAAAAGCCGACCGTCCAGAAGCGAGTGAAGCCGAGCGCCGAGCCACCGGCTGCGCGCGAAGCGGGATTGCTGCGCGCCTCCACCAAGGCGGAGCCGCGCCAGCGCGCCCTCGCTGATCGCTCAGGCGACACTTCGGCGGAGCGCGCTCAACACTCCCCGCTCGACGTTCTCCGGGAGAAGGCGCGCCAGGCCGAGGCGGGCGGCGGACCGGACCGCGTCCAGAGGCAGCACGTCGAGGGCAAGCTCACCGCGCGCGAGCGGGTCGGCCTGCTCCTCGACGAGGGCTCCTTCGAGGAGCTCGACAAGCTCGTCGAGCATCGCTGCCTCGACTTCGGCATGGCCGACCAGAAGATCCCCGGCGACGGTGTCGTCTCCGGTTACGGGAAGATCGACGGCCGGCTCGTCTACGTCTTCGCCCAGGACTTCACGGTGTTCGGAGGGAGCCTTTCCGAGACGAACGCCCGGAAGATCTGCAAGGTGATGGACCTGGCGATGAAGATGGGCGCGCCCGTGATCGGGCTCAACGACTCGGGGGGCGCGCGCATCCAGGAAGGAGTGGCCTCGCTCGGCGGCTACTCCGACATCTTCCTGCGGAACACCCTCGCCTCCGGGGTCATCCCCCAGATCTCCGCGATCATGGGCCCCTGCGCGGGGGGCGCGGTGTACAGCCCCGCCATCACAGACTTCAACGTGATGGTCAAGGACACCTCGTACATGTTCGTGACCGGCCCCGACGTGATCAAGACCGTGACCCACGAAGAGGTGACCAAGGAGGAGCTGGGCGGGGCCCTCACCCACAATTCGCGGTCCGGCGTCGCCCATTTCGCCGTCGACGACGACCGGGCCTGCCTCGCCCTCCTGCGCGAGCTGCTGGGCTACCTCCCGTCCAACAACCTGGACGAGGCGCCCCGTCGCCCGACGGACGACCCCCCGGACCGCGAGGAGGCCTCGCTCGACACGCTCATCCCGCCTGAGCCCAACAAGCCGTACGACATCAAGCGGCTGATCGAAGCGGTGGCCGACGACGGCCGCTTTCTCGAGGCGCACGCCCACTTCGCCGCGAACATCGTGGTGGGCTTCGCCCGCTTCGGCGGGCGCAGCGTCGGCGTGGTGGCCAACCAGCCCGCGGTGCTCGCGGGGTGCCTGGACATCGACGCCTCGGTGAAGGGCGCACGGTTCGTCCGCTTCTGCGACGCCTTCAACATCCCGCTCGTGATCTTCGAGGACGTACCCGGCTTCCTGCCCGGTACCGCCCAGGAGTTCGGGGGCATCATCCGCCACGGGGCGAAGCTGCTCTACGCCTTCGCCGAGGCCACCGTCCCCAAGATCACGGTCATCACCCGCAAGGCTTACGGCGGGGCCTACTGCGTGATGGCGAGCAAGCACATCCGGACCGACCTGAACTACGCCTATCCGATGGCGGAGATCGCGGTCATGGGCCCGGAGGCCGCCGTGAACGTCCTCTACCGGCGCGAGCTGGCCAAGGACGCCGACGCCGAGGCCCTGCGCGCGCAGAAGGCGGCGGAGTTCCGTGAGAAGTTCGCCAACCCCTACGTGGCCGCCGACCGCGGCTTCGTCGACGAGGTGATCGAGCCGCGGCACACCCGGCGCAAGATCGTCGCCGGCCTCGAGATGACGCAGAACAAGCGCGACAAGAACCCGCCCAAGAAGCACGGAAACATTCCCCTATGACGATCGGCCTTTCCACGCAGAGGCCGCCGAGAGACGCAGAGGCCGCAGAGAACAGAGATTCTTTACTGTGCTTTCTTACTCTGCGGTCTCTGCGTGCGCCCTGCGGTCTCTGCGTGTAGCGCTAGTGTCCCTTCATGAGTGAGCGCATTTTCCGCAAGATCCTCGTCGCCAACCGGGGCGAGATCGCGGTGCGCGTGATCCGTGCCTGCCGCGAGATGGGGATCGCGTCGGTGGCCGTCTTCTCGGAGGCGGACCGCGCCGCCCGCCACGTCCGTCTCGCCGACGAGGCGTGGCCGATCGGGCCCGCCCCCGCCGCCGACAGCTACCTCCGCATCGACCGCGTGATCGAGGCCGCGTGCGCCTCGGGGGCCGAGGCCGTCCACCCCGGCTACGGGTTCCTCGCCGAGAACGCCCGCTTCGCCGAGGCGTGCGAGGAGGCCGGGCTCGTCTTCATCGGCCCCCGCAGCGAGACGATCACGCTCATGGGCGAGAAGACCTCGGCCCGCCGGCTGGCGGTGGCGGCCGGCCTCCCGGTCGTGCCCGGCACCCTGGAGCCCCTCGCCGACGACGCGGCGATCCGGCAGGAGGCGGAGCGGATCGGCTTCCCGCTCATGCTGAAGGCCGCGGCGGGAGGCGGCGGCAAGGGTCTGCGCCTCGTGAGGAGCGCGGCGGATCTGGTCTCGGCCGCGGCGCGCGCCCGCAGCGAGGCGCAGTCCGCGTTCGGCGACGACCGGGTCTATCTCGAAAAGGCGCTCGTGCGGCCGCGCCACGTCGAGATACAGGTGATGGCCGATCACCACGGCAACGTGGTCCATCTGTTCGAGCGGGAGTGCTCCATCCAGCGGCGCCATCAGAAGGTCGTCGAGGAGAGCCCGTCCCCCCTGCTCACGCCCGACCTGAGGGCGCGGATGGGCACGCTCGCGGTGGCGCTGGTGCGCAAGGCCGGCTACGTGAACGCGGGCACGCTCGAGTTCCTGATGGACGAGTCGCGCGAGCCGTACTTCCTGGAGATGAACACCCGACTGCAGGTCGAGCACCCCGTGACCGAGCTCGTGACCGGAGTCGATCTCGTCAAGCTGCAGATCCGGATCGCGCAGGAGGAGAGGCTCCCCTTGGCCCAGGAGGACCTCGCCCAGCGCGGCCACGCGATCGAGTGCCGGGTCTACGCTGAGGACCCGGACGCCGGGTTCCTCCCCAGCCCTGGACGCATCCTGGCGCTGCGCGTCCCGGGTGGCCCCGGGATCCGCGACGACTCCGGGGTCGAGGAGGGAGACGACGTCCCCTCGCACTACGACCCGCTCGTCTCGAAGCTGGTGGCGTGGGGGGAGGATCGCGCCTCCGCGATCGCGCGCATGCGGCGAGCGGTGCGCGAGTACAAGGTCCTCGGCATCAAGACGACGCTGCCGTTCTTCGAGCGCGTCCTGCGCCATCCCGATTTCCTCGCCGGCCGGATCGACACGTCCTTCACGGAGCGCCTGGGGCGGGACACACCGGAGAAGGACCGGCCCTGGCCCGTCGCCGTGGCGGCGGCCGCCATCAGCGCCTTCGAGCAGCGTCGCGCGGCCCGGACGCCCTCCGCCGCGCCGGCGGCCTCGGCTTGGCGGCGGGTGGGGCGCGTCGAGAGCATGGGAGGCCACGGGTGATCCTCGACGCCGCGGTGGACGGCCAGGCGCATCGGGTCGAGGTGACCGGGGGCAAGGGACGCTACACCGTCGCCATCGACGGCCGGCCGCTGGAGGTGGACTGGCGTGAGGCGGGCGGACCGTTCGTGAGCCTGCTCGTGGGCGGCCGCAGCCACCACGTCGCCCTCGAGACTCGTCCCGGGGGCTATCGGGTCCTCGTGGAGAGCCACGATTTCGCGGTGGACGTGCTCGAGACGACGCGCGACGCGGCCTTCGCCCACCGCGGGCCGGCCGGCCCCGCCCGCCTCGTCGCCCCGATGCCGGGCCGCATCGTGCGCGTCCTCGCAGAGCCGGGCCAGGAGGTCGAAGCGGGGCAGGGCCTCGTGGTCATGGAAGCCATGAAGATGGAGAACGAGCTGCGCGCCCCGCGGGCCGGCCGGGTGGCGGAGGTCCACGTGAGCGAGCGCCAGACCGTCGAGACGGGATCCCTGCTCGTGGTCGTGGAGTGAGCCGCCGGCTCTGAGAAGGATCTCCTTGAGCCGCCGCCGTCGGTCCGCGCTGGTCCTGGCCGTGGCGCTCGTGGCCCTGATCGCGGCGGCGATCCTGCGCCTGCCCCTGTGGTCCGCGCAGCTCGTGTCCGGGAGCCTCACGTCGTTCTTCGGACGCCCGGCGAGCGTCGGCTCGGTGCGCTACCGCTTCTTCCCGTTCACGGCCGAGATCCGCGACGTGCGGGTCGAGGGCGCCACCCCGTCCGTCCCGCCCTTCCTCGAGGTGCCTCGCATCCTGGCCGCACCGTCCTTGCGGCCGCTGTGGGACCGCCGCCTGCTCCTCCGCGTGCTGGAGATCGAGCGCCCGACGATTCGCGTCAACGCCTTCCGCGACGGCGGGGACGACCTGCCGCACCTCCGCGCCGGGGACGGACCCGCCGGGATGCAGATGCGCATCGGCCGGCTCGTGATCCGCGGGGGCGAGGTGTTCGTCGATCACCAGAGGGTCCCCCTGGACCTGGACCTGCCCGGCTTCGAGGGCCAGCTCCGGCAGGGCGCCGGCCGCGCGCTCTCGGGCCGGGTGGCCTTCGGTCCCGGTGACGTCCGCTTCGGCGACAACCCGCCGCTGCCGCTGACGACGGCGATGGACCTGACCGTAGAGGGCCCGAGGCTCACCGTCACCTCCGGCCGGCTGCAGTCCGACGGCACCGACCTCTCCTATCGGGGCGCGATCCAGATCGCGCCGCTGAGGGGCGAGCTCCTCGTCACCGGGCCCGTCGATCTCGCCGTGCTGGAGCGGCACGTGATGCGGACCGGCTTCGGGGTGCGCGGCGAGGCGCGCTACGACGGCGTGGTGCTCGTCGAAGGCTCGCGCGTCGGCGTCCGCGGCCGGCTGCAGGGGACGGGAGGCAGCTTCAGCGGCGCGCCGGTTCCCCGCTACGGCGGCGAGGTCGGGTGGGACGAGCGCGGGGTGCGCCTGCGCGGCTTCGACGTCGAGGCCTTCGGGGGCGCGGCCGTTCTCGACGTGGACGTGCCGCCCTCCGCGGGTGTCGCCCGTCTCTCCGGCCGGATCCGGGGGATGGACGCCGAGGGGCTCAGCCGGCTCGTGTTCGACGTCGGCGCCGCCGGGCTGGGCGCGTCGGCGAGCGGCCCCCTGGCGCTCGAGTGGCCGCGCGGGAGGATCCGGGACCTGACGGGCACCCTCGTCCTCGACCTCGCCGCGCGCGCCGATGGCCGCACGCCTCTGTGGGGACGCGTCGAATGGCGGGCGGTGAACGGTGTGCAGCTCGTGGAGCGCGCCGAGCTGCGCACGCCTTCGACGGAAGCGCGCCTGGAGGGCCGCATCGAGCGAGACAACCGCGCCGATCTCGCGCTCGACGCGGAGAGCCGCGACCTGGCCGCGACCGACGACCTCCTGGTGCGGCTGCGCCATGCCCTCGGCACGCCCCGCGACCACGCGCAGAAGGCCGGCTTCACGGGCGCGGGCACCTTCCACGGGCGCTGGCTCGGCACGGTGTCGGACCCGGTCTTCCCGGGCCGCTTCAGCGGCCAGGACGTGGGCTACCTGGGCGTGGGATGGGGACGCGCGGAGTGGGCGGGGACCGTGACCTCGTCCGAGGTGCGTTCGCACTCGCTCGTGCTCCAGCGCAGCGGCGGCGAGCTGTGGCTCGACGGCGCGGCCGGGACCGGCGCCTACGGCGAGGACGACCGCCTCGATCTCACGATGCGCGTTCGCGGCTGGCCGGCCGAAGACTTCACCCGCGCGCTGGCCTGGGACGTTGACGTCAAAGGGCTCGTCTCGGGAGAGGTGCGCGTGAAGGGCCGGCGCAGCGCACCCGAAGGCGCGGTCCACCTGACCTCCGCGCAGGGGCGCTATTACGGCGTGGCGTTCGCCGACCTCGACGTGCATTCGGTCCTCGCGGCCGCGGCGACCGAGGTGAGATCCGGGCGGGCGCGCGTCGGCGGCGGCATCGTGAGCTTCCACGGCAGCCTGAGCGACGACGGCGTCTACGACGGCGCCGCGGAGGCTTCGGCCCTCGATCTGAGCGAGCTGTTGCCTCGGGCCCAGGCCGACCTCCGATGGGGGGGCGCGCTCTCGGGCGAGGTCGTGATGCAGGGCACCCGCGCGCGGCCGCGGCTGCAGGCGCGGCTGCTCGCCCCTCGGCTCACGCTGGGCGGCGAGACGGTCGGGTCGCTCGAGGCGCGCGTGCAGGGGCCGGGCGACGGGAGCCTGGTGGTGGAGGCGGAGTGCCGCGCGGAGAACATCGACGTCTCGGCGCGAGGCCGGGTCGGCCTCCTCGCGCCCTACGAGTCGGAGCTGAGCCTCGAGGCCCGCCAGACGCGGCTCGACCCGTTCCTCCGCGCAGCAATGAAGTCCCTGCCGTCCTCGGTCAGCGTCGTGGCCACGGGCCGGGCGCACGTGCAGGGTCCGCTGAAGGCGCCGGAGCAGATGCGGGCCGAGGCGGTGGTGGAGAGCCTCGCCCTGCAGCTTCCCGACTACCCGGTGGCGAACCGCGAGCCCCTGCGGCTGGCCGTGGAGGGCGGCCGTCTCGAGGTGCAGCAGATGCACCTCGCGGGCGAGGGGACCGACCTCACCGTGGGGGGCAGCGCGGCCGTCGTCGCCGACGGCCCGGTGGATCTCGAAGTGAAGGGCACGGCCGACCTCGCCCTCGTGTCGCTCCTCGCCCGCGACCTGCGCGGGCAGGGCGCGGCGCGGGTGGCGGTGACGGTGGGCGGAACGCGGGGCGTCCCCCAGGTGGACGGGACGCTCGACGTGGAAGGAGGGGCGGTGCGGCTCCGGGGCTTCCCGCACGGGGTCGACGACGTGAGGGGCACCGTGCGCTTCACGCAGGGCGGGGCGCACTTCTCCGGCGTGACCGGGACGGTGGGCGGCGGGCCGGTGGAGCTGGAAGGCCAGGCCGTCTACGAGAAGGCCCGCCTCACCACGTTCGACGTCCACGCGACCGGCCGCTCGCTGTCGCTCCGCTATCCCGAGGGCCTGCGCAGCGTCGTGGACGCCGACCTGCGTTTCTTCGGCGATCCCGCGCGTCCCTGGCTCACGGGCACGGTCGACGTCCGCCAGGCCACGTGGACGCGCCGGTACGACCTCGCCACCGAGCTGATGGCGGAGGGCCGCCCGGCGTCCGAGGAGAGCGCGTCGCTCGGCAGCGGCCTGCGCTACGACGTCAAGGTGAGCGCGCCGGGGACGCTGAAGGTGGACAACAACCTGGCCACCCTCCAGGCCCGCGCCGACCTGAACCTCCAGGGGACCTATGACGCGCCCGTCGTGCTCGGCCACGCCGAAGTGGACCGCGGCCGCGTCTACTTCCAGGGCAATACGTACGTCATCCGCCGCGGCACCATCGACTTCACCAACCCCCGCAAGGCGGACCCGCTCTTCGACATCGAAGCCGAGACCCGCATCCAGAGCTACCGCATCACGCTCCGTATGAACGGCACCCTCGAGCGCGTGTACCCCACGCTCACCTCCGACCCGCCGCTGGCCGAGTATCAGATCCTGGCCGTGCTCGCGGGGGCGCCCCCGGAGGAGCAGGAGGTCGTGGATCCCACGCAGCGGGAGCTGGCGCAGCGGAAGCTGGCGGCGGCGGGGGCGGCGACGCTCTTCACCGGCCGCATCTCCGAAGAGCTGGGGCTCGAGAGGGGCGCCTCCCGGCTGGGCCTCAACCGCTTCTCGATCGATCCGGCGGTGACGCGGGGGGAGGGCGTGCGGCCGGCGGCCCGCGTCACGGTGGGCAAGCGCATCACGCCCGACGTGAACGTCGTCTACTCCGTGGACCTCAGCGCGGCGGAGGATCGGATCGTGACGGTGGAGTACACGCTCTCCGACCGCTTCTCGCTCGTGCTGAGCCGGGCCGACATCAACGGCTACGGCTTCGACGTGAGGGTCCGCCAGACCCGGCGATGAGCGCGCTCGTCGCGGCCCTCCTGCTGTCCGCCCTCGCCGCTCCCCGCCGCGCCGCCGCCGGGGACGTGGTGGCCTCGGTGCGCATCGCGGCCCCCGCTGCGGACGTCGAGCGGCTCTCCCGCTATGTCGAGGTGAAGGTGGGGGAGGCCCTCCGCCCCGACGTGGTGCGGCACGTGGTCGAGCTGTTCTACGCCACCGGCGAGTACGAGGACGTGATCGTGGAGGCCGAGCCCGGTCCCGCCGGCCTCGACGTCGTCTTCCGGCCCATCCCCGCGCCCCGCCTTCTCTCGGTGTTCGTCGAGGGGACGCGCGTGGTCTCCCCGGGCGATCTGGCGCGCATCACGCGCCTGCGGCCGCGGGAAGCGCTGTGGCCCGTCCGGCGGGAGCGCGCGGCGCAGGACGTCGCCCTCACCCTGGCCTCCCGCGGCTACCTCGAGGCGCAGGTCACGGGCGCCGTCCGCCGCTCCCCCGGCGGCGCCGATGCGGTCTTCACGGTGCACGCGGGACCGCGGGCCCGGGTGGGCACCGCCCGCGTCGAAGGGGCGGGCGCCCTGGATGGCGCCCTGCGGTCCCGGATCCGGCCCGCGCCGGGCGACATCTTCCGCCGCGAGCGCGCGAAGGCGGCCGCGGAAGCGATGCGGCGGCAGCTCGTCCATTCCGGCCATTGGCGGGCGCAGGTGGAGATCGAGGAGTCCTACGATCCGGCGTCGGGGCGCGTGGCCCTGCTGTTCCGCGCGCGGCCCGGCCCCCTCACCGGGGTCGAGTTCCAGGGCGCCCGCATCGGCCACGGCCTTCGCGCCACCGTCGAAGGGCTGCTGCGCGACGGGGCCCTCAAGGCCGACGCCCTCGAAGAGGCGATCGACCTCCTCGAGAAGGCGCTCCACCGCCAGGGTTACCGCGACGCGGCGGTCTCCCGGCGCCAGGAGACTCGCGGCCGCCGCGAGGTGGTGGTCTACGAGGTCCGGCCGGGGGCACTGGCCCAGGTCGCTTCGGTCCGGATCGACGGGGACGCGAGCGACGTCGAGTGGCCGCGCCTGGCCACCGCCCCCGGCCGGCCGCTGCGCGACGCGGACACGGCGGAGGACGCGCGCCGGATCACCCGCGCTCTGGAGGACGCGGGTCACGCCTCCGCGCGCGTGGAGGTGGTGGCGCCGGAAGGCGGCGGCGAGGTGCCCGTCGTCTTCCGCGCGCAGGCTGGGCCGCGAACCCTCGTCGCCTCCGTGCGGGTCGACACGTCCGTGCCCCTTCCCGCCGACAATCCGGGCCGAGAGCTGTCCGTCCGCGTGGGGAGCCCGTACCGCATCCGCGACCTCGCGCGCGACCGCAACGCGCTGCTCACCGCCTACCGTGACGCGGGCTACGCCCAGGCCGAGGTCGCCCCGGAGGCGGCCCTGTCCGCGGACCGCCGGCAGGCGGATGTCGTCCTGCACGTGATTCCGGGCCCGCGTCTCAGCGTCGACCACGTCGTCGTGGCCGGCCTGGAGCGGACGAAGGAGCAGGTGGTCCGGCGGGAGATGACGGTGAAGGAGGGCGGCCCGCTCGGCCAGCAGCAGGTCATCGAGTCGCAGCGGAGGCTGGGGGCGCTCGGCCTCTTCCAGCGGGTGAGCGTCGCCGAGATCGATCCCGAGAGCTGGGGCCCGCGCACGCTGCTCGTCTCCGCCGAGGAGGCGCCCCTCACCACCGTCGCCTACGGCATCGGCTATTCCGAAAACGACCTGCTGCGGGGAAGCCTGGAGGTCACGCGCCGGAACCTCTTCGGGATGGACCGCACCCTGTCCGCCTTCGCGCGCCTGAGCTTCCGCGGCAGCCGCTTCCTCGCCACGTTCCGCGAGCCGTACTTCCTGGGCCGCCGGCAGGAGATGTTCGCCAGCGTCTTCCGGGAAGAGGGCGAGCGGCCGTTCTTCGACTTCGTCCGCTACGGCGGCCTGCTCCAGACGGCCCGGGCGCTGTCCCCGCGCTGGAGCCTGATCGTCCGCGGCGGCTACCAGCGCGTGCACGTCTTCAACGTCATCAACCCGGGCCAGGTCTCCCGGGAGTTCGGCAACTACGCGGTGGCCGGTCCGTCCTCGTCGGTCGTAAACGACACCCGCGACGACCCCCTCGAGCCGCAGCGCGGCCATTTCCTGAGCGCGGACGTCGAGTACTCCGACAAGCGGCTCGGCGGCGACACATTCGTGAAGGGGTTCGTCCAGGCTTCCGCCTTCGAGCGCCTCACCTCGCGGCTGGTGCTGGCCCTCAACGCCCGGTTGGGCCTGGCCCGCACGATCGGGCTGGAGGAGTCGATCTTCCTGCCCCGGGCCGAGCGCTTCTACGCCGGCGGCGATTACTCGCTGCGTGGCTTCAGCCTCGACAGCGTCCTCCCCTCCGGCGGCAACGCGGTCGTCCTCGGCAGCGCGGAGCTGCGGATGGACGCCGGACGTTACTTCGCCGCCGCGGTCTTCAGCGACGTCGGCAACGTCTATCCCCTCGTCTCCGACCTCGACCTGCGCGACCTGCGCTATACGGCCGGGGTGGGGCTGCGCTACAAGAGCGCGCTGGGTCCCCTGCGCGTGGACTGGGGCTACAAGCTCGACCGGCGACCCGGGGAGTCCGCATATCACGTGCACCTGACGATCGGGCATGCGTTTTAGGCAAGTCGTCGGCCTCATCCTCTCTCCGCTTCTGCTGGGGTCGGCCGCGAGTGGTGAGGTCGTCGAGAGGATCCTCGCCGTCGTGGGTGGCCGGCCCTTGATGCTGTCCGAGGTGCGCCTGCTGCAGCAGCTTCGCGGGCTCGAGCGCACCCCCGCGCTCGAAGCCCTCATCGACGAGCAGCGCGCCTACGAGAGCCTCCTCCAGCGCAACCCCAACGCGTCCGCCCTCCCGGAGGCGGACCTGCGGCGCCTGGTTCGCCGGCAGGCGGCCATCCTCAAGTACGTGGAGTTCCGCTTCCGGCCCCAGGTCCAGGTCGCGGACGCCGCCGTGCGGGACGCCTACGAGAAGGAATACGGGTCGCGGGCCGATCCGCCGTCCTTCGAAGCGGCGGCCCCCGGGATCCGGCGCCAGCTCGCCGATCGCGAGCTGGACGTGAAGATCGAGGCCTGGGTCAAGGAGCTGCGCGCAGGCGCCGAGACACGTTACAATCCTTAGGCAATTCGGGGGGGTACAGTCTCAACGAAGCACCCCCCCGCGCGCATTCGCGCTCCCCCCATGTCGCTCGCTCGGGAGTGAATCCCTCGCGTTCATCTCAATGTCGGGGGGTACAAGCCGTCAGCACCCCCCGAGCCCCCCATGTCGCTCGCTCGGGAGTGAATCCCTCGCTCGCTGCTCATGACTCCGTCCTGGTTTGTCTGCGGAACTACTGACGGTAGCGGCCCGTCCAGTCGTTGGCGCGTATCCGCAGCAGGTCGGGGAAGGCCAGGAAGCCGCGCACGAGGCTCACCCGGCTCGCAGCGTCGTTGCGCCAGACGACCGGCACCTCGGCGATGCGGTAGCCCTTCCTCCGCGCGAGGAAGAGCACCTCCACGTCGAAGGAGAAGCCGTCGAGGCGCGCGGAGGAGAAGACGTCGCGCGCCGCCGCCGCCGAGAACAGCTTGAACCCGCACTGCGTGTCCGTGACGCCCGGCACCACCAGCGCGCGCACGAAGAGGTTGAAGAGCCGGCCCATGCTCTCGCGGTACCACGGCTGGCGCACCTCGATCCGCGCCCCGGGCCGCGCGCGCGACCCGATGACTACGTCGTGACCCTCGTCCATCCGCGCGCAGAGCCGGTCCAGCTCCTCGATGGGCGTCGACAGGTCGGCGTCGGTCATCAGCCTCCGCGCCCCGCGCGCGGCCAGCATGCCGCGCCGCACCGCGTAGCCCTTGCCGCGGTTGGTCTCGTTGCGCAGGACGGTGGCGCCCGCGGCCTGCGCGCGCTCGGCGGTCCGGTCGCGCGAGCCGTCGTCGACCACCACCAGCTCGTAGCGCTCGCGGCGGCGGCCGAGATGGGACCCGATGCGCTCCAGCGTGCGCGGGAGACGATCCTCCTCGTTCAGGGCGGGCACGACGACCGACAGCGACGGCTCGGTCATTCGCGCGCGCGGGCGTGAGAGCCCGCGAGCTCGCCGAGGAGGTCTTTCAGTCCCAGCGGGACCCGCGAGAGGCCGAGGTCGCGCGCGCCCCAGCGCACCTCCTCCATGAGGAAGCCGAGCAGCCCGCCCTCGGCGGCCCGGTCGGCGAGGATCCCGGTGCGCAGGGGCTCCTTGCCCGCCGCCACCTCCTCGAGGAACGCCGCCAGCCGGCGCACCGTGGCGTCGAGGTCGTGATGGTCGCGCACGTGCTCGCGCGCGAGCCGCCCCATGTCCTCCCGCAGGCCGGCGTCTTCGAGGAGCCGGCCGAGCACGGCCAGAAGCTCCTCCTCCTCGCGCGGGCCGGGGTCGATCGGGGCCACGAT
>WNFB01003717.1_pt1 | contig 13466 bp, 16 predicted proteins | sample 5400501 | NCBI WGS metagenome assembly WNFB01 (sample SAMN13153341, study PRJNA577476) | soil metagenome | isolation source: 200 cm saprolite under Douglas fir tree site 2 hole 1 | place: USA:California | collected 2015-04-18
GCCGAAAAACGCCTTGCGCGCCAGCCACACCAGCACGTTCGAATCCTTGCCGATCGACCATAAGAGCCCGAGCTTCTCGACCTTGCGAAAAGCCTCCCGCAGGATGAAGACGCTCTGGCTCTCGAGATCGTCGAGATCGCTCACGCCCGCTCTCCCGCGCTGCGTCGCGGCGCGACGTGGATGCCGCATTCGTCCTTGTCGCGGCCGCGCCAGCGCCCGGCGCGGCGGTCCTCGGCTGGCCCGACGCGGTCGGTGCAGGGCATGCAGCCGATCGACAGGAAGCCGTCGGCCTCGAGGGGATGCGGCGGCAGGCCGCGCACCGCGAATTCGCGCGCGACGCGCTCGCGCGTGAAAGAGGCGAGGGGATTGACCTGGATGCGGCCGCCGACCACCTCCACGGCGCGCAGCCCGCTGCGCGCGCCGCCTTGGTAGCGTTTGCGCCCGGAGATCGTGGCGGCGAAGCCCTCGAGCGCGCGCTCGAGCGGCTCGACCTTGCGCAGCCGGCAGCAGGCGTCGGCGTCGTTGTGCCACAGCGTCCCCTGCGGGTCGCGGCGCGCCACCTCGCCCGGGTCGGGCGAGACGATGCGCAGATCGCGCAGCCCCAGCCGCGCCACCAGCGCATCGCGATAGCCTAGCGTCTCGGCGAAAAGCTTGCCGGTATCGAGGAAGACCACGGGGACGGTGGCGTCGACCTGCGCCACCATGTGCAGCAGCAGCGCCGCCTCGGCGCCGAAGGAGGAGAGGAGCGCGATGCGCCCCTTGAACTCGCGCTCGACCAGGGGCTGCAGCAGCGCCTCGCCCTCGAGGCCGCGGTAGCGCCAGTCGAGCACCGCCGCGTACCAGTCCAATTCGGTCGCCGATCGCATCTCGCGGCCATCCCCTGGGTGCAAAAATCCGCCGCAGCTGGGGCTGGGCGGACGCCTCGCTTTAGCTGCATTTTTTAAGCGCCCGCAAGCTGATGCTCAAATCGGCGCTGTGGTTAAGATCTAAACGGACGCGGCAGAAGTGTCAATACATTTTAAATAACATAATATATAGTGTTGTTCTTCTCCCTGCGCTCAGCGCCGCCGGGTTGCGGAATCGAGCACGCGGCTCGGCGGCAGCCACAGCGTCGCCGTGGTGCCCTCGCCCGGCGCGCTGCGCAGCTCCAGCCGCCCGCCATGCAACTCGGCCATCGAGCGTGCCAATGGCAGGCCGAGCCCGGTGCCCTGGTACTTGCGGGCGAGGCGGCTGTCGATCTGGCCGAAGGGGCGCAGCGCCGTTTCGAGATCGTCGGCGGCGATGCCGATGCCGGTATCCACGACCGCCAGGCGGAACCCGTCTGCGTCGTGGCTGGCGCTGATGGTGACGCGACCGCCGGCGGCGGTGAACTTGACGGAATTGGACAACAGGTTGAGCAGGATCTGCTTGAGCCGTCGGCCGTCGCCCAGCAGGCAGGGCAGGCCCGGCGGCAGCGCCTGATCGAGTTGAATGCCGGCGGTCTGGGCGCGCTCGCGCACCAGGCGGAGGCAGGATTCGATCACCGCGACGATGTCGACCGTCTCCTCGAGCAGCTCGACCTTGCCGAACTCGACCTTGGCGATGTCGAGCACGTCGTTGATCAGCGTGAGCAGGTGCAGGCCGCTGTCGCGGATGTCGCGGGCGTAGTCGGCATAGCGCGCATCGCTCAACGGCCCGAAGATCTGGCCGATGAGGATGTCGGAGAAGCCGATGATGGCGTTCAAGGGCGTGCGCAGCTCGTGGCTCATGTTGGCGAGGAACTCGGTCTTGCTGCGGCTCGCCAGCTCGGCCTCGTCCTTGGCGCGCCGCAGATCGACCTCGACGCGCTTGCGGTCGGTGATGTCGGTGTAGGTGAAGAGCACGCCACCATCGGGCATCAGCGTGCGCTGGTGCTCGATGATCCGGCCGCGCCGCACCATCTCGACGACCCGCGGCTCCGCGCGGCGCAGCTGCTCCAGCCGCCGCGCCACCAGCGCATCGATCGGGCCGCTGCCATAGACGCCTTCGGCGGCCATCGCCCGCAGCATCGGCTCGATCGAGCGCCCGACATCGATGAGCTCGGGCGGCACCTCGAGCAGCTCGATCATCCGGTTGTTCCACATCTTGATGGCGCAGAAGGCATCGATGACGAGCAGGCCCTGCTCCATGTTGTCGAGCGTCGCGCGCAGCAGCGCGGTCTTCTCCGCCAGCTCCTGCTCACGCCGCTTCAGCGCCGTGATGTCGGTCTGCACCACGACCGTGCCGCCGTCGCTGGTGTGCTGCTCGGCGACCTGGATCCAGCGCTCGCCGGTCTGGCGCTCCTCGAGCGCGAACTGCGGCTGCCGGTGCCGCGCCATGCGCTCGCGCACCCATTCCTCGACACGGCCGATCGCGGGCTTCGGCAGCCCGGCGAGCGCGCTGGCGCGGCAAATGTCCACGAATTTGGTGCCGGGCACGAGGCAGTGTGCGATCGACGCATGCAGCTCGCGATAGCGGCTGTTGCACAGCACCAGGCGGTCTTCGGCGTCGAGCAGCATGAAGCTCTCGGGGATGCTCTCGATCGCGTCGGTGAGGCGCGACTGGGCGAGCGCCGCGCGTTCTTCGGCCACCGTCTCGTCGGTCAGGTCGCGCCCGGTGCCGCGAAACCCCCGGAATTCGCCCGCGGCATCGAAGATCGGCACGCCGCTGATGGAAAGATGCCGCGCCGCCCCCACCGCGTTGCGGCGAATGAAGCGGAAATCGCGGAACCGCACGCGCATCTCGAGCCGCAGCAGGAGCGGCGGCCAGTAGGTCTCCTCCATGCCGGGAAGCCCGATCTCGTCGATGCGCCGGCCGAGGAAATCCGCGCCGAACAGGTCGTTGGGCCGATCGACGCGGTCGGACATGTAGGAAAATCGCAGCGCCGCGTCCATCTCCCAGAACCAGTCGGAGCCGGCCTCGGCGAAGGCCCGCATGCGCTCCTCGCCGCCCGGCGCATCGCCGGTCGAGGACGTGGTCGCTCCGCCGATCTGCTTGCGAGGTTTCGACATCGCTGGCTGGCTCGGTTCCGTAGCAGGCGCGCCTGCGCACTCCCGTCTCGGCCGGGGCGCCGCCCGGCGATGCTAGGTCGCCGCCGGTTAACAACCGGTCAACGATCGCTGGCTGACCGGTTCTAAGCCTTTGAAATCATTCGTCCGAGGTTGCGGCCGCCGAAGATATGCACGTGGAAATGCGGCACTTCCTGGTGGGCGTCCTGGCCATGGTTGGCGAGGACGCGGTAACCGGTCTCGGCAACGCCCTGCTGGCGGGCGATGGCGCCCAGGGCACGCGTGAAGGCGGCGAGCTCGGTGTCGGATGCCTTGGCCGAAAAATCGTCGAGCGAGACATACTCGCCCTTGGGAACCACCAGGATGTGCACGGGCGCCGCCGGGTTTATGTCGTGAAAGGCGAAGACGTACTGATCCTCATAGACTTTGCGGCAGGGGATCTCGCCGCGCAGGATGCGCGCGAAGACATTGTTGCGATCGTAGGCCATGCCGCTCTCCCTCACGTCGCGGGCCGCGCCTTCTTCTCGTCGATGCCGGATGTGCCGGCGCGGGATTCGAGCGCGCGCCAGATCTGCGCCGGCGCGACGCCGGCCTCCGCCCAGAGCACCAGCAGGTGATAGAGCAGGTCCGCGCTTTCGGCGACCACGCCCGCCGCATTGCCGCGCGCGCCTTCGATCACCGTCTCGACCGCTTCCTCGCCGAGCTTCTGCGCGATCTTGACCGGGCCGGCCGCAAATAGCTTGGCCGTGTAGGACGTTGCCGGGTCGCCGCCGCGGCGGTTGGCGATCACTGCATAGAGCCGGTCGAGCGTGCCGCCGTCGATCTCCGCCATCGCCCTCTCCCGAATAAGCGCATATCGCCTAGCAGATCAGCGCCGTCCTGTCACCGCCGGGGCGAGACGCCGGTTCACAGCCGCACGGCGATTCCCGCGGCGGCGAGATGCGTCTTCGCCTGGGCGACGCGGTAGGTGCCGAAATGGAAGATCGAGGCGGCGAGCACGGCGGTGGCATGGCCGTCGCGGATGCCCGCGACGAGATGGTCGAGCGTGCCGACGCCGCCCGAGGCGATGACGGGGACGGTGATGGCGTCGGCGACGGCGCGGGTGAGCGCGATGTCGAAGCCCGATTTGGTGCCGTCGCGATCCATCGAGGTCAGCAGCACCTCGCCGGCGCCGTAAGCCGCCATCTGCTTCGCCCAGGCGACGGCGTCGATGCCGGTGGCGCGGCGGCCGCCATGGGTGAAGACCTGCCAGTGGCCGGGACCGATCTGCTTCGCGTCGATCGCGACGACGATGCACTGGCTGCCGAATTTCTCGGCGGCTTCCTTGACGAAAGCGGGCCGTGCCACCGCGGCGGTATTGATCGACGCCTTGTCGGCGCCGGCCAGCAGCAGGCGGCGGATGTCCTCGACGCTGCGCACGCCGCCGCCGACGGTCAAGGGCATGAAGCATTGCTCGGCGGTGCGCGCGACCACGTCGTAGAGCGTGGCGCGGTCCTCGGCCGAGGCGGTGATGTCGAGGAAGCACAGCTCGTCGGCGCCCTCGCGATCGTAGATCTTCGCCTGCTCCACGGGATCGCCGGCATCCACCAGGTCGACGAAGTTGACGCCCTTGACGACGCGCCCGTCCTTGACGTCGAGGCAGGGAATGACGCGCATCTTCAGCATGGTTCAGCCTTCGACGAGCGCCAGCGCCTGCCTGAGGTCGAGGCGCCCGTCGTAGAGCGCGCGACCGCAGATGATTCCGGCGATGCCGTCGTGCTCATGAGCCTTGAGCGCGGCGAGATCGGCGAGCGCGGCGACGCCGCCGGAGGCGATCACCGGCGTGGTGAGGCGTCGCGCCAGCGCCGCGGTCGCCTCGGCATCGACGCCGGCAAGCGTGCCGTCGCGCTCGATATCGGTGTAGACGATGGCGGCGACGCCGGCATCCTCGAAGGCGAGCGCCAGATCGAGCGCCGTCACCTGCGACGCCTTCGCCCAGCCCTCGACCGCGACACGGCCATGGCGAGCGTCGATGCCGACGGCGATCTTGCCGGGATATGCCCGGCAGGCGGCCTTGACCAGGTCGGGATCGCGCAGCGCCGCCGTGCCGAGGACGATTCGCGCGACGCCGTGCGCGAGCCAATGCTCGATGGTCGCCCGATCGCGAATGCCGCCGCCGAGCTGCACGGGGATTGCGGCCGCGGCGAGGATGGCGGCGACGGCGTCGCCATTCACCGGCTTGCCGGCGAAGGCGCCGTCGAGGTCGACGACATGCAGCCAGCGGCACCCGGCGGCGACGAAGCTCTTCGCCTGCGCCGCGGGGGCGTCGTTGAAGACGGTGGCGGCGCTCATCTCGCCGCGCAGCAGGCGCACGCACCGGCCGCCCTTCAAGTCGATCGCGGGATAGAGGATCACCGCGCCGCCTCGTCCTGCGGCGTGAGGCGCTTGAAATAGAAATGGCCGGGGATCACCGCGTCATCGACGCGGGCGTAACAGGGATGCGTGCCCCAGCGGACATAGCCGAGCGATTCATAGAGCTGGATCGCCGCCGTCTGCGTATCGCGCACATCGAGGTTCAGGATGGTATAGCGGGCGGCGCGCGCGGCGTCCTCGACGGCAACCACCAGCTGCTTGGCCAGGCCGTGGCCGCGCGCCCAGGGGGCGACGAAATTGCTCATCATCTGCGCCGCGAAGGCCTGCGCCTCGTTGTTGCGCGGCGGGCGCACCAGCTGCGCCGAGCCGCAGATGGTCTTGTCGAGCCGCGCCACGAAGAGCCGGCGCTCCGGCACCAGCAGCACGCCTCGCCAATAATTCTCCATGATGTGGCGCGGCGGCGCGCTGAGCCAGCCGAAGCCGCCGCCGCCCTTGATCGCCGCCTCGGCCGCGTCGCAGAGATCGTCGAGGTCGGTGCTGTTGAACGCCTCGAGCGGCTCGACCGCGGTCGTCGCCGGGCGCGCCTCGGTCACGGCCGCCACCGCAGGAAATTGGTGATGAGCCGCAAGCCCGTCGCCTGGCTTTTCTCGGGGTGGAACTGCGTGCCGACGAGGTTGTCGCGCCCGACCGCGGCGACGATCTCGCCGGCGTAATCGACCGTGGCAAGGACATCGCGGCGCTCGCGGCAGGCAAAGCGATAGCTGTGCACGAAATAGGCATGCTCGCCGGCGGCGATGCCCTCGAGCACCGGGTGGGGCTTGGCTTGCGGCGCCAAATCGTTCCAGCCCATATGCGGGATCTTGAGCGCGGGATCGGCGGGAGTGATCGCCACCACCTCGCCCGGGATCCAGTCGAGGCCCGCGACCGTCTCGAACTCGCGGCCGCATTCGGCCATGAGCTGCATGCCGACGCAGATGCCGAGGAAAGGCCGGCCGCGCTGCATCACCGCCTCGTGCAGCGCCTCCTCGACGCCGGGCACGGATGCCAGGCCGCGGCGGCAATCGGCGAAGGCGCCGACGCCTGGCAGCACCACGCGCTCGGCGGCGCGCACCCTATCGGCATCGCTGGTCACCAGCACCTCGGTGTCGATGCCCGCCTCGCGCGCGGCGCGCTCGAAGGCCTTGGCGGCGGAGCGCAGATTGCCCGACCCGTAGTCGATCAGCACAGTGGCCATCGTCAATTTCCTAGGAGCCTATCTGGTAAATGGGATGGGTCTGCGTTGCACGAGGACGGGACGATGTTAGGGGCGGCGCCGCGGGCGATGCCGGGCGCGTCGTCAAGGCGCCGCGACGCGGCAGCGCCCCGTCCTCGTGCAACCCGCAGGGACATCGATATTTCCCGCCGGCTCGTCGTCGCTCGTCGCTTGCGATGCGCACGGCATCGCCGCGCTCCTCGCTCCTAGCCCGACAGGAAATATCGATGTCGCAGACCCATCCCATTTACCAGACAGGCTCCTAGACGCTGCCGCCCAGCGTGCCCTTGGTGGAAGGAACGGCATCGGCGCGGCGCGGATCGATCGCGACCGCCTGGCGCAGGCTGCGCGCCAGGCCCTTGTAGCAGGATTCGACGATGTGGTGATTGTTCTCGCCGTAGAGATTCTCGACGTGGAGCGTGACGCCGGCCGATTGCACGAAGGCCTGGAACCACTCCTTGAACAGCTCGGTATCCATCTCGCCGAGCTTGGGCTTGGTGAACTTCACCTTCCAGACGAGATAGGGGCGGTTCGAGGCGTCGAGCGCGACGCGCGTCAGCGTCTCGTCCATCGGCACCAGGGCGTCGCCCCAGCGCGCGATGCCGCGCCGGTCGCCCAGCGCCTTGGACACGGCCTCGCCGACGACGTAGCCGGTATCCTCGGTGGTGTGGTGGAAGTCGATATGGAGGTCGCCCTCCGCCCGCAAGGTCAGATCGACCAGGCTGTGCCGCGACAGCTGCTCGAGCATGTGGTCGAGAAAGCCGATTCCGGTCGAGACGTCATAAACGCCGGTGCCGTCGAGATTGACGGCACCGCGGATCTTGGTCTCCCGCGTCACGCGCTCCACGCTCGCCTGGCGCGCGGGCGGGGCGACGACCGGGGAGCGGGCCTGGGCCACCGTGGCTCTCCTTGCCGGGTTGGGGCCGAGCGTCTTCGGGGCGGGCTCGGGTGCCGTCTTTTAGCAAGGACGGGGCGGCGCCGCCAGGGGTACCGGAGCGGTCGGGCGCCCCGACCCCTCCACCGAGGTGGGGCCGCCCATCGCCTTGACCCGCGTCGCCGCCGACCCACATCTTGGGCCTATCCTCCGCACAAGGCCCCCATGCAGGACGAGAAACGAGAGACCTGGCACGGCACGACGATCCTCTGCGTGCGCAAGGGCGGCCGCGTGGTGATCGCGGGTGACGGCCAGGTGTCGATGGGCCAGACCATCGTCAAGTCCAATGCCAAGAAGCTGCGGCGGCTCGGCGGCGGCGCGGTGATCGCCGGCTTCGCCGGGGCCACCGCCGACGCGCTCACCCTGTTCGAGCGCCTCGAGGCCAAGCTCGAGCAGCATCCGGGCCAGCTGTCGCGCGCTTGCGTCGAGCTCGCCAAGGATTGGCGCACCGACCGCTACCTGCGCCGGCTCGAGGCGATGATGGCGGTGGCCGACGCCAAGGTGTCGCTGATCCTGTCCGGCACCGGCGACGTGCTCGAGCCCGAGGATGGGCTCATCGGCATCGGCTCGGGCGGCGGCTACGCGCTGGCCGCGGCGCGCGCCCTCATGGACCAGCCCGACCTCGACGCCGAGGCGATCGCGCGGAAGGCGATGGCCATCGCCGCCGGCATCTGCGTCTACACCAACGACAAAGTCACCCTCGAAAGCCTATGACCTCGTTCAGCCCGCGTGAGATCGTCTCCGAGCTCGACCGCCACATCGTCGGGCAGAACGACGCCAAGCGCGCCGTCGCGATCGCCTTGCGCAACCGCTGGCGCCGCCAGCAGCTCGCCCCTGAGCTGCGCGAGGAGGTGCTGCCCAAGAACATCCTGATGATCGGCCCGACCGGCATCGGCAAGACCGAGATCGCGCGCCGCCTGGCGCGGCTGGCGCAAGCGCCGTTCCTCAAAGTGGAGGCGACCAAGTTCACCGAGATCGGCTATGTCGGCCGCGACGTCGAGCAGATCGTGCGCGACTTGGTCGAGATCGCCATCGCCATGACGCGCGAGCGCCTGCGCAAGGAGGTGGCGGCGCGTGCCGAGCTGCATGCCGAGGAGCGCGTGCTCGACGCGCTGGTCGGCCAGAATGCCGGCGCCGACACACGGCAGAAATTCCGCAAGATGCTGCGCGAGGGGCAGCTCGACGACAAGGAGATCGAGATCCAGGTGCAGGACACCGGCGGCGGCCTGCCGACCTTCGAGATTCCGGGCCTGCCGGGCGCGCAGATGGGCATGCTCAACCTGGGCGATATTTTCGGCAAGGCGTTCGGCGGCGGCCGCACCAAGCCGCGCCGCCTGACGGTGAAAGAGAGCCACAAGGTGCTGATGGCCGAGGAGAGCGACAAGCTCCTCGACCAGGAGAGGGTGACCAAGGAAGCCATCACCGCGGTGGAGCAGAACGGCATCGTCTTCCTCGACGAGATCGACAAGATCTGCGCGCGCAGCGAGCAGCGCATCGGCGCCGACGTCAGCCGCGAGGGCGTGCAGCGCGATTTGCTGCCGCTGATCGAGGGCACCACGGTCGCGACCAAGTACGGCGCGGTGAAGACCGACCACGTGCTGTTCATCGCCTCGGGCGCCTTCCACCTGGCGAAGCCCTCGGACCTGCTGCCGGAGCTGCAGGGGCGGCTGCCCATCCGCGTCGAGCTCAAGCCGCTCAACCGCGAGGATTTCCGCCGCATCCTGACCGAGCCCGAGGCGAGCCTGATCAAGCAGTACAGGGCGTTGCTGGCGACCGAGGGCGTCACGCTCGATTTCACGCCGGAGGCGATCGACGAGATCGCGAGCCTCGCCGAGGAGATCAACACCGCGGTCGAGAACATCGGCGCGCGGCGGCTCCACACCGTGCTGGAGCGGCTGCTCGAGGAAGTGAGCTTCACCGCCTCCGACCGGCCGCCCGGCACCATCGTGACGATCGACCGCGCCTATGTGCGCGACCATGTCGGCGCCCTCGCCAAGAACGCCGACCTCTCGAAATTCATCCTGTAAGCGGGCGGCGGTGCCCCGCAATCATCGCGCCGCCGCTTTCCTCGCGTTGTGCGTGCTCGGCGGCTGCACCGACGCGCCGCTGTGCCGGTATTGGACGGATGCGCCCATCGGGCGAAACAGCCTCGATCCCTCGGCCGTGCCGATGCTGCCGTACAATCCGTACTGGGTGACGAAGAATTCCTCCGCCTCGCCTGGATCGCCCGCGCCGCAAGACGCTTGTGCGGGCGAACCGGGCCATCCCGCGTCGCTCGACTAAGCGCTCACCGCCCTTCCGGCTGCACCAGCTTCGCCAGCTCCTGGCGCTGCGCCACCATCGTCGACCATCGCTGCCCGGCGACGACACCGCCATCGACCACGAGATCATGGCCGTTGACGAAGCTCGCCGCGTCGCTGGCCAAGTAGAGCGCCGCGCGGGCGATGTCCTCGGGCAGGCCGGCGCGCGGGATGGGCTGCGCCTGGGCGAAGCGGTCCTTCAGGCCCTGCGCCAGGCGGTCGGCTTCCGCATCGGCCATGCCGGCGCCCTTGCCGAAGATGCCCGTGACAATGGCGCCGGGCGTGATGCTGTTGACGCGCACGCCTTTCTCGCCGAGCTCCATGGCGACGCAGCGCGTCACATGGATCACCGCCGCCTTGGCCATCGAATACATGTGCGAGGAGAGGCCGGCGCGCAGGCCGGCGACGCTGCCGGTGTTGATGATGCTGCCGGAGCCTTGGCGCAGCATGGCCGGGGCGGCGTGCTTCATGCCGAGCACGACGCCGCGGACATGCGTGTTCATGATCGCGTCGTAATGCGCCATGTCGACATCGGCAATGCTCGACAGGCGCCCGGAATTGCCGGCATTGTTGAAGAGGCAGTCGAGCCGGCCGAAGGTCGCCAGCGCGTGCTCGATCATCGCCTTGACCTCGCTCTCCACGGCGACGTCGGTCTTGACGAAGCTCGCGGCGCGCCCGAGCCGCCGCGCCAGCGCTTCGCCTTCCTCGCGGCGCCGTCCGGCGATCACCACCCGGGCGCCTTCGGCGACGAACACCTCCACCGTGCGGGCGCCGATGCCGCTGGTGCCGCCGGTGACGACCGCAACCTTGCCGTCGAGCACACCCATGTCTTCCTCCGTGCCACCGCTGGTTCCCCCGTCGGGCTTACGATAGGCGCGGCGCACGGAGCAGGGCAACGCCCGCCGGCCGGGCGCAAGGTTGTGGGTCAGTTTGCGCTTCCGGGCTCGGCTCGCCGCCGCTGGCGTGCGGATAAGCTTTGGGAAACATCTCATGTGATAGAAGTGCTGTGGGAGGGGGAAAGATGACGCCGAGAGATTTACTTGGAGTGTTTGTGAGGCTCGCGGGCTTGGGGCTCATCCTGTTCGCATTATTCGACCTTTATTACGTGGTGGTGAAGACGTTAGGGATTCCAACCATGTCAACTGTTCCGGTAGGAATAGATGTGCGGGGTGTAATAGTCTACTCGATATCGGGCCTTTTCATTGTTTCTGGCGCCAGATTGATAGTGCGGCTGGCATATTGGCGCGACGGTTCAGAAGGCTCTAATCGCTCACATTGAAACTGAGCCGCTACCGGCGCCACGCTGAAGTGACGGCGTGGCGCAACCCGATTACGATGGCGCCTTTGGGCAGCCATTCGCGCCGGGACAACTGCATGGTGTCGATGATCCTCGCCGCGGCATTCTGGGTCGTGCTGCATTTCGTGGTGGCGGGGCCGCTGCGCCCGGGGGTCGCCGCGCGGCTTGGCGAGCAGGGGTTTCGCGGCGTCTTCTCGCTGCTGAGCGCGGCAGGGCTGGCCTGGCTCATCCTTGCCTACCGCGTCGCACCCTACGTTCCGCTTTGGCAAGCGGTGCCCGGCGCCGCTTACATCGCAATGCCCCTCATGTTCGTCGCGTTTCTGCTGCTCGCCTTCGGTATCGGCGCCGGAAACCCGACGCTCGCGGGCGCCGACATGCTGCTCAAGGATCAGCTGCCGATCCGAGGCATCACACGCATCACCCGCCACCCGGCTTTGTGGGCGTTCGCGCTGTGGGCGCTGGCGCATCTTCTCGCCAATGGCGACCTTGCAGGCGTGCTGCTGTTCGGGGCGATTCTCGTCACCGCGCTCAACGGCATGGTGTCGATCGACCGCAAGCGGCATCGCGCGCTGGGGCCGGGTTGGGAGGCCTTCGCCGCGCAGACCTCCCGCATGCCTTTCGCCGCCATCCTCGCCGGCCGGAACACGCTGCATGTCGAGGAATTGTCGCCGTGGCGCGCGGCTGTCGGCACGGCGCTGTTCGCGCTGGCGCTGTGGCTCCACGGTGTGATCGGCGTCTCGCCGATTCCTTCGTGACGCCATGCCGCGTGCGACGGCGAAGCGTCCCCTCGATCGGCTGCGCGCGATCTGCCTGGCGCTGCCCGAGGCGGCGGAGAAGGAGACGTGGGACCTGCCGACCTTTCGCGTGCGCGACAAGATCTTCGCCATGGCCATCATCGGCGAAACGCCGCTCGCGCTGTGGTGCAAGGCGCCCAGAGGCAGCCAGGCGATCCTGGTCGGCGCCGACGCGAAGCGCTTCTTCGTGCCGCCCTATGTCGGCCACAAGGGCTGGGTCGGCATGCGCCTCGGCAACGGCGTCGACTGGCGCGAGGTCGCCGTGCTGGTGACGCGCTCATATCGCCTGACCGCGCCGAAGCGCATCGCGGCGCTGCTCGGCGACAGCAGCTTCGCAGGCAAAACCGACAGCGCGCCTAGGGGACGCGGCGGCCGAGGACGAGCGGCGCGAGCCAGCGGTCGAGCGATATCGGGCCCGGGCCGCGCGTCAGGATGAACAGCAGCAGCGAGGCCCAGGTGAGGTGCTCGATCCAGTCCTCGGGATAGACGAAGGCCTCGATGACGAAGGTCATGCCGAGCATCGGCAGCGTCGCCAGCCGCGTCATCAGCCCGAGCACCAGCAGCACCGGGCAGGTGAGCTCGACCGCGGCGGCCAGCGATGCCGCGATCTCCGGCGGCAGCACCGGTACGCGATACTCGTCGCGGAAGAGCACGATCGTGCTCTGCCAGCTGGCGATCTTGGTGAGGCCGGAATTCCAGAACACCGCGGCGATGCTGACGCGGAAGAGCAATTGCAGCACGGACAGCGGAAAGCGCTCGAGGCGCGCGACGATGTCGGCGAGACGGGCGCGCAACGATGCGGGGGCGGGGATGGCGACGCGGTCGGTCATGGCACGGCCTCCGGGGCGAGGGTGAAGGCGACGACGGCGCCGTCGCGGAAGAGATCGGCGACGGCAGCGCCGAGATCGAAGCGCGCTTCCGCCGCGAACGCCGTCGCGGTCGCCGCGTCGAGCGTGGCGCCGGCGGCGATCGCCTGCCGGAAGGCAAAGGTCGCGCCATCGAGCGCGCGGAACACCACATCCGGGCCGCGCCGGCCCACTTCGATGTGCACGCCGCCCGCGGCGAGGTCGACGGTCTCGTCGCCCCGCGCTCCCGGCCGGTTGAGGCGCCAGATGCGGTCGACCGGCCATGGCGATGCGAGAAACCCGAAGGAGGGATCGAGGCGGAAGACCAGCCGCGGCGCATCGCCCGCAGCGACGCCGGCGAGCGACGACGGCATCAGGGCCTCGGCGTCGGCGGCATGCGCCGCCACATTCATGAGCCATTCGAAGCGCGCGACGTCCGGCAGATAGACCAGCTCGCGACACGGCGGAAACGCCGCGAGGAAATCGGCGAAGCCGGCGCCGTACTCGGCGAGGCAAGCGCGCGTCGGCGGATGCCGGCCGAGGAAGGTGTGCGCCGCATACGCGAAAAATCGCTCGTCCACGATCCGGCACACCGCCGGGAAGGTGTCGCGCAGCGCGTCGGTCAGCGATGTCTGCACATTGTTGCGATAGACCGCCAGCCGCTCCGTCGCGGCGATGCCGTCCGCG
>WNFB01003721.1_pt1 | contig 13464 bp, 8 predicted proteins | sample 5400501 | NCBI WGS metagenome assembly WNFB01 (sample SAMN13153341, study PRJNA577476) | soil metagenome | isolation source: 200 cm saprolite under Douglas fir tree site 2 hole 1 | place: USA:California | collected 2015-04-18
ACGGCTTTGACCACACCGATGCTCGCGACGCCGAGGCCGTGAGCGGCGAAGAACAGTGGATAGAGCCCCCACGACATACCGTCGTTGAGGTTGTTCACGAGCCCGGCCTGGCAGACGGCAAATAGGCTCACGTTCCCCAGGCTCGTGACGTAGAAGACGCTGCCGAGCGACGGAACGACGCCGCTCGCCGTCTGGGGTGTCGTCGCCGCCTCGAGGCGCGCGTACGCGCGGGTTTCTCTCACGAACAGCACGGAGACGGCCAAGCCCACGACGGCGATGACGATGCCGAGGTAGAACGGCTGCGGGCGCAACGCGGTGTGCGCGGCGATGTACCCGGTGACCCACGACATCAGCCCGACGGCGAAGTACCCGGCGAACTCGTTGAGCCCGATGGCGAGGCCACGGCGCTTCGGCCCGACGAGGTCGACCTTCATGATGACCGTCATCGACCACGCCATCGCCTGGTTGGCGCCGAGCAGGACGTTGGCGACGTCGATCCACCACCACGCGGGCGCATGGATGATGAGGAACGGCACGGGCAGCGCGAAGAGCCAGCCGACGACGAGGATCGGCTTGCGTCCGAGGCGGTCGGAGACGCGGGCGGCGACCAGATTGAGGACCGCCTTCGTCACCCCGAAGCTCACGATGAACGACGTGATCGCGGTCTTCGAGCCGAGCCCGAATTCCTGCTCGCCGAGGAGCGGGAGCACCGTCCGCTCGAGACCGACCATCGCGCCCACGAAGGCGTTCAGGACGACCAGGACGGTGAACTGCGGGAGGTTCTCCCGCAGGCCGAGCCGCGGCTCGCTCATTCGCCCGCGAGGTTGCGTCGCCGGTTCTCGGCGAAGGCCTCGGGCTGTGGCGGAAGGTCCGCCAGGACGAACCGCACGAACTCCGCCTTCGAGGTGAAGCGGAGCGCCGGGTTGAAGCGGCGCTCGAAGCCGATCGTCGAGCCCGGCTTGCCGCTGAGCCCCTTGCCGCACGCCGCGCCGCCGAAGTGCGCGGGATAGACCTCGAGGTGGTCGGGCAGCTTCAGCAGCTTGCCATAGACGCTGTCGTAGAGCTGCTCAGCCAGCATCGTCTCGGCGCCGTGACCCAGCAGGTCAGGGCGCCCCACGCCCCCGGCGAACAGCGTGTCACCCGTCAGGACGAACCACGGCTCGGGGCCCCGCGTCCGGTCGGTGACGACGATCGACACGCCGTCGGGCGTGTGCCCGGGCGTGTGCAGGAACGTCATGCGGACGTTGCCCATGTCGTGCTCGTCACCGTCGGCGAGCGTCGCGTGCGGGAAGCGGACGTCGGCCGACTCGTGGAAGAACACCGTCGCGCCCGTCACCGCCGCCAGCCGGCGGGCGCCCGACAGGTGGTCGGCCTGGACGTGCGTCTCGATGATGTGCGTGACGCGCATCGACTTCTCCGCCACCGCGGCCAGGTACGGCTCGATCTCGAGCTGTGGATCCACCACAGCGCACGCAGCGGCGCCTCCTCAGCCGAACACGTAGCTGGCGCATCCGGTCTTCGGGGCGAGGAACTGACGGAAGATCATGCTCGCGCCCTCCGTGATTCGCGACGTTCGTTCCCCTTGTGGATACCCCGGCGGCGCCATAAGATGAAATACATATTTCAGATAGATTCGATGGGTAAAGACCCATGACGTTCCGTCAGGTCGAGATCTTCCTCGCCGTCGCGCGCGCGAAGAATTTCACGCGCGCGGCCGAGACGCTCCACCTCAGCCAGTCGACGCTTTCGCAGCACGTGCGCGAGCTGGAGGACGAGCTCGGTGTCTCACTCTTCGATCGGCTGGGGCGCGCGGTGACGCTGACCGAAGCCGGGCGTCTCCTCGAGGACCACGCGACACGTCTCACGACGACGCTCGCGAGCGCGCGCCGGGCGATCAACGAGCTGAAGGGGCTGGAGCGGGGCTCGCTGGTGATCGGCGCCAGCACGACGCCCGGGATCTACGTGCTGCCGCCGATCGTCGCCGCCTTCCGCCGGCGATATCCGGGCATCGACGTCTCCCTCCGCATCGCGAACTCCCGGGTGATCGAGGAGCGCATCAGGGCGGACGAGCTCGATCTCGGGATCGTGGGGGGCCATATGCTGACGGCGCGCGAGCGATGCGTCGCCGCCGGGCTGCTCGACGAGCTGCTCCTCATCGTCGCGCCCCGCCATCCCTGGGCGAAGCGGCGCGACGTCGCCCCGGGTGAGCTGGCCGAGATGCCGCTCCTCATGCGAGAGCAGGGCTCGGCGACACGGCAGGTCACCGAGCGCGCGCTTCGGCAGGCCGGCGTGAAGTTCACCGCGGCGATGGAGCTCGACCACATCGAGGCCATCAAGCAGGCGGTGATGGCCGGCCTGGGCGTGGCCTTCGTGTCGCTGTACGCGGTCCGGGGCGAAGTCGCGACACGCCGGCTGTGTGCGCTCCGGCTGCGAGGCTTGCGCCTGCGGCGACACTTCCACGTGATCCACAACGAAGCGCGGACGCCGACGGCGAGCGGCCGCGCGTTCCTGGCGCTGCTCGACGGCTGGCGGGAGGGACGGGCGCCGCAGCAACGAGCGATGAGAACGGGGCCGCGGCGGGAGCATAATACGGCGCATGCGACCCCGTGAGGAGACGATCCCGGTGGGCGGCGTCGACGTGCACGCCTGGGTCGGGGGGCGGGGGGACCCGCTGCTCGTGCTCCACGGCGCCGGCGCCAATCGTGGGTGGACCCGGTGGGTCGAGCGGGTGGCCGAGCGCTACACGGTGTGGGCGCCGACGCATCCCGGGTTCGGCAAGTCCGGCGACGCCGAGTGGATGGAGGGCATCGACGACCTCGCGCGCTTCCATCTCTGGTTCATCGACGCCGCCGGGCTCGGCCGGCCGCACGTGCTCGGCCACTCGATCGGCGGCTGGACGGCTGCGGAGATGGCGGTCATGAGCCCGCACGCAATCGCCAAGCTCGTCCTCGTGGCGCCCGAGGGCCTCAAGCCGGAGACCGGCGAGATCCTCGACGTCTTCTATCACTCGGACGCGCAGCTCCGCGAGCTGATCGTCCACGATCCGAAGACGGTCCCCGAGTGGGACGAGCTGTTCGGCCGCCCGCCGACCCCGGCGGACCTGGCACTCGCCGAGCGCAACAGGGAAATGACGGCGCGGCTCACCTGGAAGCCGTACATGCACAACCCCCGGCTCGCGCGGTTCCTGCCGCGCGTGACGAACCCCACGCTGATCGTGTGGGGGCGCGAGGACCGCATCGTGCCGGTCGCCTGCGGCGACCAGTACCGCCGTCTGCTGCCGAACGCCAAGTTGACCGTGCTCGAGGGCTGCGGCCACCTGCCGCCGATCGAGCAGCCCGACGTCTTCGCGCGGCTCATGCTCGACTTCCTGGGCGCCGCCGCATGAAGCTCTACTACTTCAGCGAGATGCCGCACCACGAGTATCCCGACGCCGAGGGCGAGAAGTACCCGTCGCTGCGGCTGGCGTTCCCCAACCGCTTCTTCGACCGGGAGAAGGCCGCGGCGAACTACCGGCGCTACCTCGACGAGTACGAGCTCGCCGACCAGGTCGCCTTCGACGGGCTCATGATCAACGAGCACCACTCGACGCCGTCGTGCGTCAACGTCGGCGTCAACATGACGGCCGCCGTGCTCGCCCGCACGACCACGCGCGCCAAGCTCCTCCTCCTCGGCAACATCCTGCCGATCGAGGACAACCCGGTGCGGATGGCCGAGCAGATCGCCATGGCCGACTTGATGTCGGGCGGCCGCGTGCTCTCCGGCTTCGTGCGCGGGGTCGGGGTGGAGCAGTGGTGGGCGAACGCGAATCCCGTCCACAACCGCGAGCGCTTCGAGGAGTGTCACGATCTGATCCTCAGGTGCTGGACGGCGCCGGGGCCCTTCCGCTGGGAGGGCCGCCACTACCACTTCCGTCACGTCAACCCGTGGTGCCTGCCGCTCCAGCGGCCGCACCCGCCCATCTGGATCCCCGGCACCGCGAGCCCGGAGACCGCGGTCTGGGCCGGCGCGCGCGGCTACACCTACGTGCCATTCCTGGTGCCGTTCGAGATCGCGCGCGAGCTGTTCGAGTACTATCGTCAGGGCGCTGCCGAGGCAGGCCGGACCGTGACGCCCGACAACCTCGGCTTTCTCATCTGCGCCGTCACGGCGGACACGAAGGCCAAGGCCCTGGAGGCCGGGCGCCATTTCGTCTGGCGCATGGGCCCGACGCTGCGCGGGCCCATCGAGTGGTTCTCGCCCGTCGGCATGCGCTCACGCGCGGGCAAGCAGTTCGCGCTGAGGGCGCGCCCGCGCTCGCTCGCGACGATGAGCTACGAGGAGCTGCTCGAGGGGCACTTCATCATCGCCGGCACGCCCGACGAGGTGGCCGAAGGCTTCGCGCTCGTCCAGCGCGAGCTCGGCATCGGCCACCTGCTGCTCGAGGCGCAGGAGTCGCGCATGGACCACGCGACCACGATGCGCTCGATCGAGCTGATGGGCGCGAAGGTGATCCCGGCGATCGCGAGAATCTAAAGGAGGTCAGCCATGACACGCGCGTACAACGTCATCGACGCCGACGGACACGTGCTCGAACCGGTGGACCTGTGGGAGAAGTACACGGATCCCGGCTACCGCGACCGCGCGCCCCGGCTCTTCGTGGACACGGACGGCAAGGAGCGCATGCGCGTGGAGGACAAGGTGCTCGGGAGCCCCAAGGGCCTCGGCCTCCTCGGGGCGATCGGCGCCCGGCAGGGCGCCGTGTCCGACGTCACCATGAAATATCTCGAGGGCCGCAAGGGCGGCTTTGACCCGCACGCCCGGATCGTGGATCTCGACCTGGACGGCATCGATGCGGCCTTCCTCTATCCGAGCCTCGGCCTCTTCAGCGGCGCGATCGAGGAGCCCAAGCTGGCCGCGGCCGTGTGCCGAGCATACAACCGCTGGCTCGCGGACTACTGCCGGCCCTACCCCGACCGCCTCTTCGGCGTGGCCATGCTGCCCATGCAGTCGGTCGAGCTGGCCATCGAGGAGATGCGCTACGCGCGCAAGGAGCTCGGCATGCGCGGCGGGTTCCTCCGCCCGAATCCCTACAAGGGCCGCATGCTGCACCACCCGGACTACGCGCCGTTCTGGGCCGAGGTCCAGGAGCTCGACTTCGCCATCGGCCTGCACGAGGGCTCCAGCGGCGGCATGCCCCAGGTCGGCGTGGACCGCTTCACGACCCGCGGCGCGCGGCACATCATCTCCCACACCATGGAGATGATGCTCGCCGCGATGAGCGTCATCTGGGAAGGCGTGTGCGATCGCTTCCCCCGCGTGCGCATCGGCTTCCTCGAGTCCGGCGGCGGGTGGATCGCGCCCTGGCTCGACCGGATGGACCGGCACTTCGACGACGAGGGCTTCAACGACTCGACGCTCAGCATGCGTCCGAGCGAGCTGTTCCGGCGCAATTGCTGGATCTCGTTCGAGCCCGTCGAGGGCAGCCTCTCCGTGCTGGCCGACTACATCGGCCCGCACAAGATCCTCTGGGCCACCGACTATCCGCATCCCGACGGCTTCTTCCCCGGCGCGCCGAAGCTGATCGCCGACCGGCCGGAGCTGTCGGCGGAGACGAAGCGCCAGATCCTGGCGGGCGGCGCGAAGGGGTTCTACGCGCTGACGTAATGCGATCCCGGAGTCAGTCCGATGGCGCCGTCCCGGGGACCGGCGGGGCCCGACGCAGCCCGAGCGCCGCGCGCGTGCGCGCGGTCGCCCGCCCCACCGCCACGCGGAAGCGCTCCATGTAGAGGTAGATGACCGGCGTGGTGTAGAGCGTGAGCAGCTGGCTCAGCATGAGGCCGCCGACGACGGTGATGCCGAGCGGACGGCGAAGCTCCGAGCCGGTGCCCGTCCCGAGCGCGAGCGGGAGCGTGCCGAGGAGGGCGGCCATCGTCGTCATGAGAATGGGCCGGAAGCGCTGCAGGCAGGCGCGGTGCACGGCCTCGTGCGCGGCGAGGCCGTGGCTGCGCTCGAGGTCGAGCGCGACGTCGATCACCATGATCGCGTTCTTCTTCACGATGCCGATGAGCAGGATGATGCCGATCAGCGCGATGACCGAGAGATCCATGCCGAAGATCATCAGCGCGCAGACGGCACCGACGCCCGCGGACGGCAGCGTGGAGAGGATCGTGAACGGGTGGATCAGGCTCTCGTAGAGGACGCCGAGGACGATGTAGACCGCGATCAGCGCCGTCACGATGAGCAGGGGCTGGTTCGCGAGCGCGGCCTGGAACGCCTGGGCCGTGCCCGTGAACCGTCCGTGGATGTTCGTCGGGAACCCCATCTTGCGCTCGGCGGCGTCGATCGCCTTGACGGCATCGCCGAGCGCCACACCGGGCGCCAGGTTGAAGAACGTCGTCACCGAGGGGAACAGCCCCTGGTGGTTGATCTGGATCGGCCCGGTGCCGGTCTTGAACTGCGTGACCGCGCTGAGCGGCACCGTCGCGCCCGTCGTCGATCGCAGGTAGATGTTCGCGAGCGCGTCCGGGCGCTGCCAGTACTGCGGCTCGACCTCCATGACGACGTGGTACTGGTTGAGCGACGTGTAGATGTTCGAGACCTGGCGCTGGCCGAACGCGTCGTAGAGCGTCTCGTCGATCATGCGCGTGCTCACGCCGAGTCGCGCCGCCGTCGCGCGGTCGATGACGACCGGCACCTCGAGGCCGCGGTTCTGCTGGTCGCTGCTCACGTCGCGCAGCTCAGGCATCTCGCGCATCGCGCGGACGAGCCGCGGCGCCCAGGTGTTCAGCAGCTCGAGGTCGTCGCTCTGCAGCGTGAACTGGTACTGCGCGTTCGAGATGCGTCCGCCCAGCCGCACATCCTGCACCGCCTGCAGGTAGAGCGTGGCGCCGGGAACCTGCGCCAGCTTGGGCCGAAGCCGCGTGATGACCTCGTCGGCGCTGAGCTTCCGCTCGGCGCGCGGCTTCAGCGAGATGAATCCTCGGCCGGTGTTCGCCGTCGTCCCGCGCCCGCCCCCGCCGCCGGTGAAGAGCGTCACGCTCTCGACCGCGGGATCGTCCTGGATGATCGCCGCATAGCGCCGCAGCTTCTCGTGGATCGCGGAGAACGAGACGTCCTGCGCGGCGACGATGTTCGCGGCGAGCCGGCCGTTGTCCTGCTGCGGGAAGAACCCCTTGGGGATGGTCCAGAAGAGGTATGCGTTGATCGCGAAGGTCGCGAGGAAGATCGTCATCGTGATCGCCGTGTGGCGCAGCGCGACCGTCAGCGTGCGGTCGTAGGCCCGCGTGATCCAGTCGAAGACGCGCTCGCCGAGCACGGCGAGCCGGCCGCGGCGCTCCTCCGCCCGCGGCTTGAGCAGCAGCGCGCACATCATCGGCGTCGTCGTGAGCGAGACGACGAGCGAGATCAGCACCGCCACCGACAGCACCACGGCGAACTCCCGGAAGAGCCGCCCGACGATGCCGCCCATCAATAGAATCGGGATGAAGACCGCGATCAGCGACAGACTCATCGACAGGACGGTGAAGCCGATCTCCTTCGCGCCGGTCAGGGTCGCCTCGAGCACCGGGACGCCGTGCTCGATGTGACGCATCACGTTCTCGACCACGACGATGGCGTCGTCGACGACGAAGCCCGTGGCCACGGTCAGCGCCATCAGCGAGAGATTGTCGATGCTGTAGCCAACGAGGTACATGACCGCGAAGGTGCCGACGAGGGAGACCGGCACGACCACGCCCGGGATGGTCGTCGCGCGCACGTTCCGCAGGAACAGGAAGACGACGAGGATGACGAGCCCGATCGCGATGAGGAGCGCCTCCCCGACGTCCTTGACCGAGGCGCGGATCGTCACCGTTTGGTCGAGCACCGGGGTCAGCGCGATCTCCGCGGGCACGAGCGCGCGCAGGTACGGGAGCTCCGCGCGGATGCGGTCGACGGTCTCGATGATGTTCACGCCCGGCTGGCGGAAGATCACGAGGACGACCGCCGTCTTGCCGCCGGACACCGCGGCGGCGCGCACGTCCTCGACGTCCGCGCGGACCTGCGCGACGTCCATCAGCCGCACGGGCGCGCCGTTGCGCCAGGCGACGATCAGCGGCTCGTACTCGGGCGCGCGGCGCAGCTGGTCCGTCGCGTTCACTTCCCAGGTGCGCATCCCGTCGTCGAGCTGACCCTTCGGACGGTTGACGTTCGTGCTCGCGAGGACCTGGCGTACCTCGTCGAGCCCGATGCCGTAGCGCGCGACCGCCATCGGGTTCAGCTCGATGCGTACCGAGGGGAGCGAGCTGCCGCCGACGAAGATCCGCCCGACGCCCTCGAGCCGCGCGATCTTCTGCTGCAACACGGTGGACGCGATGTCGTACATGCGCCCCTTGTCCACGCTGGTCGAGGTGAGCGCGAGGATCAGGATCGGGGCGTCCGCCGGATTCACCTTCTGGTACGTCGGCAGGTTGGGTAGGTTCGTCGGCAGCTGGCCGCGCGCGGCGGCGATGGCCGCCTGCACGTCACGGGCGGCGCCGTTGATGTCGCGGGCGAGATCGAACTGCAGCGTCATGGTCGTCGCGCCGAGGAAGGAGACCGACGTCATCTCGGTGACGCCGGCGATCCGGCCGAACTGCCGCTCGAGCGGCGTGGCGACGGCCGACGCCATCGTCTCCGGGCTCGCGCCGGGCAGGCCCGCGACGACGGAGATCGTCGGGAAGTCCACCTGCGGCAGCGGCGCCACCGGCAGGAGCCGAAAGCTGATCGCGCCGGCCATGACGAGCGCGATCGTCAGCAGCGTCGTGCCGACGGGCCGGCGGACGAACGGCGTGGAGAGGCTCACGGCGCCGTCACCGGACGCCCGGCGCGCGCCCGGCCGCCCACCCGGCGCGTCGCCAGCCGCGTGGCGAGCCGATCGAACGCCAGGTAAATGACCGGCGTCGTGTAGAGCGTCAGCACCTGGCTCACGATCAGCCCGCCGACGATCGCGATCCCGAGCGGCTCACGCAGCTCCGAGCCCACGCCGCGCCCGAACGCGAGCGGGACGCCGCCGAGCAGCGCGGCCAGCGTCGTCATGAGGATCGGCCGGAAGCGGAGGAGGCACGCCCGCTCGATCGCCTCACGCGCCGGCCTGTGCTCGGTGCGCTCCGCGTCCAGCGCGAAGTCGATCATCATGATCGCGTTCTTCATGACGATGCCGATGAGGAGAACGATGCCGATCAGCGCGATGACGGAGAGGTCGAGGCGCACGAGCAGCAGCGCGAGCAGGGCGCCGAGGCCCGCCGACGGCAGCGTCGACAGGATCGTGATCGGATGGATCCAGCTCTCGTAGAGGATGCCGAGCACGATGTACACGGTCACGATGGCGGCGAGGATCAGGAACGGCTGGTTCGCGAGCGACGCGCCGAACGCGCGCGCCGCGCCCTGGAACCCCGTCTGGATGCTCGCCGGCAGACCGATCTCCCGCCGGACGCGGCCGATCGCCGTCACCGCGGCGCCGAGCGAGACGCCGGGCGCGAGGTTGAACGAGACGGTCACGGCGGGGAACTGGCCCTGATGACTCACGGCGAGCGACGTCGCCCGCTCCTCGATCGCGGCGACGATCGAGAGCGGGACCTGGCCCCCGGCCGACGAGCGCAAGTAGACGCGATCGAGCATCGTCGGGCTCGCGCGGAACTCGGGCAGCACCTCCAGCACGACGCGGTACTGGTTCAGCTGCGTGAACACCGTGGAGATCTGGCGCTGACCGAACGCGTTGTAGAGCGCGTCCGTGATCATCTGCGGGGTGATGCCGAGCCGCGACGCCGTCGCGCGGTCGATGCGGACGGTCGCCTCCAGCCCTTGATCGAGCTGGTCGGTCGCCACGTCGCGGAGCTCGGGCAGCTCGCGCAGGCGAGCGACGAGCTTGGGCGCCCACGCCCGGAGCTCGGCCTCGTCGGGATCCTCGAGGCTGTACTGGAACTGCGTTCGGCTGACGCGGTCCTCGACGGTCAGGTCCTGGACGGGCTGCAGGTAGAGCGTGATGCCGTCGACGCGCGCGAGCGCGGCACGCAGCCGATCGATCACCGCGCCGACGCTCTCCCCGCGCTCGGCCAGCGGCGTGAGCGTGATCTGGATGCGCCCGCTGTTGAGCGTGGTGTTGGTGCCGTCGATCCCGATGAACGACGAGATGCTGGCGACGGCCGGATCCTGCAGGATCACCCGGCCGAGCGCGCGCTGCCGCTGCGCCATCGCGTCGAAGGAAATGGTCTGTGGCGCCTCAGAGATACCGAGGATGACGCCGGTGTCCTGCACCGGGAAGAGGCCCTTCGGCACGACGCCGTAGAGCAGGAGCGTGAGACCGAGCGTGCCGACGGCGACGAGCAGGGTGCCGCCCTGGTGCGCGAGCACCCAGCGGAGCGTCCGCGCGTAGAACCCGAGGAGCCCATCGAACGCCGACTCGGCGGCGCGCGCGAAGCGGCCGGGGTGCTGCTCGGCGGCGGGCTTCAGCATCCTCGCGCAGAGCATCGGCGTCAGCGTCAGGGACACGACGGCCGAGACCAGGATCGCCGCCGACAGGGTGAGTGCGAATTCCCGAAAGAGCCGGCCCACGATGTCGCCCATGAAGAGGAGCGGGATCAGCACCGCGATGAGCGACACCGTCAGCGAGAGGATCGTGAAGCCGATCTGGCCCGAGCCGACGAACGCGGCCTGCAGGGGCCGCTCGCCCTCCTCGATGTAGCGGCTGATGTTCTCGATCATGACGACCGCGTCGTCGACGACGAAGCCGGTCGCGATCGTCAGCGCCATCAGCGACAGGTTGTTCAGGCTGAAGCCGAGCCCGTACATCACCGCGAACGTCCCGACGATCGACACGGGGACCGTGATGCCGGGTACGAACGTCGCCGCCGCGCTGCGGAGGAACAGGAAGATCACGAGCACGACGAGGATCACCGCCAGCGTCAGCTCGACCTGGACGTCGTGCACCGAGGCGCGGATCGTGACGGTGCGGTCGGTCAGCACCGTGACCTTCACCGCCGAGGGCAGCGACGCCTGCAGCTGCGGCAGCAGCTGCTTCACTCGGTCGACGACCTCGATGAGGTTGGCGCCGGGCTGTCGCTGGATGTTGACGATGATACCGGCCTGATCGCCGATCCACGCCGCCTGGCGGATGTTCTCGGCGCCGTCGAGCACGTCCGCGACGTCCGAGAGCAGAACCGGCGCGTTGTTCCGGAACGCGATCACGAGCCTCTTGTACTGCGCGCTCTGGAGGATCTGGTCGTTGGCGGCGATCGTGAACGACTGCGCCGGGCCATCGAGGCTGCCCTTGGCCTGGTTCACGTTGGCGGCGCCGACGGCCAACCGTACGTCGTCCATCGTGAGACCATTCGCCGCGAGCCGCGTCGGATTGACCTGGATGCGCACCGCCGGCTTCTGGCCGCCGGAGAGCGTGACGAGGCCGACACCGGGAAGCTGCGAGATCTTCTGCACGAGACGCGTGTCGGCGAGATCCTGGACGACCGTCAGCGGCAGCGACGTCGACGTCAGCCCGAGCGTCAGCACCGGCGCGTCGGCCGGGTTGACCTTGCTGTACACCGGCGGGTTCGGCAAATCGCGCGGCAGGAAGGTGGCGGCCGCGTTGATCGCCGCCTGCACCTGCTGCTCCGCGACGTCGATGGAGAGCGCGAGGTCGAACTGCAGCGTGACGATCGACGAGCCGCTGGAGCTGATCGACGTCATCTGCTTGAGGCCGGGCAGCTGGCCGAACTGGCGCTCGAGTGGCGCCGTGACGCCCGACGCCATGACGTCGGGGCTCGCGCCCGGATAGAACGTGACGGTCTGGATCGTCGGATAGTCGACCTGCGGCAGCGCGGCGACGGGCAGCTGGCGATAGGCGACGATACCCGCGAGCACGATCGCCACCGTCAGCAGCGACGTGGCGACGGGGCGGAGGATGAACTGCCGGGAGAGGTTCACGTGCCCGGCCGGGGAGCGGGTGGACGCGCCGGCGCGCCGACGCGCGGCGCGGCGGCGGGCGACTCACCGGCCGGCGGCGCGCCGGGCTGGCGCACGCTCGGCGCGACGCGCGCGCGGTCCTGGACCTTCTCCGCCCCGTCGACGATGACCGCCTCGCCGGCCGCGACGCCGGCGCGGACCGCGACGGTTCCCTCGTCGCTCGGTCCGGGCTGCACGCGGCGGAGCTGGACGACGTTGTCCTTCACCACGAAGACGTACGGGCCCTGCGGTCCACGCTGGATCGCCTCGGCCGGCGCGAGCAGGGCGTCGCGCAGGACGTCGATGAGCACGCGCGCGTTCACGAACTGGTTCGGATAGAGCGCACCGTCCTTGTTCGCGAACGACGCCTTCAGCTTCACGGTGCCGGTGGCCGGATCGATCTGGTTGTCGATCGCGGCGAGGGTCCCGCTCGCGATCTTCGTGCGTCCCTCGCGGTCGTATGCGTCGACGGGCACGCCGCCGCCCGAGCGGAAGCGGCGGAGAATCGGCGGCAGGCTGTCCTCGGGCACGCTGAAGATGAGCGCGATCGGCTCGAGCTGCGTGATGACGACGAGGCCGCCCGTGTCCGCGGCCTTGATCACGTTGCCGGGGTCCACGAGACGAAGGCCGACGCGGCCGGTGATCGGCGCGGTGATCCGGCAGTACGTGAGCTGGAGCGTGATCGCGTCGATGTTGCCCGCGTTCATCTTGATCACGGCCTCGGCCTGGTTGACGACCATCTGCTGCGTGTCGAGCTGCTGGCGCGCGATCATCTCCCGCTCGGCCAGCCGCGTGTAGCGCTCGAGGTCGAGGCGCGCGTTCGCGAGGTTCGCCTGGTCGCGCGCGAGCTGCCCTTCCGCCTGGACGAGCTGCGCCTGGAAGGGGCGGGGATCGATCTCGGCGATCACGTCGCCCGCGTGCACGATCTGGCCTTCGGTGAAGGGCGTCCGCATGAGCTGCCCGTCGACGCGGCTCTTCACCGTGACGGTGTTGAGCGGGGTGACCGTGCCGAGCGCGGTCTGGTAGACCGTCAGATCGCCGGTGCGGACGGGCATGACGACGACCGGGACGGGCCGCGCTTCTTGTCCACCGCCGCCGGCGGCCCCGCTGCCGGCGGCCTTCGCCGGCTGCATCTTGCCCTGGCGCCCGTGGGCGATCCAGGCGCCGACGCCGACCAGCGCGGCGAGGACGATGAGGATGACCCAGAGCCGACGACGGCTGCCCCGAGCACCGCGTTCCCGAACTTCCTGATCTTCTCCGCCGTCTCCTTGCACCTAGACCCTCCTCGGATGGACGATGCGCGGGCCCTGCGGGCTATTTCAACACAGAATCTCGTCGACGCGGAAGACGACCGATGACGGCGTGGCGGGCGATCGAGGCTCCAGGCCGGGAGGGACACGACAGCGGGCGACACCTCTTCGCCGTCCGCGCCCCGACGCGTCGGCCGAAACGCCAGGACGGTCGGCGAACTCCTACGGCGCCGGCTGGAGCAAGGTGCGCATCTGCTGGCGGAGCTGGTTCAGCTGCTGTCGG
>WNFB01003722.1_pt1 | contig 13462 bp, 14 predicted proteins | sample 5400501 | NCBI WGS metagenome assembly WNFB01 (sample SAMN13153341, study PRJNA577476) | soil metagenome | isolation source: 200 cm saprolite under Douglas fir tree site 2 hole 1 | place: USA:California | collected 2015-04-18
CCGGTGCGCGGCAACGGCAAGGTGATCCAGGAGCTCGAGGCGCTCTTCCGGGGCGCGGGCTGGAACGTCATCAAGGTGATCTGGGGCTCGGAGTGGGACCCGCTCCTCGCCGCCGACGCCGACGGCGCCCTCGTCGAGCGCCTGGGGGCCGCCCTCGACGGCGACTACCAGCGCTGCACCGTGGAGTCCGGGGCCTACATCCGTGAGCGGCTCTTCGGCTCCGACCCCCGCCTCGAGGCGCTGGTCGGCCACCTGAGCGACGACGAGCTCGCCGGCATGCGCCGGGGCGGCCATGACGACCGCAAGCTCTACGCCGCCTACCGCAGCGCCGTGGACCACCGCGGTGGCCCGTCGGTGATCCTGGTCAAGACCGTCAAGGGGTGGGCGCTGGGCCCCGAGATCGAGGGACGCAACTCCGCCCACCAGATGAAGAAGATGGGCACGCCCCAGCTCAAGGCGCTGCGCGACCGGCTCGGCCTGGCTGGGGAGATCTCCGACGCCGCCCTCGACGGGGGCCAGCCGCCGTACTGCCGCCCGCAGCCGGGCTCTGCCGAGCACGACTACCTCATGGGCCGCCGGCGCGACCTCGGTGGGCCCTTGCCGCACCGGGTGGTCACCCCGGCCCCCATCGGCCAGCCCGATCCCGCCTGCTTCGCCGGCTTCTTCGCCGGCTCCGGCGGGCGCTCGGTGTCCACGACCATGGCCTTCTCCGTCCTGCTGCGGTCCCTCTTGCGGGACCCCACGGTCGGGAGCCGCGTCGTGCCGATCATCCCGGACGAGGCCCGCACCTTCGGCATGGACGGCCTGTTCAGCGAGGTTAGGATCTACTCGCCGACCGGGCAGCGCTACGAGCCCGTCGACGCAGGGATGCAGCTCTCGTACCGGGAGTCCGCCCAGGGGCAGATCCTCCAGGAGGGCATCACCGAGGCGGGGGCCATGGCGAGCTTCACGGCGGCGGGCACCTCGTACGCCACGTGGAGCCAGCCGATGATCCCGTTCTACGTCTTCTACTCGATGTTCGGCTTCCAGCGCACCGGGACGCGGCGTGGGCCTTCGGCGACATGCGGGGCAGAGGGTTCCTCTGCGGCGCAACGGCCGGGCGGACCACCCTCAACGGCGAGGGCCTGCAGCACGAGGACGGCCACAGCCTGCTGCTCGCGTCCACCGTCCCCAACCTTGCCGCCTACGACCCCGCGTTCGCCTACGAGGTGGCCGTCATCATCCGCGACGGCATCGGCCGCATGTTCGGCGACTCGCCCCAGGACCTCTTCTACTACCTGACGCTCTACAACGAGAACTACCCCATGCCGCCCATGCCTGAGGCCGCACCCGGTGCGGTCGAGGAGGGCATCGTTCGGGGGATGTACCGCTTCTCCCCGGCCCCCGCCGGGCCGAAGCGCCGGGCCACGATCCTGTTCAGCGGCAGCGCCCAGGGTGCCGCCCGGGAGGCCCAGCAGCTCCTCGCCGACGAGCACGACGTCGCCGCCGAGCTGTGGAGCGTCACCTCGTACAAAGCCCTCCGGGAGGACGCCCTGTCGGTCGACCGTTGGAACCGGCTGCACCCCACCGAGCCGTCAAGGGTGGCCTACGTCACCGAGCAGCTGCTCGGCTCCCAGGGCCCGCTCGTTGCGGTCAGCGACTTCATGCAGATGGTGCCGGACCAGGTGACCCGATGGGTCCCCGGGCACCTCACCGTTCTCGGAACGGATGGCTACGGTCGGTCGGACACGCGGGCAACGCTGCGCCGGCACTTCGGGACCGACGCCGCCCACGTGGTCGTGGCGGTGCTGAAGGGGCTGGCCGATGCCGACCTCGGCAAGCCGGAAGAAGTGGCCGACGCCATCCTCGCCCACGGGATCGACCCCGAGTCGGTCGACCCGAGGCTGGCCTGACACCGCCGGCTACGACCACGGCCGCCTGAACCCCAACGCTGACGGAGGCAACCCACCCAATGGAACCGCAACGTCGCACCAAGATCGTCTGCACGCTCGGACCTGCCACCCAGTCACCAGAAGCCGTCGCCGGCCTCGTGGCCGCGGGCATGGACGTGGCCCGGCTCAACTTCTCGCACGGCTCCCGTGATGAGCACGCTGCCATCTACGGCAGGGTCAGGGAGGCGTCGGATGCCTCGGGGCGGGCAGTGGGCATCCTCGTCGACCTGCAGGGCCCCAAGATCCGGCTGGGCACCTTCGACGGTGGCTTCGCCGTGCTCGAGACGGGCTCCGTCTTCACGGTCACCGCCCGCGGCCCCCACGGCCCGCTCGAGGCGCTGACCGGCACGAGCACCCGCGCCACCACGTCCTACGGCGCCCTGGCGACCGACCTGGGTCCCGGTGACACGCTCCTGATCGACGACGGCCTCATCAAGCTCCTGGCGATCTCCTGCGACGGGCGAGAGGTCACGTGCCGGGTGATCGAGGGTGGGCTGGTCTCGGACCACAAGGGCATCAACCTCCCGGGCGTGGCCGTGAGCGCGCCGGTGCTGACCGACAAGGATGCGGACGACCTCCGCTTCGCCCTGGGGCTCGGCGTCGACATCGTCGCCCTCTCGTTCGTCCGCCGCCCGGAGGACGCCGACGTCGTGCGGCGGGCCATGGACGCCGCGGGGCGGCGCATCCCCGTCATCGCCAAGCTGGAGAAGGGCGAGGCGGTGGAGCATCTCGACGGCATCATGGAGGCCTTCGACGGCGTCATGGTGGCCCGCGGCGATCTCGGCGTCGAGACGCCGATGGAGCAGGTCCCGCTGGTGCAGAAGCGGGCAGTGACCCTGGCACGCCAGCATGCCAAGCCGGCGATCGTCGCCACCCAGATGCTCGAGTCCATGCGGGTGCACTCCCGGCCGACGAGGGCCGAGGTCTCGGATGTGGCCAACGCGGTCCTCGACGGGGCGGACGCCCTCATGCTCTCTGCCGAGACCAGCGTCGGGGAGCACGCGATCGAGGCGGTCGCCACGATGGCACGGATCATCACCTCGGTCGAGGACGGCGGCTGGGCGGAGTACCCCTCGGCCGTGCCCCAGCTGGCGACGCCGGAAGAGGCCCTCGCCATGGCCGCTCCGCAACTTGCCCAGGTCATCGGGGCACGGGCGCTCGTCGCCTTCACTCAGAGCGGGGCGACGGCCCGGCGCCTTGCGGCGCAACGGCCGCCGATCCCGGTCCTGGCGGTCACGCCCGAGGCGGCCGTGCGCAGCCGGCTGGCCCTCACCTGGGGTGTCGAGACGTTCGTCGCGCCGCTGGCCGGTCACCTCGACGAGATGGTGACCCAGGCGGCGAGGACGGTCCTCGACTGCGGGAGGATCCGCTGGGGCGACGCCGTGGTGATCGTCGCCGGCAGCCTGCAGGGCCGCACCGGCGCTACCGACATGATCCGTGTGCTGCACCTCGACTCCCCGGCGGACTTCGATGAGCGCCTCCCAGCGTAACGGCGGCCCGGACACCAGCCGGGGGACGATCCTCGTCCTCCAGGGCGGCGGTGCCCTGGGTGCGTACGAGTGCGGCGTCTACAAGGCGCTGGCGGAGCGCCTCGACGACCTGAGCGTCGTCGCCGGATGCTCGATCGGCGCCATCAATGCCTCGGTGATCGCCAGCCACTACGGCGAGGCCGACCGGGGTGTCGGAGCGCTCGAGGCCCTGTGGCGGGACCTCAGCTTCCCGCCCCTCCCCACCCCACCGATGCTGTCGTGGATCCCGTGGGTGAGGCTCCTGGGCAGTCACCAGGCGGTGCTGACGTCCATGCTCCTGGGCAACCCGCGGCTGTTCCAGCCGGCGCTCCCCGGGGGTGCCCCCTACACGACCGACGCCATGCGGGCGACCGTTGCCGGGTCAATGGGGCCGTACGCCAAGGGCGGGGATCCCCGGCTGATCGTGACCGCGGTCGAGCTGGAGTCGAGCAAGCCGGTGGCCTTCGACAGCGCCAAGATCAACATCACCCCCGACCACATCGTCGCCAGCGGGAGCCTGCCGCCGGCCTTCCCCCCGACCGAGATCGGTGGGAAGCACTACTGGGATGGCGGCCTGTGGTCGAACACACCCCTGCCCGAGGTGCTCGCCGCGGTCCGTGGCTCCGATCGGGCTGCGTCCCCTGCGGCCGGCTTCCAGATCTACATCGTCGACGTCTTCCCGCAGCGGTTCGTCGCCCCCGACTCGACCCTGCCGACCCAGGCCGAGGTCCAGGCCCGCATGGGCCAGATCATCTACCAGGACAAGACACGTGCCGACACCGCGGCGAGCCAGTGGGTGACGTGGTGCCACGAGCTCTACGAGATCCTCGAGGCCATCCCGCCCGCCGTGGTCGCAAACCTGGAGCCCCCGCTGCGCCAGCGGGCGACGGGGGCGCTGGACGCGATGGCGGCTGCGAAGTCCCGGGTCCCGGTGACGGTGACCCACATCCAGCGGGAATCGCTGCCCTACGAGCAGGTGTCGTGCGGCGTGGACTTCTCGGCGGACCGGATCGACGGGCTGATCGCGCAGGGGGAGCACGATGCCCGACGGGCCCTGGCCTGACGCCACCCAGGAAGACCCGGCGCCCGTGGGAGCGGCCGGGGACTGCTCCGAACCTGCTGGTATGATTCGATCCTCCGACCCCCCGTATTTTCTGCGCTCCGATTTGATGCCCCAAAGGGACCCCGGCCTCATGGATGGTGAACAGCCGGACCTCAACTCCACCGCCGCCTCGCTCCTGGGTTTCCTCGAAACCTATGGACCGATGAGTGGCTATGACATCGTCGGCATGGTCGAGGGGTCCATCGGCTACTTCTGGAACGTCACCCGCAGCCAGGTCTACCGCGAGCTCAACCGCCTCGCCGAGGCCGAGCTCGTCGAGATGGGGGAGTCCGGTGCCCGGGCGCGCCGCCCCTATACGATCACGGGGGCCGGCCGTCGGGCATTCCTCAACTGGCTTGCGCTGCCGCCGGGTCCCGACATCATCCGGCTCCCGTTCCTGCTCCGGTACTTCTTCGGCCAGCACCTCGACCCCACGACCCTGCAGGCGTTCGTCGCCCTCCACCGGCCGCAGCACGAGCAGCGCCTGGCCTACTTCCGTTCGCTGATCCCCAAGCTGGTGGACGTGCAGCCGTTCATGGCGCACGTGGCGGAGTTGGGTGTGGCCTATGAGGAGACGATGCTGGCCTGGTTCGACACGATCCCGAGGGAGCAGGCGAGGCGGGACCTGCGGGCGGTCCGCGCGGCCGAGGACTCGTAGCGGGTCCTGGTCCTCAGGCGGGCTTCGCCTTACGAGGTGAGGCTTTCGCCGCCTACACGCTCGCCAGCAGCGCCTCCATGAGGGCGAGGGAGTAGGGGGGTCGATCTGGGCGGGGTCGACGAGGATCTCCACAGAGGTTCCCGGCGCGAACCTGGTCAAAACGCCCAGGGATGTTGCCGGGCTATTTCACACTTTACCCCTTGATAATACGGTGAAATTCGCTATGCTGGCGGTATGCCCGTCGGGGACGATCAATCCGTCAAGGCCGCGAAGGCCCTCGCACTGCCGACGCGGTCGGCCATCCTGGCGCACCTCCTGACCTCGGGGCCACTGACGGCCAAGGAGGTCGCGGACGAGTTCTCGTTGCACGCCAACGTCGCCCGGGCGCACCTGGACCTCCTCGTCGAGGCCGGCTTCCTCGCCACCGGCGTCCGTCGCAAGCGCAAGGGCCGGCCCGCCAAGGTCTACTTCACCTGGGAAGGCGAGATGGGCGCCCTCGAGGACTGGGAGGTGTCGCCGCCTGCCGGCGTCGTCGTACCAGAGTCGGAGATACTCGTCGCCGTGCCCGAGCCCCTGCCGGCCGGGCCGAACCCCCACCGGCTGATCGCCGCCATCCTGATTCGCCTGATCGAGCGCATCGACGCCCCCACCCTCTACAGCGTCGCCGACCAGGTGGCCCGGGAGGAGGGCCGCAAGATGATGCTCGGCTACCGTGACGGCGGGCTCGACTTCGCCGCCGCCGTGCGGGCGTTGGTCGAGGAGCTCCGGCGTTTCTCGCCGCAGGCCCAGATCGTCCGCCTCGCCCTGGACGAGGCAGAGATCGACACCCCCGACTGCGCGTTCCGCGACATCGCCCTGGAGCACTCCGACCTGGTCACGGTCATCGACCCGGCCCTCAAGGAGGGGGCGATGGCGGCGCTCGGCCACCCGAGCGATGTCGAGGTCGAGGCATCGATCGCCAGGGGGGACGCCTCCTGCCGGGAGATCATCCGCCGCCGTGAAGCATCGCAACTCCCAGAAGTGTCCGTACGTCAAGACCCAGCGTAGAACCATGAAAGGAGCAGAGCATGGCTGAGTACGTGAATCCCGATGTCCTGATCTCAGACGAGGAGCTCGAGTCGAGGCTGAACGACCCGTCGCTCAGAGTCATCGAGGTCGACGAGGACACGTCGCTGTACAGCAAGGGCCACATCCCGGGTGCGATCGCCTGGAACTGGAAGACCGACCTGCACGACCCGCTCCGCCGGGAGTTCCTCTCGCAGAGCAAGCTCGCCTCGCTCCTCAAGAAGTCGGGCGTCGGTGCCGACACGACCGTCGTCCTCTACGCCGGCAACAACAACTGGTTCTCGGCCTACACGTTCTGGCTGCTGCGCTACCTGGGCTTCGACAACGCCAAGCTGCTCAACGGCGGGCGCAAGAAGTGGGAGCTGGAGAGCCGTGAGCTGACGGCCGACGTACCGGCAGTGGCGCCCGCAACCGGCGCCGCTCCCATCGGCGCCGTCCGGCCCGAGCTGCGGGCGCTGCGGGACGAGGTCATCGACTCGGTGGCCGCCGGCGACAAGGCCTGGGTCGACGTGCGCTCCCCCGAGGAGTTCCGCGGTGACCTGCTGGCCCCCCCGCACCTTCCCCAGGAGCAGGCGCAGGTGCCCGGGCACATCCCCGGCGCCTCGAACATCCCCTGGAGCAAGGCGGCGGCCGAGGACGGTACCTTCAAGACCGCGGACGAGCTCAAGGAGCTCTACGGCGACGCCGGCATCAAGGGCGACAAGCCGATTATCGCCTACTGCCGCATCGGCGAGCGCTCCTCGCACTCGTGGCTCGTCCTGACCCAGCTCCTCGGCTACGACAACGTCAAGAACTACGACGGGTCGTGGACCGAATACGGCTCGCTTGTCGGAGTTCCGGTCGAGCGATAAGCCGGCTTCGATGCAGAGCCCCCAGCCCAATCTCACAAGGAGAATCCAGTGAGCGTGACCGACGACGTTCTGGCGAACAACGCCGCTTATGTCGAATCCTTCGGTGGAGCCCTACCGATGCCGCCGTCGAAGCACCTCGCCGTCCTGGCGTGCATGGACGCCCGCCTCGACGTCCACAAGATCCTCGGCCTGAGCGAGGGCGAGGCGCACGTCATCCGCAACGCCGGGGGTGTGGTCACCGACGACGCCATCCGGTCGCTCACCATCTCGCAGCGGCTGCTGGGCACGACGGAGATCATCCTGATCCACCACACGGACTGCGGGATGCTGACCTTCACGGACGACGCGGTGAAGCGCCAAATCCAGGACGACACCGGCGTCAAGCCCCGCTTCGCCCTTGAAGCGTTCCCCGACCTCGACGAAGACGTCCGGCAGAGCATCGCCCGCATCCGGGAGAGCCCGTTCATCCCGAACAAGAACATCCGGGGCTTCGTGTTCGACGTCGCCACCGGTGCGCTCCACGAGGTCACCGAGTCCGTCGACCTCCGCGAGCCTGCCGGCGCCTCGGCGTAGCTTCGTTTCGCTAGCTGTTGGTGTGGCGGATCCCCTTGGCGAGCGCTCCCCCTACCTCGTCGAGGGGATCCGTCTGTTCCGGGAAGGTCAGTACTTCCTCGCCCACGAGACGCTCGAGGAGCACTGGGCGGAGGCGCCTGCCGCCGAGCGCCCGTTCCTGCAGGGCCTGATCCAGCTCGCCACGGGGTTCCACCACCTGGGCCGGGGTGGGGTCGTGGGGGCCCGGCTCCAGTTCACGAAATCCCTGGCGCGGCTCTCCGGCTACCCCGACCGGTACGACGGCGTGGATGTGGCCGGGATCCGCTCATTCCTGGCCGATGCCCTGGTGCGGCTGGAGACCGGGAAGCCGATCACGCCGCCGGGCCTGGAGTAGGGAGGGTCGGCGGTCCGGGCTTTGGTGCGGCCTGGTTCGCGGCTTGTTGCGGGGGCTTGTTACGGGCCGGACGGGAAGTGGCGCACCTCGACGTCAGCGAGGGACTTCTCCACCAGGGTGGCGACGTCCAGGCCCGCCTCGGCGGCCTCCAGCTCCGGCAGGCGGGCCCGGGTGGCCGCCTGGCGGGGGGCGAAGAGCACGCAGCAGTCCTGGTGCGGGTCGACCGAGATGTCGTACGTGCCGATCCGGCGGGCCAGCGCCTCGATCTCGATCTTGTCCCGGCCTACGAGCGGCCGCAGCACCGGCATGGTGTCGACGACGACGTCGATCGCCCGCATGTTCGGCAGCGTCTGGGAGGCGACCTGCCCCAGGCTCTCGCCGGTGACGAGGGCCTCGGCCCCCACGGACAGGGCGATCGACTCGGCGATGCGCATCATGAACCGGCGGTAGAGGATCGTCCGGAGCTCGGCGGGGGCCGAGGTGACGATTTCGGCCTGGACGTCGCCGAAAGGCACGAGCCACAGGTCCACCTCCCCGAGCCACGGGGCGAGGTGCTGGGCGAGGCGGGCGGCCTGGCGGGCGCTGGAGGGGTCGGAGTAGGGCTGACCGTGGAAGTGCACCGCCGTGACCGAGGCGCCCCGCTTCGCAAGCTCCCACGTGGCGACGGGGGAGTCGATGCCGCCTGACAGGAGGCTGACCACGCGGCCCGACGACCCGGCGGGCAGGCCGCCGGGGCCGGGGATCCGGGTGGCGTAGAGGAAGGCCCGGTTCTGGACCAGCTCGATGTGGCAGGTCCACTCGCCGTGGGAGAGGTCGACGCGGGCGCCGGTCGCATCCTTGATGGCCTGGCCCACGACTTCGTTCACCCGCTGGGAGCCCTCCGGGAACGACGAGTGGCCCCGCCGTGCTCTGACCCGGAATGACTCGAACGGCTCCTCTCGTGCAAGATCCAGGGCCGTCGCCACGAGTGCGTCCATGTCGGCGGGCGCCGACACCGCGGGGGAGTAGCTCGACAGCCCGAAGGTCCGGCCGAGGGCGGCGGTGATCCGGTCCAGGTCGGCGCTCTCGGTCAGCTCGATCAGGATGCGCCCCGGGATGGAGCGCACCTTCGCGTAGCCGGTGTCCCGGAGGGCCAGGCGGATGTTCTCGACCAGCCGGCGCTCGAAGAACGACCGGTTGCGGCCCTTCAAGCCCACCTCGTGGTAGTGCGCGACGACGAGGTCGCGACGCGGGGCGTCGCTCACTGGGTCTCGCTCTCGTAGCCCAGGGAGAACATCCGGTCGAGGTCGTGGCGCGAGAACACCTGCAGGCCGAGCAGCGTCTCGCTGGACGTGATGCCGGGGATCTTGTCGATCTGGTGGGTGATGGCGTCGGCCAGCTCCTCCTGGCTCCGGACGCGCACGACCGCCACGAGGTCCCAGGGACCGGCGACCGAGTAGACCTCCGACACGGCGGCGAGCTCGGCGATGGCCTGGCCCGTCTCCGGGATGGAGTGGACTTCCGCCTTCAGGAGCACGATCGCGGTGATCAACGGGGGCCTGCCTCTCTCCGCGCTGAGGAGGGCCGGGCTGCGGGTGCTCCTACAGCGACACCATGTCCCGGAGCTTACCCGGGCTGGATGGGTGCCGGAGCTTCGACAGCGCCTTGGCCTCGATCTGGCGGATCCGCTCCCGGGTGAGGGCGAACTCCCGCCCGACCTCCTCCAGCGTGCGCGGCTCGCCGGTGAGGAGGCCGAAGCGCAGCGCCAGGACCTTCTTCTCCCGGTCGGTCAGCGAGTCGAGCATCCGCCAGAGGTCCTCCTGGCGGAGCGTGAGGGCTGCCGCCTCGAAGGGCCCCTGGGCCTCGGTGTCCTGGATGAAGTCCCCAAGCTCGGCGTCCTCGTCGCCGACGGGCTCGTGGATCGACACCGGCTCGGGGAGGACGCGGAACGCCTCCCGGACCTTGTCCGGCGTCATCTCGGCGGAGCGGGCGATCTCGTCGATGGTCGGCTCCCGCCCGAGGGACTCCACCAGCTCGGACTGCACCTTGCGGACCCGGTACAGCGTCTCCACCATGTGGACCGGGATGCGGATGGTGCGGGCCTTGTCGGCGATGGCGCGAGTGATCGCCTGGCGGATCCACCAGGTTGCGTAGGTCGAGAACTTGAAGCCCCGGCGGTAGTCGAACTTCTCGACCGCCCGCATGAGACCGAGGTTGCCCTCCTGGATGAGGTCGAGCAGGGGCAGGCCCGCCGCCGAGTACTTCTTGGCGATGGACACGACGAGGCGCAGGTTCGACTGGATGAACCGCCGCTTGGCGGCCCGGCCGGTGTCGATCTTCTTCTGGTGGTCCTCACGCTGCTTCGGCGTCAGCTTGCGCTTGGGCTTGGCCATGTTCGCCTCGGCCGCATTGCCCGCCTCGATGGCCTTGGCAAGCTCGACCTCGTCGACGTCGGTCAGGAGCGGGTACTGGCCGATCTCCCGGAGGTACTGCCGCACAAGGTCCTCATGCGGTGCCTCCTCCTCCTTGAAATCGTGGCGGGGGCTCGGCTCGTAGTCGGAGTAGCTTTCTCTTCTTCTCATGTGGGTGATCCTTGTCGAAGTCGCACGGAAAGGCCCGAGCCTCTGGTTCGTTCCCCGGTTCGGGTCCCTTGGCGAGGAGAAGCAGAGTCTCCCAGTGTAGCGGCCACTTGACAATTTGACAAGCTTTTCGCGCGTGCCAAATTACGACACTCACCCTTCATTGTTCCCAGGGCGGGCCGTGCGCTGCCGCCTTCGCTCCGATCGCGTAACATCTTACACAATGTCTGACGCACAGGGAGACGATTTGGTTTCTGCGGTCCCTGCGGTCCCTGCGGTCCCTGTGGGCGGGCCGGTCGCCCCCGACCCGCCTATTCTGGTGTCCGCCTGCCTCGCGGGCCTGGCGACGACCCACACCGGCGTGGCCAAGCCCAGCGGAGCCGTGATGGACCTCGTGCGCCAGGGCCGGGCGATCCTGGTGTGCCCCGAACAGCTCGGCGGCCTCCCGACGCCCCGCCGGCCGGCCGAGATCGTCCCCGGCCCCTCCGGGGCCTCCGGGGCCTCCGGGGCCGACGTCCTGGCGGGCGAGGGCCGGGTGGTGGACACCGACGGCGTCGACGTGACCGCCGCGTACGTGCGCGGCGCCCGGGAGGCTTTGAAACTAGCCCGCCTGGCGGGATCCAAGGTGGCGATCCTGAAGGCCCGGAGCCCCTCGTGCGGGAAGGACCGGATCCACGACGGGACGTTCTCGGGCGTCCTCCGGGACGGCACGGGCGTAGCGGCATCGCTCCTGGCAGCGGAGGGCCTCGAGGTCCTGTCCGAGGAGGACCTGGAGGGCCGGCATCTGTAGCTCGGCGCCCTTCGACCGCCAAGGTCGGGAACCGGAGCCGCTCCCCTCCCGGGAACAATCCCGATCCTCACTGTCTGTGGTTGCCTCGACCCGTATCTTCACCGCTTGCCGGCCCGTTTGTCGGGTTTCCTTCCGGCCCCGGACAAACCTCGGTTGTTTGACCGCGGCAAGCGCGGTCAAACAACCAAACTTCGCACGACTGGTCCTCTGGGGAGTCGGAGTCCGTCACTGAGCGTGGCAGCGCCCCGGATGGAACGCCTGGTCGCCAGCAGATCGGTACGCCCTGTCTGCCCAGAGAGCCGGACGTATAGTTGCCCGGACGTGGGGGCGCTTAGCTCAGTGGGAGAGCACTTCCCTTACAAGGAAGGGGTCGCTGGTTCGAGCCCAGCAGCGCCCACCGATGTTTTCGCAGGTCAGAGGCCACATGGGTTCCGGCCTCACTGGTCCCCCGAGGCCCCCAGGCCGTCTACAGGCCGTCGGGCGTTCCGGTACGCCTGTTCGACAGCTTCCGTAAGACGCTTCTCCTGAGCAGCGAATAGGTGCCCATAGCGCATCGTCATCGCGGCGGCCGTCGACCTTGACCAACCCATGATCGATGCCAGCTCGACGAGCGTGGCGCCCTGGGCGACAAGGATCGAGACGGCGCTGTGGCGCAGACCGTGGAACGTGAGCCGGGCATCCACCCCCGCAGCGGCGATCGCACGAGCCCACACCCGCCGGTTGAAATTCGATCGCCGCAGCAGTGCACCTTCCGGGCTCGTGAACACCAGATCGCTTGTCGGAGGGAACCTGGCCAAGTGGCCGGCGAGCTCCTCGACAAGAAACGGTGGAAGTGGGACGCTGCGGACACGGCCGTATTTCGGTGGACCGAAGTAGTGCCCGTCGCCCGTCTCTTTCAGGGCCTCGACGACTTCCAACCTTGCCCGAAGGAACTGGATCCGGTGCGGGCGGAGTCCGGCCAGCTCCCCGAAGCGAAGGCCCCGATATCCAGCCAACAGCACCATTGGGCCGAAGCGTTCGGCCACGGCGTCGGCAACGGCATTGACCTCCTCAGGGCCCAGGAAAATCGTTTCTTCCACCGGAGCTTCCCCGGGCCCTTCAACGCCCTCGCACGGATTCGAAGGTATGAGCCGATTTCGGACCGCCGCCTTCAGGATCTGCGACAGGATCCGGAGGCTTTTCGTGACGGTAGACGCCGCAAGGTTCTGGTTCACCAGCTCCGTGACGAAACCCCGGACCTGCATCTCGGTGATGGCCGCAAGGCGCTTGTTCCCAAAGCATGGCAACAAGTGATTCCGCAGGCAGGCAGCATGCTGAGCGCGGGTTGTGGCCTCCAGGTCGACCCGCGACGACTCGAACTCCTCCACCCACTGCCCGAACGTCTTCTGCCCGAGCCTCGGGTCGATCCACTCACCCCGCACGAGGTCCGCATCGACGGTCGCCAGGAACCGCTCGGCGTCGATCCTCCGAGTGAATGTCTTGGAGCGTTCCCGGCCTTCAGGATCGAGATAGCGGGCCCGCCACCGATCCTTCCCCCGCCGTTGGATGTGGCTCATTCACCCTCCTCGTCCGTGCCGACCGACCGACACCGCCTTGCGATCCTGCAACCAAGCGGTCACGTCGGCCGGATCGAACCGAAGGTAACGTCCCACTCGGATCGGGTCCGGTCCCTCGCCTCGGTGCCGCCAACGGTAGATCGTCGGGACCGGAACCTGCAAGAGTTTCGCCAGCTCCGGAACCGACAGCAACTGAGGCACCAACCCGGCGGGGGTGCCGACTTTGATCCTGCTCATATTCCCCTGCCTCCCTATGTCGGCCGTTTCACGCTGCAAGACAACTCAGCTCCTCACGTGCCAACTGCCGCTGCTCCCGTGCCCTTGCGGCCGCCGTCGACGCCATCCAAGCCTCGCCGTGGCTGAGGTAACCCCAGCCCGTGTACCGCCACGACTTGCGCACTTCCACGAGGCCCTCGTCCTCACGTCGGCCCCACGCATCGAGAACGACGCCCTGGTCGCCGGCGAGCTGCCGCCGCACGTGCTCCCGGCGGACACGG
>WNFB01008816.1_pt1 | contig 13462 bp, 18 predicted proteins | sample 5400501 | NCBI WGS metagenome assembly WNFB01 (sample SAMN13153341, study PRJNA577476) | soil metagenome | isolation source: 200 cm saprolite under Douglas fir tree site 2 hole 1 | place: USA:California | collected 2015-04-18
CCTCGCGTGTGGCGCGACTGCTCTGCCCCATACCATCGCGAATGACCTTGCCTCCGCCGAAAGTGACCTCGTCGCCATACACGGTGAAATCTTTCTCTACCTCGATCAGCAATTCGGTATCCGCCAGGCGCACACGGTCACCTGTGGTCGGGCCGTACAGGTCCGCATACGTTCGACGTGGTATATTCAAGCTCATATGGCGCTCCTTCCAGGCTGACCGGGTTGATCTAACGGGCCGTTCACTCGTCCATTATGTCCATACACTGCACGCGCTCCGCCAAGCGTGACCAGGCTGACCTCTTTCTCTTCGCCCGGTTCAAAACGCACAGCGGTACCAGCGGCAATGTTCAGGCGCATCCCAAAGGCAGCCTGCCGATCAAATTGTAACGTGGAGTTGACCTCGAAAAAGTGGTAATGGCTGCCTACCTGGATTGGCCTGTCACCGGTGTGCCTCACTAGCACCTGCACGACAGCGCGTCCCGCGTTCGCCTCGATACCGCCCGCATTCTCGTTCAGCAAATATTCACCTGGTTTCATCGTTCCTGTCCTCCATTGCTCCTCTGTTACTTGATGGGGTCATGGACGGTAACAAGTTTCGTCCCATCGGGAAAGGTGGCCTCCACCTGTACCTCGTGGATCATCTCCGCCACGCCTTCCATCACGTCATCCCGCTTCAAGATGGTGGCACCGAATGACATGGTTTCCGCGACGCTCTTGCCATCGCGGGCAGCCTCCATGATTTCTGCGGATACAATGGCTACAGCTTCCGGGTAGTTGAGTTTGAGTCCGCGCGCCTGCCGTTTGCGGGCCAGTTCGGAAGCTGTGAAAATCAAAAGTTTTTCCTGTTCGCGTTGTGTGAGATTCACGAAAAAGCTCCTCTTCAGTAGATTTTGCGCGGCGGAACAGGCTCCTCGTCATAGAGGTACCGCTTTGCCGCGCGCCAGCATGCCAGTAGACCCGGCGGTATATCTCGTCCCTGGCGACTTACAGCGCGCATGACAAGGCAATGCGCGACAAGGGTGCTCACCCCCCAGCTAATTTCACCTGGACAAGACAGTTCCTGGGCCAGCGCTCCTAGTTCTTTTTCCAGGGTGGACCAGTGGACGGCCTCCAGTCCTACCCGGCAGATATAGAAGCTACAGAAATGGGAATAGGGTCCCAGTCTCGCCAGCGAAGAAAGTGCGCGGCAGTGCGGTTCAAGCTTGAGACGTTCAATGGCTATCGACCGGCCTTGTGTCGAAATGTGCAAGTCGAGTAAGAGTTGTTCATAGGCGAACTGTTCGCCCTGCGCTACCCGTCCAGGGGCGACCGTCTCCCACCAGAAGAGTCCAGCGCCGCTATCCAATTCTATGTGCATGTGCTGGTGGTAGCACGACCCGGCAAATGGGATAAGCGGGTCGGGAAGATACTCCAGGAGCGCGCCTTCGCGCACCGTGATCGTACCTGTTTGTTGAGCGGCAGGAACACCTGGACGACTGCGATAGAGCCGGGTAGCGCCGGTGGAGGTCAATTGCGCGTGTGCTCCCGGCTCGACTTCAACCTCCAGACTGAGCCGATCTCCTCCCAGCACACCGCCCGAAATATTATGTATATGTACCAGTGCTCCACCGGTTGAGATGGGAAAAGCGCGTATCACCTGCAATGGCGGTCGCTGCTCGCACACCATCAACCGCGTCTGTTGTTCGCGGTCAGGGCTGAAGTGTAGCCTCAACCGGCCTTCAACCTTTTGCGTTCCTGCTTCTGGATAATCGCCCACATTGCTTCCCAATTGCTAACTGATAAACAGCCGTGTTGCCAGGTAAGGATGCCGCATGCTGCCAACTTCCACCAGGGGAGTACAGAGACTCATTACATCACTATTCGCGGCTACCTCTTTGCTCCGGTCGGCAACTGTCAATAACGTGGGTTTGAGCTGCCAGATAAGCTGACTGGCCTGACTCTGGCCGAGCGGCAGCAAGCGCTGGCAGGCAGAGACCAGGCCGATTAATGACTGCTGAAGGTAGGCCAGGGTCATCGCGGTTTCGTCTATTTTTACTATACCACCTGCCAGACCAAAGGCTATGCTATAGTGCGTATCTTTGCCGGAGGACCGGGCGGACTGCATGGCAATCTGGATCAATGGAGGATCTTCCAGGCCCAGCAAGAGTTGCAGGAATCTACGTCCCAGGGCAGCGCTGGCTGCTCTACTCTCCCGTGCGGTTTTGATCGCACTTAATTGCTCATTCAAAGCCAGCCACTCTGCTGTGAAAAGAGCGCGGTCAGTATGAGAGGCAAGGCGGTAGCCCAGGCGACAAAAAGCGCCCTCGACTACGCCAGCCTCTTCCAGGTACTCTCTCAAAAATGGTCCAAGCTGCGTGACTTCCAGGTACTCCTCAGCAACCAGGGTTTCAAGCCCGAACGAATGTGCCGCCGCCCCGACAGGTAAAGCGCTATCAGCCAATTGCATGAGCCGTAGCAAGGCAAGGTCGTCAGTATGCATGTTGCTATTATAATCAAGATGATGGACAATGTCCAAGCTACCTATTGTGAAGAAGATAAAGCATGCATCTTCCACAAAATCTTTGGGGCGGTATTTGAGAGCAACCAAAGGTGAGGTAATCTTTTTACAACCGGCGACGCGATATATCGTATATAAGATAGAACGATATATCGCATTGTTTCAGAGAGTGAAGCGACATGATCTATCGCTCATACACCAGGTGTACCACTAGTAGTACACACAAGAAAAAGAGACATTCTCAGAAAGAGATGATTGCCATGTTTTCAGGATTAAGATACGGCTACGGCCTCTGGTTCCTACTGCCCGTATTACTCGTATTGTTGCTCTTCGGCAAGTTCTTCTGGATCGTGATCCCGCTGCTCTTCATCGGGTTGTGCTTGCTTCCCCGGTTCGGCTTCAGAAACAGATGGATGCCTGCCTATGATTATGCTTACCAACCGGGTACGCCGGCTCAGCCTTCCGCGCTAGACATTCTTAACCAGCGGTACGCACGCGGTGAGATCGATGCTCTCACCTATGAGCAGATGCGCGAGCGGCTCTCGAACGCAGACCGACCGAGGGAATAGCTGCATCCAGGGCTTCGACGGGCCTTGTTCCCCAAAGGCAACGAGAATCCGCCGCAGCCGCTGTGGCTTCAATCCAGATGTCTTCATCTAGCGCTATAGAGCTATGTGAGATGGCTTGAGGCAGGTGCAGAGAGCAACGTGTTTGCTCTCTGCCATGCAGTGACGGCCCTCACTTATGCTGCAACGCGACGCGAGTAATACGGGCGACGGTGGTGCCAGAGGCGGTAGGTCAACAGATACCAGAGCGCTGCGAACAGCGTGGCCCCAATCAGCGCTTTAAAGAGCGGGATCCTGAAAAGCACGGGATCGCCAGGAATGATGAGGGTGATCACATCGCTGACGATCCAGATCCCCACCAGCGCGGCGATGATCGCCCCAATGATGCCGAAGGGGAGCCGCCAGCCGACAATGAACTCTGCCACAAAGCCAACGAGTGCCGCAATGAGTAGGTACATGAGCTGACTCAGATAGAAAGCCACATGCACGTTCCCCAGGTTGATCGTGATGAGTGGAAGCTCACCCAGCGGTAGAAACATTACATTCTCCTTTGTTGATCTGGTGTGCCTTCTTTGATCGAGAGGGCACACGGTTTCGCTAAACACAACCTCTCCTGCTTGCTACACGTGCCAACTCCTGGTTTCGTTTCAGCCACCGGGAGAAGAGCAGAACCCGAGAGAGACAGGCAAAACGTTTCACTGGTAGGCGTGGTTGAAACGCGGAGCTTGGTTGCTGTGTGCTCATAATCATTATGACCTAGTTTCGCAAGGATCCTAGTCCTACCTTCAGTAGGGGTTTCGCACGCTGAAAGTAGGTTTTTGCCGTGGCCTCCGGCATAGTGAGCACCCGGCCGATCTCTGCATAGCTGAGTTGAGCAGCATAGCGCAGCAGCACCACGGCACGAAACTTGGGAGGCAAGGCCCCGATGGCTTTGAGCAGGATTTCCTGCACATCCCGTCGTTCGACCACTTCATCGGGAAGAGGACTCTTATCCTGCATGGTCTCCACGAGTGACTGTTCCTCCTCATCTATCTCTTTCTCCAGCTCGGAGAAATGCATGGCACGCTTGCGCCGCAATTCATCCAGGCAGCGGTTGCGCGCCACCTGGTACAACCAGGCTTTCAGCGGCTCGCCGGTGCGCAGCTTCGGCAAGGAAAGGTAGAGTTGGAGCATGACCTGCTGCAAGATGTCACAGGCCGCGTCATACTCGCCTAAAAAGCGGCGGATAAAGGTAAAAAGCGGTCCGCTATAGCGCTGCACCAGGACTTCAAATGCCTGCTGATCACCCGCCAGGTAGTGCTGTGCCAGCACGCTATCAGGCATTCCCGGTTGATGGGTTCGTGTTCGTTCGCGCATTTCCATGAGTAGCATCCTCACTTTCTGGTGCTCTGCAATGAGCGTAATCCATTGCTGGATGCATTACAAGGGAGAAATGCGCTTAAAAGCTCTGCTGTAGTGAACTCTCAGTATAAATTAAAGAACGCTCAAGGAATTTCAGCGTCTTCTTAGAAAAGACAGCTCTTTCTTAGCTCTTTCTCAGGAAATGTAGGGAGGTAGGAAGGTTTACACTGACCTGGGCCATTCATCCTTAAGCAATCCAAAGTAGTGTTCGTCCTCGAAGCGGTCACGGAAGAGGTAGCGCTGACGTAAATTTCCCTCGTAGGTAAAGCCAAGCTTCAGTAACAAGCCTTTGGATTGCTCATTTGCCATATCAATGATCGCTTCAACGCGATGCACCTCCAGGAAGTCAAATCCATAGCTCAGGATGGCAGACATTGCTTCGAACATGATGCCCTGTCGCCAATATGCGCGCTGGAGTTCGTAGCCCGTTTCGGCGCGATGAAAGCCTGCGTCGAAGTGATGGAAACCACAGGACCCGATCACACAGTCTTCGCCCTTGAGCGTGACACCCCAGCGGATGGCCTCGCGCCGGGTATAGCGCGCCTGGATCTGTTCGATCAATGCATGAGTCTCGTCTACAGACCGATGAGGCTCATGTCCATAGAACTGCATGGCTTCCTCATCAGACAACGTCGCAAAGAGGTCCTCTGCATCAGCCGGCCGGATGTGCCGCAGGAATAAGCGGCTCGTGCTGAGGAACGGAAAGTGGGTAAATGCTGCATCGATGGTCATACACAAGCTCCTTTCTGAAAACACATGATCTGGTTCCCAGCGTATCATATCTGCTCAACTTTTATCGACAGCCCGGAGTGGAAACGACGCCAGGAGTGGCCTGGCTTTCACTAGACCTGTCACCGATGGCATCTGGCCATGGAGTTTTTGCTGTTGAGACGTATTAGAGAAAGGAAACCATGTGGACTCTATCCGTACACCGCCTTGAGGACGGAACACGCGCGCAGTGTCACCCATTTGCTCAGCTGGCCCTGCTTGTCAATCTCCACCCAGGTTTTGCCGTTTGCTATCTCCACCTGGGCTGCTCACGGTCGAAGCGCGGGCAATGCTTTCTCGCATAGTGGTACCATTCTGACCACTTGCCATCTCGAAACGCCAGGTCGTTGGACTCTTGCTGCATGAGCCACACGCACATGGCATACTCGATGGGCTTGTCTGCGCGCATGGCGGCAACAAAATCGCGCCAATTTTGATAATCCCAGGGCTCCCAGCCGGGAATGTTCCGGGGCTCGGCCCGTGGATTCGGGGCGGCAGACGCAGCAGGGGACCGGTTGGGATCATCGAAAGGATACTCCACAAGAAGCAGCTCACCTTTGGGAAGCGCATGCTTCAGGTAGATGCGCTTCCCTAGCCTGTCTACGAGCGCGTCATAGCCTCCTGCAAAGGTGTCCAGCCTGAGATTCCCGATTATCAAAGCAATAGCATGCAGAGGTCTTGAAACACGAGCAGTCATGGCAGGGATCGAGGATGGGACCTCACACAGGTCAAAGGTGTCCCTCTGCCCATCCCCGATAAACTGTTCGCACTTGCGCCCCTGCCCTACTGGAATACTGCTTATGGGTGATGGATTTGAACTCATCATTGACATGTTTTCGACTTTCTAGCTTGTAACCAGGTGGAGCAAGAGAGCGCCAGGCAGCGTCCCTGCGAACTGCTTCAATCCGGTTCCTCAAACCAGGGTGCAGCAACAGGCTGTTCCATTGCTCCTGGCACGTAGACGACAATGGCGCTTGCGCGTTCATTGAGTGCGATCACCCACAGGGAGGGAGAGCGCGCGCTGAGCTTTTCTGCCTGGATGGAGGAAATGCGTTCCCGGGATAGTCCATAGAGATCGTATACCGCTTGTATCACCTCTGCCGGTGGTTCTAGTGTTTGCCGCTTCAGCAGGCTCAGTAGACTCATCATGGCTCTTTGACTCCCCGCCCATCGTGGGGCGATGCGTACTATACTGAGAGAAATATAGTTGGCATAAGCCATGTGAGAGAACGGCGGGACTGATCATTTTACTCATCATGAGTGCATTTCCTCACGCAAAGGCCCAGTCGGCAGGGTTTTGGACCACTCCCCAGCTGACGCACCTCGCCCTCTCTCATACAAGTATAAGGAGGAAATGTCATGAAAGCGTCATGAGCATCGTCATGAGCAGTGGCCCCAACCTCTGACCAGGAGATGAGCAAGAACGTTAAACCCTTGACATCTGCTCCCCTTCATGGTATTCTGTACCAAATAGTTCACAATCACAAGAGGAGTGGCGCAGGAGAAGACGATGGGGCGACCGAGCGATGCCAGGCAGCGGCTGATTGCGGCCGCAAACAAGGTGATTTACGCGCACAGCTACGAAGCGGTGACCGTGGGTGAGCTCTGCGCGGCTGCGGGCGTGACCAAAAGCAGCTTTTATCATTTTTTCTCGTCCAAGCAGGATCTCGTGCTCGTGGCCCTTGAGAGCCAGTGGCAGTGGTTTCAAGAGACGCTCCTGAAACCAGCCTTCTCCGATCACCTCCCGCCGCAGGAGCGGATGGTGCGTTTTTTTGACCTGATGCTAGAGAAGCAGCAGGTTCAGAAGCAGGCCAGTGGTCACATGTACGGATGCCCCATAGGCAATCTGACGCTGGAGATGAGTACGCAGGATGAAGTGATTCGCTCGCAGGTGGAGCGGTTTTTCCAGCAATGGCTCAGCTACTTTGAGCGGATGCTTTGTGAGGCGAAAGAGCGAGGGATTGTGCCCGCGACCCTGGATACTACAGTCACAGCGCAGGCGTTGCTGGCATATTTTGAGGGCGTGATGCTGCTGGCCAAAGGGCGCAATGATCCTGCTTTGATTGCAACCCTGCGGATGGGGACGCTCGCTTTGATGCAGTATCAGGGCGCATCTGCCAGGTAGATGTTTTTTTGCTTTTGTTGTGTACCAAATAGTACATAATGGATCCGACGTTTTTCCCAAGAGTGGGAAGAGACACATGTGATTACGCGGTAGTTACTGCTGGCAAAAAGGAGACACCCATGATCGCGCTGAGCAATTCCATTCACCTGTATGCCCGACCTGACACGAAGGAGCAATTGCTGGCATTCTTTACCAGCATGCTCGGTTTGCAAGCCGTTGCGAGTGCGGATGCAGTGGGTTCGCCGGAACCAATTTACGCCTTCGCATTTTCGAACGGTGCGAGCCTGAGCGTGGAGTTTACGCAGGAGGCGCTCTCTGATCAGCAGGCGCAACGGGGGGCGTGGCTTGAGTTGAGAACGGATGATGCGGTAGGGCTGCAACAGAAGGTGCAGGCTTTCGGACTCAAGAGAGTAATTCACCCCTATACTCCTTTCTTCTATATCCAGGCGCCAGGAGGGCAGGTGTTCAGGATCGTCTCTAGCAAAGCAATGTGAGGCGTTCGATAGAGCGCATAACAGCACCGAATTATAAAGAAGGAGATACTCACGAAACCATGCTAGTACCTGAGAAGCCAGTAGTCTATTACGCCGTGTTCTTCGAGACCCTCTATGACTCCCTCGAAGATGCTGTATCGAAGGCACCCGAGGTCATCGCCGCGCACAGGGCACGCTCGAAGAAACGCGCGCAGGTTTCATCGAACCACTGCCCCAGCGTTCGATCTTCCCAGTAGCCAAGCGCGCGATAGCGTTGGGCGAACTCTGGTGGGTAAGGTATCACGCCATCTAAGGTTGTCATAGCGAGCTCTCCCTTCATTCTATAGGTTTTTCAGGCGCTATTCTTGTTGTGGTATAGGCATCATATGCGGCCATGAAGCGCGGCGCTTTCTGACGCAGTGTCTGCGCGTCGAGCCGCCCACTGCGCGTCATATAGCTGTAGGCAAGAGCGACAGGATCGAGATCCATCTTCTCGTGGAAGGTTTCATACCACGTATAGCTCTGGCGAGCAATGGCGAGTAAGCGCTCCATGTCAGGTCTGCGAATGTCTTCAAAGGTCTGGAAGGCGGCGCGAACATCCCCGGTTATGGCAAAAGCCCTGGCGAGGGTGATGGCGTCTTCGAGCGCCATGCGCGTTCCAGAGCCGATGGAGAAATGTACGGTGCGCAGCGCGTCTCCCAGCAGGATCACGTTCTGATAGCTCCAGCGCTGGTTCATAACCACCCTGAAGTTGATCCACGCCGGTTTGTTGGGGAGAAGCGCGTGCCCTGCGAGGTCCTCTGCGAAGATGCGCTGGCAGTAGTCGATGCTCTCCTGCTCCGACATGTGCGCGAATCCAGCCCGCTCCCACGTGCGGGCATCGCATTCCACGATGAACGTGCTGGTGTCCTCACTGTAGGGGTAGCAGTGGGCCACAAAGGCACCTCCCTGGTATCTGCGGAAGATCAACGAGAGCGTCTTGAAGAGCTGGTGTGTGCCATACCAGATATATCTGTTCGAGAGCAGGCTGGTTGTAGGCCGAAACTGCTCGGCGTACTGCTGTCGGACCACGCTGTTGACACCATCGGCTCCCACAATCACATCGCAGTCGGCGAAGCGCGAGGTATCGGACAGGCGGGTGGTGAAGTGCATCTCGACCCCGTGCCGCTGGCAATGTTCTTGCAGGATGCGCAAGAGGGTTAGCCGTGCGATACCCGAGTAGCCGCTGCCATCGATCCGTACTGCCTGGCCCTTGTGAACAATGGTCTGGGTCGAGCTTCTTCATGAGCAACGCGAAATACAGGCCTGCAGGGCCGCCGCCAACGATACCGATCTTCATTGGATTCCTCCTTCCCACTTCATGTCTCAGCGACAGTAAACGTTGGATAGGTATCTCCTGGCATTACATTCCTCCTTCATCTGAGAGCGATACGTCTGCTCCATAGCTAAGGGAAACAAGGCAGTGAATGGCTCGTGCCAGGCAACCGGTGACGAGGTAGACCTCTCCACGCGAGGCAGGCTTGGAGGTATTGTCAAGCGTGAATCTGGCACTCCAAAGAAAGTGCTTGATGATGGCTTGCTTGAGATGAGGGGAGTAGTAAGCAACCTTTGCCTTGAGGCGCTCGATCACCTGGTCAGGGTCGTAGAGGGGACGGCAGATCGCGGTTTCTGTACAGTACATGAAGCTATGAAAGCCATAGGCGGGTTGCTGCCAATAGTCGGAGCGAATATGGCCAGCATTACAGTCATCGAGGGTAGAGGAGACGAAGTCGATGTTCCGATAGAGCAAATCGACACGCTGACCCCCTATGGTGAGCCATGCGCCACCATTGACCCAGGTTCCCCACCCTCCCAGGTCAGTGACGGTCGGATTGGGAGCATCATTGAGGATGGAGGCAATGGAACGAAGATGGACAATATCCAGGGGCTGGTTTTCGTGGTAATAGAGGCCAATATCGAGATCAGAGTCAGGCCGCTGTGAACCACTCGCGTAGGATCCTCCCAGGACGATGGCTTTGAGGCCATGCACCGGTTTCAGATGATCAACAAGCTGTTGCAGCAGGAGCTCATGGGGCATGGTACGCATCTCTCCTTTTCGAGGATGTCATAGCTCATCCTCTTTTCTATCTTACGCAACTTTTCTTGCTCACGCAAGGACTTTATTGCAAACAGCCTTCTATCCGGTCAATGCGGTGGTCATGTTCTGGGTGACAGTGACGGTAGCACGACAGGCACAGCGCTGGAGGAAGGAGCGAGCAGGGACACACTGACCCCACTTCGAGGTGCATCTGACGGGAAAGGTAATGGATGTGCTACACTTTCTCCATCGGTGATGCATCGAAAAAAGGCGATGGAGAAAGAAAGCTCGTATGGACCCAATCAACGTGTTTGAGTATGAACTCTTGGCCAAGGAACGGATGAACCCGGTCTACTGGGATTTTTACGCAGGCGGCAGCGATGACGAGATCACCCTGCGCGCCAACCAGGCCGACTTTGCTCGTATTCGTCTGCGTCCGCGTATGTTAGTCGATGTCACCCCTTGTGATACCAGCACCAGCGTGCTGGGTTTGCCGGTGCCGATGCCTATCCTGGTTGCTCCTACGTCCATGCACTGTCTGGCTCATCCTGAAGGGGAGTGCGCGACCGCTCAGGGCGCGGGGGCGGTTGGCACGCTCATGATCGCCAGCACCGATGCGACACGCTCGCTCGAAGAGATTGCCCAGACGGCCAGTGGTCCGCTCTGGTTCCAACTCTATATCTATCATTCGCTTGAAGTTGCGGCCTCGATGGTGCGGCGGGCTGAGGCAGCAGGCTATCGGGCCATTGTGCTGACGGTGGATTTACCCGTCGTGGGCAATCGCGAGCGTAGTAAGCGGCACGCGGTGCCCATGCCGCCTCCACCGCTGGTCGAGGCCAATTTTGTGGGCGTCGAAGAGGAGAGCCAGGAACAGGTTCCCGTGACCTGGGAAACCGTCGATTGGCTGCGCTCGATCACCGCGTTGCCTGTCCTGATCAAGGGCATCTTAACCGCCGAGGATGCAGTGTTGGCGCTTGAACACGGCGTTTCTGGCATTATCGTCTCTAATCACGGAGGTCGCCAACTGGATGGCGTCGTGACGAGCATCGAGGCGCTGCCGGAGGTTGTCGAGGTCGTGGCTGGACACTGTGAGATCTATATGGATGGTGGCATCCGACGTGGCACCGATATCCTCAAGGCTCTGGCTCTAGGTGCGCATGCCGTGCTAGTTGGTCGCCCGATCCTCTGGGGCCTGGCCGTTGATGGCGCACGGGGCGTCCAGCAGGTTCTGGAGATCCTGCACACCGAACTCGAACGGGCGATGAAATTGGCTGGTTGCCCCACACTTGCCAGCATCAATCGCGCGCTGGTGAAATTGCCGTAAATTTCCAAATCGCTACTATCGTAATAGCGGGATGAGCGCTAAGATGACTAACAAGACTACGAGGAGAAGCAGAGCGGTTGGCCCAAAAAGATGAGATAGGAGAGCCGTTCCAAGCACAAACGTTACCAGCAGCGTCGCGTAGACGAATACTACTCTCTTACGTTTCCCCGAGCGCAGGATATCTCGCCCTTTCAGATAGAATGCTCCCACAGTACGCTGGCTGGCTCTTAGAGGAAGAGGCTGATACGCATCCACTGAGGTCACACGAGGTATCTCTACCTGCTTATCTGTCGTATGAGCCTGCAGCACCTGCCAAAATTCCTCGACCGTCTCAAATCGATCAGCGCTACTCAGGGACATCGCACGCTGAAGGGCCTCGGCTACAGCTGCAGGAACTTCCCTCCTGAGCAGGTTTGCAGGCTTGAGCGGATCCACTCCTGTACTACTCCTCCTTGCAACTCGGTAAAGAGCATCGGCGGGCATGGTGCCTGTCAACAGCATGTAGATGGTTGCCCCTAGCCCATAAATATCCGTGCGGGTATTGGTTCCACTTACATATTGTTCAGGAGCAGCATACCCTGGTGACCGCCGGCTCATTACGGTCGCAGTTCCATCTGGAGCATATTCCTTGGCAGAGCCAAAATCAACGAGCATCGCTTCATCAGCTCCTAGCGGCACGACAATGTTCGCAGGTTTGATATCTCTGTGAAGAATAGGCGGGTCCTGTGAATGCAGATAGTGAAGAGCATCTACGATAGGGGACAACAGAGCGAGAACCAGGGGCAGGGAGAAGCATCTTTCCGGTTGCTCTACCCGCAAGTCCTCTAGATTCCGACCCTTAACATACTCCATGAGCATGTACACCCGCTTGAGCTTTTCACGTTCGAAAACGCGGTACACACGGGGCAGTGCGCGGTGATTCACTCGCCTGAGAATCTCTGCTTCAAATGCGAAGCGCTCGCGGTCCCGTTGATTCGGATTAATCACCTCTTTGAGAGCAAGTACGTTCTGCCTGGCGCGTCGGTCACTGACCAGATAGACGGCACCCGCTTCCCCTTTACCAAGGAGACCCTCTATTACATAGCGATCTCCATTCGTGTCCCGTACAGTCACTCCGCCAGGAAGAAGGATCTGTTCTCTGTGCATACTGAACCTCATAAAATGAAGCAGGTGCCTGCCAGCTACCGTCAGTCCCTCCCTGATTCCGGCGCACAGCGGCGATCGGTGTGCTACTTACTTGCCACGTTTGTTTGCCAGCCTCAGTGAGTTCTTCCTCAGTACGTATGCAGTGAGGTTTAACCTGATAGCACTGGAGAAACGCTCCAGACGCCGGACTCACCTGTGAATTGTTTCTCCTGATTCAGAATCTGATAGCTACCCGCGATATTTCCACCAAATTGGATGGTTCCCTCAAAAGCAATGGTGGCATTTCCCGAGTAAACCGTCACCTGGAATTGCACCTGGTCAGAAGTCGTGACAGTCCCCTGGAATGGGCCACTCACACCTAGTCCAGTAAAGTATCCCCGCATGTTTCCCCCGCCCTGTTGCACACCTGATAGGGTCATGTCTGTTTTGGTATTCGCCCCGAGAGAAGCAATAGTACCTCTATAACGTTCAGCTAAGGGTGGATAGACACCTTGCGCTGGGATAGCAGTAGCTGTCGCAGCAGAAGCGCCTGGATGCAACGTGTGTATGCGAAGAGCGGGAGGAGCACCCTGGCTACGCGCTGCAGATAGCAGAGCATGCACTCCAACACCTAACCCGGCGAGGAGTGCAAGGAGCACAAGTAGGAGTGCAATGCTTCTCGTAAAATGGGCACGATGTCTTTCTCCTGGATGAGAGATAGTCACAATACTTTTCACGCTATCACTAAAGGGAGTGACTGCATCAGACGGGGTGGGTGACACCGCGCGAGAGGGATGTAAGTCTTGCTCTGCAGTCTTCCCATTCATAGCTTGCCAGAACTGCTGGACGGCAGAGAAGCGCGCCTTACTACTCAAAGATAGAGCTTGATGGATAGCCTCAGCTATCTCCTTGGGAACGGCCGGGTTTAATTGATCCACCAGGACGAGAGGATCAGGTTCATTTTCGCCGATGCGGAGCATGCGGTAAAGCGCATCAGCAGGAGTAGTACCGGTCAGCAGGGTGTACACAGTCGCACCCAATCCGTAAATATCGGTCCGTGGGGTGGTTCCCATACCATATTGTTCGGGCGCCGCATAGCCGGGTGT
>WNFB01003723.1_pt1 | contig 13460 bp, 9 predicted proteins | sample 5400501 | NCBI WGS metagenome assembly WNFB01 (sample SAMN13153341, study PRJNA577476) | soil metagenome | isolation source: 200 cm saprolite under Douglas fir tree site 2 hole 1 | place: USA:California | collected 2015-04-18
GCGCGTGCGCACCTTCCTGCCACAGCTCCCGAGCTGGTTCCCGCTTCGAGAAGCCGAGCAGATGGCCGCGACCTCGGTGCTGCTGCCGCTGTACGCGTGGAGGTTCCGCGGCGTCGACGTGATCGTCGGCTGCAACCAGCCGAGCGCGTGGATCGCGTGGTGGGCAGCGCGCCTGATCGACGTCCCTTACGTGGTCTACCTCAATCAGCCCAACCGTCTCGTCTACCCGCGTGGCATCGATCGCCAGACGGGGTGGGTTGTCAACGACGACTACCGCCTGCTTGCCGCGATCGTGATGCGGGCGACGAAATTCGTCGCGTGGGCGGATCGGCGCTCGGTGCAAGAGGCCGACCAGCTTCTGGTTGACGGCGACTACATCGGCGACATCATTCGGGGCATCTACCGGCGCGAGGCGATCGACTGCCCGGCCGGGTGCCACGTGGCCTCGTCCGGTTTCCCGCTGCCCGTGAACGCGCGCTTCTCCGGCGGTCTGACGGTCAACGGCTATCCGATCCGGCGGCCATATGTGCTGCTTACGAATCGTCATTACCCCCAGAAGCGATTCGACCTCGCGATCCGCGCCATCAATGAGGTGCGCAAGCGTCATCCGAAGGTTCAGCTGGTGATCACCGGGCCGCCCACGCCGCACACGGCGACGCTGAGGGCACTTGCCGCGGACCTGAAGGTGACCGAGGGCGCGCTCTTCCTGGGCACGGTGACCGAGGCCGAGATGCAAAAGCTCTATGAGGGCGCGGCGGTCTATGTGTACCCGGCGCCCGAGGAGGACTTCGGCCTGGGCGTGCTCGAGTCGATGGCTCGGGGCGTGCCGGTGGTGGCCTGGAACCAGGCGGGACCGACGGTCACGGTGGGTCCGGGAACGGGCTACCTGGCCGAGCCGCTCGAGGTGGGGGACTTCGCGCGGGACATCGCCTCCTTGCTGGACGATCCGGCGGCCAACCAGGCGATGGGCGAGCATGCCTTCGGGTGGGCGCGGCGATTCGACTGGGAGCGTCATCTCGACATCCTCGAGCGGTGCATCGTCGAGGTCGCCCGCTCGCACGAACAGGTGGCAGCCGAGGCCGCCACCGCTTGAGACTCGTGCCGCGCATCGGTTGAGTGCCGCGGCTGCAGGCCTGAAGAGATACAAGGACCTCGCTGCGCTGGGCTTCGTGGCCGCTCTGACGCTCGTGGTCGGCCTCCTGAACCACTCGTTTATCGGCTTCCCGAAGGGCTACGACGCGTACGGGCACATGTCGAAGATCAAGCTGCTCGTCGATTACTTTCCGAAGGCCGACTGGAACCACGAGTGGTACGCGGGAATGCTCTACTCGGAGGGCTCGTTCCCGGCGCTGTTCCACTACGTCGGAGCCTTGCTGGTCGCCGTCTTCGGCGTCACGACCGCAACCGCGTTGGTAGCTATCTCGGCGGCCAGCTTTGTTGTGATTGCGTGGGGCCTCTACGGCTTGGTGGGAGCTGCGACGGGAAATCGCGTCGCGGCGCTCGTATCGGTACTGATCCTCACCAGCTCGGCCGCCTATTGGGCGTACATCGTCGAAGGCGGGCTGTATCCACGAATCATCGGGATGGCGTTCCTCGCTCTGTTCGGGTTCTTCGCGATTCGGTACCGGCAAAAGGGCGGCCGAGCAACCTATGTCGCCATGGTGCTGGTGCTGGCGTCGGCACTCAGCTCCCACCTGCTCCTTGGTGCGATCGCATCGGCTTTCGCGCTCCTTTTGATCGCGGCGCTCCCGATGCCCACCAAGACGAAAGCTCGCGAAGCACTGAAGCTCTTCGTGCCGACCGCGTTCCTGGTCGCGTACTTCTACCTGCCGTACATGCAGGCCCTGCAACGTCAGGCGTCTGTACCAGTCTTCACGCACCAGTACGCGCCTCTTCCACTGAGTGCTCTGTTCGTTTCCGGGACGCCAGGCGGCCGGTTCGAATCGCTTCCGTTCTTCCTGCTTCCGGCGGCGATTGCGCTGCCAATCGCTGCTTACGTGGCGCAAAAACGACCACAGCCGCTGCTCACCCAGCGCCTGATTGTCGTCGTCGGTATCGCCGCCGCAGCGTCACTCCTATATGCGTTCGTCGGTCTGCCCGCGCCGACCAGGTTCATCTACAACTTCCAGCCTGGGCAGGCGCTGTTCTTCGCGACGTGGTTTATGGCGGCGTTCATCGGCCTCGCTGTCAGCGGCCTTGGGCTGCCGCGGTTCGCCGGAGCCGGTCTCATTGCGGCGCTGTCGGTACTCGTCCTCGTGACCGCGTCGGGCGTTGTGCCGGGCGAGGTCAATGGCGACAACTCCACCAAGCGGGACCTTCAAGCAGCGCTCAAAGACGACCCTACACAAAGGCAGTACCGCGTTGGTGTGAGCTGGGACGGAGGCTCGGACTGGATCGACAGCCGTTCCGATGTTCCTCAAACGCGCGGCTATCAGCAACAGGGCGTGCTCCACCCGGACTGGCAGTACTACTTCGAACAGACTGTTTGGAGCCAGGCCTCCAGTTATTCGGAAACCGATTTCCTACTCGACTGGTATGCGGTCAAATCGATGTATGGAGGGCCGGATCCTCGCGTCGTTCAGCATTTCGAGACGAGGCCGGACCTCTACGCGCCACTGAGCCCCGGCCTGCCCGCTGGCGCCCAGACATTCGAGTATCTGAATGCCACGCCGATCTTGTCTGCGCGCTCCACACGATCGGCTCTCGTCATCGGTAGTGAGGCGTCGTACTCGCTGATCATCAAGGCCGTAGCCCTGTCGGGGTTTGACAGTCGGTCGCTGATTCCGGTTCGTGGCGGCGAGTACCTGGATGATCACTCCGCGGTCGACCTCAGACAGTTCGACGAGGTCATCCTCTACGGCTACAAGGTTCACGAACGGACGCGTGCCCTCGCCCTGCTGGGTGACTACGTCACGCGCGGTGGGAGCGTGGTCATGGAGGCGAACAACTCGCCGTTTGCCGAAGCGGACTCCACCGGCGAGCCAATCCCAGGCACCCAGATCAAGCAGATCGGCATTGGCCCAGCGTGGAATTTCCAGAGTAATTCGAGTGCGATCACGTCGGGCATCGACCTCAACAATTTCGCGCCGGCGATTTATCAAGGCGCACCTTGGGGCATCTCGTACATTCCCGCAAATGCGCTTCGGTCATGGGGCCAGCCCGTGTTGTTGAGCGATGGGCGACCGGTCGTGGTCGCGGGCATGCTTGGCTCGGGCCGAGTGGTTTGGAGTGGCTTGAACCTCCCTTATCACATCGTTAGCAATCACATCGAAGAAGAGTCGCGGTTGCTGGCGCAGGAAATCACTTGGGCATCTCCTCGCGAGGCGAGCGATCCCGCCTACAGCGTTACCTTTGTGAACCCTCAGCTCCGCACGATTGCTATCACGTCGCCAGGAACCGGTGTCCTCTTCAAGGAAAGTTCGTTTCCGAACTGGCATGCCACGATCAATGGCACCACCGCCCCTGTATATGAAGCTGGACTGGGGTTCATGTACGTGCCGTTAGGCAGGGATGTCAGGTATCCAGCCCAGGTCACGTTCGAATTCGAGCGCTCTGCGCTGGAGTGGGTGGGCGACGGTATCTCCATCGTGGCGCTTGCCGGCCTTTGCGTGTACCTGCTCGTTGGAGCGCGAGGACCACGCAGGCGGCGGGCAGATCGATCCCTAACATAGACGCGTGGCGGCTCCGTTCATGGTCTCGTCTCTATCCGCCTCCGACGCCAAATCGCTGCGCTCCAACTGGGCTGGCGAGGCCCGCATGGCGAGCGTCTACGAAGCGCTGGCGCAGGTCGCCTCGAATCCTCGTGCACGCAATCGCCTGATCGCGCTTTCGGAAACTGAGAAGCGCCACGAACACGCATGGGCCGAGTTGCTCGCCACGTGCGGCGTCAAGGTGCCGGATCGCCGGCCGACCACGACGGCGCGAGTGCTCGCGCTGTTCGCGCGTTTGGTGGGCATCGGGCCTGCGCTCGCGCTGGCCGGGCTCGCTGAGGGACAGGTACTGCGGGCTTATCTCAGCCAGGTCTCGACAGTGTCCAACCAGCAAGCGCAGGGGGTGCTTCGGCGGGTGCTGCCCGAGGAGCTCGACCACCAATCGCCCGACGACGTCGCAGAGCGGCCCGAGGACGAGCGATCGCCCGTGGCCGCCGACGAGGAATGGCACGGTGGTGGCGCCGAGAGCATCCGAAACGTGATCTACGGCGTCAACGACGGGCTCACCGCGACACTGGGCGTGCTCGCGGGCGTGGGTGGGGCGAGCATCGATCCGCGCGTCGTCTTGATCGGCGGGCTGTCGGCGATGGTCGCGTCGGGTGTTTCGATGGCGGGTGGCGCTTACCTCGCAACCAAGTCACAGCGCGAGGTGTTCGAAGGTCAGCTCGCGCGCGAGGCGGCGGAGATCGAAGCCATGCCGGAGCTCGAGAAAGCGGAGCTGATCGACATCTACCGATCCAAAGGGCTAACGGCCTCCGAGGCGAAGACGATCGTCGATCGAATCACACAGGACAAGAAGGTATGGCTGGAGACGCAGGCCCGCGAAGAGCTGGGCCTCGACGCTTCCCAGTTCGAGAACCCGTCGCGTGAGGGTCTCGTCGCCGGCATCTCGACGCTGATCGGGGGCGCGATCCCGGTCCTCGGTTACCTGTTCGGCAGGCTGCTTCTTGGGTCCGCATTCGCCGGCGTTGGCTCGCTGGCGATCGCTTTCATCATCTGCGCCGTCTTCCTTTTTCTCATCGGCTCCGCGCGCTCGTTCTTCACGGGGAAGGGCGGGGTGCGCTCGGGGCTTGAGATGCTGGCGGTGGGAACGGTGGTGGCGGCGCTGACGTACGCGGTGGGTGTCCTGTTCCGCGCCTCTTAGGGCCGGAGCCCGGGTTCGATGTATCGCCGCCAGAGGCGTGGCCCGATCACGATCCACGCCACCCAGGCGATGCTGCCAATTGAGATCCACACGAAAATATTCGGGGCATCAGACAGGATCAACGCCACGAGGACCAGGACGATGACCACGAACGGCCCCGCCTTGTAGAGACCTCGAAGCAACTCCATTTTGCGTTCGCGACCCAGCTGTTGCTGATACAACCGATCCACATCAGGACTTAGGGTCCGGCGCCTTCGCCAGCCGATCCACCAGAAGCCGGCGATCGTCAACGCCAAGCCGCCTAATAATGTGATGTCTTCGATCGCGGCAGGCAGTTTGGCGGCATGCGCAATCAACGGCCAGAAGTGGAGCCAGAAAATGAATGCGGCGACGCCGCCGGCACCCACATATGCCTGGGTGGAAGTAAACAGGTTCTTCCTGGCTTTCGGGTTGGTGGGATTGATCCGCCACGCAACCTCGAAGGCTGCACGCGCCTCCTCTTTCCGATTCTGTTCCCGCAAGGCGACGCCCAGGTTGTTGATCAACGAAGCGTTGCCAGGATCGAGGGTCAGGGCATGCCTGAAGAAATCTTCGGCGTCGACGAAGCGCCGCCTCTTCAAATCGACCCGACCCCGTAAGTCATGCGCCGGCGCCGTTTGGGGGATGAGCTGAATCAGGCGTGAGGCGGTTTCAGCGGCGTCGCTGGTTTTGCCGCAGGCGAGCTGGGCCGAGGCGAGAGCTTCGATCACCCACGGATCTCCGGGCTTCTGCAGGTCCGCGCGCCTAGCGATTTCCAGTGCCTTGCGGGACTTTCCGCGATTGAGCAGTGACCAGGCGAGGGCTAGGTCGTCGTCTCGGTAGTTGATGTCGGCGGGCACTATCGCAACCATCCTGCCAAGAAGGGACTGGGAAGAGGGAGGTGGGGTCGGGCCCGCAGGCCGTAAGTCCGCGGGAGTTCGGGCCCGTTGGGCCGCGCGAAATTAACACCAACTTTTTTCTTGACTCTCCAAACATCTGTTCGTACAATCTCAGTATGGAGAGTGGGGTGGGGGGAGTTGCACCTAGGGCCGGCGAGGAGATCGCTGCTGAGCTGATCCGCCGGCGCCAAAAGATCAACCAGGACGAGCTCGAGTTCTCGGTCCTCGCCGCTCAGTTCGCCCAGACCGACGAGTACGACTGGCAGGGCTTCGACAGCCCGATCGCGTGGATCAAGGCCAACTGCCACATCAGCGGCGGCGCTGCCGCTGCTCGAATTTGTGTGGGCCAGCAGCTGGAGCACATCGCTCAGAGCTCGGCAGCGATGGCGGCGGGCGAGATTGGCTTCGCCCACTTCGCTCTGATCGCGCGCACATCAGCCGCTGTGGGCGAGCGTCTCGATCAAACCGCGCTGCTGAGGCAGGCTCGCAAGCACACCATCGCTCGCTTTCATGAGGACTGCTTTCACGCCCGCCATGCGGCCGACCCCAAGGGCTGCGCCGCCGAAGAAGCACGGAGTGTGGAGGCGCGGAGCCTCGACATCTCCGACGGCGACGAAGGCACGGTCTACATCAACGGGTACCTAGACAAGGTCGGGGGCGCTGCCGTGCGCACGGCACTGGAACCGTTGGCCAAGCGGGCCGGCAAGGACGATCACCGTCCTCGCGAGCAACGCATGGGTGACGCCCTGGTCGATGTATGTATGCGGGCTCTCGACAACGGTCTGGTGCCGCAGCGGGCGCACCTTCAAGTGACCACTTCGCTCGAGACCCTGCTCGGACTTCCGGGCGCGCCGGGGGCGAACATGGAGTTCTCGCTGCCGATCTCGGCCAAGGCCGTGGAGAGAATCGCGTGCGACTGCGCGGTGACGCGCATCATCCTCGGCTCCGACTCAACTGTCATCGACGTCGGCCGGGCCAAGCGAACGATCTCAGGACCTCAGCGCAAGGCGCTCAAGGTTCGAGACTGTGGATGTAAGTGGCCAGGATGCGATCGGCCGGTGAGCATGACCGAAGGCCATCACCTGGTCCACTGGATTAATAACGGTCCCGGCGACCTTTCGAACCTCGCACTTCTGTGCTATCGGCATCACTGGATGGTTCATGAGGGCGGCTGGCAGATCGTTCGTACTGACGACGGTCGCATGCTCACCATTCCGCCGCTAACTGGATTCGAACTTCGGCCCCGAGGGCCGGATTAAGCGGCTCGGGTCAGCCTGTCGAGATTCCGCGCAGGTATGCGATCGCGACGATCCACCCAGCGCCGGCAAGGATCACCGCTTCGCGCCGCTTCGAACCGCCCTGCGCGTACAGGTAAGCGCCCGGCAGGAAAATCACGGCGAAGATCCCATAGACCACGTGCAGGATCCGGCCCGGAGGGTGACCGAGAGCAAAGACGGCGAGTCCCGCGAGTCCCTGGACCGCTGTGAGGCCGGCCATGATCAGGTAGCTGGAGCGAAATCCGCCGCTCACCTGGGAGTGACGGAAGTAGGCATACGTGCCCCACAGACCGAGCAGCACCGAGAAGGCGACCAGCGCATTCGCGCTGACTCGGTGGACGAAAAGGAGCGAATCCGTCAACTAATGGGGGCTCAACACCTGTTCGCGGAAATAGTCGACGGTCAGGCTCAGGCCTTCCTCGAGGTCGACTTTCGGCTCCCATCCGAGATCTCTAAGCGCGCGCGAGTTGTCGAGCGCGATCCGGAAGACGTCGCCCTTGCGCGGCGGGCCGTAGGTGGGCTCCAGCTTGTAATCCGTGAGGATGGCGAGCTTTCGAAACAGCTCATTGATGGTCACAGGGATTCCAGTGCTGATGTGATACGTGCCGCCCGCGCCCCGATCCAGCGCGGCGATGTTGGCGACAGCCACGTCGGCGACGTGCAGCATGTCACGAGCCTGCTCGCCGTCGCCATCGATGGTCACCGGCCTTCCCGCCAGCATTCGACTCGCGAAGATGGCGATCACTCGGCCTTCCTCGGCATGAAAATCCTGGCGCGGGCCGTAGATGTTCGCGTAACGCAGCACCGTGTATTCGAGCCCGAATGTGCGGTGGAACGTGCCGAGGTACTGCTCGAAAGAGAACTTGCTCGTGCCGTATGGCGACAGCGGGCGTACAGGATGGTCCTCGTCCGACGGGACCACGTCCGGCTGTCCGTAAAGCGCGCCGCCGGTCGAGATGAAGATGAACTTCCTGACTCCGGCATCGATGCTCGTCCGCAGCACGTTCAGGCCGCCGACGATGTTGACCGTTGCGTCGAATCCGGGGTCGGCGACTGACTTCGGGACCTCTGACTGGGCCGCGTGATGGTTGACGACCTCGGGACGGAAGGCAGCGATGGCGGCCGCGACGCCTTCTTTGTCGCGGACGTCGAGCCGGAGCACCTCGGCTTCGCGGTTGACGTTGGCCTCGTTGCCGGTGCTGAAATCGTCCAGGATCGCGACCTCGTGACCGGCGGCAATGTACGCATCAGCCACGTGAGAGCCGATGAAACCGGCCCCGCCAGTGACGAGAATCTTCATCGAGGTGACTCTAATCGAAGCGGAAGTCGTCAAGGCCGTGCGCGCCGACGTGGCGCCGGCGTACGTCCGGGGCGTGCTCACACGCGCCGCGACGGTGCCCGAGGTGCTGGCTCGGCTCCCAGATGACGACGGTACCGTCGCCGTCCGGATCACCAGCGACGAGGAGATGGCTCGGCTCAACCGCGCGTACGCCGGCGAAGATCACGCGACTGACGTTCTCTCGTTCGCTGGGACAGGAAGACATGTCGGCGACATCGCGATCTCCTGGCCCGCGGTCGTCCGCCAGTCGCGTCAATACGGGCACGACGTCAAGACCGAGCTGGCGCTCCTGGCCGTCCACGGGCTGCTCCATCTACTGGGCTGGGATCACGCGACCGCCGCCGAGCGCAAGGAGATGAACCGCCTCACCCGTACGGCTCTCAAGCTCTCGGGCCTGACGCCGGCACCACGCCGCCTCTAAACTCAACGACCCGGTCTGCGGCACTCGCCGCGGGCCTTTTCGCGTCTATTTGAAATGAGCGAGTTGAGTCAAGAAGGGCGATTGATCGTCGGGCTCGGCAATCCCGAGGCCGACTATGCCGACACGCGCCACAACCTCGGTTTCGCGTGCGTGCACGAGCTTGCCAGGCGCATGGGCGTGAAGATCGAGCGCAAGCGATGGCAGTCGCTGGTGGGGCGCGTGGAGTCGCGCGGCTTGTGGTTCGTCCTTCCCCAGACCTACATGAACCTCTCGGGCCAGGCGGTGGCGAAGGCGCTGCGCGACACCAACCTCACCGCTCAGCAGCTCTGGGTGGTGCACGACGAGCTCGACCTGCCGTTGTGCCGCATGCGCATCCGGCGCGGTGGCTCCGGCGCCGGCCACAACGGCGTGCTGTCGATCATCAATGCGCTCGGCACCCCGGATTTCGCTCGGTTTCGCGTCGGCATCGGGAAGCCTTCTCGCAAGGGATCGCAGGCCGGTCGCCACTACGTGCTCGGCCGCTTCACCAAGGCCGAGGCGGAGCGACTGCCGAAAATCGTCGATGGGGTCGCCGACGCGCTTGAGGTTGCCCTCGACGCGGGCATAGAAAGAGCGATGGATCGCTTCAACCGCGCCGGCGCGCTTGGCTGCGAGGAGTTGCCGTGACCGCGTTCTGGGTGCGGACGCTCGATGCGGCGCCCGAGCTGCGGCGGTGGACGTCGTCGCCGGGCACCCGCGAACTCCGGATCGCGCGGCTGCCGAGGCCCGCGTGGCCCGTCGTCTCGGGTGCGGTCGCGCGCGCGCTCGCGGACGCCGGCCGTTCGATCCTGATCCTCGTTCCGACCCCAGACAAGTTCGCCGACGATCTGCGGCCCTGGCTCGCGGGCCGGCCTCCCGCACACGTCTTCGCCGAGGTCGCGATCTCGTTCCTCGACCGGCCGCCCGCTTTCGATGACGCAGTCAGCAAGCGGATGGAGGCTCTGAACGCGCTCGCGGCCCTGACGTCCCCGACCATCGTCGTGTCGTCCCGCCGTGCCATCACGCGCGCGACCATCTCTCCCGCCGACCTCGCACAGGGCACGCTGGTCCTTGCGCCCGGCGGAGGCCCCGACCCGGTCGAGGCTGCCGGCCGGCTGGTCGAGATGGGTTACTCGCGTGAGCCGCTGGTAGAGCAGCACGGCCAGTTCTCCGTGCGCGGCGGAATCCTCGACGTTTTTCCGGCGGCATCCGACTCGCCAGTGCGCGCCGAATGGTCGGGCGAGGCCATCGAGACCCTTCGTCTGTTCGATGCCGAGAACCAGCGCTCGGTGATGTCGGTGCCCTCAATTTCGATTCATCCGGGCCGGGAGCTGCTCTTGGGGGCTCGCCGAGGCGCCGCGGCGGCGAATCGGGTGAAGGAGGGGGTTTCGCTCGAGACGCTGCGTGCTGACGTGCGCGCGGACTGGGATGAGGAGCTCGAGCGGCTCGAGGCCGGAGGCGCGTTTCCCGGCGTCGAGTTCTATTCGGCCTACCTGGATCCGTCGCTGCCATCTCTGCTCGAGCACCTGCCCGAAGGCCTGGCGGTCCTCGACTTCGAACCCGGCCGCCAGCTGGCGGATGCGCGGGTGCTGGTCGAAGAGACGGAGATGCTCGCCGCCGCCGAGTCCGGAGGCGCGGAGCTTCCACGCGGGTTCGCTCTGCCGGTGGTCCGCGCGGAGCGGCTGCGCGTGATTCCCGGCCACGCGCGATTGGAGATCACGGCGAGCGAGGGCGCTGACGGTGCGATCGATCTCGGCTGGGTGGAGGCTGAGCCTCTGCTGGGCCGGCCGCAGGCGACCGCCCAGCTGACGGCGCTCGCTGCTTCGTCGACGGTCGTCTTCGCGACCGAGCAGTCGGAACGGCTGAGGACATTCCTGGACGAAGGCGGCGTTCGCGAGCATCCGAGGGAGGTCGAGCTCGACCTCGACCTCGAGCTCGAGGCCGGCCTGCAACAGGCCGACATCGATGTAGCGGCGGGCGCCTCGCAGCGGAATATCGGCTTCCACCTCATCACCGACGCGGAGCTCTTTGGACGGCTGCGCCGGCCCGGGCGGCCGACCCGCTCATCGCGCGGCCGCGCCGACAAGCTGACCCGCGAGTTCACGCTGGACTTCGCACCGGGTGAGCTGGTGGTCCACGTCGACCATGGGATCGCCCGATTCGCGGGCATGCGCCTGCTCGAATCCGACGGCGCGCATCGTGAGTACCTCGAGCTCGAGTACGCCGAGGCAGACAAGCTCTTCGTGCCGGTCGAGAACCTGGATCGGGTTCAGAAATACCTCGGCGGCGATACAGAGCCGTCGCTTCACCGGCTTGGCTCTGGTGATTGGTCGCGGGCCCGGGGGCGCGCGCACAAGATCGTCCAGGACGTCGCCGAGGAGCTGCTCAAGATCTATTCGCTTCGCGAGGCTCGGCCGGGCATCGCGTTCGCGCCCGACACGGCCTGGCAGCAGGAGCTCGAGTCGTCCTTTCCTTATGAAGAGACGCCTGACCAGCTGGCGGCGCTGGCCGAGATCAAGGCGGACATGGAGTCCGACCGGCCCATGGACCGGCTGCTGTGCGGTGATGTTGGTTTCGGCAAAACAGAGCTGGCCTTGCGGGCGGCGTTCAAGGCGGCGATGAGCGGCAAGCAGGTGGCGCTGCTCGCGCCGACCACGGTTCTGGCGCAGCAGCACTTCCACGTCTTCACCGAACGGCTCGCGAAGTTTCCGGTCACAGTCGAGATGCTGTCGCGATTCGTCGATGAAGAGGCGCAGGCGCGCACGATCGAAGGGATCAAGGCGGGTCAGGTCGACATCGTCGTCGGCACGCACCGGTTGCTCCAGCGCGACGTTCGATTCAAGCGTCTCGGGCTGCTGATCGTCGACGAAGAGCATCGCTTCGGCGTCATGCAGAAGGAGCGGCTCAAGAAGCTGCGCACCCAGCTCGACGTGCTATCGCTGTCGGCCACGCCGATACCTCGCACGCTGCACATGGCCGTTGGCGGCATTCGGGACATGAGCGTGATCCAGACGCCACCCGAGGAGCGCCAGCCCATCAAGACGTACGTGACCGCTGATGAGGACGAGCTGGTGCGGGAAGCGATCACTCGCGAGCTACAGCGCGGCGGCCAGGTCTATTTCGTGCATAACCGAGTGCGCACCATCGAGAAGGCTGCCGACCGCGTGCGCGACCTGGTGCCGAATGCTCGCGTGATCGTCGGTCACGGCCAGATGCCGGAGGACCAGCTCGCGAAGGTGATGGTCGAGTTCGAGTCTGCGAAGCACGACGTGCTCGTGTGCTCGACGATCATCGAATCCGGCCTCGACATCCCGAACGTCAACACGATCATCGTCGAGCGCGCTGATCGGTTCGGCCTCGCGCAGCTCTACCAGCTACGCGGCCGCGTCGGCCGGTCGGGGCGGCGTGCGTACGCGTATTTCCTGTACGACCCACGCCGCTCGCTGACCGAGAACGCGGACAAGCGGCTCGACGTCATCTCGGGGCTGCACGAGCTCGGCCAGGGTTTCAAGATCGCGCTGCGCGACCTCGAGATCCGCGGCGCAGGCAACCTGCTCGGCACCGAGCAGCACGGCGCGATCGCCGCGGTTGGTTTCGAGATGTACCTGCAGATGCTGCAAAGCGCGGTCGGCAAGCTACGGACGGGAGAGGACGAAACGGCCATCGCTGATGTCCTGTCGACCACTGAGATGAACCTGGACCTGCCGCTCGATCACTTCATCCCGCGCTCATATATCCGCGACGAGAAGCTCAGGCTTGGCGCGTACCGGCAGCTGGCGGCGACGGAAGACGAAGAGGAGCTGGAATCCGTGTTGCGGTCATTAGAGGACCGCTACGGAACGGGACCTGCGCAGCTCGGCAACCTCGCTTACTCGCTGCGGGTGAAGCTGCGCGGCCAGAGGTTGGGGCTGCGCGGCGTCGTCTCTGACGGCCACGACATCGCCATCCGCGTCGATCCCGAGCGATTCCTCGACGTCGAAGAGCTGTCGCGCCGCATGGCCGGCCGCATCTCCATCCTGCCCAACCGGATCAAGATGCGCCGCCAGGGCGAAGGCTGGAAGGAGGACCTGCTCCACTTGATCGACGAGATGTCCGACTTGTACGAGGCCGGTCGTAAAGTGGCCGCCACATCGCCATGACAAAATCTGAATCCATGCCCGAGCCGTCTGACCTGCCGTATTCGCGCGGGATTGAAGCCATCTTCGAGGTGGTTGCGAGGCTGCGTGCGCCCGGCGGCTGTCCTTGGGATCGGGAGCAGACCCACGAGTCGCTGCGGCCCTATTTGCTGGAAGAGACTTACGAGCTGCTCGAGGCGATCGACTCCGGCGACGACGCCAAGATCAAGGAAGAGCTTGGCGACCTGCTGCTGCAGGTGGCGATGCATGCAGAGATCGCCGCCGAGCAGCGGCGCTTTGACGCCGCCGAGGTGTCTGAGGCCGTCGCCGCGAAGATGGTGAAGCGGCATCCACACGTGTTCGGCGACGTTTCCGTTTCGAACGCGGACGACGTCTTGCGCAACTGGGAGCACGCCAAGGGCGACGAGGCACGGAAGAGCGGGCGCGAGGGCGAGTCTGTGGTCGATCGGGTGCCGCCGACGCTGCCGGCCCTCGCCTGGGCGCTGGGACTGCAGAAGC
>WNFB01003725.1_pt1 | contig 13457 bp, 15 predicted proteins | sample 5400501 | NCBI WGS metagenome assembly WNFB01 (sample SAMN13153341, study PRJNA577476) | soil metagenome | isolation source: 200 cm saprolite under Douglas fir tree site 2 hole 1 | place: USA:California | collected 2015-04-18
GACATTGGGCGGCTGAAGCAGGTATACGACCAGCGATAAGGCGACCTTCTCGTCACTTCTCCGGCAGGCCCCGCGCGGCCTCTCGAACCGCGGACGCGGGCGAGCTCGCCCGCTGGGGAATCGAGACCTCGATCATCGTGCCCGGCGCTTTCACCAAGGGCACCAACCACGTCGTCCATTCCGGCTCGCCCGCGGACAAGGCGCGGGTCGCCGACTACGAAACGGGGCCGTACGCCGGCCTGGCCGATAAGGCGCTGAAGGGCCTAGCCGCTCTCGAGCCCCCGGACGCGGACGTGACCACCGTCGCCGAAGCGATCGTCAGGGTCGTAGACCTGCCATTCGGCAAGCGCCCCTTCCGCACCCACATCGATCCGTCGCAGGACGGCGCCGAGGTCGTCAACGGCGTTGCCGACCGCGTGCGGGCCGAGATGTTCCGGCGCATCGGCATCGAGGACCTGCTCTCGCCGCGGGTCGCGGGCTGCCGCTGAGAGCGAGCGACAGCTCTTCTTCGGGCCGGATACTTGACATAAGGGGCAATTGCCCGTATATTCGAGACGGCGGCCCGGTCCGTCGAACTGACAAGTGCGCGCGTCCACATAGTAGACCGCGCCGACGAGGCGTGCCGAACTGATATGAGGAGACCGGCGATGTCTGAGGTCGAGCCCGAGGCCTGCAACTGCGCCGCCCTTCGCCAGGCGGCGCGGCGCGTCACGAGACTCTATGACGATGCTCTCGCGCCCACGGGCTTGGGCGTGAACCAATACTCCATCCTGGCCCGGCTCAGCGTCGTCGGTCCAAGCACGATTCGGGATCTTGCGCGGCAGCTCGTCATGGATCGCTCGACGCTCGGCCACCTCCTGCGCCCGCTCGAGCAGCGCGGCCTCGTGACGCTCCACGTTCCCGAGCAGGATGGACGAAGCCGTATCACCGCACTGACTCCCGCCGGACGGGCCGTTGTCGCAAGAGGCCGTCCGCTCTGGGCGAGGGCACAACAGCGCTTCGCGAGCGCGTTCGGTCAGAAGGGCGCCCTCGACCTCCGCACGGTCCTGAAGCAGGTTGCGATGGCCGACTTCGGTGACGCTGCGAAGAATGACCACTAAGGAGAAACACATGGGCAAGCTGGAAGGAAGGATTGCGCTCATTACCGGCGGCAATAGCGGTATTGGCCTTGCGACGGCGAAGCAGTTTGTAAACGAAGGTGCGTACGTGTTCATAACGGGGCGCCGTGATTCGCAGTTGGCTGCCGCCGCAAAGGAGATCGGACGAAATGTCACCGGCGTGCAAGGAGACGTGTCGAACCTCGGCGATCTCGATCGTCTCGTCGCGCAGATCAAGCGGGAGAAGGGCAGGCTCGATATCGTGTTCGCGAATGCCGGTGTCGCGAAGTTCGCCCCTTTCGGCACGATCACAGAGGAGCTCTACGACTCAATATTCGACATCAACGTGAAAGGGCTCCTGTTCACGGTGCAGAAGGCGCTTCCGCTGATGCCGGATGGCGCCTCGATCATCCTGAACGCATCCATCGTCGCCAGTAAAGGGTTGCCGACCAACAGCGTCTATAGCGCCACGAAGGCCGCCGTGCGTTCGTTCGCGCGGACCTGGACGACGGACTTGAAGGATCGCCGCATTCGCGTCAACGCGGTGAGCCCAGGCGCCACCAACACGCCCGGACTGAACGACCTGGCGGCTTCCACGGGGGCGGGGGAGCAACGCTTGAAGATGATTGCCGAGAGTGTTCCGCTCGGCAGGCTCGGTACGCCTGATGAGATCGCGAAGGCCGTGGTGTTTCTCGCATCCGACGACAGCAGCTACATTACTGGAACGGAACTGTTTGTGGATGGCGGCTTGGCACAGGTGTAGCCAATGGACGCATGCAACTGACACGCCGGTTGACGGCAGTCGGCGCGCTGGCGGCAGCCGTTCTCACCCTGAGGTGCGCCCCGGGGGCGGCGACGGAAACGGGAGACGCCGGAAGCCAGTCACCCTTTCCGTCACCTTCGCCCTCACCGTCGCCGGATCACTCGGCTTTCATCGCCGCGGTTGACGCGCTGGCCGCCGAGGCGCTCCAGCGCGGCCCGATCGCGGGTTTGTCGATCGCGATTTTCGAGCACGGGAAGGCGGTCCTCGCGACCGGTTATGGCTCCGCCGACGTCGAGACGGGAGTCGCGGCCACGGCCGACACCTCGTATCCAATCGCGTCGGTCACCAAGCATTTCACCGCGGGCGCGGTCCTGCGCCTGGCCGACCAGGGCAGGTTGAGCCTGGACGATCCGCTGAGCCGCTTCTTTCCCGCGGCGCGGCCGCGGATCGGCGCCTTGACCATCCGGCACCTCCTCGCTCACACCTCGGGCCTCACGCGTGGCGGCCCCGCGCCGCGCAGAGCCGCCCTCAGCGTGATCACACGGGGCGGCACCGCCCGCGCGCAGGGGGAAGACTGGGACTACAGCAACTACAACTTCTCGCTCCTCGGCCTCGTCATCGAGAAGGCCTCGGGCCAGGACTACGCGCGGTACCTGCACGAGGAGCTCGCGGTGCCGCTGGCCCTCACCGGAACGGGATATTGCGAGGACGGGAGCGCGGTGCCGGGCCGCGGACGCGACTACCAGTCCGGCGTGAAGGCCGTCTCGCCGACCTCCTATTGGACGCAGGCCCGCTTCTTCGCTGCCGGCGGTCTGTGCTCGACCGTGCTCGACCTTGTTCGTTGGGAGAGGGCCCTGGAGGACGGCCGCGTGGTCAGCCCCGCCATGCTGCGGGCCATGCGGACTCCGGCGCGCCTGCCCGACGGGTTACAGGTCGACTACGGATACGGGACACGGCTGGGCCTCACCGGCCGCCATCGCAAGATCGGCCACACCGGCGGAGGGCAGAGCAACAAGGCCGTGCTGGCCCGCTACCCCGACGACGACGTCACCGTTGCCGTCCTGCTCAACACCGAACGCCGGAATGCGGCCGTGACCGCCACCGACCTCGAGGAACGGATCGAGCGGTTGTTCTTCGGTCTTGCCGAGCCCTCACCTCGGAGCGCGTCGGTTCCGGAGCAGGAGTGGCACCGTTACGCCGGGCGGTATCGCGACGGCTCCCGGCTCGTGCGCGTCGCGATGCAAGCCGGGATGCTCACGGTGCATCCCGGCTTGGGCCATCAGCGCGACTCGCGGCTCATGCCCGGAGGTGGCGACCTGTTTCTCGATGCGGAGGAGCCGTTCATCGAGCTCCGCTTCCAGATCCGAGACGACCAGGCGCACGGATACGGCCGCTACCACAATGGCTGGTTCGTGGGACTGGGCGTACGTTCAGGACATCAGGTGCGCTGAATCTGTGCGAAACGGCCCGACCGGAAGTCGGTGAGCGCTTGCCGGACCTCGGACTCCGTGTTCATCACGAAGGGTCCATAGCGCGCGACCGGCTCGCGCAGCGGCTGGCCCGCGAGGAGCAGGAGCCGCGCGCCGACGGGCGCCCCGGACGGGACAGCGAGCCGCACGCCATGGCCCGGCCCGAGCAGGCCGAGCTCTCCGTCGACGAGCGACTGGCGGTCGCTCCCGACTTCCGCGCGTCCCTCGAAGACGTAGACGAACGCGTGGTGACCCTCGACGAGCGGCTGCTCGACGACGGCCCCGGCATCCAGCCTCCAGTCCTGGTAGACGATCGGCGTTCGCGTGTCGATCACTGCCCTGACCCCGAGGGCTTCCCCCGCAATCACGCGAACTGCCGCCCGCCCGTCGACGGTTGCCGCCCGCGGGATCCGGGCCGCGGGCACCTCCTGGTAACGCGGCGGCATCATCTTGTCGCGCGCGGGCAGGTTCACCCAGACCTGGAAGCCGTGGATGCGGCCCCCGCGCTGGCGGATCTCACGCGCCGGCATCTCGGAGTGCACGACCCCGCTCCCGGCGGTCATCCACTGCACGTCGCCCGCGGCGATCGCGCCCTTGTTTCCCGCGGAGTCCTCGTGCTCGAACTGACCCTCCAGCATGTAGGTCACCGTTTCGAATCCGCGGTGCGGATGATCGGGTGCGCCCTTGGCCTCGCCCGGGCCGTAGTCCGCCGGCCCCATTTCGTCGAGCAGCAGAAAGGGATCAACGAGGGCCAACCCTGCGGTCGGGAACGGCCGACGGACGACAAAGCCGCCGCCCTCGAGCTGGCGGTGCGCCGTGATAACGCGCTCGACCTTGCGACTCATGTTCTATCTTCCTTCTTCTCCATCGTGGGTCTCAGGCGGCGTTTTGCGCGGTCGACGTCCCGGCCGTCTTTCGAGCGATCAGCGGGACGGCGCCGCCGATCAGGCCTACCGCCAGGGCGGCCAGGCCCCAGCCGTCGCCGGACCAGGAGATCCCGAGCGCCCGATCGAGCGAGAGCGCACCCGGCCCAGTGAACGCCAACGCGAGGGCGGCTCCGCCGAGCACCAGCGTGTACTCGTAGCCGCCGTTGTGCGCAAAGAAGCCCTTCTCGATGTGGACGCTCACCGCCGCCACCAGCATCACGGCCACGACCGCGGCCGCGGCTGCGGGCGTCAGAAAACCGGCCGCCAGGAACAGGCCGCCAACCACCTCAGCGAGTCCCGCTTGCGCGGCCTGCAGCCGGCCCGGGCGGAAGCCCAACTGCTCCAGGAACTGGCCGGTGCCCGCAAGACCGTAGCCGCCGAACCAGCCGAACAGCTTCTGCGCTCCGTGCGCGGCCAGGCTCAGCCCTACCACCAGACGCAAGATCAAGAGTCCGACGCTCATTTGAACCTCCGTGTCATTGCTATCCAGGGACTAGTTACTTCCCTGTAGATACCAATAATAGGATCGAAGGTATCACGTGTCAAGTCGCTTCCCTTTGGAAAGTCAAGTGAGATACAATCGAGGCAGCATGAGGAAGCGGGTCGACCCCCACTGTCGCGCCTTCCAAGACGCGGTGGATCTGCTCGCGCGCCCCTGGACGGGGCTGATCCTGAGCCTGCTCCAGAACGGCCCGTTACGATTCAGCGAGCTCGAGGAGCGCGCGCACGGCGTTGGAGCCAAGACGCTGTCGGCCCGCCTCAAGGAGCTGGAGGCGCGACGGATCGTCGCCCGTCACGTCCAGGCTGGGCCCCCCGTACGCGTGCAGTACACCCTGACCTCCAGGGGCCGCGCCTTCGAGCGAGTGGCGGCCGCGATCGAGCGCTGGGGCCGCGAGCTGGTCGCAGACCATACCGCGTGAACCGCGGTGAAGCGTGCTGAACCTAGGGCTGCTGTGAAGCCGTACCCTGATTGATGCTTCCGACCATCACGGGATGAATTGCGCAGTGATAGGGGCCACCTCCGGCTTCGACTGGCATGGGCTGACTCGAGGCTCCGGGGAGGAGATCACCCGTGTCCACCGAGCCATCGTTCAGCACCACGTGGTGGGTGACGTTGTCGACGTTGTGCCACACGATCATCTGACCTGGCGGCAGCGTCGTCGGATTCGGCGAGAATGACTGCGCGCCGTTGATCGCGACCACGTTGACCGTCACGACGCCGGCAGCGCTCGGCGGCGTCGGAGAGTTCGGGTTCCTGCTGTTTCCGCGGGAATAGCTTCCTCCGCAGCCCCACATGCCCAGGCCGACCGCGATCACGGCACCGACCATCACGAACCCACGCATCGATGTCTCCCTTCGTGTTTGTCGTTCCGCTCGCCTTGCCTACGAACGTCACGACGCCTCCCTTTACGGGCGGAAGAAGTCGGCTCCCCAGACGAGCATCCCGCCCAGATGGCCCGCGATCGCGACGAGTGCCGCGGCACCGAACAGCGCGGCTCGGTAGACGTACACGGAGCGACCGGACGGAACGCGTGACCACGTCGAGATCAGCGCCGCGCCGATCGCGCCGGCGGCGGCGGCCACCGCTGTCCACCCGTGCCACGTCAGCAATCGGCTGGGCTCGATGAACGGGGCCGAGGCCAGGGCCCATCCCGCGACCACCGTGACGGCGCCCATCGCCGCCCCCGCTCGGACATTGGCGACGGCGATGGTGCGCCAGACAGGGCGACCCGTATGGATGGCGATGAGCTCTGCCGCCGCGGCCGCAAGGACCAACCCAATCGGAAAATGAACCAGCATCGGATGAAGTTTGCCGACCAGCCACATCTGTGTTTGCCCCTCCACCCCCCCATCGGGGTTCGCCGTTCTCGCGCATACAGACCGGGTCTGCCCCCGAAATATTCCCGCGGGACCGGCGGGGCCCGGCGCGTCGCCGGCGATGCCCGGAATATTCATCGCGTCATGCGGGTCCACTCTCGCGAAGGGAGCGGGATCATGACCGACGCACGATACGAAAAGCTGCAGCAGACGCTCGATGCTCGCCTATGCGAACTCGAACGGGAGCTGGACCTGAAGCTCCGTGCTGTCCGTGCGAACAACGGCTACAGCGGAGAGATGCGCGCAGGACTGGACACGGCCGAGACCGCGGATGCCGACCTCCAGCAAGACATCGGCATCGCCGTCCTCGAGATGAAGGTCGCCGCCCTCCGCGGTGCCCGTGACGCACTCGGGCGGTTTGCCAGCGGCGCATACGGGTGCTGCGCGGATTGCGGCGGCGAGATCTCCGAGAAGCGTCTGAAGGCGTCCCCGTTCGCGGTGAGGTGCGGAGAGTGCGAGGAGGCGTGCGAGATCAGCGAGCGACGATCGCGCCCGGCCGAGTAAGGGAGTGCGATTGCGCCGTCAGCGCCGGAGCAGGCGGGAGAGCTCCTCCAGCTCGGCCGGCGCCACGTCGGACACGACGCAGTACCGCATCCCGGCATGGCTCCATTGGATCCAGCCATAGCCCTGGCGCGCGGCCGACCGGGGGGCCGTCTCGGGCGCACCCTCGGCAGGCCAGACGAACACGCTCAGGACGTGCTTGCGCCGTGCGTACACCAGCGCCGCGATGGTCCGCCTTTCGACGACGTCGAGCCGCCCCCCGATCAGGGGAAAGCCCTCCGCCGCGAGGTCGACGACGGGAGGCGCATAGCTCAGCTTTCCCTCGAACCAGGGCTTGACCGTGTGGGCGTCGGTCGAGACGACATCGGTCAGGTGGCCGAGCTGCAGCGAGCGCAAGTGCGCATCGAGCGCGGCCGCGGCGAGCGTTCCCTCCGCCGTGCCCCGCCGCGTCTCGCGTAAGGCCAACCAGGGGGCCGTCGCCAGCAGCGTGAGCACGGCGGCGGCCGCCAGCCACCGCCAGCGTCCGGGACGCGGGGCTGACGCCGCGCCTTCGCCTGCGGGTGGCTCGAGCCGCTCGCGGATCGTCCGGCGCAGGGAGGGGGGCGCCGGGGCGTAGAGGTCAGCATCACGGAGGCGGGCGCGCAGCGACTGCTGCGCGTCCAGCTCGCGGGTGCAGACGGGGCAGTCTTGTGCGTGGCGCTCGAACTCCACGGCGCGGACCGCGTCGAGCTCCCCGTCGAGATACCCGTGAAGCAGGCTCTCGGCCTTCTCACAGCTCATGCGGCGTCTCCTCTGGCGCGGGGCCGATCAGGATCCGCTGCAAGCGCCGGCGAGCGCGGGCCAGGCTGGACATGACGGTGCCGAGGGGGACGGCGGTGATCTCGGCGATCTCCTTGTAGGAGCAACCCTCCAGCTCGCGCAGGACCAGCACCTCGCGGAACCGCGTCGGCAGCTGTTCCAGGGCATCCCGCAGGCGCTCGCGTTCGGCGCGGGCGATGGCCTGCGCTTCCGGAGACGCCGCCGGCGCGCCGTGCCGCTCTTCGTCGAACTCCTCCGACAGCTCCGCGCGCCGGTGGGTCTCCAGCCACGTGTAGGACGCGTTGCGGACGATCTTCAGGAGCCAGGCCCGGGGATCGCCGCCGTGAAAGCCGGGGAAGAAGCGTAGCGCGCGCAACAGCGCCTCCTGGGCCACGTCCTGGGCGTCCGACTCGCTCCGAAGGAGCCATCGGGCGAGGTTGTGGGCGGAGTCGAGGTGCGGCAACACGAGTTGCTCGAAGCGCTGGCGCTCCGCGTCCGACAGCAGCGAGGGTCCCTCCTGGGCCTCGGCCGGCTCCATGCGGGAAGACCGGAGGAGCCGTCATTCTATTCCCGCCGGGCGGGAACTGCTTCCGCGCGCCGGCGGGAATAAAGCGCCGCACCCGCCGGTCTGGACAGGCGGAACGGGAGCGGCCGCCAAGACAAACGGCATCCGAGGAGGGGGCATGAAGAAGGATCTGGATCGAAGAGGGTTCCTGAAGATCGCGGGCGCTTCGATGGGAGTGGGGGCGCTCTATACGGTGTGGCCGGGCCTCGGTTCCGCCGAGGGTGGCGAGGTGGCGCGGCGGCTCGGGTTGAAGAACGGCGAGAAGCCCACGCCGTTCACCTTTGCGCAACTGAGCGATGCTCACGTCGGGTTCGACGGCCCGATCGGCACGAGCGCGCTCGAGAAGGCGGTAGAGACCATCAACGGCATGCCCCAGACGCCGGACCTCATCCTGTTCACCGGGGACCTCACCCATGACACCGAAAAGCCGGGCGAGCACGCGGCGCGCATGAACCTCTTCAAGGACATCTCCGGCCGGCTCAAGGTGGCGAAGGTCTACCACGTCCCGGGCGAGCACGACGCGGGGCTGGATGGCGGCGAGCTCTTCCGCAACGTCTTCGGGCCGACGTACTACTCGTTCGACCACCGGGGGGTGCACTTCGTCGCCCTGGACAACGTCTCGCGGGCCCGGCCCGAAGTCGGCACCGAGCAGCGCGCCTGGCTGGCCAGGGACCTGGCTCGCTTCCCCAAGACGGCGCCCCTGGTGGTCTTCACCCACCGGCCGCTCTTCGACCTCCGGCCCGACTGGGAGTGGTTCACATCGGACGGCGACGAGGTCATGAACCTGCTCGCGCCCTACGAGAACGTGACCGTGCTGTACGGCCACATCCATCGCGAGGACCACCACGCGATCGGGCACAGCCAGCACCACGCGGCCCGCTCCCTGAGCTTCGCCTTCCCGGACCCCGACAAGGTCGAGGAGAAGAAGCCGATTCCCTTCGACAAGGACCAGCCGTTCAAGAACCTCGGGCTTCGCGTCGTGAGCCAGATGCAGGGGACAGCAGCCGCAGGTGGGGACTCGGTGACGGTGAAGGACGTCGAGCTGGCGATGAACGAGTACTCGGGCACCGAGGGCTTCAACCAGCTGCTGAAGCCCGCCACGTTCTGAACGAAGGGAGTCGACATTGACACGTAACGGCGTCTTTCACGTTGCCGGAGGCGCGCTGGCCGTCGTCGCCGGGCTGCTGGCCGCGGCCAGCCCGCGGGCGCGGGCGGAGGAGGGCCCGCGGGTGGTCGTCATCACCGCGAAGCGGTTCGAGTTCAGCCCGAAGGAGATCACGCTGAAGAAGGGCGAGACGGTGAAGCTCCAGCTCAAGAGCGAGGACGTGACCCATGGGTTCTTCCTCCGGCCCCTGGGCATCGACACGGACATTCCCGCCGGCCAGACCGCAGAGGTGACGGTAACGCCGCAAGAGGTGGGGCGCTATCGGGCCATCTGCGACCACTTCTGCGGCGCGGGTCACGGCGGCATGAAGATGACGATCGTTGTCGAGGAGGCGACGGGGTCGGCCGGAGGGAAGTGAGCGGTTCCGGCTCACCGCTCGAGATCAGCCCCGTGGCCGTGCGAAGCGGCTCGCCCTACGCGTAGCGCAGCGCTATCAGCGGGTCGACCCGAGCCGCCCTTCGCGCGGGCAGGTAACCGGCGAACGTGGCGACGGCCAGCATGACCGCGGTTGCGAGCGTGAGGGTCACCGGGTCGCTCGGGCTGAGCCCAAAGAGCAGGCTCGAGATCGCACGAGTGCCGACAAGCCCAGCCGGGAGGCCGATCGCAGCGCCGAGCAAGGCAAGCGCCAACGCTTCCCGCAGGACCAGCCATAGTACGTCCCCGTGCCGCGCCCCGAGGGCCATCCGGATGCCGATCTCGGCGGTTCTACGGGCGACGCCGTAGGACATCGTGCCGTAGAGACCGAGCGCAGCAAGCAGCAGAGCGGAGACGCTGAAAAGGCCCGCGAGGTGGGAGACGAACCGTTCTTGCACGAGGCTCGCGTCCACCACGTCGGCCATCGTCCGCACGTCGAGTACTTGGAGCTGGGAGTCGATGCCCTGTAGCGTCCGCCGCACGGCGGGCACGAAGGCCGCCGGGCTGCCACGGTCCGGAGTGCCACCAGAAGCGGAGGGCCTGAGCCGCTCGGCTGCTGATCATAGGGCACGTAGAAGGTCCGTGTCGGCCGCTCGCGGAGGCTGCGATACTTCGCGTCCTTGGCGACGCCGACGATTTCGAAGGCGACCCCCGGACTCGCCGGCAGGCGGAAGTGCCTGCCCACCGGATCCTGGTGGCCAAAGAACTGCCTCGCCATCGTCTCGTTGATCACCGCGACGCGAGGGGCCGTGGGCCCATCCTGCCGCCCGAACTCACGGCCGCTCCGCAGCGGGATGCCGAGCGTCTCGAAGAACCTCGGCCCGACGATCTGGCCGTAACACCTGAGGTCCTCGTCCGAGCGAGGCGTGTAGCCGTCGACCAGGACTTGGTTGCCCCAGGAATTGGGGCTCAAGAGGCCCCACTTCGAGACGCTGGCCGACCGCGCTCCGGGCAGCGCCGCCAGCCGCTCAATCGCCTTTTGGTAGAGCCGGGTTCTCCCGGTCGCGTCGTACCCCGCGCCGACATCGATCGAGAACACGAGCACGTTGTCGCTCTCGAATCCGGCATCGAGACCACGCAAGTTCTGGAGACTGCGGACCAGCAGTCCCGTGCCGACCAGGAGGAGCAGGGAGAGCGCCACCTGCGACACCACAAGAACCCTGTGCAACACCGAGCGCGGCATGCCCCTCCCTCGGGGCCCCGTCAGATCCTTGAGGGCGGACGTCAGGTCGTGGCGCGTGGCCCGGAGCGCCGGCGTCAGGCCGAACAGGATTCCTGTCGCCACGGACACGCATATGGTGAAGCCGAGCACGAGGCCGTCGGGGGTCACATCGAGCGCCATCGCGCGCTGCGGGAACACCGCCCGTATGAAGTCCGACAAGTAGGTCAACAGGAGGCGCGTGCCCCAGAGCGCGCCCAGGAGGCCCAGACCGCCACCCAGCAGGGCCAGGAGCACGCTTTCCGTGAGGAGTTGGCGGACGATTCGCGCGCGGCTGGCGCCGATCGCCAATCGCATGGCGATTTCCTTCTGACGGGCGGAGGCGCGGGCCATCAGGAGGCTCACCACGTTGGTGCACGCGATCAGCAGCACCAGGCCCACGATCGCCATGAGGACCAGCAGCGGCTTACGGGCCTGCCGCAAGGGAGTCCAGCCCGTGCTCCCGCCCTCGAGCACGAGCGTCTGGTCCAAGAACTCGCGTCTCTCGGTCGCCCTCCACGCAGATCCTTGCGCTGACGCCACTCTCGCGGCCGTCTCGGCAAGCATCCGCTCGAAGATGACGCTGGATTCGCCACTCGCCTGAGCCACGCTCGCCCCCGGGGCCAGCCGACCCATCAGCCGCAGCCACGTCCAGCCCTGCTCCGCGAGGACCGCTCTCGGAGCGACCCGGGGAACCTGATGGAGAGGCCACCACACCTCGGGGCTGGTGCCGACCTCGAATCCGAAGAAACGTCGTGGGGCGACGCCGACTATCGTGTAGGGGACGTCATCGAGACTGATGTTCCTGCCCACCACTTGCGGGTCGCGTCCGAACCGACGCTGCCAGAGACCGTGGGAGATGACGGCCACGGGGGGCGCGCCGTCGCGATCGTCGGCGTCCGTCAAAGTTCGACCCAACTCGGCCTCCACGCCGAGCGTCGAGAAGAAGTTGCCCGAGACCTTCTCGGCTTGGACGCTCTCGGGTGTCCCCGCACTTGTGGAGGTGCTCACCATCATCCTCATCCGGCTGGCGCCTCCGGACGCGCAAACACCCGACAACGCCGTGGCACCGTCGTGCAGCTGCGCGTAGAGCGGGTAGGAGAAGCTGTAATCGCTCCCTCGAGAGCTGCCAATCGCGAAAACGACGAGCTCCTCGGGACGGTCGACCGGCAGCGTCCTGAGCAGGACGGCGTTGATCAGGCTGAATATCGTCGTGTTGGCTCCGATGCCGATCGCAATCGAGAGCGCGGCGGCCGCGGCGAAGCCGGGGCTCCGGCGCAGTATCCGCACGGCGTAGCGAAGATCCTGGAGGAGCGTCTCGATCCCCGGGACGCCTCGTGCGTCTCGATAGGCCTCCTTCGCTTGCTCGACACCTCCGAAGGCGCGCAGCGCCTCCCGGCGGGCTTCCGCCAGGTCCATGCCCCGCTTCAAGTTCTCTTCCACGCCGAGGGCAAGGTGGGATTCGATCTCGTCGGCAAGCTCGCGCTCACGCCGCCCCTTCGCGAACAAGCCGCGTAGTCGCGCCGCAACGATACGCAGTCGCGTCATGATGTGCCTCCCGAAAGCTTGAGGAAGCGGCCGACGATGGCCGCCACGCGCTCCCAGTTCTCTTCCTCGACGACCAGCCTCTTCTGCCCGGCTCGGGTGATCGCGTAGTACTTGGCCTTTCGGTTGTTCTCCGAGAGGCCCCACCTGGAGCTCAGCCATCCCATCTGCTCGAGGCGCAGCAGAGCGGGGTAGAGGGTTCCCTGGTTCAGCGCAAGCCTGTTGCCGCTCACGTGCTCGATGCGCCGCGCGATCCCGTATCCGTGAAGCGGGCCGAGGGTGCTGATGGTTCTGAGCACCAGGAGCGCGAGCGTGCCCTGGAGGACGTCCGGTTTCTCTTCCACAACGCTCCTTTAGGGATCCAACAGGAGAGTACGGCGATTCCTGTAGGAAAGCAACAGGGAACTGCACCCGGGGGGCAGCGCCGCCGCGCAGGCAGAGACCTCGCCCATCGGGCTATCATTTCGGGTCGCGGCCACCTCTCACTGGCAAATGCCGACCGCCTTCCCCGAATGGCTCGAGCCGATGGCGGCGACGCTTACGCACGAGCGGTTCGCGGGACCGGAGTGGATCTTCGAGCGCAAGTTCGACGGCATTCGCCTGCTCGCGTTCAAGGATGCGCTGAGCGTCCGCCTCTTCTCCCGCAACCGGTTGCCGCAGGACTACCCTTCCGTCGCCCAGGCGATCGCGGATCTGCCGGTGCGCGAGGTGATCCTCGACGGCGAAGTCACCGGCGTCTGGGGCAAACCGGGCAAGATCGCGTACCACGTATTCGACATCCTGTGGCTCGATGGCCGCGACCTGAGGCCGCGGCCGCTCGAGGAGCGTCGTGCCCGATTGCGCGACCTCCCGCTGCGTGAGCCCCTGCAGCGCGTGGTTTCGCTGGACGGCCAGCAGCCATGGGAGCGCGCATCCCGGGAGGGCTGGGAAGGTGTCGTGGCCAAGCGGCGGGATTCAGTCTACGAACACCGGCGCTCGCCGCACTGGCTGAAGATGAAGTGCGAGGCGACGCAGGAGCTGGTGGTCGGCGGCTTCACCGACCCGCAGGGGCGGCGCGTCGGTCTGGGGGCGTTGCTCGTCGGCTACTTCGACCAGGACGACTTCGTCTACGCCGGGAAGGTTGGTACGGGCTTCGACA
>WNFB01003726.1_pt1 | contig 13457 bp, 15 predicted proteins | sample 5400501 | NCBI WGS metagenome assembly WNFB01 (sample SAMN13153341, study PRJNA577476) | soil metagenome | isolation source: 200 cm saprolite under Douglas fir tree site 2 hole 1 | place: USA:California | collected 2015-04-18
CCGCAAGAATTAATCGGGCCAGCCGGTGAAGGATCCATTGAACTCGTGGAGCCGCGCACTGTTTACTTTGAACGCCTTCCGGGTACGGAGGGATTCAAATTGTTCCCGAAGGAATTTAGAGATTCACGTCCTCCATTGGCGGATCAATAGTGACTATCACTCCACCTTCAGTAAACTCCAAATTGATTTTCAAACTAGAGCATTACCCGATTTTGGGTAGTATTCAGGCCTCTGCACCGCTGGTTCACCCACGACTTGACAGAGACGGTGGTATAGCCTACCTTGCGACAAACACACACGGCGGGCCTCTGGGAGAGGGGATTCTTCGGTCGTCGGCCTCATCTTCCCATCGGCAAACTCATGGTGGAACATGAACAACCCGCTCCAAATCAGAACTATCGGCATCACAGACTCTCCGGAACTGATCGACATCGAGAAGCCCGAACAGGGCCTTGAGCTACACGTCGGCTCGAATGTGTTTCGAAACACGAACGGCGTCGTCAAGCTTCAAGGCAAGGAGCAGTTGGTGTTGGAAACGCAACACCAGCCATTGGCGTTGCTCCTGACGATGGACCTGTACGATGAGCAGGGAACCCGCGTCGGCCATATCCGACGGAATGCGCTCTCGGCACATAGCGCGGGCCGCTTCACCATCAACGTAAAGGCCAGCGACGAGGCAACCCCGGACGATCCTCCTTCAGTCACCGTAGCAGACCGAACAACTGGACACACGGTGTTCGACGCCTGCTTCATACAGAGAAGAAAAATTCGCATAACCGTGGGGCACTTCTATACCCATAAAGGCGAATTAGTCACCGTCAGCCCACACTACTGCCGCATCGGCACCGGTCTCACCCTGTTCGGTGATGTAGCGGAAAGCCGCGGCACCGCGGCCGCAATCGGATAATCGGCTCCCAATAGATCCCAGCCTCAATTCTTGCGTGTCCGCTCCCTACAATCAAGAGAGCGAAAACCGGCGCCACACTGGCTCTTTGTTGAAAAACACATCCATTTTGACAAGGCGCAGGACTCCCGTACAATGGCAGTATGTCAGACGTCGTGAAGCCGAGCATGCAAGCCTTCTTGGTCTGTGACCAGGTCATTGAGGACAGCGTCACCAAGAAGAAAAGCCTCATCGGCCTCTTCACCCACCTGCAGGCCGTGATCTTTCCCTTCCAGCACTCACAAATGGGACTGTATTTCTGTCTCACCGATGCCGAAGGGACGTATCACTTCGACATCGATTTGATCTACCTCAACAACGAACAGCTCGTCTGCCGGGCCACCCTTCCGAATATTGCCATCGGCGACCGCCTTCAAATTTCCGATTTCGGGATCAATATCCCCTCACTGGTCTTCCCCGCTCCGGGACGCTACGAGTTTCGCCTTCGCATGGAAGGGCATCTCATCGCACAGAAAGACTTCAGCGTGATGCAGATGCCGACTCACCAAACCGCGTAGCGCTCGGTTCGCTCCGACGTCCCCCTCTCCGGACAAGCTCTTCTCCTGTATGCCACTCTTGTGATAGAACAGCGCGCGACGACCCGGCTAGCACATATCTTGTCCACAGAGGAGTCATTGCTCTATCGTGTCTGAACCGACTGGCGCTTCAAACTTTATCCGCGACATCGTGGCAGCCGATCACGCAGCCGGCAAACATGGCGGCCGAGTCGTTACGCGCTTTCCACCCGAGCCAAACGGCTATCTCCATATCGGTCACGCGAAATCTATCTGCCTGAACTTCGGCTTGGCAAACAACACCCCGGGCGGCATCTGCCACCTGAGATTCGACGATACCAATCCCACCACCGAAGATCCTGAATATGTCCAGGCCATTCAGGACGACATCCGATGGCTGGGGTTCGACTGGCAGGATAAGATGTTTTTTGCCTCGGATTACTTCGAGCAGCTGTACGACTTTGCCGTCCGGCTGATCCGTAAGGACAAAGCCTACGTCGACACGTTGACGGCCGAAGAGATGCGCGCCTATCGCGGCACACTGACTCTGCCGGGAAAGAACAGCCCCTCTCGCGACCGTTCCATCGATGAAAATCTTGACCTCTTCCGAGGCATGCGAGCCGGGAAATTCTCCGACGAAACCCACGTCCTCCGAGCCAAGATCGACATGGCGTCACCCAATATCAACCTACGCGACCCAGTCCTCTATCGCATCAGGCATGCGATGCATTATCGAACAGGGAGCACCTGGTGCCTATACCCGGCCTACGACTATGCGCATCCCCTCTCGGACGCGCTCGAGGGAATCACGCACTCAATCTGCACCTTGGAATTTGAAGATCACCGGCCTCTCTACGATTGGGTCGTCGAGCAGGCTGAAGCGCCGCACCGACCACAGCAGATCGAGTTTGCTCGCTTGAACCTGACCTATACCGTCATGAGCAAAAGGAAACTGCTCGAGTTGGTCGAAAAGAAACTGGTGAGCGGATGGGATGATCCACGACTGCCGACTATCAAAGGACTTCGTCGCCGCGGGTACACCCCAGAAGCGATTCGTGCCTTCTGCGACCATATCGGCGTAGCCAAGCGCGAGGCCATCGTCGAAATGCAGCTGCTCGAACACTTTATTCGAGAAGATCTGAACAAGCGCGCGCCCCGAGTGATGGCTGTGTTGCGGCCGCTCAAAATCATCCTCGATAACTATCCCGAGGACCAGTCCGAAGAATTGGAAGCCGTCAACAATCCTGAGGATCCGTCTGCAGGGACGAGAAAAGTCCCCTTCTCACGCGTCCTCTATATTGAGCAAGACGATTTCCGTGAAGATCCACCCAAACAATTTTTCCGGCTTGCCCCAGGACGCGAAGTGCGGCTCCGGTACGCCTACATCATTAAATGTGTCGGGGTAACGAGAGATCCGCAGACCGGCGAGGTTACCGAGCTCCATTGCACCTACGACCCCACGACAAAGAGCGGAGCCTCCCAGGAACAGCGCAAGGTCAAGGCTACGATCCATTGGGTCTCCGCGGCCCATGCTTTGAAAACCGAAGTCCGTCTCTACAACCCTCTCTTGGTGACGGACCTGGCGAAAGTACCGCCTGACCACGATTGGACGACCTATCTCAATCCCAATTCATTGGAGCGGATCACGAACTGCCTGGTTGAGCCCAGCTTGCGGCAGACAGTGCCCGGTACACGGTACCAATTCGAACGCCTGGGATACTTCTGTACCGACCCGGATTCGGCCTCCGGCACACTGACATTCAACCGCACCTTGTCACTCAAAGACGCTTGGGCCAAGATCGAAAAAACTCAGCCGGCCCGGTAACGAACCGGCAACCTTCCCCCGTTTGCCAGGACTCTCCCAGAACTTCCCTCTCTTTCCGCCCTGTTGGAACCGCTTTACAGACTCAGCATCCCTGCTACGCTTGAGGTAACTGGGGAAAACCAATGACAGGAGCCATTTTACAGTGACAACCATCAGCAACATGAAGATCATAAAGCTCGCACATCTATTATTTCTCTCGGGAATGGTGGCTGGACTGACCATGGCATCTCCTTCGCTGGCCACCACCACACCAAACGGGACTAAATCGAGCGCGACCGAAGCAGTGAAGGGTACGATCAACGACCTGATCCAAGTCCTCGATGACGAAACCTTGAAGCAACCGGAACAGGCCGAAGAACGGCGGCATGAAATCGAAGAAATCATCAAGCATCGCGTGGATTACGAGGAAATGGCGAGACGTGCACTGGGAGCCCCCTGGTCCAGGCTTTCCCATCGGGACCAGCACGAGTTCGTCAACCTCTTCGTGCAACTCCTTCGAGACACATTTGCGGGCCGCATCACCGAACATTCCGACGAACAGGTGGTGTTCCTGGGGGAACTTCGAGAAGATGCCTTTGCCGAGGTCAAAGCGCAAATGAAGGGACGGAAGATCGACACTCCGGTCGACTTTCGGCTGATTCACCATGCGAACGAATGGCGGGTCTATGACGTAGTCATCGATGGAGCCAGCATCGTGAGCAATTACCGCTCACAATTCACCAGTATTATTCGTGACGTCTCATATGTCGGGCTGGTCAAGAAGATGAAACAGAAGGCGATCGCCGTAAAGGTCTTCGAAAAATCTCCGGCGCCGTAACCCTTCCTCTGGCCATCCGTCATACAGTTTCCATGTTTTACTTTACCGTAGCTCGGGGTTTGCTAGACTAGCCGGAGCATGAGGTGCCGGCATGACGAGGAACCTCGAACCGGATTGAGGACCGCATGATTGAGTGTCGAGAATATCCACGAATCCCCGTTGACATGCAGGTCTTCTTCTCCAGCACCAGCAAGACAGACATCCGCGAAGGCACAATGTTCGATCTGTCTGCCAGAGGATGCGCCGTCACCAGCATGTCGTCGATTCAGCCCGGTTCAGCGGTGAGAATCCTCATCAGGGCGACTGATCTTGGTTCGCCCATTACGATTGAATCCGCCGCGGTCCGTTGGAGTGAGGGAGGGGAGTTCGGACTCGAATTCCTCGGCCTCTCGGAGATCGATCAGCGCCGCCTGCACCGATTGCTGCAAGTCGCCACCACGCACCAGCTCCGCACGAGTTGACCGCTGGCTGATCCTCGGATTCACCGTGGTATAATGTCGGGCATGACCTGTCCCCTCTGCCACCAACCCAGTACCTGGGAAGGCAACCCCTGGCGCCCCTTCTGCTCTGAACGATGTCAAGTGATCGACCTCGGCGCCTGGGCAACGGAACGTTATCGCATACCAGACCCCACCCTCACGATGGACACCTCGCTTCCCGACTCGCTGGAGGGAGACGACGACACAGAGGCACAGCAAAACAGTTAAGCAACAGTCCAAGGACAGATCGTCCACCTTCCCACAGGGCGCAACCGGCAATCCCCACCCAACAGTTCCACTGGCGGCACGATACAACGACTGCGCGAGACGCTGGGTGACGCCGGCCTCGTTCGCACGTTTCAGGGTTGGCAAGCCCACGGCATCTCTTGATATGGTCACGGTCGAATCAGGCCCTCTCACAAGGAGCACAAGTCATGCTGTCGACCCAAGGCTATGCCGCGATGACCGCCAAGACTGCCCTGCAATCCTTCTCGTTCGAGCGGCGTGACGTCGGCCCTCAGGACGTGCTCATCACGATCACCCACTGCGGCATCTGCCACTCGGATATTCATCAAGCTCGTGACGAATGGGGCGGCTCCATATTCCCGATGGTTCCGGGCCATGAAATCGTCTGCACGGTAACACAGGTCGGCTCAGCCGTGAAGACATTCAAGGTCGGCGAACGCGCCGGCGTCGGCTGCTTCGTCGATTCCTGCCGGACCTGCGCTGCCTGCCGCGAAGGGTTAGAACAATACTGCGAAGCCGGGATGCTGCTCACCTATAGCGGCCGCGACAAAGACGGCCAGCCTACGCAGGGCGGTTACTCCACGCAGATTGTCGTGGATGAGCATTACGTGCTACGGATTCCCTCAGCCCTGTTGCCTGCCGGAGTAGCCCCACTCTTGTGCGCGGGAATTACAACATACTCCCCGCTGCGCCACTGGGGCGTCGGCAAATATCACAAACTTGCGGTCTTGGGACTGGGTGGACTGGGCCATATGGCTGTGAAGATCGGCAAGGCGCTCGGAACCGAAGTGACTGTCTTGAGCACCTCTGAACGGAAGCGAAAAGATGCAGAACGGTTGGGCGCCTTCGACTTCGCCCTCACCTCACAGCCCGAGACGTTTACCCGACTGCATCGGCGCTTTGATTTTATCCTTGATACCGTCTCCGCACCGCACAACTACAACGCCTATGTGAACCTGCTCAAAACCGACGGGACCATGATTCTCGTGGGGGCTCCGGATAAGCCGACGCGCTGGAGCCCTTTCCACTGATTCTGCATCGCCGCCGCATCGCCGGGTCGGTGATCGGGGGCATCCGCGAAACCCAAGCGATGCTCGATTTCTGCGCCACACACAACATCGAGTCCGATATTGAAGTGATTCCGATCCAACACGTGAACGAAGCCTACGAGCGAGTCCTCAAGGGAGACGTGCAGTTTCGGTTTGTAATCGATCTGGGATCGATTAAGTGAGTGTTCTGCTGTTGGTTAAGCACCGGCAGAAGAACAACGAGCTTTAAAGTTGGTGTTGGACTGGGGGCGATCAGAAAAAAAAGTGGCTGGGGGACTAGGAATCGAACCTAGGTAGCCGGCTCCAAAGGCCGGCGTCCTACCGCTAGACGATCCCCCAGCGCGGTACGGAACCGAGACATCGATCTGAGAGTACGGCGTGGGAAAGATTATTGGCTGGGGGACTAGGAATCGAACCTAGGTAGTCAGATCCAGAGACTGACGTCCTACCGCTAGACGATCCCCCAACCGATGCCACAGTAATATACAGGTCTCGGTTTCGTCAAGATCGGTGCTACTTTGGAGACAAGGAACTGCCTCAGGCGTGGGAGGCCCGTTCGATCCCCTGGCGGAGCCGAAACAACGTCCGGTCTCGCCCCAACACCTCCATCACGTCAAAGAGGCCAGGGCTGGCCGTGCGACCGGTCAGGGCAACACGAACCGGCTGGGCCAGCTGCCCCATCTTCACCCCCTCCTCCTCAACCAACTGCTTGAAGGCCTCTTCCCATTGGTGTTTTGAGAAGGCAGGGAAGGCCTCGAAGCGAGTGAGCAATTTCCCGAGGATCGGCGCGATGGCCGGCGTCAAAAATTTCCCCGCCGCTTCTTTGTCACATGTCACAGCCTGCCCAAAATACGGCCTCACCCAATCGACCATCTCCACGAGCGTCTTTGCCCGTTCCTTTACGAGGACGACGAGTTGCGCGAGCCAGTCGGTCGAGACAGCCTGGACTTCGTCTGTTAATCCTGCTGCGTTCAAGAGGGTCACAAGCGCCTGAGCGACCTGGGTCGGCGGGCTGAGCTTGATATATTCCGCGTTCACCCAGAGGAGTTTCTCGGGATTGAACACGGCTGCAGACGTTTGAACGTTCTTCCAGGAAAACTTCTCGATCAGCTCCTGGCGGGTGAAGATTTCCTGGTCTCCGTGTGACCACCCAAGCCGAACAAGATAATTCAACATAGCATTTGGCAGGTACCCCATGTCTTTATAGGCCATGATCGAGGTGGCCCCATGCCGCTTCGAAAGGCGGGCTTTGTCCGAGCCCAGAATCATCGGCAGATGCCCGAACTGAGGGACTGGAAACCCAAGCGCTTGGAAGATCGGGACCTGCCGCGGCGTGTTGGTCAGGTGATCGTCACCCCGCACCACGTGGGTAATGTTCATCAGCGCATCATCAACAACCACTGAAAAGTTGTACGTCGGGTAGCCGTTCGACCGGAGAATGATCAGATCGTCCTGTACATTGTTATCGAAGACGATCTTGCCCTTGATGAGATCGTCGACCACGGTCTCTCCCTCTCGCGGAGCCTTGAAGCGCAGGGCCGCGTCGCCGGTCGGATTTGTATGGCCACAATCACGGCAACGGCCGTCGTATTTCGGCGACAGCCCCTTGGCCTCGGCTTCCTTACGCCGCGCGTCGAGTTCTTCTGCTTTGCAGACGCACCAATAGGCCTGCCCCTTCTGAAGAAGCTTCATCGCATGACTGCGATAGAGGTCCATGCGCTCGGTCTGGCGATAGGGCCCTTCATCCCAATCAAGCCCAACCCACTTCATCCCCTCAATAATGGCTTGGATGGATTCATCGGTCGAGCGGCTCTGGTCCGTGTCTTCGATACGGAGGACAAACACGCCCTTCTGCTGGCGGGCAAAGAGCCAATTGAACAGCGCCGTGCGGACGCCTCCGATGTGGAGAAAGCCGGTGGGACTAGGCGCAAATCGAACTCGGACTTGTGTCATGCATTCAACTCATCAAATGTGTGCGAAGGCTGGTATCTATAGCACGCAGAGAAAAGCCTTGTACAGAATCGCGGCGCTTCCATCTCGGCACGGCTTCTGCTATGAGAAACTAAGGATATCGTTATGGCCGAATTCACGCAATCAGCCACGGTTCTCTCGGTGAACGATCTCACCCCCGACGTTCGCCAGCTCGTGCTCCTCCCTGTTGCTCGCAAAATTGCATTTCAGCCTGGCCAATGGGTCTCACTCAAACTGCCGGTCGGGGCCAAACCACCGCTCAATCGAGCGTACTCAATGGCGGCACCAGGCACGCCGTCAGGCGAATTGACCTTAATCTTCGATCGCGTACCGGGTGGCGTGGGGTCCAACTATCTCTACACACTTAAACCTGGCGATGACACACAGCTCTCAGGCCCCTATGGGAACTTCGCACTTCCGAAGCAACTTGATCGAGAATTGATCCTCATTGCCCGTTACACCGGCCTCGTCCCGATCCGCTGCATTTTGAAGCAACTCTATGCGCAGCGACAGACGGGTTCTGTCCTCTTGGTCTCAGTTGCACCTGCAGAGGAGGAACTGCTTTTTCATCAGGAATTGCTGACATTAGCCGTGACCCATCCCGGATTCCGCTATCTTCCGTTGGTGGCTGCCGGAGGGGAACAGCAAGGCGTCGACCTCACGTTCTCCATGATCAGGCCGTTGATTGAGGGGGCGCCGAAAGTGATTCCGATGTTGTGCGGCACCAAAGGCTTTGTGCGGCCGCTGCGAGTCTACTTTGTGGAGGCGGGATATGACCGGAAAGAAGTGAAAACTGAAACCTACGACTAATGCCCTTCCCTCACTAGATTCTTGTTCACGGCTGGGATCTCGACCACAATATCCTTCGTGCCATTCGGCACACATTGGCAACCAAGCCGTGACTGCAACGTGGTGATCGGCGCTTCCTCCAGCTGGTCAAATTCATCGTCTGTGCCTTCGCTACAGCTCTCAAGCCCCTGTTTCACGATGACGTGGCAGGTCGAACAGGCACAGACCCCCCCGCAGACATGTTCCAACGCAACCCCATTGCCCATCGCCACATCCAAAAGGCTCCCTGGGAGCCCCGTCGGGCCGTAGGGGATCTTGGCTGGATCGACCTCAACCTTCGTCACCACACCGTCAGGAGCGATAAATGTGACGGTATAGGCCTCTTGAGGAAGCTTGTAGTCAGCTTTTTCAATATAGGGATTAGTCCCACCCATATGCCCGTTCCTTTCTCAGCCGAATTCAGCCTTATTTCCCGCTGTTGACAGCTCCGAAACCTGCGTGCTATCCTTAGTCCGACCTTATTGATCGGAGATCATTATAGTCTCCGACCTGGGAGATCGGCAATAGCAATGTTGAAGATTTCGAAAAAAGCAGATTATGCCCTCATGGCCCTTCAGCACATCGCTACTGTCCAGTTCGGCGACGTGACGCCTGGGCGCGTGGTGAATACGAAGGAGATCGCGGAGGAATATAACATCCCCCTTGAGCTACTGGCCAAAGTGCTCCAGACCCTTGCCAGGAACGCACTGATCGAGAGCTACAATGGTCCCAAGGGCGGGTACGTGCTGGCCCGGCGCGCGCACCAGATTACGATCGCGCAAATTCTCGAATGCATCGAAGGCCCCTTGGGTATCACCGATTGTTCGCACGAGAAGGATGGAGAGTTCTGCATGCAGCTAGGAAATTGCCATATCCGCACACCGCTCTTGAAAGTCCAGGACAGCATCGCCCAATTGCTCAATAACATGACCCTGCAAGACATGATGGGTGGCACACCCCTCATTACGATTCAGTCTCCCACGGCACAAGGAGTCGAACGATGAAACTCCCCATATTCTTAGACAACCATTCCACCACACCGATGGATCCACGCGTATTGGAAACCATGCTCCCTTACTTCGTCGAGAAATTCGGGAACGCGGCCAGCCGCAACCACGCCTTCGGGTGGGCCGCGGAAGAAGCCGTCGAAAACGCCCGGAAGCAGATCGCGAAGCTGATCAAGGCCGATCCGAAAGAGATCGTCTTCACGAGCGGTGCCACCGAATCGGACAATCTCGCGATCAAGGGCGTGGTTGAAATGTACAAGGAGAAGGGCGACCACATTATTACGTCGTCCACCGAACACCGCGCCGTGCTCGACACCGTTAAAGTGTTGGAGGGCAAGGGTAAAGCGACAGCCACCTATCTCCCCGTCGATAAATTCGGGATGGTCAGTCCCGAGGATGTGCGGAAGGCGATTACAGAGAAGACGATCCTCATCTCCGTCATGTTGGCAAACAATGAAATCGGCACGATCAACCCCGTCAAAGAGATCGGCAAAATCGCCAAGGAAAAGGGCATCCTCTTTCACTGCGATGCGACGCAGGGCGTCGGCAAGATCCCGGTCGATGTGCAGGACATGGGGATCGATCTCATGTCCTTCTCGGGCCACAAGATATACGGACCCAAAGGGGTCGGGGCGCTCTACGTGAGAAAGAAGAATCCTCGGGTTCGCATCACGGCGCAAATGGACGGCGGCGGGCACGAGCGCGGCATGCGCTCCGGTACGCTTCCGGTGCCCTTAATCGTGGGATTCGGGAAGGCCTCCGAACTCTGCGAGCAGGAAATGGTCAAGGACGCCGCACGGTTGATTGCGATGCGCGATCGGCTGGAGGCCAGTATCATGAAGGCCCTCGAAGAAAGTTATCTGAACGGCCATCCAACCAACCGGCTCCCCGGCAACCTCAATATCTCCTTTGCCTATGTGGAAGGCGAGTCGTTACTGATGGGCATGAAGGATATCGCCCTCTCGTCCGGTTCGGCCTGTACCTCGGCCACATTGGAACCCTCGTACGTGCTCCGCGCGTTGGGGGTCGGGACGGATCTGGCACACTCCTCGATTCGCTTCGGTCTGGGCCGTTTCAACACGGACGATGAGATCGACTATACGATCAAGAAGGTGATTGAGATCGTCACCAAGTTGCGCGAAATGTCCCCGCTGTACGAAATGGCAAAAGAAGGCGTCGATTTGAAATCGGTCCAATGGGCTGCCCACTGACCTGGATAGTCAATCAAGAGGAGGATGAACCATGGCCTACAGTGACAAAGTCATCGATCATTTCAATAACCCCCGCAACATGGGGAGCTTCAAGAAGGACGAGGAAGGGGTCGGCACCGGCATGGTCGGAGCTCCGGAGTGCGGCGACGTGATGAAGCTCCAGATCAAGGTGCAGAACGATACGATCGTGGACGCGAAGTTCAAGACCTTCGGCTGCGGGTCCGCGATCGCCAGCTCGAGCCTCGCCACCGAGTGGTTGAAGGGCAAGACGGTCGAAGAAGCCCAGAAGATCAAGAACACCGACATCGTGCAGGAGCTGAACCTGCCGCCTGTGAAGATCCATTGTTCCGTGTTGGCCGAGGATGCGATCAAGGCCGCCCTCGCGGACTACCAGAAGAAAGCCGACGGAACACTGACCGACGCGAAGTAACGTGAACAAAGGGAGCGCGCCATGGACACGACGAACGCAGAAACCCAAGCTCCGGTGATTACGCTCAGCGAGGCGGCGCTGAAGGAAGTGAAACGCCTCATCGACGTGCAGGGGCTCACTGAAGGAGGGCTCCGCCTCGGCGTGAAGGGCGGCGGCTGCTCAGGCCTCAGCTACACGATCAACTTCGACGAAAAGATCGGCCAGCACGACCAAGTCCATGACTTTGACGGTGTGAAAGTCATTGTCGACGCCAAGAGCGCCATTTATCTTCAAGGCACGCAGTTGGACTTCCAAAAAGACCTGATGGGCGGAAACTTCAAATTCGTCAATCCGAACGCCGACAAGACCTGTGGCTGCGGAGAGTCGTTCTCGGCCTAACGAGTGTCAGCAGCGCACAGCAAGTGTCCTACGGGCATGGCAGGCCGCCATGCCCGTGCTGTCAGAGGAGGCCGCATGGACCATCACACCCACAGCACCGTCGGCCCACGTGAGCTGCCTATGGCTCGCAGCATGTGCTGGCACTGCCAGTCTGAAGTGGCAGGTGAATATTTCTGTGAGCGGTGCGTTAAGGTCCAGCCGGTTTCGAAAGACCTCGATTACTTCACCTGCCTGGGCTTCCCCCGCCGCCTCACGATCGACCAGCACCAGCTGGAAACCAAATTCTACGAACTTAGCCGGGCATTCCACCCCGATTTCTATCAGAACAAGAGCGCTGCCGAGCAGACTATCAGCCTCGGCAATTCCGCCATGTTGAATATCGCGTACCGGACGCTCCGTGATCCGATCGAGCGGGCCGAGTATCTCCTCGATCTGGAAGCCGGGTCGGTGAAAGAGATTCGGAATTCTCCTCCCGCCGACCTCTTTGAAGAAATTCTTGAACTCCAAGATACATTGAGCGAGTACCGAGCCGCCGGTCACGCGTCAGAAACCGAGTCGACGCTCCGCGCGAAACTCCAATCGGAACGGAACACGCTCGAACAACGGCAACGGGACATGGAAGCCACCCTGCAGCAGCTCTTTGTTCAGTGGGACACACTCCAAGATCGCGGGGAGGCGACCGACCAGGCGAGGATCAAGCGCGACCGTATTCTGAAGCAAATGCGCGAAAATCTGTCCAACCGGACCTACGTCAAGAACATCGTGAGCGACCTCGCCTCAACTATCGGATAATCACCGCCATGGCACGTATCGTCGGCATTGATCTCGGCACAACGAATTCGCTCGTGGCCTATATGGCGGACGGACGTCCGCGTGTCATACCAGGCCGAAACGAGCGTACGATGGTTCCCTCGGTCGTGGCGATGACCGACAATGGGCTCATCGTCGGCGATCCGGCGAAAGAACACTTGACGCGCAGCCCAGAACGGACTGTCTATTCCGTGAAGCGATTCATGGGAAAGGGCCTTGAGGATGTACAGGGCGAGCTGTCCTACTTCCCCTACCACTTGACGGAGCAGGGCGGAGTCATTCGGATCAAGCTCGGTGAGAAAACCTATTCGCCCCCGCAGATCTCGGCCATGATCCTGAAGGAACTGAAACAACGGGCCGAAGCGCATCTCGGCGAGAGCATTACCAAGGCCGTCATCACCGTCCCCGCCTATTTCAACGATAGCCAGCGGCAAGCGACGAAGGATGCTGGCATGATTGCAGGGCTCGACGTCTTACGGATCATCAATGAACCGACCGCTGCCTCGCTGGCCTATGGGCTCCAACAGAAGACTCAGGGCACGATTGCCGTCTATGACCTTGGTGGGGGAACCTTCGATATTTCTATCCTGAAACTCAAGAACGGCATCTTTGAAGTCCTTGCGACCAACGGCGACACACATCTCGGAGGCGATGACTTCGACCGCCAGATCGCAGATCTCTTCGTAAAGGAAGTCCGCGAACAACATGGTCTCGACTTGAACGCCTATCCCGACCATATGCAGGCGGTCAGACTGGAGGCTGAACGGACAAAGATCAGACTCTCCGATGAGCTGAAGACCACGGCCAGCCTCGACCTGCCGGAGGGCAAAGGCCGGTATTCGAAAGATCTCACGCGTGATCAACTCGAATCCCTCACCATGGATTTGGTGGAGCGCACGCTCGGGCCCTGCCGTCTCGCCTTGAATGACGCCGGCCTCACCTCGAGCG
>WNFB01003727.1_pt1 | contig 13456 bp, 12 predicted proteins | sample 5400501 | NCBI WGS metagenome assembly WNFB01 (sample SAMN13153341, study PRJNA577476) | soil metagenome | isolation source: 200 cm saprolite under Douglas fir tree site 2 hole 1 | place: USA:California | collected 2015-04-18
CGCTGGCTTAGCCCATGCAACATCTGCGCGACGGCGTCCTTTGATAGGCCACCCAGCTTTAGCGGACGAGTACCCAGCCGAATCAGCTCTTCCAGCGTTCGAGTCAACGCCGAATTGTTCTCTGAAAATGAGTCACGATAGGTCCCAATGATTACGACGGGAAGCTGAGCGACACGACTGGCGAGATGGTTCAAAAGCGCCAGCGTGGATTCATCGGCCCAATGAAGGTCTTCAAGTACGAAGAAGTACGAACGTGTTCGGCTCGCGGACGCAAGCGCCTCTGAAAGGCTCTGGAAGAGATAGCGGCGTTTCTGCGCGGGGGGCAGTTCCAGTGGTTGCGGCATATCCGGAAAGGCTCGTCGAAGACTTGGAGCAATCTGTGCCAGTTCGGCCGCGTTGTCCCCCATATGCCGACGGTAATCATCCAGGCTTGCCGCCTGCGCCAGACCGCTTTCAAGGATCTCGACGAAGGGGAGATAGGGAAATGGCTCGTCTCTTTCGTAGCAGTGCCCGACGAGGCATCTGAAGCCAACGCGCGACGCGTATTCCATCATCTCCATCGCCAAACGGCTCTTGCCGACACCGGGTCCGCCTCCGAGCATGACCAGCGCGCCGTGGCCGCTCATCGCACGATCAATCACCGCGCGAATCGCGTGACGTTCAGTTTCTCGCCCCACGAATGCGGTTCGTTCGGCGAGCGAAAACGGAGAAACTTGCAGCACGGTCGGCGGGACTTGCCGATGATCGACACGCGCTTGAGCGGAATCGGCGCTTGAGGTTGGTTGCTCTGCTGGCACGGTGATCGTCTCTGCGAACTCCCACGCTATCGGGAAATCGGGGTCAGGCTGGTAGGAGCAGAAGGTCCCCGTCTTGATGCATCGCGATAAGAGAGCCGCCAACGTAGCGTCGCTCTGAGCGATTCTTTCCACTACCGCCTTGATTGTCTTGGTGATGGTTTGCCGGGCTCGTTCCGAAGCTGACGCGGCCCGGCGATTACGTCCGCCGAGCCCCACGGCGCGAGAGAGTTCCCTGGTCAGCGTATCGATCTCCTCCTCCGCCTGCTCGGCGCGATCGACGTTGCCAAGCTCCTTGGCTTCTTCTAATTCTTCGCGCAACTCGGAGAGCCGACGTCGATACGAGACTTTGGCCTGATCGTCGAGCATCTCGCCCGCGCCTCCCAGGCCAGTGATATGGATCCCTGCCGTTTCGAGATCCTCGTCACCTCGGGGTAATCCGTGCGCCGACTGATTGCTTTCGTCTTCCTCACGCTGACCCGCAATTCCCCCGAACAGATCGAGCACGTGGAATTCGACCGCCGGATGACGCAGCAGATGAGCGAGGTACCCGAGTCCCTTGGTGTCCTTCAGACGAAAGGGGTTCCCACTGTAGCCGACGGTCCAGTACTGGCCCTCTTTGCGGAAGATTCCCTTTTGCGCAGAACGGACGCTCGGCTTCGAGTCGGCAACGCCGGCCGAGCGCGATCTAGCGCTACGCGTCTCAGATGCCATCTGAATTTCTATTGGCCGTTCGGCCCACTTTCTGGAGAAATCGAGTTGCCACGCAGCGTACCATCCTCGACAACATGAGCCTACCCGCCTCCGTTTTCACCGCTGAGCTTGCGGCCCGCAAAATATGTGAAGCGACTTTTCACGCCCTCAAGCGAAGGGAACCGATGGCATTCAACCAAGCGACAGCTTCGTCGTCAGAAAAGCTAAGGCAGAAGGGTGGCCATGAGTCATAAAAGCATCTTCCCGCGTCGGCCTTTTCAGTTATCGACGACACTACAAAGGTCAAAAGAGGGCGGGCGCGTATTGACTGGCACCGATCGCAGGCCCGCTCGACGGCAGCCAGCCTTCAGTTCAGGGGGGAATTATGACTGTGTGGAATGATCGTTCTAAACGCGAAGGAATTCTTTTCCCTCACGTCATCGAATGCCCGGTGTGTGGTGAAAGAGCCCATTCGTTTCGCATCCGCAGAGTGAGGCATCTACGTACCGTAGATGGCGAGTTCTACCACAGGACGGCCACGTGTGCGGGGTCCATGACGCGCGATACGCCGGTGGACATGGAAGTCTTGCGCCTGGCAGTCGAAAGCGACTTAGACAATGGAGGCAATGGCAAATCTACAATTCTGAGAACATCGCCGATCCGATTCATGCTCTGCCCAACGGTGTGAGCTTGAGCTAAAGAAATCTCGGAGAAACCCTGGGACGTTAAACATATGCAGTACCGTGAAACGCGAAACACAGAGACGGCGGAGTTCATTGAGCGAGTACGTGTGAATCAACGGAAGCTCAGGGCTGAGCTGAAGTCGCATTACGATTTCATTGTTTGCGGATCTGGTTCCTCCGGTTCGGTGGTCGCGCGCCGACTCGCCGAGAACCCGGATGTCAGCGTGCTGCTGCTTGAGGCAGGCGGCAGCGACGACGTGCCATGCGTCATGGAAGCGAATCAGTGGCAACTGAACCTTGGGAGCGAGCGGGACTGGGGCTTTGTGGGACAGCCCAATCCCCATCTCAATGGCCGCTCCATTCCGTTAAATATGGGCAAGGTGGTCGGTGGCGGATCCAGCATCAACGTAATGGCTTGGGCTCGCGGACACCAAAACGACTGGGATTTCTTCGCAGACGAGGTGCGCGACCCGGCATGGAGCTATGGGGCGGTGCTAAATATCTATCGTCGCATCGAAGATTGGCACGGCGCCCCAGACCCAAAGTATCGCGGAATCGGGGGACCGGTTTTCGTTCAGCCTGCTCCCGACCCCAACCCGATCGCTCCCGCTATGGTGGAAGGAGCTCGCTCAATTGGGATTCCGGCTTTCGAGAGTAACAACGGTCGCATGATGGAAGGCGATGGTGGCGCGTCGATCATCGATTTGCGAGTCCGCGAGGGAAAACGCCAATCCGTATTTCGTTCATATGCCTACCCTTACATGGATCGACCCAATCTCACGGTGCTCATCCATGCCTTGGTCACTCGGCTTACCTTGGAGGGCAACCGGACCACCGGAGTAGAGATTCTCTGCGAAGGAAAGGTCCAACGCGTTACTGCTGGACTCGAAGTCGTACTCTCTTTGGGCGCGATGCACACACCGAAAGTGTTGATGTTGTCGGGGATTGGCAAGGAGGTTGAGCTGAAACACCTGGGAATACCTCTCGTGCAGCATCTTCCGGGTGTGGGGCGGAACTTTCAGGATCATTTTGGCATTGGTTGTATTTGGGAGTATCTGCAACCGCTCCCTCCACGAAACAACGGAGCCGAGGCAACGTTATTCTGGAAGAGCGATTCCCGTGTTGACACTCCAGATCTGCAGGCCTGCCAGGCTGAAATACCGCACCACAGCGCCGAGACAGCAGCCACGTTCAATCCACCTGCGGGATCCTGGACCATATTCGGAGGTGTCGTTCGACCGAAGAGCTGCGGTCACGTCAGTTTGACGGGATCCAACCCGCTCGACCCCATCCTGATCGAAGCCAACACCCTATCGCACCCGGACGACATGAAAGCGGCAATCGCCTGCGTGAAGCTTTGCCGAGAAATCGGCAATTCTGCTCCGCTTCGCCCTTTCGCCAAACGCGAGGTTATGCCAGGCAACTTGAAAGGGGCTGCACTTGAACACTTCATCCGCGATGCAGCCATGACCTACCACCATCAGACGTGCACCGCCAAAATGGGTCGCGATGCAATGTCAGTTGTAGACAACCATCTCAAGGTCTATGGAATCGACAATCTTCGTATCGCTGACGGTTCCATCATGCCGCGTGTGACGACCGGCAACACGATGGCGCCCTGTGTCATCATCGGCGAACGTGCTGGGGAGTTGCTGAGAGTTGCGCACAAGATTTGATTGCGTACAGGCAGGCCGGAAGGTGCATCGCTCCCGTAGGAAGCCAAGGCGGTTTCCGAGTTAGGGGCTGCCTTCCATCGAGGCTCCGAAAGTCTGAAGGACTGCCAAGTCAAGAGAAAGTAACTCAAAAGAGAAACATATGACGACACATTCCCCAGTACCACCATTTACTCGTGACACCGCTGTTCAGAAGGTTCGTCTCGCGGAAGACGCCTGGAATTCTCGCAATCCGGAAAAAGTCGCCCTCGCCTACACGCAGGAGTCGCGCTGGAGAAACCGAGCGGGATTTGTGAATGGACGGCAAGAGATCGTCTCATTCCTTACGCGCAAATGGACAAGGGAACTCGACTACCGCTTAATCAAAGAGCTCTGGGCCTTCACTGACAACAGGATCGCAATGCGCTTTGCCTACGAATGGCACGATGACTCCGGAAATTGGTTTCGTTCGTATGGGAATGAGAATTAGGAATTCGATCAAAGCGGCCTGATGCGCGTACGTCTCGCGTGCATCAATGACCTTCCGATCTCCGACTCAGAACGTAAGTATCATTGGCCTATCGGCCGGCGCCCGAATGACTATCCAGGGTTGAGTGATTTAGGCTTGTAGACTCTGGTGTCGCCGCGAAGGCGGAGTCTGAACCACTCGACAGGCAAGGTACGTGCGTTAACCGGCTCGACGCTGAACCGTCGGCACCTTATTAAGATGGGCAGGCTGCCAGCGATCGCGCACGTATCTTCAATTCCAACCCCCGCTGTGACGCGACATTCTCTTTCTCTCTACTACGCGTCAGGTTCGATCTAAATTTCTCTACGCCGTTCCGCCCATTTTCGTCGCCAGGGATCGTACATCTGAGGCGACAGGAGCGCACGGTTCTGCGCTTTCACTCGTCACGGTTCAGCTGAGGGCCGCGAAATCTGTGAAGCGAGTTGTCACGCCCTTAATGCAGCGACTGCTGGCAGTCAGGAAGCCTGCAGCGCTGCCTGTCGTTAGAAGAGCCGACGCAAGAAGTGGCGGTCATGAGTCATAAAAATCAACAGGCTCTGCGGATTTTACGCTAATCGTATTGTCACGCTTGTGCATATGAGTGCCGCGATGTCCGATAACAAGAGACCGTCGGATCCATCACGCGAAGCACGTTCGCCGGATTCAAAGTACTCAGATCAGCTTGACTCTGACTGCCCAGACCTTCACGAAATTAATGGAATCACGGTCCTTGCGATGGCATTGGCGTCGGGAATGAGTGTCGCCAACGTTTATTACAGCCAGCCTTTGCTTGGACAAATGGGACAGACCTTCGGCGTCGGACAGGCGGCGGGTTACATTCCAGCTTTCACACTGATCGGTCTTATTCTCGGCATGGTTCTGTTGGTGCCACTCGGAGACATGTTCGAGCGTCGCAGTCTGATCGTCGCGGCTTGCGCGTTTGCTGCGGTGGCCGCTGCGGCTGTGGCGTTGGCGCCGAACTTCGCCTGCCTCGCTATTGCAAGCTTGGTGCTCGGAACGGCTTCAATTATCCAGCACTTAATTCTACCGTTTGCCGCGCAGGTTGCTCCCTCCCAAAAGCGGGGCAAGATCGTCGGTATCGTCTTCTGCGGGATGATACTCGGCACGTTGCTGGCGCGAACCGTGAGCGGCTTCGTGGCCGCGGAACTGGGATGGCGGATGATGTATTGGATCGCGACGACACTGATGATCGCGCTCGCTATCGGCGTCAATTCCATCCTTCCCAAATGCCCTCCGTCCGAGGCAATCACCTATCGAGAATTGCTGCGCTCCTTGATTACTATCGCGCAAGAGCAGCCTCTGCTCCGCGAGTCATCGCTAATTGGCGCGATGATGTTCGGCTCTCTGAACGCATTCTGGGTTACGTTGATCTTCTTTCTCGAGACTCCGCCATATCACTACGGCGAGCCTGCTGCGGGTTTGTTCGGTTTGGTCGGTGCAATGGGTGCGGTCGCAGCCCCTCTCATCGGTCGGCTCGCCGATAGGAGAGGCGCCAAGTTTGGGCTCAATCTCGGTCTGTTCACATCGCTCATAGCGTTCATCGGTCTGTGGCTCTTTGGTCACGTCCTTTCCGCTCTAATCGTCGGGGTGATTTTTCTGGACGCCGGTGTTCAGGCTAGTCAGGTTTCAAATCAGACCAGAATTTACAGTTTGCTTCCCGGAGCGTCGAGCCGGGTGAACACTATCTATATGACGTCGTTTTTTGGTGGCGGTGCATTTGGCGCCGCCCTTGGTGCCTATGGATGGGGCAGCATGCAATGGAACGGTGTGTGTATCGTTGGCATTGCGATGCTGTTCGTTGCCCTATCGGTGCATCTTTGCGGGAGTGGCGAAATCAAGATCCCCTACACCCGCGCGCTGAACCTTCACCCCGGTATAGTCCCGAGCACGGCAGAGCATTGTCGACAAGAAAGTGCCGAATGATGGACAACCCGAGCCGGCACACTTGTGTTTCCACTTTTAACGTTTCAGTTGCGGACTCGCGAATCTGTGAAGCGAGTTTTCACGCCCTATGACTTGCCGCTAGTCAAACGAGGAGAACTTACGGAATTCAACAAGACCGCATCGCTGCCGTCGTCATAAAAGCGAACGCGGCCGATGGCGTATCACGAGGAGATTCATGATGGAGAAAACGGACACCACTTACATAATAGATGATCAGGCAGCGGGACTGTTCCGCGTGAATCGGCGCACGTTCACCGATCTTGAATGCCTCGAGGAGGAGCGCGCACGCCTTTTCGACAGATGCTGGATTTACGTCGGGCACGAATCCGAAGTTTCGCACGCCGGCGACTATCGAGCGCGGACCGTTGCCGGCCGGCCGATGGTACTGGTGCGCGGCGACGACAAGGTGATTCGCGTGCTCCTGAACACTTGCACGCATCGCGGCGCTCTGGTGTGCCGCCAGAAGTCGGGCAATGCGAAGACGTTCCAATGCCCCTATCACGCGTGGACGTTTAATTCGCGTGGGCGGCTTATAGGTGTGCCGGGTGAAGAATCGTATAGCAAAGCGTTCTCTCGCGACGAGCTGGGACTGGCCTCGCCCGCGCGGGTCGACAGCTATCGCGGCTTCATCTTCGCTTGCTTCGATCCAGCGGCTGACAGTCTCTACGATTATCTGGCCGGCGCGCGAGAATATCTCGACCTGGTCGCGGACCAGTCGGAAGTCGGGATGAAAATCGTCGCGGGCCAACAATCTTACAGTGCGCGGGCCAATTGGAAGTTGCTGGTCGAGAACAGTATCGACGGATACCACGCGATGCCGACCCATCAGCGATATTTCGGCTATCTCAGCGACGTTGGCGTGGACATGAAGAACTTAGGCGCACATCAGCGGGCGATCGATCTCGGCAATGGCCACACGGCCATAGAATTTCAGGTCTCGTGGGGAAGACCAATTGCGCAGTGGGCGCCGCCGTTCGGCGAGCATCGCAAGCCGCACTTCGAGGAGCTGCGGCGCCGCTTCGACGAGCGCTTCGGCAAGGAGCGCGCCTGGCATATCTGCGAGACCAGCCGCAACCTGGTGATCTTCCCCAACCTGGTCATCAACGACATCATGGCGATCACGATTCGGACCTTCTATCCGGTTTCGCCTGACTATATGGAAGTCAATGCGTGGGCCCTCGCGCCGATTGACGAAAGCGCCGAGGACTCGGCGCTACGGCTCGACAACTTTCTGACCTTCCTCGGGCCCGGCGGATTTGCCACACCGGACGACGTCGAGATGCTCGAATCGTGTCAGCGCGGCTTCGTCAATCGCGAAGTCGAATGGTCGGATCTCTCGCGCGGCATGAAATGCGAGCAGCCATTGGCCACTGACGAACTTCAGATGCGCACCTTCTGGCGGCGATGGAATCAGCTCATGACGGAGCGGGAGTCATTGCGCGCGAGGAAAGCAGCATGAGCGCTAATTCATTGCCAAGCCGGCAAGAGGTCGAGGATCTTCTGTACCGCGAAGCCGCGCTGCTCGACGAATGGAGACTGGAGGAATGGCTGGAGATGCTGACCGATGACGCCATCTACCAGGTTCCGTCGACAGACGCTCCCGAAGGCGACGCGCGCAATACGCTGTACATTATCGCCGACGATGCCCTACGCATCAGATCGCGCGTCAAGCAGCTTCTCGGCAAGTCCGCATGGGCGGAAAATCCACATTCCCGCACGCGCCGGATAATAACCAACGTTCGCGTTCCCGGGGCCGAGGGCGACAGTATCCTGGTGACTGCCAACTTCGCAGTTTACCGGATGCGCTACGAGACGGTGGATACTTACGTCGGCCGGTATGATTATAAGCTCGCTCGTTTCGGCGAGGAACTGAAGATCCGTGAACGCAGAGCGATCCTCGACAACGAGGCTCTCCGCCCGCACGGAAAGATCAGCTTCATTCTGTAAACAGCAATATCCACTATCGCGCAGAATTGAAGGCCGGCCCCGAGTCGCCGGTACTGCCGAGCCAGAACGAGTCTACGCGCGTCTCAGGTGCCATCTACATTTCTTGAGACCGCTTGGCCAATTTTCCGGAAAGAGCAAGTTGCCGCGGATCGCACCGTCCGCGGCAACTCGATCCCACAACGCTCCTGCGATTCACTTTTCACGTCTCAGTAGCGGACAAACGAAACCTGTGAAGCCACTTTTCACGCCCTATGGATTGCCTACTCACCAAGGAGAAAGCGAACAATGTCAATTCTCAAGAAAACTGCAGTAGTGTTAGTCTCGGGCTTACTCATAGGAGCCGCCCGACCTGCGCGGTCGGCATCAGCTCAGCAGAGCCAGCAGCCGTCAACGCCGAGCGCGGCCGCACAAACAAGCAATAGTAGCCCGTCGGTGCTTTCAATCCTGGGGATGATTATCCCTCAGGTAGAGCATGAGGTGTCGCAGTGCAAGACGTCGCAAGTCTACTCCCAGCACGACGTCGTAGGCGATCCGCAGTCCTGCTTCGCGAATGTGGTGGATGTTTCTGGAGCATTTGGGGCAGCAGTTATAAGCGCTCCGTGAGCTAACGAAACTCAGTGTCTTGAGCCGGCGGGGAAGCTAGTGACATCGTCCAAATGAGAACGACGAAAGATATATCGGCCAAGCATCCCGCAATAGAGCCCGATCACCGGCGCCCCGCCGCCGAAACGCAGAAGGCGGTTTGATATTCGCGTAGTGAATTGGGGATTCGCGATCCGCGATAGAACACGCGCAGACAGGTAACGAAAGCTGACATTTTCCGATGGCACGTCGCTTGCGCTTAGTTACATGAAACCTGCGAATGGAATCCCAACGGTCATGTTGTGTTGAAACTAAAAATCACGAAAACGCCGCGACTCGCAACAGTCCTGATAACTCTGATCGGATCGGCATCGATCTGTATAGCACCGCTAGCGTTCGCGCAGTCGGATGCTGACTCAGCGCCATCGGTGTCGGAATCTGACGGCATCCCAGGACCACCGGCACCAGTACCCGGTGACCTTACAGGCCCACCGACCTCGGCAACCGAAGGTTCCTCTGGAAAAGCGGACGACTCCTCGGTGCCACCGGCGTCCCATTCGGACTGGGAACAGGTTCCCGAATCGAACTCGGACGCCACCTCTGGAGAAGACGGGCAGGTGCTCGAAATCCCGCAGTCCGTGGATGCGACCCAGGCACCAGCTCCAAACAGAGACGATAATAGCCCCGCCCAGGCGTCAAACGAGGGACAGTATGACAAATCGGGGAATGATGAGTTAGGCGGCCTCAACGACTACCAGCAGGACCAGAATGAAGAGCTATCAGGCGGTTACTACATTCCGGTCCCCGTTCCCGTACCTGTCGGGCCGGGCTTTGCCGGCGCGCGGATGGGCGGAGTAGGACCGATCTCGCCGCCATTTCCGGGTGGCGGGTTCGTGCCCACACCCCCGATCATCTTGAGGCCGGGTGGGCTCGCAGGAATACCGTCAACCAGCCCGATGCTTACTCCACCTCTTGGATCGGCCGCGATGCCGGGCGGATGGAACAGAATGCGTTAGACACGTGTTCCCTTGGCGTGTTCTGGCGGTCCCGTATGAATCCATTATATCTAAACGAAGGCGTTAAGACGCCATCTTCAGCTAAATGCTCAAGAGTTAGGTGCTCGATATGACTCGCCACCGGAGTCGTTGGACAATGTTCCGCTCAGGTCTCGAGATCGTGGTAATGGTCGCGTTCGCGATAATCGCTCAGGGGTGCGCAACCCGGCAGGATCGATCGCAGGAGCTTGGGAGCACGGGGGACTATCTGGCGCAGGAGCAGAACGACCGCTACCCCTACGGTTACTATCCTTACGACCCGTACATGATCGGCTACGACCCGTACTGGGGATGGTGGTACCCCGCGCCCATCTACTATTATTCGCGCGTCGACGGTGACCATGATTGCGACGACGGCAACTGCGGCGGCAGGGTTGGCGGACAGGGTGGTCACCATAAGCCGCCACTTGGTACGGGCACGACGCCGCCGGGAACCGCGTCGCATCCGATGCCTGTCGCAGGAATACCGCATGTCTCCGGTGCTCCGGCCGTCGCATCGGCGCCATCCGGCGGATTTGGGAGTAGCGGTGGCTTCGAGCGAGGCGGCGGCCTCGGCCGGGGCGGCGGCTTCGGTGAAGGCGGTGGCTTCGGACGAGGCGGTTTCGGCGGAGGACGTGGCTTCGGTGGAAGTGGATTCGGCGGCGCACATGGGGGCGCTGGCCACCGCTAGAGATGAATTTGCACCCTCCGTTCCATCCAACCGCTTGGTCTCTAAAAAGATCCGGGCGGCGCGCGATTACGCTCTGATCACGCTAAGCCGCGTCAGAGCGGATCGTCAACCAGTCGGTGCGTACCTTGTCCCACTCCTGAATTAGTATCCCATGCTCTTCGAAAAGCGTTCGGATCTGGCGCGAATCGTATCCAACAATCTCCTCGAGGATCGGTACCAAGACGCTGAGGGCGTCGTCGCTGATGATCGTCCGGTTCGCTATCTGAGCAATATATTTGGCCTCGGACGCGGCAATCGTGAAGCCGCCGCGGTGGTTTATGTGAAGCATGACGTGGATATCGGAGCTGCCGTCGCCAACGTAGATGACGTGGTCGTTGGCGAGGCCCAGCCTGAGCTGCAGCTCATCGACTGCGACTACCTTGCCGTAACCCGCAGGAACACGGACGATCGACTCGATCTCGCCAGATTGCTCGTGATACTCCAATCGAGTTCCAATAACGTGCTCGGGCGGCACAATTCCGTGCAGCGCTGACCGGACCACCTCTTCGGGCGCCGCCGACACCACGTAGAAGTCGAACTGATAGCCCTCGATTCCGCTTTCCAGCAGTCGAGTCAGTAACCCGATATTCCGCTTCAGACGGACGCGGCGGCCGACCTCGCCCAGGTCCTGTTTGCGGACGCGCCGATACTGCGGGTCATGTCGGAGCAAATAGGCGAGTTCTCCGCCCTGCTGCACCAGATTCAGGCGAGAGAGGCCAGCGGCTTTCTCCGCGAATCCGTTGACGCCGAGCAGCTCGCTGAGCACGATGCCGGAATCGTTGAAGCTAAGCGTCTGATCAAAGTCACTCGCCAGCAGGTATTTCTTCATCATCTTCCAACCGCCTACACAGCCAGTTCGGGCTGCTAACTATCTGTGAAAGATCGTGGGATTCCCAGCGCTTATACCAAACGCGAAAAATTGCCCTGGATGCCATCGACGCACCCTCCACAAGTGGGGGGCGTGAAAAAAGACTGCACGGAGCGCGACCCTTTATTTCCCGCGTTGATGGATGACGCACTTGTAGATCAAGGGGAGAAAGGACCATCGCGAGTCAGGGCCATTGACGTAGATGACGTATTTGGGAGGTGTGAAAAGAAACGCGCCGAGCAGGGGTTTTTCGCCTTCTTTGCGAAACCCCTTCTTTGCGCCACGGACGCTCGATCCCCCGTCGCCGATGCCAGCTGAGGCAGATCGAGCGCCGGAGTGTCACATGGTATGTAAAGTTCTCTAGACCGCCCCTGCCCCGTTTCTGGTCGCCACAGCCGCACGATCTGCGGCAACCCCAGCACTGCCGGTAACCACCAGCACACCGGTTGTGCGGTCGTTTTTCACGCCTTCCCAAGCGAAGGGTTTGAGACCTTAAACTGTGCCAAAAAAAATCGCCCACACGGCGGAGCATGGCTTTCTGTCCCCCTCCCCCGGAGACACATGGCCCCGTGTGGGCGTTGTCGTTCGTCGGCACACCGCCAAGGTAGGTGATTCATGAACGATCCAGGTATCCGAATCGATCCAATGGGTCCCGCGGGCGATGAACTTTCGTTGCGCGCTGATGCCGTTATGCCGGTACAATTTTACCCCGCGCGGCGCGGCGCGGCTTCGTTCGAGCCGATCAAGCGTCTGATGGCCGGCATCCTCATCGATGCGGTGCGATCTTTTCAGCGTAATTTAGAAGCGCGTAGTTCGGACAGACGGCAGGAATTCAGGGAAGCTCAGTCTGGATTTTCGACGACAAGGGAAACGGACCTTTTTCTTTCCAGAATGTTTGCGACTCGTTGGAGATCGATCCAGGCGGCTTGAGGAATTGGATTGTTCGCTGGCAGAAAGACAGACGTTCCGGCGATAAGCAGCGAATGATTCGGCGGTCTCCCGTCAACGTTGCAGGCCGAATACCGGCGTAACTCTCGTCGCGCGGCGCGAAATTAGCAACACATCGCAGCATCGACCGACCCTTAGGCGCATCGCGGCGCTCAAGCGTCTTACTGGGCAGGCCCGCACAATTGTTAAGGCCAAAGGCGTTTCTCGACAAATGATCAACCTTAATGTGAAAAGTCATACGAGCTTTGCAAGAAACCGCCAAGCCAAACCCGTTTCGCGCATGTGGGTCGCTACCGCCATCATTGCAGTCGCGACTTCTGCTTGGGGCTGTTCCTCCCGCGTCGAATCCTTCGATGACTGGCTCGATTCCAGCCCCTACGCGTTGTTTCGATACTCACCCGCAAATATTCCAGTTACATCAGCTTCGGTCGCCTATGTCTATTTGGGGAACGATCCTGCGGTCGCGCGGTCCGGGTATACAGATCCCGCCTGGGAGCGTGCAGATCTCCACTGGGAGCGTGCCGGTGAAATTTTCCCTGCCACCAACAATCGAGTGCTCGAAATTCCGCCGATGTTAGATTGGAATAATACCGCCGCGGCTATACTGATCCCCGGAGATGGCGATTAAACACTTCAGCACGAGGCGGTTTTACTCGGCACACTGAAATGAAGTTGGCATCAATGCGAGTTTCAGCGAATTTGGCCTCACCTCCACACTGCTCGAGGTGAAAAAGGTTGTTATGCGATGAAGATCATCACTCGTGAGCTACAAGACCCGGTAATCAGTCAAAGCCATCCGCTAGAAGGCGCGTCTGGAGCATCTTTTGGAGATAACTGTTACAGCGGGTATCAGTGGAGCTGGGAATCTATCAATCGCTGCGCACCCGAGGCTCCGGGAATCTACGGGCTTTACAACGCCCTTTGGATTTACATCGGCCAGACCAAGAACCTCAGAGCCCAAATGCTCGGACACTTGTATGGTGACAATCCCTGCATCGCCCACTACCAGCCATCCGGCTTTGCGTTTGAGCTTGTTTCTCCACAGGACCACC
>WNFB01003729.1_pt1 | contig 13455 bp, 11 predicted proteins | sample 5400501 | NCBI WGS metagenome assembly WNFB01 (sample SAMN13153341, study PRJNA577476) | soil metagenome | isolation source: 200 cm saprolite under Douglas fir tree site 2 hole 1 | place: USA:California | collected 2015-04-18
AGCCTTCAAAGAGCCGCACCTTGGCGTGAGAATTAGCAGCCGTGCGAATGAATTCACCCTCGCTGACTTCGTCACCGGGTTTCAATGCGCGCTCGCCAGCTCCGCCAATGCCGTACGCTTGCCCCTCGATGGAATCGATCCGCGCGCGATTGCCAGGAGGGCCTGCGAAATACCAGTTGCGCCCAGTCCAGACGAAGGCAACCAGCAAGGCCGCGGTTGCTGCCACGAAGGACAGTCTGGCAAAACTCCACTGGAAACCGCGTGACGCCGGCTCCATTCGCCAGTTGACGCTGGTCGCGCCATCAAATCCACGTCCGTCAGCATAAGAACGGCACGAGACACACTCCCGCAGGTGATCTTGCACAATGAGAGCGCGAGCAGGAGGAAGCTCTCGCCGACGAAAAGCCGGCAGCAGAGAACGGATATCGGCACAGCCACGGATCAGCTGCAGAGCACTGGTTGCGGCTTCCTGGCCCTCGCCGGTTCGCAACCGGTGCCACACGCGCTCGGCTGACGCCGATAGCGTCTTAGCATCTGGCTGTTCGCCGCGAAGTTCGGAAATTGCCTGGTCAAGGCGGGCGTCTTGCTTCGATCGAAAGAATTTCATGATGCACCTTTCATAAAGGCACGAAGGCCTTTCTTTAGTCGTGCCCGGCTACGATGCAGGGTCACTGCGACCACAGCCTGAGATGTGTTCATCGTCCGTGCAATCTCCGGGTTATCGAGCCCCTCGAGATAGCGGAGCGCAAACATCTCGGCAGCCCGGGGACTGAGCGTGGCGAGCTCCCGCCGAAGCCAATTTTTGATCTCTAAGGAGGAAAGTGCACGTTCCGGGGAAAGACTGGAATTCGCTTCGAGCTCGTCGGCCGTTTCAACCGGCACGACCTCACGATGGCCCCTCGACCGGATTAGATCCAAGGCGGCGTTGACCGCCGACCTGTGTAAGTAACCCTGCAAATTAGAGATGCGGCCGGGGTCGACGGTCCCGTGGGCCAATCGAAGAAAAACGGATTGTGAGACGTCTTCGGCGTCCGCCATGCTGCCGGTTATGCGGTAAGCAGCCATGAGGACACAGGCTTGGTGTGCTCGAAAGACGTCCTCAAGCTGAGCGACTGCCTGCGTCACCATGATGTTTTCTATCGCGGCCGCCAAGCATCCCTCCTCGGCTCACCTACTAACTAAGACGCGATAGCTAGAAACTTCTTAACACACAATTCGAATTCCGAGAACAATTTGCTCAGGGGTTGCAGTGCCAAACTCGTCTTTTGTTCGTGGCCCTTGAAGCTCGAACTCACCATTTGACTAGCCAAGTGCCTGATAAGCGCAAACCGGAGAAGTGGATTTTAGTTCACCTGAACTTAAAACGTGGGTCGGTCAACGTCGTAACATTATTCGGATTCCTCTCCTCCGGACCGGCAACCTGGTACGTGTCCAGACTGCGCTTGGAGGGGCTGGCCGGCCCGGAGTTCGATCTGTAAACGTGTGTTGTCTGACCGAATCCCGACCGGCCCATCGAAGGCGAGTGCATCTGGCCCTACAGAGCCTTCCCAAACGAGCAAGTTCTCAACGAAGACCCGCATCTCTGCTCCGTTCAATCCCGCGCGAAGAACATGAGCTTCCCCGGAACGCAAAGCGGGAACCGCAGCGCTGCGGCGCGGCTTGATATTCCGGTATCCGCGGTTGCCGCACTCTGCGCTGGTGTGCTGGCCAGGGTTGCTCTTGACGGAGACCACGAGCTTCGATTCCGGCTCAATGCGCCACATCGCGTAAACCAGGTTACAAGCGTCCTGCGCGCGCAACTTTAGGCCAAACTGACGACGGAGTTCGCCGGACCCTAGCCGTGCTTCGTTTCCCGTTGGGCCGAGGTAGGTGAAGTGTGCCTCGACGACTTGTGGCGTAAACGCATTCACATACGCGCGCATCTTGGGAACACTGACGGAGAGCCCCTCCCTGGGCAATTCCTCAATCACTCCTTCCGTGACGCAAAGGTTCGCGCGTGAAACAGACATCAGCTTGGTGCTTGAGGACTCCGGGGCTGCACTGAGACTCAACACACCCAGGAATAGGAGAGCCCATATAGAGAGATTTCGTCGTTCTTGCACGCTCATTCTCCGCGATTGATATGTCCGCCGGTCCACTTATAACCAACACAATGAGGGCAAATCATAGACCTATCTGCTCCATCTGGCCATCACGGGAAGTATCCCCATCCGTTTCCCAGCGCTTAGTAAACGCGGAAATCGGACAAGCCAGTACTGCGACGATTATGTCCGGTTAGTGCAGGTGTTGAGAGTGGGGTTTACCTCTGGGAATCTCAAGCTGTGTCGATTCCGGGATTCTTGGCTACATGCCAATTCGACAGTTATCCGGTTGCCGCTGCCGATTGACCGAAAGACTTAACGGCCACGGCCTCGTCGTCCATGATGTCGAAGACGGTATACAGCCTTGTAATTTGCATCAGATCGTGAACCTTATTCGTAAGGTTGAGCAGCTTCAGTTCTCCCTCCTGCTTCCGCACGCTCGTGAAAGCACTGACCAGATGGCCCAAGCCTGAACTGTCGATGTAATTGACATCGCCAAGGTTGAATAGAATCTTCTTGTGTCCTTTGCTTAACAGGTCGCGAACCAGTTCGCGCAGTGCAGCGCTCTCGTCGCCGAGCACAATCCGGCCGCTGATGTCCACAATCGTGACGCCACCTACTTGTCGAGTGCTTGTAGTCATGTGCATTGGCAACCTCCTAAGCCACTTCAATGCTCGAAGGACTTCACCCTTGCAGCAGCGCTGCTGCTCTGGTCAGCCTTCTCGATTCAACAGCCTCAATCGCACGCAGCTTTCGGTCGATGTGTGGTTCGTTGCGTAGCCCACCCGCATGCAGCAAACAGCGCTTTCCGGCAGCGACCCCGCATGTAGGACAGGGGACGGCGAGTAAGTGTCTTGGAGTCATATCCCCCATTCTCATTAGAAAAGGCTACCCCAACCTCATTTCGTAGAGCTGTGCGATTTGAGACACTCCGCAAAGGAATGTTCGGAAGGGATTGAGCGCTCCGAATGACTACTGAGAACGGGCTTCCCATCAGCCAGTTGACGCAGTGCCCGATTAATGCGGTGGTCTCAATGGGTCGACGCAACACTCAGCTCGAACCCACCTTGCATTGAAAACAAAAGCTAAAAGCGCTCGCTAGGTTAGATCAGCCGGAACGCTACCCTCGCTAGGTTTTGACCGAGTACAGTCAGACAGATCGGTTCTCCTGGGGAAGTATCGTCGGATCAACTGATTAGATGGTGTTGCATCGACCGGTTGAGCTGGCACGACTTATCGGGACTTAGCAGCCAGACTGGAGCGACTCACTGGCCAGGAACTCCTCAAGAATACGAAAGCCCTACCCGCCACTGGGCCTTGTCTTCCTGCCGGCCAGTGCACGGAACCTTTTCCACTATCCGCAGTATTCACTCTTTGTAAGGGCAACTACAGCCGTTCAGGACCATAATTCGGCGATGACGTTGACTCCCGACGAGGATCTGATGCTCCAAGTGCGCGATGGCGCGGGCGAAACGCTAGGCGTGTTGTTTGACCGCTACCAAACCCCGCTTTTCAATTTCTATTCGAAGTTGACCGGCGACCGGGCGTTGAGCGAAGACCTGGTCCAGGAAGTATTCCTCCGCATCCTGAAATACCGCCAGAGCTACCGCCCCGGAACGCCCTTCCGCGCCTGGATTTACCAGGTTGCCCGCAACGCACGCATCGATCACTTTCGCAAGTTTCCTTCGCAGACCGCTCTCGAGCCCGAAATGCTGCCGCCTGTTCTTCCCACGGATTCCGCGCAGGAGCGGCAGGAAGTCGAACTGTTGCAACGCGCGCTCCGGCAGTTGCCGGAGGAAAAAAGAGAAATCCTGCTTCTCTGCCGCTTTCAAGAACTGAAGTATGAGGAAATTGCCGCTCTTCTCGGCTGCGAACTCAACACCGTCAGAACGCGCATCCACCGTGCCCTGCAGGATTTGCGCAAGGCTTTTCATCAACTCACGCGCGGCACGATGCTGAAGAAAGCCGAAGCGGCAGCTGCAGAGAACATTCCTCCTCAAGGAGGTCGCCATGAAGTGTGAACAAATATCTGAACTCTTGCCAGATTACCTGCAAAGGCGGTTGAGCCGCGAGCAGGACCGAAACGTCGAAGCCCACCTCGAACAGTGCGCGGAATGCTCCGAAGAAGTGATCATTTGGAGAAAGCTTTCGCTTCTGCCCGTCGACCAGCCAAGCCCTGAGTCTCGCGCGCGTTTTGAGGCGATGCTGCAAGCGTACCAAGCGGGTCGTTCGAATCAGCCTGCGGATGACTCGCATCCGAGAAAACAAGCTTCCGCCTGGAACTGGAACGTGCTCCATTGGCTTCGTTCGCCCGTCGGGGCCATGGCGTGGAGCGCCGCGCTGCTCGCCATCGGCGTTTTCGCCGGACTTCGCTTGGCTGCCCCTAAGCCTCCTTCCCCAGACTTGGTTGCCATGCAATCTGAACTCACCAGCATGAAGCAATTGGTCGTGCTTTCCATGTTGCAGCAGCAATCGGCCAGCGCGCGGCTCGAGGGCGTCACTTGGAGCACCCGCGACCAGCAACTCGATCCACAGGTACTTTCGGCCCTCTTTCACACCCTGCGCTACGACGCGAGCGTGGATGTACGCTTGGCGGCTCTCGATGCTCTCAGCCGCCACGGCCGGCAGCCCCAAGTGCACAAGGGAATTATGGACTCTTTGCAGCAGGACCAATCGCCACTCGTGCAGGTGGCCCTGATCGATCTCATGCTCGAATGGCGAGACCGCGACGCCGCGCATCGGCTCCAGGAGTTGGAGCAGACACCGAACTTGAACCCCACCGTGCGGCAACGCGTCGAGTGGGCCAAAAGCAAACTGAATTGAGGAGGAGACCATGCGAAACTCGCGCTTTTTCACACTGTTGATAGCCAGCTGTCTGCTTCCCTTTTCCTTGTTCGCCCAGTCCGTGACCATAAGAGTCCCTCAGCCGGTAATAAAAGTAGCCCCACCTCTTCCCTTGGAGCTTCATGTTCCGTCCGTATCCCCAATGACTCTCGATGAGTCCGATCGCGACCTGCCGGTACAGGAACAGGAGACCATCCAGAAATCTTTTTCGATGGCGGGCGTTCAGCATAAGTCCCTGGAAATTGACAACGTCTGGGGTTCCATCGAAGTCGTGGGCACAAATTCCGACCAGGCGCAACTCATGGTCAAAAAGTCTGTTCGCGCGGAATCTAAGGAAAAGCTCGAACAAGCTCGCAAAGAAGTTACTCTCGACATCACCGAGCAAGCAGGCTCACTGAAGCTTTATGTGAACGGTCCTTTCCGCTGCCATTGCGACGATGGATGTGGCCGCCGCGAGTTCGATGGTTATATCGTCAAGATGGATTTTCAGCTCCAAGTTCCTCGCGACATCGATATCAAGCTGAAGACCGTGAATGAAGGCCGCGTTTTAGTGGGCGACATCAACGGAAATTTCGTAGTGCGCAACGTCAATGGCGACGTCGAGATGGACAACGTCGCGGGCTCGGGAACAGTGCACACGGTGAATGGCCCCGTCAAGGTTTCCTTCCGCGGGAATCCCCGTGAAAATTCCGATTTCCGGACGGTAAACGGCCCGGTGGAGCTGCGTTTCGCGAAAAGCTTGGCCGCAGATTTTCGCTTCAAGACCTTCAACGGCAGCATCTACAGCGATTTTCCCGTCACCGCCTTGCCGGTGCGCGCTATTCAGGAAGAGCATCATGGCGCGAAGGTGGTTTTTCACGCGGACCGCTATACGGGAGTGCGTGTGAATTCCGGCGGGCCGGAGATCAAGGTCGAAACTCTAAATGGAGAGATACGTATTCTTGAAAATCATGAATAACCAAACTCAGCGTTTCCCATCCCTTGTTGTCGCTGTTGTAATTCTCTGCGTCGCGTTTGTCGCCGCGCCGGTCTACGGGCAGACGCAAACGCCATCTGGCGCGGATCGCGTCTCCGTGAATCTCAGCGATCCCGCGCGGCCTGCTCTGGTGAGAGCCAGCCTGATCAATGGCGGAATCACCGTCAAGGGTTATGACGGCAAGGAAGTTGTCGTCGAGGCTCGCGCGCGCAACGGCGAATCAGCGCGCGCGGATTCCAATATGAAGCGCATCGTGGTCTCCTCCACTGGCCTTTCCGTGGAAGAAGAAAACAACGAAGTCCGCATCTCCGCCGATGCGGTCATGCGCACCATCGACCTCACCATTTCCGTTCCCGTTCACACCTCGCTCAAACTGAGCGCGGTGAATAGCGGTGACATCGTGGTCACTGGCGTGGACGGCGAATTGGACGTCAATGACGTGAATGGCTCCGTCACCCTGAACAACGTCTCTGGCAGCGCCGTCGCGCATGCCTTGAACGGCCGCCTTTTGGCTACTTTTTCGCGCGTGAATCCCCAGAAGGCCATGGCCTTTAGTTCTTTGAACGGCGACATTGACGTTACGTTTCCCGCCGATTTGAAAGCCAACCTCAGCCTGAAGTCCGATCGCGGAGAGATTTTCAGTGATTTCGACGTCCAGGTTCAGGCTTCCGCGCCGCAGCAAATCGTCGAGGATGGGCGCGGCCACGGCGGCAAATACCTTGTCAAGATCGACAAAGCCGTCCACGCCAAAATCAATGGCGGTGGCCCCGAATTGCAATTCACAAACTTCAATGGCGGCATCTACATCCGCAAAGCCGGCGCCGCGCGCTGATGCCACGCAGCCTCTCTAGCAACAAACCTCTTCGCCGGCCTGACCACGAAGAGAAGCCAGAGGTAAAGGCCGGTTACATCCCATGCCTGATAAACGCGGTGGATTCTATAGGTCGATGCAACACCATCTAATGGACCTGCTGTTTAAGGATGGTGTTTATGAGCCAGAGGAACCGGTCGAGACTTTCTCTTACGCAGAGAACTGATATCTGGAGCCGATGGAAGTCCGGGCAGTCGTTGCATGAAGGAGGTCCGGACAGTAAAAGTTGCTTGAACTTGGTTGTTAGCTCAAGGCCAATTCATTTGAGGGCTTTTAGATGGCAATCCTTACATAGATTCACAAATGTGTGGCAGGTAGAACAACTCCGCTCGTTGAGCCTCGCCATCTGTGCGTGACCACCGGCTTTAAATTGCGCAAGAGGCAAGTGGCTGCGCGGCAGCTCGTTATGGCAGCGGCTGCAAAAATCAGATACGTGGCAGACCGAACAGCTCGTTCGATCGAGCGCCGCGTACTTTCCGTGAACGTCATCCTTCCACCGCGCCGCATGTGATACGGGCAGCATGACTTGGTGACAGCCCACGCACCCCTGTGTACCCACGGCCGATGGAGCGACGTTCTTGTGGCAAACAAAACAGGGCGCGCCCGACATGGAGGCTTCCTCGTCGTGATGGAGCCGGAAGGCTTCCGTGTGCGACGCCGGCTTAACAATGTGCGAATGAAATTCCGGCATGGGGCCCGATCGCCCATCGGTGTGACACACCTGACAGTTGGACATGCGATAGGCAGACGCGATGCTTTTCGATACGTCGTGGCAGCTCACGCAGTCCGCCATTTTCGGCAGCGATAGGTTGGTAAGGCTTGTGCTTGCAGTAACCGCGTGGTGGCAGGTTGTGCAGTCGAGATGATATTCCTCCCGATTCTTGAAATGTTGGGGGTGGGAAAATTTTATTCGGTCGTATTTTCCTGAAACTACGTACGAGGCCAGTTCGCGGTGAACGGTCGCGGCGGCTGGATTTTCGATTTCCTCCGGCCGATGGCACCCCCGGCAGTCCGCCGTCGTTGACTTCTCGCCAAGCAGGGGTTTCATTCCCGCTTTGGAATGGCAACTGGCACAAACCACGTGGTTCCCGAAAGTGGCATAGGGACCGTCCCCCTGGAAGTGATGGCAGAACGTACAATCCGCCCGGAATCCCGTGCGCGTGTCGACCCGCGCATGCGGATCCGCATGCTGCGCATGAGAAAACTCGAAGACGATCGGCCGCTCGTTTTTGTAACGCGGGTAGGGCAGCAAATCCTTGCTGCTGGTCGGCGGAAACACCGAATGGCACTGCTCGCAGACCGTCTGCTTCACGTTCTTGTCAAAGTCATCTTGGTGACAGGGCGTACATTGATCGTGACCGGGGCGTTGATAAACCACGGACCCGGTCTTTTCCGGCGCGTGACAAGCATCACAATCAAGCCCCACCTGCTTCATGTGGTATTCATGCGGGTAAAAAGGACCCTGCGGTTTACCTTGTGATGGGGATTGAGGAGACGCAGCTTGGTTTTTCGAGAGCGGTTCTTGACCTCGCGGGGCAACTGTCCCCAATAGGCACAAGCTTAGAAGGCAAAAACCGGCTAAGATTATGCGCCGCGCGCCCATCTAATATCTCCACGCCAAGCCGAAACGCAGGGTTTGGCTGTTCTGAATGCTCGGCCGAAACACGGGATAATCCGAGTCCAGGTCGTATTCCAGATAGAGCCGCGTCCGGCTGTCGAGGTTGAACGAGGTATTCCCGAGAACCCCTTTGTTGCGGCCGTTCTTGATAACGGTAAAGAGATCACGAAAATCCAGTAGCCGGTAGAATCCCTCGGCTCTCAAACTCAAGCGGCCGTCCAGAAAGCTGCGACCGATTTCCAGGCTGAAGTCCTGAACCCGCGTCTCCCCGGTTGTACTCAGATCGTCGAACTGGGTCGGCGCGATGCTGTTCGTCCTATCGTTCGAATTCCTCAAATGATATTCGAAGGAGAGAACGGCCTTGTTCCAAGGAATTATCTGCGCGTGCGCGCGGTAGTCCCGAAAGGAAGTGTCAAACGGCCCAGTGTCCTGCGTGTCGATGAGCTGCCGCACCCAAACGCTCCCGCCGACGCGCAGTTTCGAATTGATGGCCCGCGAGGCGTCGAGCACAAACTGGGTGTACGGATGCAGCGCCCCCAGGTTGAGGCGCAAGAGCGGATTGTGCGGATCAGAGTCGCGGGCGTTGAACGTAAAGTCGTAAAAATAGTCCTTGTTCGTGATCTTCTGCGCGAAGCTCAGCCGGAGCGACGTTTTGCCATCGCGCGGACTCCAAAACGCATCGGCGCTGAAATCAGTTGGCGAACTCCCCACCATCCGGAAACCGGCGCTGAACAGCCAGGTGCTCCGGAACACCCGGCGATACCGGAAGAGGTTGGTTCCATTGATGTAATAAAACGTGTCGTATTCCAGGCTGGAATTCTGGCCCAACCGATATACAAAATTCCCTCCCCCCATGGCCCGCTGACCGGGGTCGGAAAAATAACTGAAGCGCCTGCCCGCATAAACAGTCCAGGAATACCGCGGCCGGTCGATGGTAAACGAAGCGCCGTCCATCTCCGCAAGTTCCGCGCCGTAGACGTACTGCCGGCCCACTCGCAAGCTAGTTCCCGCAAGCGCGCCATCCGTCGGCCGCCCATTAATATCGATAAAGCCGGACGCCAGCTCGAGCCGCCGATTCGAAGCAAACGTATTGATAATGCTGAGCTGCGGGGACGCGTTGGTCACAGTCGTCAAATCCTGGGCGTAAGCAAATGAAAAACTCGAATTCACCCGGTTGGAAAGCCACCCGCGAGTGCCCCAGTTCAGGAAGCTGTACATCACATCCGTGCTGGACTGAAATGCAGGCGAGTACGGAATCCCCGCCGGATTGAAAACCGGGCTTGGCGAAGCGTTGATCACCCCCGTGAGTGTCGGAAGTCCGCTGAAGAAAGTCTGCGTCCGAAGGTATTCCGTGCGGGCGTCCATGAAAAAATGATTGAGGAAGTTGCCCGCCGGGCGGCTCTCGTAGGGAGTTTGGGCAACAGTCAGCGCCGGATCCGGCGCGCTCTGCGGTATCGCGTCCTTCAGGAGGCTATCCCAGGCCGCGCCGATGTCTTGGCCCTGCTTGCTTTCCGGTGGAGGACCCGTTTGCGCCGCATTGGGGCGGGCACTCGCGCCCGTCAAAAAAAACAGCGCCGCAAGACCGCTCGCGCACTGTCGCAACAGCACTCGCAAACAATTGGTCACCTGATCCCCTCACGACAGCCGGGCCGGCGGGAAAACTACTCCACTTACGGACATGTTGGGATTAGACTTTTCGCTATGGTGATCCGCCACGGATAGACGTCACTATGCCACTGCGTGGCCTGACAATACGATAGCAACTCGCTGTTGGCCAGGCTGTTCTGCCCCGTCGCCAGGTAAACTTGAGCCAGCTCCCAATGCACCTTCGAGTTGTTCGCCAGGTCGCCGGTGAGCGCGGTGCTCTGAGGCGTCACCGGCGAAAGCGCTAGTTCCGCCTTATACGCAGTCACAGCGTTTACATACGCCTGTTGCTTTATCGTCGGATCAGTCGCCTGCTGCGCCTCAATCACGTAAGTCTCCGCGATCAGCGTGTTGACGCCCAGCCTTTGCGGATCGATCTGCAGCACTTCCTGGAACAGTCCGATGGCCGTACTGGGGTTCGTCTGGCGCAACAAAAAACCGAGTCGCAACCGCACGGTGAACATGCAGGGAGCAGGGGTCAGCTGGGCCGGAACGGTGCCATTCACAAGCGTGGCCGCCGTAACGATCTGGCATGTCTGGTTCTGCAAACTGTTCATCGAAAGCGAGGTCTGATAGTCGCTGATTGCACTGGGAATGTCGTCCAAATCATCCTGGAAGTGGATTCCGCGCTGCAGGAAATCCCAGTCGTTTTGCGGCTGCGTGATGCCGAGCAAATTCCAATCGATCTTGCCTTCGAAATAAAACGGATTGGGAATCGGATAGTTCGGGTTGGTGCTCTGAAAGTCTCCCGGCGTGAAATTGCCAATCTGCGCGAAAGTGGCGCCGAGCACCACCGCAAGGGCTGCCACGATCAAAATCGGATATCGATAGCGGACTTTCATGGCGTCAGGCTCACCGTAATGTCATCCGAAGCGATGCTTTGAATATTCTTCAGCAGCGAATCGATCCTCTGCTCATTGACCAGATTCAGGTCATGTCCCGTGGGCCCGTTTGGGCCCGTCACTCCGGCCAAGAACCTCAGGAAGAGCGGCGGAAAATGCTCGAAGTTCACTTGCGCGTGGACGTGCAAGGGCCCCCGAATCGTCACGCCGATGGCTTGCATCTGCAGCTGCGTCGGGAGTTGAATTTCGTAGTTGTACGTTCGCGGATGCAACGGCTGCAAAGAACGGAAATTATCCACGGTATTCGCCAGCGCGGCATTGAAAGTTTCTTCGAAATGTACCCCCTTCGAGGTGACGGGCGTCCCTGTGACCGGGTCGATACGCCCAAGCGCTTGCCCGGGAAGGAAGACATGCGTCAGTTCATTGCGGAAAAGGACCAGTCCCTCCGGCGCGCCTACAAACACGCGTGCGTCTGGCCCGTCATCCGGGCCTGCTTCAAAGACCAGATTGTTGCCGCCGTTTGTACCGGTCCCGGCCGTGTACGTGGACTTATGCGCGCCTGGGTCGACCACGGCATGGACATGCTCGATGTCTTCGTCGTCCAGATTCCCGTCCGGCGCCATCTCTCCGGTGTTCGGATGCGGTTTGTCGACCAAATAGCCGGACTGGTAGAGCAGGAATCCGTTGCTGTCCGTCACCGCCAGTTGCACGTACACCGTGCGTTCTTGCGAAAACCCCGCCGGCAAGCGGTGCCCGGTTAACGAGACCGCCTCCAATCGCACCGTAAATGTTTGCCCGAGCTGCGCCGTCTTGTCAGACTTGCTCAGACTGATGCGTGCGGCGGCGTTCATAAGATCCTGACGACGCGTCGCCAGCCCGTTCGGCACGCCGTGCGAGTCCGTTCCTGGCGCATAAGGATCGGGGTATCCGGCACCCAGCCGCGAGCTCAATTCAGCCGGCGTCGCCAGAGGAACGTCGACCCCCGTGAAGTAGTGCTCCACCACTTTTCGTTGTGGCAGCGGAGCGTTTTGGTCGGTCGAAACTCCCGGGACGGCCGCGAAGTCGGTGGCAAACACGCCCGGCGTCGGGCTCGTCACCGTCATATCACCCACTTGGTAAGTCGTCGTGCCCGCGTATGGAAACAGCGACATATGGCAATCCTGGCAGCGCACCACCTTGCCGAACGGATTGTTGATGCTGTTATAAAGCCCGATCTGCCACTCCGTGCTCAGATTTTCGAGCCGGAAGTAGTTCACATTCTGCCCGCCCGCGTTCATGTTGTGCTCTCCAGCCGTCAAGTTCCGGTTGGGCACGCGCACATCATGGCAGGCATTGCAGAAGGCTCCGGCGCGCAGGTAGGCGATTCTGTTCGGGTCGTTGCTCACGACGTGGAAATTGTTTTTGACGGCCACTGGGAATGGAAATGGCCCCACTTTCACGTTCGTCTGATCCAGCACCAAGCTGGTGTTCGCGAAGCCATCCATTTGGAGGCTGCGCCTCAAGTCCGGCCCGTTTTCATCGTGGCAGAAGTCGCAGGTAACTCCCGCAGCGCCCAGGGACGGCAAAGCGCCCGGCGGGGCATCTCCGCCCGGCACGGACGGCAATATCTGATTTCCGTTCGCATCCACCAACCCGTAGTCGCGCAGCGGCCGGAACAATTCCGGTTGAAAACACTGCTGGCCCGCCGGGGGCGGAGGATTACACGTCCCGAGACCGGCGAGCTGCGGGACTTCTCGCTTGGCCGGGTCCTCGCCCAGCAATTCGACGTCCGCGTTGTGGCACGTGAAGCAGAACCCGGCCTGTACCTGCCGCGTCTCCGTCAGGACCGGCGACGTGTACAAATTGGTATTCAGCAGAGTTCCGTCAGGTAACACGATCGTGCTGTCCTTGTACACGGGCCGCAGCAAACCGCCATTCAACAAATTGCCTGCTACCTCAAGTCCGTTTAGCAAAGGACTCGCGTTGCGGTACCCAGACTTCACGGCGCTCCGCAGCTCATCAAATTGGCGCTGATGACAAGGCAGGCAATTCTGGGGCGGTTGGAAAGCTTGAGCGTTGAAGGAAACTTGGGGCGGACTCGCAACGCTCTGCACCTGCGTTGCGCAGCCTACTTCGAGCAGGCAGAGTACCGACGCGCCAACCGTTGCGCTCAGGACGCGCAGAAGCATCCCCGTTCATCCTTCAAGGAAAATGTGAGCGATAGCCTATATCACGCGCGCGGTTCATTACAACAAATATTCGCAAGCAGGTTTGTGACCGGGGATTTTTGTATCAGGTGAGGAAGTGAGAGAGTTCATTCTGAAAGAGCGCTGGTGTGCCAGTGTAGTGCTCCCCTCTAATTTAGACAGTCTACCAGGCAATGGGGCAGAACAGCCTGGCCATGAGCGAGCTGCAATCGTACTTGCAGGCAACGCAGTGGCACAGTGACGTCTATCCGTGGCGGATCGCGTTAGCGAAGAGTCAAATCCAGACATTGGCGCTAGTCCTCATCGGGTACCTCGTGGCGGCTGCCGTCTTGAGGGGCACCGGCAAAGTAACGCGCTTCGGACAAATCATCATCCCAGTGCTGACCATTGCCA
>WNFB01009151.1_pt1 | contig 13455 bp, 23 predicted proteins | sample 5400501 | NCBI WGS metagenome assembly WNFB01 (sample SAMN13153341, study PRJNA577476) | soil metagenome | isolation source: 200 cm saprolite under Douglas fir tree site 2 hole 1 | place: USA:California | collected 2015-04-18
CGCAGGCATCTGCTGCAGAATATCGTGGACAATTGTCATAGGCCATGAACCGTTTGCAATGAGGTTGAGCACTCATATTCAATCAGTTCGTGGCCTTTTTGGTTAATCCCTTTCGCTCAAAAAATGTCCGAAGTATTGTTATGACTATATTCAAAAGAGAGTGTTCCAGGTTTGGGCTCTTTCTCTTTTTTGTGGAGGGGTTTTGCTTGCTGGGTAGATGGGAAAATTTCTTTCTGAGTATACTCACAGATTGTTAAGAGAAGCCCATCATTTCCTAGCTGGGGGGCTTCGCACCCCCAATAGGTCGCCTGCCATGCCGCGCTCGCCTACGGACTCACGCGGCGCAGGCTCAGTCCCCCCACAAGGTGGCGCAGAGCGCATCATTCAGCGGTAAAGGACTGTTTTAGATACACGCTCGCGCGTACTCCCAACCTGCAGTGCGCCCACGAACCCACCCATCACCGGCAGTGCCTCACCTCTCGGGCTGGTCCCATAGGAAGCGGTGGGTCGCGCTGCTCCCATTAGGGCCTCCGCGCTATGCGCCGAGGCAGATCCAGAGGCGCAGAGCTGCGCACTGCTCGCTCAGCGCCGGAAGACCCAGAGGTAAGAAATCGGTTCTTTGCTAACTGCCGTGAAGACCCCAAGATGTTGTGGTGGTGTGGGACTTGCTCGGATATGAGACAGTCGTGAGAGCGAAAAGAGACCAGGAGGGCCAAGCGATCAACGCCCAGATCACAATTTCGTTGGATATCCCGGATGTCCGGGTACTGGATATCGGGCAGAACGACCGTGGCGACTGCACGATCACGGTCGAAAGCACGCTGGAGGGGACCAAGTGTCGCAAGTGTGGGCGCGAGATTAGGGAGCTGCACGGGGTTGATGAGTGGATCACGCTCAGGCACCTGCCCATCCTGGGCCGGCGTGTCTATATTCGGCTGCGCCCGAAACGCTATCGGTGTCCCTGGTGTGAAGGGGGACCGACCACCACCCAGCAGTTAGCGTGGTACGCCCCCAAGAGTCCCCACACCAAAGCCTATGAGAAATATCTGCTCTTGCAGTTAGTCCATGCCACGATTGAGGATGTCAGTATCAAAGAGGAGATCGGGTACAAAGCGATCGAAGCGATCGTGGATCGCTGGATCAGCGGGGAGGTGAAGTGGGCGGAGGTCAAGCGAGTGCAGATCTTGGGGCTGGATGAGATTGCGCTCAAGAAGGGCCATCGGGATTTCGTGGTGATTGTCACAGCACGGTCGGCTACAGGAGAAGTGAGGGTCTTAGCGGTGTTACCCGATCGCAAGAAGCAGACGGTCAGGCAGTTTTTAGAGGCCATGCCCAAGCGAGTGAAGCGAGCCATACGGACTGTGTGCACTGATATGTACGAGGGCTTCATCAATGCGGTCAAGGAAGTGTTAGGGCAAGCGCACGTGGTGGTCGACCGCTACCACGTCGCTAAGCTGTATCGCGAAGGGGCCGACCGGTTGCGCAGGCAAGAGCTACGCCGGCTCAAGCAAGAGTTGCCCAAGGTGGACTATGCGAAAATCAAAGGGGCGCTGTGGCCCTTCAGAAAGAACGCAGCCGACTTGGAGGAGGAAGAACGAGACTTGCTCAAGCGGGTGTTTGCCTACTCGCCCGACTTGCAACAGGCCTATGAGTATCGGGAGCAATTGACGGCCCTCTTCGATGAAGAGCTGGCCAAAGACCAAGCAACGCAAAAGCTCACGAACTGGCAAAAGCGGGTGAGGGCCAGCGGTTTGAGGTGTTACGACAGCTTCTTGCAGACCCTCGATCAGTGGATGGAGGAGATCACGAACTACTTCCTCGATCGGAACAACAGTGGTTTTGTGGAAGGGCTCAACAACAAAATTAAGGTTCTCAAGCGGCGCTGCTATGGGATCTTCAACCTTCCCCATCTGTTCCAACGAATCTCGCTGGATCTCGAAGGCTATCAGCTATTTGCAAGAACTGTTTGTTGATACCACTATATGTGGAATATTCCACGGGAAATATCAGAGAGCCAAGAAATCAACAGGCCCGGCCTTGCTCACGCTACGACCCGGCCATTGAGAAGCGCTCCGGCCTCTACTGCGCTGCGGCCCGAACGCAAGGTCAAACCAAAAGAACACGAACTCACCGCAAGAGAATCTCTTTCCCTCCTCTCCCATTTTCCCCTCTCCGGTTCTCCGCTTCCCTGTCTCTTTCCACCGCTCCCCTTCGCTTGTCCGTCCGGCAAGCTGCGTGCCAGCAGAGCCGGCACTGGCTTGCGATACAGCCGGCCTGCGCCCCCATTCATAAGGTGGCGCAGAGCGCATCCCTCTCTTTTTTTCGCCGCCCTCAGAGGTGGGTGAAGGGCGGCTCAAAAAAGCGCGCCTTTTTGTGAAAGGGGGTCTATGGCTCTCGTCGGTTTCGGTGGTTCTCGGTCGTTGGGTTCCGTGTGGTCCGGCTTGGTCGGGCGCGTGGTTGTCGCCGTCGCGCGGGCCGGGCGCGGTGTGGCCGTGTGCTCGGGCGTCGGCGCTTCTGCGCTCGTGCGTCAGGCCTGGCCGACCGCCCTCGTCTTTTCGCCGTCTTTCTCTGGCCGTGGCGCCCTGCCCGCCCGGGCGTCCGCGTGTGTGAAGGCCTGCGCCGCCGCCGGCCCTGGCTCCGCGTGGGTTGCTTTCGTTGCTGGCTCCTGCCCCGCCGGTATCGTCCCCGCCCGCTCGTGGCGCTCCGGTCACCCAGCCTCGGGCTCGTGGTCTGAAGTCGCCCTGGCCGTTGGCTTGGGCTTGCCGGTCGTGGTGTTCTGGTGCGCGCCTAGCCCGGCCGTGCTGCCCGCGTGGGGCGGGTCGTGGGCGCCGGCCGGTCGTGGCGTGTGGGCGTCGGGCTGGCGGTTCGTGCCGCCGGCGTCGCTTTCCTTGACGAATATCTAGGATGATCTATGCTTCCGTACCATGGCCAAGGACTGGTACACCATCACCGAAGCCGCGCGCCGCGCCGGGGTCGTCCGTCAACGCATCTATCAGCTCGTGCAAGGACCGTGGCGCGAGGCCTGCCGGAGCATCGGGGATCCCGACCGGCCGTCAGCATGGTTGATCCCAGCTCGCCTAGTGGAAAGCTACTCTCCGGATGCTCACCGCCAGTATACCGGGGGGCTTCACGGCCAACAGCGCAAAAAGCCCCGTTCGCGCAAAACTCCGCGAAAAGACTGAATTTTTTTACTCTTATCCTTGATAATTATCTAGGATTATGCTAGATTATTATCTAGGAAAGCGAGGAACACCAAAAGCGAAGCAAGCGAAGGACATAGCCCACCGGTTGGAAAAGCTAACCGGCGAACCGCGAACGGTGGGCGCGGGCGGTCGAAAGCCCTCCCCGAAAGCGTCGGTCAGTAGGGGTCCACTCAGGGGCGCCAAGCAAACCTGGGGAAACGAGAAGAGGCAAATCCAACTCACCCACACAAGGAGGTTTGTATGGACACTGTCACTCTTAGATGGATCGACGTTGACAAAATCCTAGGCGAATCGCTCCTGGCCGAGGCCTTCGGCTAGGACACCGCCCAGGAGTTCAAGGACAAAGCACTTGCCCGTCTCGGCATCGCCAAGGCGGCAGGGGAAAAGCCGCTGACGGCGTGGCTGCGCACCATGGCCGAAGAGAACGGCCTGCCGGTAGCGGTTCCCGCTACTCCCGAGCTGCGCAGAGCCGTGGAGGAATCAGCCGGAGCCATGCGGTTTGTGTTTTGGCTGGCGTGAGCAGTGGCGGGAGAAGGATGATGGACACGGTTTACTTGCTGCACTTCGCCCGACGCTACAAACACGCCGGTCACTACATTGGGTCAACGAACTCACTTGCTGAGCGCCTGGAAGCGCACGAAAACGGCCGCGGCGCCCGGCTCCTCGAAGTAGTCCACGCAGCCGGCATCGCGTGGGTCCTCGCGCGAACCTGGGAAGGCGGAAGGCAACGTGAACGCCAACTCAAGAAACAGAGGGGTGCATCCCGCTGCTGCCCCATCTGCAAAGGGAAACAATGAGAAGCAAGGAGGTGATCACATGCTGTATCAACCCGCGCTGAGAACTGACCAGATCGAAGCGCTCCACCATCTCAAGGTCGCGTTGAGACGGCCCATGACCAAACTCGCGCAGGAAGCTGTAGACCGCTACCTGCAGGAGATGAAGCGCAAGGAAGAACACGCCCACCGTGCCGGGACGACGCTCCCGGATTGGCTCGCTTACGCGGAAGAAATGGAGCGAGAGGCCGACGCTGCCGCCAAGCAAGTCGCCGGCCTCAATGGTATCAACGCCCCCATCTAGGGGCACTAACCGATGGCGAGGGTAACTCCGGTTGCCTTCGCCGTCAAGGAGAAAGCTATGTCCACAGGGAATTTAGAGGGAAAAATCGTTGCGTTCGATTTCTGGCCGTCCTGTGAAAATTGCCGGTTCTTTGAAGCATGCAAAGCGCAACCACGACATCCCGCTTATCCGCATACCTGGCATTGGGGGAAAGAGACCGCTCCCTTCTCAGAAGGCGAGCTGGTTTTGCTCTCGTGGGTCGGCACTGCCGCGATCGGCGATCCTCACACGGCGTGCACAAGCTACGAGGTGGACTCACATCACTTCACCGATCCCTTGCCCCATCACCGGCGCTATCTGGCCTTGGAACGGGAACGGCAGGACCTGGACGCTGAGCTCGAGCGTTTCGAAAAAGAGCCGCCTGAACCATCCCGGGCCCCTGCGGGGGCCCTTTTCCTCAAGGAGAAACGATCATGGCAGACCCAACAATGACGGACGCGGTAAAACAGGCGGTGATTACCCGCCTGGCCACTATCAACTCGGCTACTTCCATCCTGAGCCTTATCAACGGCAGGCCGGCTAAGGTGACGGTTGACGAAGTCCTCGACCTGGCCGCGCGCATTGAGCGCTGGGCGTGGCGGGATCTCTTTAGTGAGCAGACAGACACTCGAGCGCTGGAGAAACCGGCTGATCCGGTGCCGACGCCGCCGCCAGCGAAGCCCGCGCCCGAGCTGCCGCGGCCGAACGGCGACGGACAGCGTGCCGGCGAGGCGAGCGAGCGCCAAATCGCCGCCATCTTCGCCATCGGCAAAAGCAAAGGTTTCACCAGCGACGATATCAAAGCCGAGGTCAAGGAGAAGTTCGGCAAAAGCGTGACTGCGCTGACCAGCCGCGAAGCCTCGAAGCTGATCGACGACCTGCACGCTCTGTGACCCCAACGCCGGCCGGGGAGGGACAACCTCCCCGGCCCACCGGGAGGAAAAGATGTTGCTGACGATTCTCTCGAAGGCTGAGAGTGCCCGGCTCCTCAAAGCGACCGAGGGGCTGTGCACAGGCACCTATCACGTCACGGTCACCCGGCGGAGCAAGGAGGAAATCCAGGGGGTGGTGCTGAACGGCCAGGGGGCCGAGTATCATGTCACCGTCTGGGCCGGCTGGGCGATCTGTTCGTGCCCAGATTCGCGCCACCGCGGCGCCGTTTGCAAGCATGCGCTCGCGTTGGTCCTGTACGCTATTCGGCACCCCGCAGACCCGTCACAGAATGAGCAGCACGATCCTGCTCCGCCGCTAGCCCGGGTGCGGACCACCGACTGATTCAAAGCTCAAGACGAGCCGCCGACCGGGGTGTTTTCCCTGCCGACTTAGCAGAACCCCTCTTATTCACTTTCAGTGCAAGACAAGCCGTAGGGGAGAGGCCGAAGACCTGACCGCCGGCGTCTGGCCGCTGTTCTGTGCAAGACACTGCGAGCCGGCCTCGCGCCCTCTCCCACCGCGCTTCCCGTCCTGGTTTTGTACAGCAGTAGTGAGGAAAGGACTCTCTTTATGACCACAAGAAAAGATGTGGAGATCATCTCCGTGTATACCAGGGAGCAGGCGATAAAGGAAGGTTTTTTGGTGGACGTTTCTGACTTGGCGCGAGAGGCTGGCTTCAAGTGGCCGGTCGCAGTCACCCGAGGCGTTTGGGATGAAGTCGTCACCCCTGCTCCTCCCGACGCGCAACGCGGACAGAGCGAGAAAGGTAGGCTATGGGATGTGCTCTGCATGGCCCGCCTGGCCGCGAAGGCCAATAAGGACGACCACGATTCCGTGCTTTTCCAGGTTATCGTGCTGTGCGACCAGAAGCATAAGAAGATCACTCTCAAGCTCGTCCTCAGCTTCGAATCCCCGGAGGGTGGACCATGCCTGACAATCATGCTGCCGGACGAAGATTAGGAGAGCACAGAGGGCGAGGAGGTAACTCCCTCCCTGCTCTTGTGCCTAGAGAGAATGAGAAACAGGAGGTGAGTTATGTCAGAGAAGCTCTTTACCAAGACCGAGGCTGAGGCGAAGGTTGGCAAGAAAATCAGAACCCTGGTGGAGTTCTCTGGGGTTCCCAAGGGGACAACCGGCCGAGTCCTCCAGGCCGATCCGGCAGGCCGAGTCAAGCCTGCTTTCGGAGACGCAGTTGAGGTCTATGACTTGGCCATTCAGTGGGATCTGCCCACCGAACCGCCAACGATCACTAGCGGAGAGTTGGCCGGCGAGCTCGTCACTGTCATCCGCAGTGGCAAGCCTCTGGTGGATTGGTTTACTAGGAGTGAGTACGAAAGGTACCTCGTCGAAGAGGATTAGGAGCGTTGCATGGACGAGCTCAAAGAAGAGATCCGGTATGAGACGGAGCTGTTGAAAATGGTCTGGTTGACTACAATGGCAGTCATCGGCGGCTCGGTTGGGTTCCTGCTGGGGGAACTGTCCCCTCTGAAAGGAGCCTTGGAGGAAGCGGCTCAACCCTTACAGTGGTTGCAATAGTCGTCGCGATCCGACAAGACCGGCAGATACGCAAACTGCTGAAACAGATGAAGAAGGAGCAAACGTCATGATCGGCATGGAATGGGTTGCTTTCGCGATCGGCACGGCGCTGCTGGCGTGCATCGGCGTGCTGGTTTGGAAGGTCACGAGTCATTAGTCTTTTCCCCTTACCTCTTTCCCCACGGCCCCAGTTATCCTCCCTGGGGTCACTTTTTCAAAAGCAGCGCGAGAAAAGCAGAGAACTGCCCTCAAGGATATGGCAGCTTCCGCCGATACAATCACAAGGGAGGACAGGTCGATGGCTGTATTGCAATTCGACGCCGTTCATGAGAAAGCCACACTGTCCAACGCGATCGCAGCCCTTGAGCACTCCTGGGGAAAGCCCGGGATGGCGCAGGCGGTTGCCGCTCTCCGCACTGCCCTCGCCCACGCCGAGCACGCCCTCGCCGCTCTCGAACGGGAGCCCGAGCGAGACACGGCCTTTGCAGTCCATGTTTTAGGGCTCGGCTTTCAGGTGACGTATGCCCGGGAGGAACTCGGCCAGGCGGAACAGTTCACTTGTCGAACGCGAGAAGAAACGCCCGACACCTTAGACACGATGTTCCTGGCTGGTACGATCGTGGCCTGCCCTGGGTGTGGCGAAGGGTTATACAAGACCACCACACGGGTCACCACAGCGGATTTAGTGCTCGATGACGGCACGCTTCTGACTCCGCTCAGCCGAACGATTCCGCTCCGCAACCCTTGGACACTACTGGCCTGCCCTCTTTGCGGCGGACGGTTACTGAAAGACGGCCAGATTCATACCCTGCAACAGGGCTGGAGATAACCCAGTGAACAGAGAGGAGCAAAACACCATAGTCGGTTCCCTCGCCCCGCTCTTCGGAGAGCACAGTATGGAGGCATGGCTTCACCTGCTCCTCGACGAGCGGCAGTGCATGGACTGTAAGACCGCGATCAAAGGACTTGAAGGTGGCATGGTATTCCGCGGTCAGTTTCCGCAGACCGATCTTGAGGGCCATCTCTGTACGCCGTGCTGGAAATGGCGCGAGGTCCTCCGGCAGGGCCGCCACGCCCAGCGGGAGGAGACATGAGACGGGCGGTGCTCGTCGTCCTGCTGGTCCTGTATCTGTGTCCCCCTACCCTTGCCCAAGAAGAGGACTCCAACAACTGTCATGATCCGGCCGCGTGGACGGACTGGCAGGAGCGCGTGGACGAGCACCCTCATGACCAAGACCTGCAAGTCTTGCACGCCCTGTGGATGGGGCTCTGCTTCAAGGTAGAGACGGGAGCGGTCCCCCTCGCTGATACTATCAGTATCTTCGAGAACGCCCGTCATGGCTTGATCCAGAAACGTCGGGAGCAAAGCCAGGGCAAGAAACCGCCTGCTCCGCTGTAGGGCATGGCGGGTACCGAGACGCCGTCAAGCGAGAGGACATACGCATGAAGGCTGAAGCGCGTGTCCTGGTGAGGGGCAGACTCTTCTCCCAGCTTCGGCGGGCTCTCCGGCGAAAGTGGCGGCGGTTGCGCTGCTGGTTCCTGAATCGGAAGAAGCGTACCCGGAAGTCCGGGAAGTGGCATCGGTCCTGACTTCGTCGCCCTGTCTCCGGCGACGCGGCTACGAGCGCTACACCTACGCGCCAGAGGTAGTGAGTCATTAGAGTAAATTTCCGCACAGCTACTGCCGGAAGGCCAATACAAACGAGTGCGAGTGGGCTCCTTACTGCACCTCCCCCATGAACATCGGAATCCCTAGGCGCTTGCGTTTCGTCTCCCCTTTGAAGAGCCGCCGTCTGCGTGTTGGTTCATCCCCACGCACCCCGAGGTGTTGCGCAAACCGATGCGCCAACATGCTCGATCCGAGAAAAATGGTATGCTTGCCGAACTTCTCACGCATGCGATCCATCGCTTGATAGACCTGGGAGAATTTTTCAATTTTGAGCGCGTCCGCAAAAAGTTCCAGTTGCCGCATGACATCTTCTTCCAGACGGACGAGCACGACCCCTGTCGCCCGGTACTCCTCGCCCAGATGAAAGAGCCGCGCAAAGAGCGGCTCAACCGTGTGCAGGATTTCGTGGGGGAATGCCGTGGCCCGCGAGAACTTCACCTCGACCCCACGCACGAGGAATTGCTGGGTCTTCAGAGAGACGAGGGCGCCGCGCGCGGCGAGCTGATATTTGCGGGCCTTGATGCAGGCATTCTCGATATTCTTGGAGAGCTGGGCAAAGACAAAATCTCGATCGTGCGATGGGGGCGTAAACGTTTTCCATTTCTGGATCGACTGGTACGAAGCCTTCTCTTCAGTAAGCAGCGGTAAGACACAGCGGCCGTTGAGTTCCTGCCAGATTTCGTAGAAGGGTTTGGTCAGCAACTTCTTGACCCAGCCCTCCGACTTGCGCGCAAACTGTAGCGCCGTGTGCATCCCGTGCTTTTCCAGCAGCGCGGCGGTCTGCGGGCCTATGCCCCAGACCTTGCCGACCGGCAAGTCTTTGAGAAACAGGTGAATACTGTGTCCAGGGATCACAGTAAGTCCAGAAGGTTTCTGCCACTTCGAGGCGATCTTGGCCATCACCTTATTCGGCGCCAGCCCGACGGAGAAGGTAAACCCGAGTTCCTTATCAAGGTCGTGCTTGATCCGCTCGGCCATCTGCAGGTAGGACATCCGTAGCGGGCGGCGCAACCCGGTGAGATCGGCGAAGCATTCATCGATACTGTATTCCTCCACCTCGGGGGTATAGCGCCGCACGATGGCAAAGAAGCGAACCGAGAGCAGGCTATAGGTCTCGTAGTCCGAGGGCAGGATGACCGCGTCTGGGCACAGCCGCTTCACCTCGAAGAGGCGCATCCCCCGGGTCACTCCGCGTGCTTTCGCTTCGTAACTCATGGATGCCACAATCCCGCGTTCTTTGCCTGTAATTACAGGTTTGCCTTGTAAGTGGGGGTTACGGGACTGCTCGCAAGACGCAAAGAAGGCATCGCCATCAATATGGAGGATGGCCCGTGGGAAAGCATGGAGGGTGAGCGGCGGCTCGGCCATCTCAGTATTTACGGATCGCAGCAATGACTACAGCAGCAATCTTCAACTCCTGCGCCGGATAGATCGGTTTGTATTTTTTGTTAGCGGGTTCCAGCCAGATCTTCCGCCCCCGCTTACGGAAATACTTCATCGTCCAGCCCTGGTCGATCTGCGCAATCACAATATCGCCGTCTTTGGCATCGGAGCGCCGTTCGACCAACACGAGATCGCCCGGCAGGAGGCCGGCTTCGAGCATGGAATCGCCGGTGACTTTGAGCATGTAGGTGGCTTCTTTGTTGCGGATGAGGAACTCGTCGAGGTCCATCGTATCGCCCAACTCCTCTTCGGCGGGCGAGGGGAAACCGGCTTCGACGCTGCCTAACACACGGAGAGAGGCAAAGTGGCGAGTCGGCAGGAGCCGGCCCGTCCGGTCTTTGGCAACCACGCCGGCGGTGAGGAGCTTCGTGACCACCTTGGCGGCGGCGTTCTGCGAGCGAAAGCCGTAGAGAGAAGCCAGCTCCCGCAGGCTCGGCATGCGCTGCCGGGTACGGTAGAACCAAATGATAGGGGGGAGCAATGTGTGCGCGTCCATACCACCTCCTCCTGTCGGTGGACAATCGTTCACCGTTCTTATCAGTATAGGTGGACAATTGTCCACTTGTCAAACAGACAAGGAACTCTCCTCCGCCGGCGTCCCTCCCCCGGAGGAGAAGAAACAAAGCGGTAAGTCTCCAAATCTCCAAAGACACAGAATTCTCCCTTCCCTTCTTCGCTGGATTCTCCCGGAGAGTTCTTTTGCAAGAGTTCTCGGAGGGAAGTTCACTCTCACGCACGACGCAGAAATGTAGACAGGAGGTCGTGATGGGACTTTATCAACCCAAACTTAAAGACCGGCACATCCGACGGCTCTACTTCCTCGCCAAAAAGCAGAAGAAGCCCATGACAGCGGTGTTGAACGAGATCGTGGAGGAAGCGTTAATCGGCGAGCCGGAGCCGCCACCGTATGAAGTCACCGCACGGGAATGGCCGACACCAGAAACCTACAAACGCAAAGAGCGCGCGGTTCAAAAAATGATGCGCGAGTATCACGGAGGGCACAATGGTCGTGTTCCACGCAGTGGAGGAGTTCTTAAAGGAGCTGGAAATGGACAAAGACTTCGTGGAGCGGAAGATTGTCCGCCGCACCAACCTGTACCAGCAAAGCCAGATAACGCCGGTTATCCGGCACCTGTTTGTAGTAGCAGCGTATAAAGTGGCGGGGGAAATCGTGGAGTTTAAGCAGTACATCGGCGACTTGTGGAACGCTGACCAAGACAAGAAGGTGATCGAGAAAAGCATTACGCTGCAGGAGCAGGTTGAGGAAGCCTGCAAACAATTCGGCCTGGAAATCCGAGCCGGCATGTACACCGAGAAGGGGAAGGAAACCTAAGGATGACTGACCAGGTCAAGGAACGAATCAAACTGGAAACGGAACTGCTGCGCTACCTGGCCCTCATTGGGATCGCCCTGGGCAGCGGTACGCTGAGCATACTGGTAGGCTTACCTACCGGCCTGCGTTTTGTCTTGGCGAATGTGGGCATCCTAGGTACAATGGGCATTGCCTATCTAAGTTGGCGCCAATATCTGAAAATCAGCGGCGTAATCGGAGGGACATCATGACGCTCCATGACTGGGGGATACTTATCGGCGTGGTGGCCCTTTTGGGCACCGCCTTGTGGTTTGGGTGGAAAGTCGTCCGGCATCACTAAGTGCAGACGAGCGAGTCTTCACCGAAGAGGATGTCTAGCCCTTTTTAACCGCACCTTGTAACCGGCTCTGGAAACATCCAGAGCCTTTTTCTTTTTGCAAACCGGAGGGTTCTCTTGTAAGATCGGAGGCAAGTTCATCAGAAGGGAGGGGAGCCCATGAGAAAATTTCTCTCCACCGTGATGGCCACGGTGTTTGTCCTCGTGCTCTGGGGGGCGAGCGTCAAGGCCGCGGATGTCCCTGACTGTTGCAAGCAGCAACAGGCCTGCTGCAAGGATGGCAAGGCGTGCTGTCCAAAAAATCCATAGGACCGCGGTAGCCCTTTGGAGAGTTCAGGGGCTAAGCATGCCTGATGACTGGCCCTGGACAAAAGCCAGGGCCTTTTTTCTTGTCCACAAAAACAAAAGGCCCGCGACAAGCGGGTCTTTTGCCATCACCTTTTTACTCCACCCGTTGCCGGGCTTAGGGGGAGGATAGCACCTGTCCGAGCGGGCGTCAAAAATCAGGATTTCCTATACCGCTTACACGCATAGCACAGCCCCTCCTCATACACCGGCTCGCGGTGGCACTTCCGGCAAAACTCCCGACACTCTGCACAGAACCGCGGGTGAGAACACGCCGGACAATCGCCAAAGGGTAAGAGCTTTATGCCACAGTGGGGACACATATTGTGAGGGTTACTCCTTACAACGGAACCTGGCTGGCATCGCCTTCTTCACCGCTGAGCGCTACGGGAATCTCTGGCTGCTTGGTCTGTTTGGGACCTAGCTCAAGGAAATCCATCACAATCTCCGTCTTATAGTGCTTGATCTCCCAATAGGTCTTATCGGCCCAATTCCGTGTTCGTAAGCGGCCGCGGACCAGCACCAAGGTGCCTTTCTTAGCGTACTTGGCGACCACTTCTGCCGGCTTGCCCCCAGGCCACCACCTCGTGGAATTCGGTTTCCTCTTGTTTCTGGCTCTGCCCCTTGGAAAGAAAGACTCTGTGCGTGGCCACGGTGAACTCGCAGACCTGCTGGCCGCTCGGCAGCGTGCGCAGCTCCGGGTCTTTGGTGACATTGCCTGCCACAACAGCTTGGTTGAAATTCATGAAAAAGGATTAAATGGTTATGACTCCTTAATATATCACTAAATGTAATTACCGTAACAGACCAAGGAGGAAAAGTATGCACGCAGCCGGGTATGTGCGAGTCTCTTCTCCTGATCAGGCGGGAGAGGATCGCTTCGGCCTGGCCGATCAGCGCCATGCCATCGCGGCCTATGCCAGGAGTCAAAAGGTGGAGGTTGTCGCGTGGTACGCCGATGAAGGTGTGTCAGGGGCCATCTTGGAACGGCCGCAGTTGCAGCAGATGGTGACCGACGCCAACGGGAAGACCTTCCAGATGGTGCTGGTCGCCAAGATGGACCGCGTCGCTCGGGACCTCATGGCGCAGCTGTGGATCGAGAAGGAGCTGCTTACGCATGAGGTCGAGCTGGTGAGCGCGGCCGAGCCGTTTCGCGGCCAGGACCCGAGCAGCGTGCTCTTTCGGCAAATCATCGGGGCGTTTGCCCAGTTCGAGAAGGCGCGCATCACCGAGCGCATGAGTGGAGGCAGGAAGCAGAAGGCCCGGACTGGGGGGTACGCCGGCGGCTGTCCCCCACTCGGGTATCATGCCGTGCGCGGCAGCAAGGTGCTGCACTTTGATCCCATCAAAGCGCAGGCGGTGATACAGGTGCTCACCCTGCGCCGCCAGCACCCGCGCTGGACGCTGCAGCGCCTGGCTGACCAGGTCAACGCGGACGGGCACACCACCGCCCTCGGGGCCACTTTTAAACGAGTGACGGTGAAGCGGATCCTCGACCGGCGCGACGTGTACATGGGGCAGTACCGGTATGCCGACATCAAGGCGGCAGGGGTCCATCATCAAATTCTTCCACAAGCCGTGG
>WNFB01003730.1_pt1 | contig 13453 bp, 7 predicted proteins | sample 5400501 | NCBI WGS metagenome assembly WNFB01 (sample SAMN13153341, study PRJNA577476) | soil metagenome | isolation source: 200 cm saprolite under Douglas fir tree site 2 hole 1 | place: USA:California | collected 2015-04-18
CAGTGCCCGGAGGATCATGCGGGTGTCGCCTGCTGAAGTAATTGGGATGACCTTCATGGCGGTCATCAGCCATTTGAGCAGGGGGTGTGTAGCATAGGCGACATCCACCACGAACCGTATGGGCCGATCGACGCTGGCCATGATCAAGAAGCCGTCGACGAACGACATATGGTTCGGGACGAGAAGCGCTCCGCCGGATTGGGGAATATGCTGCTGACCGACGATGCGGAGGCGATAGAGCGTGTTCGTAAAGATGACGAGCAACAGCCGCAGGAACACATCGGGCATCAGCCAGAGGGCCCACAGCATGCCCCCGATGGTCACTCCGGCGGTGACGAGGAAAATGTTGCTCGTCGAGAGACCGGCATTGGCGAGCGAACCGCCGGCGAGCGATCCCAACAAAATTCCGGTGAAGACGCAAGTGTTGGAAAACGAGATGACGGCGCCGCGCCGATCGGGCGGCGATTTCCATTGGAGAATGGCGTTCAGCGGCACGAAGATGAAGGAGCAGGAGACTCCGAGGAGTCCCAATACCAGAAACGTTCCGAACAATGGTGGGGTCAGTGCGCCGAGCAAGGACAGTGCGATGGACGCACCCGTGGCTCCCAAGGGGATCAGTCCGTACTCAATCCGGTTTTGAGACAGTCGCCCGACCAGCATCGCACCGAGGCCGATGCCGACGGACAACAGCGTGAGCGGGAGCCCCGACATCGCATCCGAGAGATGCAGAACGGCTTTGGCATAGACGAGCACGTTCTGGGCGAAGAGGCTTGCGATCGTCCAGAAAAAGATTTCTCCTGGAATGGCAAGGCGCAGCAGGCGTTCTGTCTGAATTGCAGCCCAGGCGCCGCGGATCGTTGAGCCCACGCCGCCGGTCGCGCGCGCGGGCGAGACGTGGGGAACGGCAAAGGCTGCAACCAGGCCGACCACCGACAAGGCGGCCAAGGTGAGGGGCGCCATCCAGAGCTGGTCACCGGCGGTCTGCAAGAGAAAGCCTCCGGCTGCCGTGCCCGTCAGGATGGCGGCAAAGGTCCACATCTCCAACAGGCCGTTGCCGGCGGCGAGACGTTCATGCGGAATCAACTCGGGGAGAATGCCGTATTTCGACGGGCCGAAGAGCGCGCTGTGCACGCCCATCCCGCATAAGACGATCAACGGCAGAATGCCGCCGGTGGGGTTCAGCCAGAGTGCGACGGTGCCGGCGCTCATGAGAAACACCTCGACGACTTTGATCGCGATGATGACGGTGCGTTTGCTCAGGCGATCGGCCAAGGTGCCGCCGACCAACGACAGCAACACCAGCGGCAAGGTGAAGATGATAAAGGTGAGCGCGGTTTGCGTCTGTGCCGCAGTTTCCAGCTCAGGGCCTGGCGCCATCAGCGCGGTGGATTGCCGGATGGCCAGCAAGGCAACCATGAGCTTCCAAGCGTTGTCGTTGAACGCGCCGAAGAATTGGGCGATCAAGAGTCCGCGGAGAGGATGCCAAGGGAAGCTGGTACCTGCAACCTTGTGTTGGAGACTGTCCACCGGAAAGGCCTCGTATGGTCTGCAGTGTGCCAGTGTTTGGAGTCGGAGGCAAATGTTTCTCCCCTCAATTTGTATGAATCGCACAACGGCTTGTCTTCACAGAGACAGCCAGAACAGCTTCATACGAGTCTGTTCCTCGGACGTGTCCATTCCCACCAGCCCTCCAAAGAGATCCCAGGAGGTTCCCCTCTCCGTCTCATGTCGGTACCGGTACAGTGGGATGATCGGGTTGAATTCAAAGACCGACTCTCTGGGCGAGGTCATGCGCCGGACCAAGGCCATCTTTGAGGCTCCAAGGAAATGGAAGTCGGAATGGTCCGTATCCGGATGGTCGTAAGAGGCCAGCCACCACAACACACTGGCCGATGTGACGACGCCCTGACGGCTCTTGTAATCGACCAGCGGCCACAAGAATGAAAACTCCGCGTCGCCGGTTTCACGCGTGGACGCGTACTTATATATGGGGGAAAGACGATCGGTCGTGCCCGTTGACGTGGCATGGTGCTCGAAGAGCGACCATGTTCCGATTCCCAGCGCATTGAAGCGAGTCTCGTCCTGATTGTGGCCACGCTCATAGCGCCAGAACGGGATCAAAGTATCGCTGCTTCGCGACGGTGTGCGCTCATGCTCGTAGGCCAGCAGGATACTCGTTCGTGCGACGTCCTGGGCCAAGTCGTGGCGATAACTATAAATGGGGAACAGACGATGGCTGTGGAGGGTCGAAGAGTCTTCCTGACGGTAGAGCGATGCATAGGACAGCCCTCCAATAGACAAGGTGGTCTGGTCCTGTTCCCTGCGGTAGTCGTAGAGGGGGACAAACAGACCGCGTGCCGAGTCCTGTGTCCAGCTGTGCCTGATCCAGCTGATGGGGAGGGCGGGATCGAGTCCGATCATTGACCAGCTTCTTTCACCCGTGGCCTCATCGGTTGACAGGCTCGCGATGGGGAAGAGGCTTGTCTTGCTGACGGTCGGCGACACCGTCCGCCAGAATATCCAGAGCGCGGAGTATGAGGTGGTGTCGGTTGTGTCGTCGGCACGGTAGCTATAGAGCGGAAACAACCGATCGTGCACGGCAGAAGGCGTGGCTTCGTGCGCGTAGAGTGACAAGGCAGGCATGCCGCCGATTGCGGGGAGACCGATGGCCGAAAGGCGGTGGGCGTCACCGGTTTGTTGGTAACCGTAGAGCGGGAAGGCATGGTGAGCGCTCTGTGTGGGGCTGCTTTGAGATCGGAGGAGACTCACCGGTTCGACTCCAAGCAGATTGATCGTGGTCTGCCCTGTTTCTTCATCGTGAGCATATCGATAGAGCGGGAATATACGGTTTGTCACGCTAGTCGGAGTCGCCTCGTGGTGAATGAGGGAGGCGGATCCCATCCCCAGCATGTCGAATGCGGACGCCTGCTGTGCTGTATCCTTTCTGTAACGGTAGAGGGGGAAGAAACGGTCGCTCATCTGTGTTGAGGAGTCGTCATGCTCGTAGAGAGACCAGGCAGCAAGCTGGCCAAATGGTGGTAGTCCCAACGCGCTGAACCGAGTCCCGCCATCATGCTCGCTGCGATAGCCGTAGAAGGGGAACAGGTGGTCCAACGTACGAATCTCATTGGTGTCGTGGCGATAGAGCGCCATCGACTCAATCCCGAGAAGGCTGACACGCCAGTCAGCCTTGGTGGTCGCTCCGGCATAGTCCCAGAAGGGGAGCAGTCGATCGGCCGTCTGGACCGGCGTAGTCAGATGGCGATACAGAAACAACGCGTCGAATTCGGTTTCGTCCTTTACAAGATTGTGCCGGTATTGATAGAGCGGAAACAGGCGATGTCGGAACAGAGACGGACTCGATTCCTGGCGATACAAGGCGATTTCGGATAGGCCGAGAAGCGAGAAGGAGCGGTTGTCACCGTCACGGAAGTAGTCGTGTAGAGGCACGAGCCGATCTTCGGTCAGATCGTCCTGGCTCCGGTGGAGATAGAGAGACAAGCGGCGATAGCCAATGGCAGAGAGCTGTGAAGATCCATCCTGGCCGCGATCGTAGTTGTAGAGGCCGAGGATCCGGTGTTGAGTCCTGTCCGGATTGTCTTGATAGCGAAACCATGAGGCTTCGCGATAGCCCAACAAATCGAATTCATGGGTCTGGCTGTCGGCATTGCCCTCGTATCGATACAACGGAAAGAATCGATCGATGGTGCCGGATGGTGCAGTCTGATGACGGTACAGGAGGAGCGCGTCGAAGGTGCTGCTGTCATCCGCGCCTGAGACATAGCTGTAAAGCGGAAATATCCGATGACTCGTCTTGTCGGCCGTCGTCACGTGCTCGAAGAGCGCTAAGGAAGGTATCGCGGAAAATCCTTTAGCTGGAGGCAAGCCAAGTATGGCGAGCCGCTTGACCTGGGCCGAGGTGTTGTCGGCATAGCCGTAGAATGGGAAAAGGAAATGGTAGTGTTGGGATTGGTCGTCAGAGGAGCCGTAGAACGGCAGGATATAGCGATAGGCGTCTCCCTTCGATCGGTCTTCGCCCGACCAATAGAGGGGAAATAGCCAACTGTTCGACGAGTTCAGATCCTGTCGATAGTGAAAGAAGGGAAAGAGCAGATCCCATTGAGATAAGTCAGTGCGGGTGTCGCTCGTCGTGACCAATAACGGACCGAGCACAAAGTTTCTTGCGTAGTACTCACCTATGACATGGCGACTGAACAAGGGAAAGAGATGGTGCCATGCGCTGTCTCCGTGGATCGACTTCAGATAGAACGGGACGGTGAAGGTCCACTCTTGGCCTGGCCGTTCCGAGTGCCAGTAGAGCGGAACGACATGGGCCCAGGTCTGGTCTCCTCTGCGTTCGTAGGTTCCCAACGGCCAAAGAATGCTGCGTCGCAACAGATTTTTCGTCGGATCTTGCTCCATGGAATACAGCGGCCGCACAGTTAGCCGAGAATAGCTGCCTCGCTCCTCAGCCGAATAGAGCCACAACAGGCCATCGACGGATGTTCCATCCGCAGACCGTTCTGTGCACCACAGTAATCCTATGCAATGGCGACGAACCTCCTGCTGTCCGCCACCCTCGTTGATTGATGCCTTCCCTTGGGCGAAGGGCCAGAAGATGAGAACCGTTCCTAGTACCAGTGTGAGCAATCGGGTCCTTGTCATAGCGCTCCTCCTTCCCTCGAGTCGGTCATTGATGACCGCTACAACAGCAAAGGTCATGCCCTCTCGTCTCGCGAATCGACAGCGAGGCTAAGTAGGCTGTTGGTCGAGCGATTTCAGGAAATGCTTAGTATTCTGAGGTTCAAGTGAGGCGAATGAGAAATCGCAGCGGGAAAGAACTATGAACGACGGTTCAGAGGCCCGAAACGGTTGTTCATGGTAGGAAAGGGTGGGAGACCACAAGTCACCGACACAAAGAGGTCAGCTCCTATGGATAGTTGGAAGGACGTTGTCGGCTATTTGGACGTGTGATATCAGAAGAGCTGCTGGAAGACTGTCTTTATCCGGGGAAACGGGAGAAGGTTACTTGCGCTTATCGAGGGTATTTGAAGGAGATTTGGGTTCAGTCATCTCGCTCTCCAGTTTGCGCAACCAGCGATAGGTGCGGCCGAAGGCGCGGGCGGCGCGGCTCTTGTTGTCACCGTCTATGGCGGAGCAAGCTATTTCTACCGCAAGCCTCAAGGGAGGCTGAAGCGGAGACCGATGAGAATCTGGTGGGTGGTGAGGCTGGTGTCAGTTGTGTTTACTGTTATGGCGTCACGGGGAACTGCACGACATGGCTGCGGCGGTGGTAGGCATTGCTCATCAAAAGTGCCTGCACTGAAGGAGGTAAATCGATATTCCCCGAAGACCCCAATGTGTCTATGAAACTTCCACAGGAGACCAGCTCTCGCGTCTGCGCCCAAAGTTGTAAACGAACCGTCTTGTGTTTTCGTCAGCGGGGAAACGTCTATTGAGGAATTCCCGGCGACGAGGCTTGGGCCGAAACCTATGTACGGTTGGAGCTTGCCGGTGGGATGCTCCTCGCTCGCGAGCAAAGGCCAACGGAGCATGAGCAGCAAGGACATGGGCACTGCGCTGATGCTAGCTCCCTCCGCGTTGCGGGAAAAGTAGGACAGGTCTCCAGCCACGCCGAGCCACGGGAATCGGGCAAACCAGTAACCGGCCCGGAGTCCGAGTATGGGCCCTGCCCCGAAATCCAACTGCCGGGTCAGGTTCGCTGCCGCTGGTTGCGTCTGTGTGTGGCTAGCTGCTGCATGCCCTGGGAGCGTGGCGCCGCCATAGAGGTCCCCGAAGAACTCTGCGCACGCAAGAGCTGGCGCCAGCAGGAGCCACGAAAGTAGCAGTACAGTACACGCAAGCACTTGTAAGGAGTATGGGATAGGCATTGGAGGCACCCCCGAGGTTATAGGTCGCGTCTCGCGACTCCTCGATTCGCAGGTGTCATGCCAGCGAGAAATGTATGGCGATTGTTTGTGTGGAATCGAGCAAGAGGGGGCCAACAATCAAGAGCTTCTTGAAGAATGCGTCGTCTAAATGGATTGGCAAGATAGCAGTGATCAGTACGGAAAGGGGACATCAACTCATGAACGGTGGTTCATGGTGTTGGAACGGCTATTCACAACGGGGAAATGACGCCGGAACGAAAGCTAGATGCACCACGTGAGCGACCAGATGAAGGTGAGAAAATTGATCGCTGTTCGCTGCCGGAGTCAAGTCAGAAAGCGGATGAGCATCACGAATATCTGTTGGGCAAGTTCGAGTGCCAGCCTAGTTAGTTGGGCCTGGTAACGCCGGTGTCATAAGCTTGTAGTAAAGTTCATTCGACACCGCGGAAGAAGACCTCCACAGGAATATAGTCGGCAATCGTTATGTCTGATTGGCTGGTTAACGGTTCAAGGCTTGTGACGCAGGAGTTTGCACATCATTCTCGGAGTGAGTGTCGAAGATGAGTTCTTTGACGACTTGCTGTGCGAGGCGTTGGGAAGCCTGGGTGACTTCTTCACGAAACGCTTGATTGTTCAGGTTGGTCCATGTCGCCAGCGACCACGCGACGTTCGAGTCAGCGCCGATCAAGGTGCCATCGGTGATCGCACGTTTATCGAGGAGCGCGCCATCCGATGTCCGGATCAGGCGAGCACGTGCGTCGATCACCAACATGCGACGTGGATTGACGGCGATTTCGCTGGGACGGAGATGGACAGCCAGTTCAGTGAGTTCAAGAACAGCATCTATGCCCTTACTGGCGAGTGCACGGTACGCAGCTTTCTCGTCCTTGTAAGAAGGATCTTCGTTTTCCACTCGGATAACTCTGTAGGGAGTCTGGCTTCGGGCAAACTCAACGATATGGTCTGGAACTCTTTGCTGTATTTTAAGATCGGAAAGGATACCCTTGAAGGCCGACTCAGCTTGCTCCCATTCCGAGGCAGGTTCGGCTGCCACAGCACCATATAGGGCTCCGCCGATGACTCCAACCGTGGCAAAGGCAGGTACACAAAGAAAGAGCCCATAACCGCAATAAATCCCGAATCCTCCTATCACAGATCCACTCATTGCTCCTCGGCCGGTATTGCTGAGCCAACCCTTCCCGGGTATCTGAAGTTCCACATCCGGATCTGTAGGTCGCACAACCACTCCGATGGTTGGCGTCTCGGCCAAGAGGGCTTCTGGTATTGTTGCTCGCTTGGACGCGCATCCCGGTGCGCCAATAAGACCAGCTAGAAGGATCAGGTTGATGACGTTTCGGGCTCTGCATGGGTTAATCATGGCTCAACCTCCTGAGTTCTTAGGGTATGTATGATGGCTCGTCATGATTCACCTGCGTGAGCATTTCACATGCCAATGATGGCCGTCTCAGATCGTACTCTTGTCGACCGGGACGTAAGGCCTTAAAGAGTCTGTGAAGTGGCCTGCTCAGGAGGGTGAACCCCTGGCGAGGAAGGATAGTTCCGGGTTATCGGAGGCGAGAAAATTATGAACGAGCATTCACAGTGGCGGAACCGTCGTTCATCCCTGGGGAATGGAATCGACTGCTGATCTGGGAATCAGGAATGTGAGTCGAGATTGGAGGGTGGAGACTCTCGATGAGTCATTTCCGTCTCGAGTTTCCGTAACCAGCGGTAGGTACGCCCGAGGACCTTTGCAGCGCGGCTCTTGTTGCCGCCATACTCAGCGACGGCGCGGCGGGTAATGGTCCATTCTAGGTAGTTCAAGAGCCCCGTGAGCGATCCTCGCGTCTCTAGGGTTTTAAGCAGCGCACTCCAGTCAACACGGTCCACCAACTCGGCAAGATCGAGCGAGGGCGCCGATTCCGTGGTGGCGCGCAAGTTGGGTGGCAGGAGATCCGGAGTGATCCATTTCTTGCCTTCAAGTGCCATGGTCACGGCGCGCTCCATGACATTCTCCAGCTCGCGGATGTTACCCGGCCATTTGTAGGCCAGGCAGAGCTGCAGTGCGTCCGGAGTCAAACCCGCGATCGATTTCCCTATCTTCTCGGCGAATTGCTGGACGAAATGCTTGGCGAGTTCAGCAATATCCTCCGGACGTTCCCGCAATGCCGGGACATAGAGCTGAATGACATTCAAACGATAGAACAGGTCTTGTCGAAACTGGTTCTGCTCCATCATCGCCAGGAGGTCTCGATTAGTGGCGGCGATCAGCCGGATGTTCGCTTTAAGATCGCTCGTTCCCCCGACGCGCTGAAACTCTCGTTCTTGAAGAACTCTTAGCAATTTCACCTGCACCGCGAGCGAAATGTCCCCGATTTCGTCGAGGAACAGTGTGCCCCCCTCGGCGAGCTCGAATTTCCCTTTCTTCTGGGCTATCGCGCCGGTGAACGAACCTTTCTCGTGACCGAACAACTCACTTTCCAAGAGCGTTTCAGGCAGTGCTCCACAATTCACGGCCACGAAGCGTCGGTCCTTGCGTCGGCTCAGTTGATGGATCAAACGGGCGGCGAGTTCTTTCCCTGTCCCTGTTTCTCCGGTCACCAAAACGGTTGTGTCCGAAGGAGCGATTGTTCTGATCAGGGAAAGAAGATCTTGAAGGGGAGCGCTCTTGCCGATGATGCCGCCGGTTTCTTGCTGCGCAGACAGCTCCTGCTTTAGTTGGATATTCTCCTGCGCCAGTTCCACATTGCGGAGGAACATGGTGAGCATGTGCCGATGCGTCGCCTGGAGGTTCTTTAAATGCGCAAAGAGCCGGTGGGCGAAGGCACGCCGGTCCGTCAAAAGTTGCGAGCCGCCGGCGGCAGCCGCCGCATTGTTTGCGAGTGGGGGGCGATTCGTCCAACGCAGGCGATAGTGGGTATAGGGCGCACTATAGATTGCGCCGGTTTTGATTGTGGTGCTGAGTGAGCCAGCCGAGAGGATGCCGCCTCGCTCGATGCGAATAGCGATGCAGAGGGACTCGGGGTTGGAGGATAGGTCTTTCGGAGCCCGGCTGGTATCACCAACCGTCCATACAGCGAGACGATTTTGCGGTTCGATTCTTGCGATGAGCTGTTCATCGCGGGGCTGAGGGACTGGGGTGCGGTCTTCCTTGACCGGAACCAATTCGGGAACGAGGGTAATCGCGCGTCCGGCAAGAACTACCTCACCGGTCGACTGGCGGGTGACGGTGATCCGATCGTTTTTCGAGGTGATGGCGTAAGCGTCGCCAAACTCATTGACTAGAGCTTCTAAGCGCATTTGTGAGTAGGCCTCTTCGCACGCGGCGGTTTCGACGGAGGGATCCAGCTTGGCAATGCCTTCGATATTGCCTTGCACCAGATTCATATTGCCAAGTCCAGGATCGACCGGCGGTATGTATCGGGAGAGAATGTGCAAGGTCTGTGCTTCATCTGGACAGACAAAGGATTGGAGTTGGAGATAATTGGTATAGGCGGAGGCCCAGTCGCCGACGGAGCGAAACACCGATTCCACGTCGTTCAATAGAATGGCGATCGTCTCGATGAGGGTTGGAGATTGGGTTTTGACGGTTTCGTAGTAGGCCAAAGCGGCCTGATAGGTAAAGTCCTTCTGGCCCGTAGCCATCTCGCAGCTCTTGACCAACTCACGGAAAACCGAATGTGGAATCCAATTGCTTGTATCGGTCAGGAACGCACGGGCATCCTGAATTTCATGAAATGATTCGGCTGCCCCCATAACCCGTTGAAGATCTACTTTCGATGCCTGTTCGGGGTAGCGAGTTTCGAGATGGCGGATCAGTATTCCGCTCTGGAGGCAAGTGATCCATGGTTGGATGGACATGGCGCTCCTCAGGCCAGCGAATGCGCCCGAATTGTGCGCAGAGTCATATCACAGCAGGAACGGAATAAAAAGATCGCCAAGGTCAGGCCTGAGGTGGAGGAACCGGCAATCCTTCCAACTCCATGATTCGCAGCGCGTTGGTCGTGAGGCAGGGGCCGGGTCTGAGTTTGTAGTCGAATTGCAGCGCGCCGGCTGCCACCGTTTCTTGAAAGTGGGCGTTCCGCAATCCGGGCACCGTCTTATCGAGATCGGTCAATTCCAGATCGTGGGTGGTCACCAAGCCGAAGCCATTGCCTTGCGAGAGAGCGGAAATGTAGGAACGGCTCCCGATCAACCGTTCACGATTGTTGGTTCCTTTGAATATCTCGTCGATCAGGAAAAGTACTGGTGATCTGGATCCATCCGTCGTCTCGTCGAGCAGGCTTTTTAAGCGTTTCACCTCGGCATAGAAAAAAGAGAGGCCTGCTTCGAGGGAATCATCCACGCGGATACAGGTGGCGAGGCGCACCCAATTCCATTCGAAAAGATTGGCGCAGACCGGGGCTCCTGCCTGGGCGAGGCACAGATTGATGCCGAGAGTTCGCAAGAAGGTGCTTTTCCCCGACATGTTGGACCCGGTCACCAAGAGCACGGTTCCCAGTGTTTCGAGGGCAAGATCGTTCGTGACCCGGTGCGTCTCAGAAATCAGCGGATGGGCGAGGCCTTTGGCCGAAAGCCTGGCCTGCGCTCCGTTACGCTGGGGATCGGCGGTGAGTGGGTCCGGCCATTGATATGAAGGATGGAGCGCGGCAAACGTGGCGAGCGCCGAGGCAGCCTCGACCTCAGCCAGTCGATCCATCCAGGTCGGCAGGTGGGCGGTCACCTGAGCCTGAATCCGTTGGAGCCGATAGGTGAACCACAAGTCCCAGGGGCAGAACGTGTTGGCGATCAGATGGATGACCGGATGGGCTTTGACGCTGATCGCATGCAGGGTGCGGGCCGCTTGCCGGACAAGCTGGGGCGGATTCACGCCTGGTACGAGCAGCGGTGCCCACAGGCCGGCGAGCGCCGTGTGGCGAGGCCGGGCGTGCCGTTCGACAAACCCAAGCACGGCTCCCAGTTTCTCCAGTTCGAAGTGCACGCCCACCGCATGTTCTAATAACTCTTCGCCCTGATCGGTCCAGAAATAGAGCAAGGCATAGGCCGCGAAGGACCACATCCAATAATTCGGAAGCCATTCGAGCAGCGCACTCAACCCGAGCCCGATGGTGACGGCGGCGAGCAGGGTTTGAATCACTAAGACGGTCGTGAGATGCGGGAATCCGACTGCATGATTCAGGACAACTTCCAGTCGTTGGCCGTTGATTTCCAGTTCGCCGATCAGCCGAGCTTCGAGCCCCAGCCGATCGCGAAACAGAGATCGCGGAATGAGTTCCTGCACGAGGCGACGGCGCATGAGCCACTGGTCCGGTCCCGGCGGTTGCTCAAGAAGCCACGACACCAGCCGCGCCTGTCCGTGCGAGGAGACGGTGGTGTCGAGCAGATGGAGGAGCGAATGCGGGCCGACTAGATCCAAGTCTTTGGCATAAGGATGGTGCTCGGGAGCGCTCGATGGACGATTGGGAATGTGATGCCAATCCAGCCGTAGACGTGCCAGGTGCACGAGCTTGATCTGTTTCCAGAGGAGAAGCCGGTGCACGCGACTTTCGAGCCTGTTATGATAGCCGGCCACAATCAGGAATAGGCCGACAAAGGCGATGAGTGCCCCATTGCCGGCTTGATACCACCCCATTTTGTAGAGGGCTACCGTGCAGATCGCTCCGACGATGAACAGGATGAGACGCCAGCGGGTGAGTGCGGAACTAGAGGCGGTGGCCAGGGCGATCACGCGGTCGAGTTTCTCGACCAGGCGTGTCAGTGAATGGGCTTTCGTTACAGGCGGCACGGGCTGCTTCTGGAGCATAGCGCCGACCTTACTGGAAGGGGGAGAGTGCGTCAACTCTAGCCCGCATTATTCATGAGCGCTTCTACTGCAATCGCGGATTCGCCGCTGCGACGAGCCTTCGGCGGGCAGGCTCGCCGCTCGCTCCCTCGACGTACTGTTCAAGTACGCCTCGGGACCCGCGGCTCCGCATGCCCGTCTCGCGCCCCCTCCCTCACCCTCCCCCATGCTATGGGGGAGGGAAGGGTGGGGGACGACGAACCGTCATGAGTAATGCGGGCTAGTCTGTCATGAAATCAGAGGGATGGATCGATGTCCAGATTCGGACCGCCGTTGATGCTGCAGAGTTACTCGGCATGCTGGCTGATCCTGTGATCCAAGGCGGATGAGAGGAGAACGGGGTTGTCCATCTCTATTGGCCGAAACCACAATGGAGCATGGGGCACGTGCTCGCCTGAGCAGGACCTTGCAGGGACTCGCTCCGGACGCCTCGACCGAGAGCGACATTCGTGTTGAGGAATTGTCCGATCAAGATTGGAATCGCCAGTGGGCTCAGTCAGTCAGGCCGATTCGGATCGGTCGGCGGATTGTGATCAGGCCGAGTTGGGAGCCGATGGCGCTGCAGGCACAGGACATTGAGATCGTGCTCGATCCGAAGCAGGCGTTGGGCACGGGTCATCACGCGACGACACGGATGTTATTGGAATGGCTTGAGGATCTCGCTCACGGCGGCGAGTCCGTGCTGGATGTGGGGGCGGGGAGCGGCATTCTGGCGATGGCCGCACTGCGGCTTGGGGCGGCCTCGGCCCTCGGAGTGGAATGCGACCCTGTTGCGGTGGATTGCGCACGAGACTATGCCACAGAGAACGGGTTTGGGGACGGTCTCGAATTCCGGTGCGGAATGCTGGAGGAGGTTGACCTGCACGGCGAGCTGCGACCGGATCTAGTGCTTGCGAGTCTCGATCGTCAGACGCTGTTGCTGCTGTGCGATGAATTGGCACGGTACGTGAGCCACGGTGCGCGGCTCTTGCTGTCCGGCATTCTGATCGAGCAAGAGCAAGAGATTGTCGAGGCGTTCTCCAAGGCCGGCGCCATGTTGTCTCAACGGCGTGAACAAGACGGCTGGGTGGGGTTGGAACTGCTGATGGTGGAATCCTGCGAAGGGGTAGGTGCGTGACCGCAACTGGACGACCACCCTATCCCCACGTGTACCAGATTAATTTGTCAGACGGCGGTGTGCCGAAACGTCCGGTGCTGGAGGCCGTCATCACCAAAGCCGGAGTCGAAGGCGACCGGCAACTGAATCTTAAACTGCATGGAGGACCCGATCGCGCTGTCTGCCTGTATTCGCAGGACCTGATCGAGCGGCTGCAGGACGAGGGCCATTCGATCGAAGCCGGTTCCACCGGAGAGAACCTGACACTTGCCGGGCTTGAGTGGGAGAAGTTGCAACCGGGGGACCGGCTCCAGGTCGGGCCGGACGTCCAGATCGAGATCATGAGTTATACGACTCCCTGCAAGCAGAATGCCCGGTGGTTTCGGGACAGAGACAGTAAGCGCGTTTCCCAGAAGATGAATCCAGGATGGAGTCGGTTCTACGCGAAAGTGCTGCGTGAGGGCGTGGTGAGACCGGGAGACGCCGTGGAAGTAATGAGCCGATAGCGGGATAGAAGAGCAGATGGCTGAGGGTTTATTGCGTATAGCGGGAAAACTAAGAACAGAGCTTCTGTCCCGGCGTATGTGCCATGAGCCACACGCTCTTTGCTTATGGGTGAACCTA